>Ga0182024_10021804_pt1 | contig 11594 bp, 11 predicted proteins | sample P32metaG_FD_120480 | JGI IMG/M metagenome (GOLD analysis project Ga0182024, IMG submission 120480) | Permafrost microbial communities from Stordalen Mire, Sweden - P3-2 metaG (Illumina Assembly) | ecosystem: Environmental > Terrestrial > Soil > Wetlands > Permafrost | place: Sweden: Stordalen... | reverse complement strand
CGCGGACTTCGCTGGCGCGCTGGTAGCGATGACCGGGCTCCTTCTCCAGGCAGCGCTCAATGACGGTGCGAAGTCCTGGAGGAAGCTGGGGCGGAACAGGCGGGAGCGGCTCGCGAAGAATTTCGGATGTGAGCTCAAAGGCGGTCTGGCCGCGGAAGGGGCGATTGCCAGTGGACATTTCGAAAAGGGTGACGCCTAGCGACCAGATGTCGCTGCGCGCGCCGGCCTCTTCGCCTCGCAGGATTTCGGGCGCAATGTAGGCGAGCGTGCCGACGACGGCGCTGACGTTGGTGGCCGATTCCTGCGAGCGAGTAGCATCCTCAAGTTCGCCGCCCGTGTAGAGTCTGGCGAGACCAAAATCCAAAACTTTGACCTGGCCAGAGGGGGTGATCACGACATTGGCGGTCTTGATGTCGCGGTGGATGATTCCGCGATCGTGCGCGTGCGCCAGAGCTGCTGCGATCTGCGCGCCATAGCGCACCACCAAATCGGGGCGCAAGCCTTGTGGAGGGATGAGCGAATTCAGCGGCGCACCTTCGACGAGCTCCATCACGATGAAATGACGGCCCGCGGCTTCTCCTACTTCGTGAATCGTACAGATATGCGGGTCGTTCAGGGCGGAGGCCGATTGTGCTTCCCGGAGGAGATTTTTTTCGGCGCTCGCGCTGCCGGCAGAATCCGGTAGGAGAACTTTCAGCGCGACGTCGCGTTTCAAGAGCTCATCCCGAGCTCGATAGACTTCGCCCATACCACCGGCGCCAAGCCTTTCTACAATTCGGTAGTGCGAGATGGTCTGACCGATCAGTGAGGAAGAATCCGGCATTTGGCGCTCATCTTAGGTTGCGCTCGGAAGCAAGTCAACGAACGCAACTTGCATGAATCTGTCTGGAACGCGGCACTCGAGGTGCTAATTGGGATCGGCACCTGATAAACGCGGCAACCGGGAAATTGGGTAATAGCCCGTAAGATGTCCGGCAATGCGATTTACCGGGAGTTGTCAATTCCGGCGAGTCGTGTGCGTTGAATTTTTCAAGCCACGTTGATTTATTCAGCATAATTTTCGGCCTCGCCGTGAGCCCGGAGAGATTCCGTTCATGGCATGCTACAGATTCTACGCGAGATTAATTCCGGCCTCGTTTCTCTGGACATTGGGCCCCGGATTTGCCTATAACGGCGTGAATCCAGAGGGGGCCGCCCGCAAGAAGGAGAAAAATCATGGCGTCGAAGAAGCTCAACAAAGGCAAAAAAATCCAGCCGACTAAACCTCTGACGGTGAGAAAGATTACATGGAGCGGTTCAGGCGGCGATGAGTAATTCGGTTGTCCGGTAACGCGATGCATGGAATGACTTCGCGGTTGCGCGGCACTCGCTAATGATCGCCAAGGTTGTTACGTCGAGAAGCGGCGCTTCTGCCGTTCGGCGGACACGCGAGCAATACGATCGGCCGGCTTGGCTAGAAGCTGATCTTCAGGATCTGACCGTTATTGCCTACGAACCAGCCCGCATGCGGATTCGCAAAAGCGACGGCCCAGTAGCCATTCGCTCCGGGTATGGGAACCCAAGTGAAACCCTCATCGGGAGTAAAAGCAGCTTCTCCTGAAGTGAAGTTCGGCTCCATCTCTGTGGTGATCACGACGGTATGCTCAAACTCCTCGCCCCTGCCTTCATCGTCGCGATGCTTCAACTCCTCGCCCCAGCCTTCATCATCGTTGCTATGCTGCGCGCCGCGGACGTAGGCCAAGCAGAAAATGGCTCCCTGCACGGGCGGCACGTTCGTAAGATTCCATGTTCGGCCGCCATCGTCAGAGGTTGCCGTGTCGGCGCTGGTGTTTGAAGACAAGTCGCCGCCGCCGACGATTCCGTGGCGGGAGTCGCGGAAGGCCACCGAGATTCCGCCTGCGCTGGGCGAACTCACCAGCGGAGTGTCATACGCGTTCCAGGTATTACCTCCATCTCTGGTGGCTAGGATCCTGGCAATCGTTGAACCGCCAGTCGTAATCCACGCATTTGTTTTTCCCTGCGCGGCAATGCAGGTTCCGCTGGCCGCAAACGAGGCTTCGCCGGGAAGCGCAGGCGGCATATTGGCAGCGATGGACTCCCATGTGTTTCCATTGGTCGTGCGAATGTCAGGAAATACGCCGTTCCCCGAATCGCTGTGCGTGATCCCCCGGTCCGGAGTCCAGAACGCGAAACAATCATAGAACGCAAGGGGATCCTCATTCGTGAATTGAATCGTCCAATGCGCGCCGCCGTCGATGGTTTTGTAAACGCGAAAATCCGTGGTGTCGTTTCCAATGGACATGAGATAGGCAACCTTGTCGCTCACGCCGTGGACATCACGGAATTGCTCGTTTTCAGCTCCCGACACGACAGCGGATTTCCAGTGCTCCCCGCCGTCAGTCGTGACCACATACGTACCGCCAGTTCCGGCTGCCCAGACCACACGGTCGCTCACCGGACTGACAGTAATTAGCAGCTGCGTAGTGCCACTTTGTTGCGGAGTGAGTTTGGGCGGATGAAGTTTCCCAGGCTCTTGCGCAAAGGCTGCGGAGGCGGCAAGCAGGAAAATGGCCAGCGAACATTTCAACATCGTAGTCCCCCGGACGAGAATTCGTAGCGTGGGGCAGTATAGGAACGTCGCAGTGGAGTGTCAAGCTGGAGAATCCTGAGCCTCAACGTAGCATCGGAGATTATTGTGGACCGCTAGCCAGTAACCGCCTAAGTCCTGATTAACGTTGCGAGCTCAACCGGCCGATGCAACACGATTTAGCCGGTTGATACGGCCGTATTTCCGCCAGAGAACCGATGCGCCCGGCCGTGCCCAATTAGTTCCTGACAGGGTAGCGTTCTGTTCGAATCAACGCTTGCGAACGACCGTAGCTTTTGAAACTCGTGCAAGTAGACTTCGAGTCAGTGTGCGCCATTTGCGCGCGAGCCTGGACCAATACTACTCAGCTATCGCAGCGCTTAATCAGACAACAAAACTGTTTTTTGACCTCGCAGACAGGGCTACCCGGTGGAGTCTGAACTTTGATCTAGCGCGGAATCAATGGCTGCGGCCAGCTCTGTTACTCCGTCAGGCTTTGAAAGGACGGCGTCAATGCCGACCACCGAGGTCAGGCACTTCCCAATGTTCTCGCTATACATTGTGAATAAAATAATGCGGGTTTCTGGTATCGCGGCTTTGAGTACCGACGCAACTTCAGCGCCGTTCAACTCTGGCATCGGCAGGTCAAGGAGAATCAAATCCGGGTTGAGTGTCATCGCTTGCTGCACTGCCTCGCGGCGGTTGACTGCCTCACCGCAGACGACCACGTCCCCTCGTGTTGATAAATAACGTTTGAGGATTTGTCGAACCGTGACGCTATCGTCCGCTATGAGTACATGTTTGTGCTTACCTGAGTTCATACATAGGAAGTTACTCCAGCAAGCTTCCGCTACGGAATACAATGTTCAATGTAGGGCACCGGACAAGATAAGGTTAGATCCATCGACTTCCAAATAAAGGGGCTATCGCGTCAGTAGAGTCAGCCGTATGGGACGTCCATTCGCGCGGTACCGTGCGTAACACTCCATCCCCACTCTTTTCATTGCCAATCTCTTGGCCCACCGGCCCCGGCTACGTTGGCAGGGCGCGATCTGTCCTGAACGGCTCACCAACTGATTCGGGCCGAACCACGCAGCTCCAGGTTACATCGCCCGGAAGGGCGTCGGACTGGCGATATCGAACATTCGCTTCAACCGCCCTTGTTCTCCTGAAGGATGTTGCCTCCATCAACCACCAAAACTTGTCCAGTAATGTAGGAAGCTTCGGGCGAAGCGAGAAAACAAACCGGGGCAGCCACTTCGTCCGGTGTGCCGGAGCGGCCGAGCGGTGTATGGAGACCTGCGATTTTTTCGTACTGCGTCGAGGACGCCGTTGCGATCCAGCCGGGAGCGACGCCATTAATCGTGATTCCATCGCCCGCTGTTTCGAGCGCGACGCCGCGCATCATCCCGTCCATGGCCGCCTTCGCCGCGCCATAAGGCGCGTCACCCGGGTTGCTAGAAAGCGGTCCCGTCACCGACGTAACATTCACAATCCGGCCGTACTTTTGCCTGATCATTCCAGGTAACACCGCGCGGGTCATGTAGAAGGCAGTGTGCAATGTGAGCGCAATCTGGTTTTGCCACTCCGCGAACGAGGTCTCGATCAGCGGCTTGCTTTCCGTGGGCCGCCCAGTTTGTGCCATGCCGGCGTTGTTCACCAGGATGTCAATGCGGCCGGCCTGCGAGAGCACCTCATCGACCAATCTCTGCACGTCGGTTTCGACGGTGAGATCAGCAATGAAGGAAAGAACTCCCTCGCCGTCCGCGTCGAGTTCGCGGGCGCGGGAATGAATACGATCCGTCGTGGAAGTAATCACCACGCGCACCCCCGCAGAGTGCAGTCGCCGCGCGACCGCGAAACCAATTCCTTCGGCGCTTCCCGCACCGGTAACGACCGCTGTCTGTTTGTTTAGGGGTAAGTGCATGGGGATTCCGCGGAGGACATAATACATCGTTCAAGAAAGATTCCGATTCGGCTCTTTCCCTACTCTGCGGTTCCGCGGCACGCCCGACTCGAGAGTGGCAGAAGTAGCCGGACATGTCCGGTAACGCGACTGCTCAATTCAGTTAGCAAGCTCAGGATAGGCCTTGGCAGTCTATAACGATGAGAGTCATGTCATCCTCCTGCGGATGGCCTGAAGAGCGGGCGGACCAGCGGGCGATTTCACCGAGCATTTGGTCAGCAAGTCCTGCTGCAGTAAGAAGACGATGGGATTCAAGAAATTGCTTGCAGCGCGCAAGGCCAAACTCTTCGTCCACGGGGTTTTTGGATTCGGGCAGGCCGTCAGTGTAAAGCACGTAGCGGTCGCCCGGTTTCAGCGGGATTTCAAGTGATGAGTAAACAGCTTCGGGAAACATGCCAAGGAACAGGCCGTTTTGTTCGATAGAGCGCGCATGGCCGTTCGAACGGCTGCTGAACAGAAGCGGAGGATGGCCCGCGCCGGCATAGCGCATGATTTTTGCATCGAAATCAGCGTACATATAGGCTGCAGTGACGAAGTGCTCCTCGAATTTTCCACAGAGAGCCTCATTCAGACCGACAAGAACGAGTTCGGGATGCTGAGCGTGGGTCTTCTGGCCAGCAAAAGCGCCCTTCAGCATAGAAGCGATGAGTGCGGCAGGAATGCCGTGGCCGGTGACGTCTGCGACGAGAATGCCGAGCTGGTTGTTATCCAGCGTAAGGAAATCGTAGAAATCGCCGGCGACCGCGCTCATGGGTAGATAGCGAGCGGCGATCTCCAGGCCAGCGATGCTGGGCACTGCGCGAGGGAGAATCGAGGATTGGATCTGGCGCGCGATTTCGAGCTCTTTGTCGATGGCGAGCAGGCGATACTCATTGGCGAAGGTGCGGTGGGCGGCCACATAGCCAAGGCAGCCGACGAAAAACAAGAATCCGAGAACTTCGTCGTTCGGTCCTGCGCGCCACAAACCAAGGTCGGCGAGATTGCCGTAGAGCACAAAGGCACCAAAGACTGCAAGACCAATGGTGAGAGCGCGGTATTCCCCGGTCCACGGTGGTCCCAAGCCGCGAGACCGGAGAATGATAAGGTTGGCCGTCAGACCGCCAATGATGGCGAGCACAAGATAGTTATTTACGGAAAACGCGAAGCTCTCCCCGACCCCGAACAAATCCGCCGTAATCGCTACCACCGCCAAAGTCACCAGCGCAATCAGCAGTCGATTTACGAGAGTCTTGATCTGCGGTCCGAGGACCTCGCGCAGAAACAGGAGGAAGGGGATTAAAAGGGTAAAGGTAATCCATAGATTGAGATGATCCGCAAAGGAGTCGGAAACATCGGCCAGAGAACGGACCACTTGCATGCGCAACAGAAGCCGTACGGCATAGAGGATCGAGAAGATACTGAAATAGATCAGCGCCAGATCGCCGCTCTTGCTCCGGAAGAAAAAGAGCGTCACCGCGGCCATGCCAACCGCCAAGAGGATGAATCCAGCAATGATCACGGGTGTCTGCGATCTCAGGTCTGCCAAGGAGAAGGACGGACTTGCAAGGGCGGTGAGCACACGCGACGGCAGCATGGACATGGTTATACTCGGGCGGCGACGGTAAGACAAACGATGTTGGTCACAACCAATGATCAAAGGAAGGCAGTCGGACGTTCACGAATGCAGGTAAAGTGCAGGTAAACGCACTATTTGGACATTTGGAGTATTAAGACGGAACCTGCCCGGTAACGCGGCTTACCGAGTGCTACGCAGCCGCTGACGATGAGCCTGTCGCGTCTAGAGCTGGTGGTTTCGCGCCTTTGATAATGAGCCACAGCATGAGCGCGACCTCCCCGAAGAACGCGGGCTGACCGCAGGTAAATACCTTTTCCCGGTATTGCGGCAACAGGATGCCCGAAAGGCTCATCAGCACGTAGGCGAAGCCGCCCAAGCCGAGCCACACGCCCAGGAACCGCGGCAGGAATCGCGACCGGTACACCAACAGCCCGAGGGGAAACAGCCAGAGTCCCCAATATATTCCGGCGACATCAAATCCGCGGCTATGTAAATTGACGAACAGCATAGCTAGCGCGTCCCGCTGAGGCTTCTCGAATGTGGAAAGGAAATCAGCCCCGCGCACCAGGGCGAGGGCAGCGATGGAGTTTAGCTCATTCAGAAACGCGATGGGGATCGAGACCACAATCAATGTCACCATCAGCGAGGCGTGCCGCCGGTTGACCCCCTTGAACAGGTCGTACAAAGCCAGGGCCATGAAAATAAAAAAGGCTTGGGAGACGAGTTGGACTGCGATGCCCAGGCGAAAGAGCGTCTCGGCGGCCGCGATGTTGTTGGCCGTCGCCGTTGCGTTTCCGTCCACGATCAGCTTGCCGGGAACGTAGACGAGGGCGAAGGCACCAGGTATTGACACAAGTAGGTACAGCAAGCCTGCAAATCTGCCGGGATTCTTGGTGAAACTCATGTGACCTCCCGCGGTTGAAGGGACCTATGGTCTAGATACGGCGAGACTATCAGTAAAGTTACGCCACGCGTGAGGACGCGGGTCGTTTGCCTTCCGCGCTTCGAGTCGCGACGATTGCATCTGTAATCGCAGTTCCTGATAAACGCCGCCGCTCGAAACGTGAGGATTTAGTTACTTGAAGCTCGCAGACTCGGGCAGTTTCTACTTGTGCGACAATCTCAGCGCGCTTTAATTTCAAGGCCGACGCGCAGCGGGAGGAGTCTCGCATGAAAACGTCGTTGTGCTTGTTTCTGATTATAGTGCTCGCGACTTTCGCAGGTCCGGTCCCTTTGAGCGCGCGGACCCCAGCCGAGTGGCGCGACGATCTGGTGGATCACATGGTTGGCACATGGAAACTGCAAGGACAGGTCATGGGCCGCGACGCGCACCATCAGGTTGACGCGGAGTGGGTGCTCAACCACCAGTTCCTTCGCATTCACGAAAAAACGGAGGCTGGCGCGCCTGGCTCCGAAAAACGGTACGAGGCGATTTGGTTTCTCGGCTACGACCCGGTCAGCGAGCGCTACCTCCTGCATCTGCTCGACGTGTTCGGAGGGCGATTCTCAGAAACGCTCGGCTACGGCGCGCGCGACGGCAACGCCATCCGATTTGTCTTTGAATACCCGGACGGCCCGTTTCACACCACCTTTCAGTGGTCGCCGGAAAAAGATACCTGGCAGTGGCTGATGACGCAGAAGGACAAAGACGGCAAGCGGGCAAATTTTGGCGACCTCAACCTCACGCGGTCGCCGCAGTAAGGCTGGCGCGGAACAATCGCTGGCGCTAACGCCGGATAAACGCATTTACCGGTTGGCTTGCGCGAGCCATAACGGCCCAGGTCGGCTCTCACGTCCAGCCTTCTACGAGGAAGAGGCCGATCTTCCGATCGGCCTCTCTCATTCTTTGGGCGTCTTGCAGCGAGCCGAATAACCTTTGCCGGGCGGTGGCAACTAGTCGGCGGGATTGGGGGTCGCTTTCCCGGAGAACGTAATGGTGATCAGGAAACCATTTGTTCCCTTGTACTCGAACTCATGGCCCTGTCCGGAATAGTTTTCCACTTTCGTTTTCCACATGCGAAAACCGTTGTTGGATTGCGCTTCCCAATACTTAAGGTTGGGAATCACGATCTCTTGGTTCGGTTTCGTCCCCGCGACGCGTTCCAGTACGACTTCTCCTTTCCCATCGTTCATCTTGGCGTGCGCCACGCCCGTTGTCTCGTCTACGTTCCAGGAAAAGGCTGCCGTGTCGGTCGCCGCCTTCTGCCACTTAAAGGGATATAGCTGTCCAAGAATATCGGAGAGGGCTGCCTTCTATTCGGGGGTGTCGCTGGGATCAAACGTCATGACCACCCAGGAATCCTTTCCGGTGGCCCAATCACTGCCGAGATCGGTTGACACCCACACCTTTGCGCCATCGAGCTTGGTGGATTTGTAATAGCCCGTGTCCACCTTCAGCACCAGGTTTGCCCGGCAGTATTGCTTATCGCCGTGCATGGTGGAGTGATCGTTGAAGTAGCAGGGACAGAACATGTCGCAGCTGCACGCCTCAATGTATGAGGCAGTCATCGAGAAGTCAGGTTTCGCGGCCTGGGATGTATCTGACGGCTGCGCGGGTTTGTCGTACTGCGCGAGAGTAGCACTCGCCAAGGCACACCAGAAAGTCATTAGAAGAAATACTTTTCGCATCGGCTTCTCCTTTCGCAGATCGTGGGTAGACCGAGGCCTGGTAAACCGGTGCCAGAATTCTAATCCTGAAAGCCGACAAACCGCAAGGTCGTGAACTCGGCTAGTAGATTGGTGACACATTTCAGCCGGATTTTCCGATTTCAACTCAGAGTGTAAGTCGCCCCTAGGATAGACTATTTCAGAAATTGAAAATTCCGGGCCGATCTCGCTGGTCGGCAAGACAGGAGAATGTGCATGCAGAAAGTGTACTCCGAGGCTCGACGGCAGTCGCCAGGAGACTGGGCACGACGTGGCCTAGGGGGCAGTGGCGAACTCTACAGAAGACCCGCATCGTGGTTGCTCGCTGCGGTGTAACTGCCTGATTAACGCTGCGAGCTCAACCGGTCGATGCAACACCATCTAGTAGATTGATACGACGGTATTTCCGCACGAGAACCGAAGCGCCCGGTCGAACTCAATTCGAACCTGACAGGGTAGTGTTCTGTTCGAACCAGCCCTCGCGAACGACTTTAGCTTTTGAAACTCGTGCGAGTAGACTTCGAGTCAGCGTTGCGTCGACCCATTGAGACCGCCGCGGTAATCGGAAACTGGCCCACCGTCTGGGTGGGCGAGCGCTTGTACCAGCCTGTCTTTGGTGATATAAAAATTGAGGCGGGGTCTTGGAGCAGCATCCCAGGCTAAACCGTTCTAAACCCTCTTCTTCGAGGAGAACTCGAAATGGCGTACGTAATTGCCGAGCCTTGCATCGGAACAAAAGATACAGCCTGCGTGGACGTCTGCCCGGTGGATTGCATCCACCCGCGCAAGGATGAGGCGGACTTCGAAGCCGAGACGCAGCTCTACATCAGTCCCGTGGAATGTATTGACTGCGGGGCTTGCGTGCCGGTATGCCCGGTAACAGCTATATTCGCTCTGGAAGATTTGCCGGAAAAGTGGGCCAACTTCACGCCGATCAACGCGGATTGGTACACCAACAAGAAGGCCTAGCCGTTCGAGCGCCGGCCACCGCGCTGCGGCAATAGGCGATGGTTTCCCGGCGCGACGGATATTTGCATCCGCCGCGCTGTCTTTTGTGGAGAAGGGTTTATACTTCCAGTCCCAGAACCTGGCGCCCGCTAGCGCTGATCATGCTGGGATTCCACGCTGGCTCCCACACGATTTCCACTTTCACATCGCGCACTTCTTCGATCGCCGCTACGCGCGCGCGCACTTGCTCTGGAATCGCTTGTGCTGAGGGGCAGCCCTGCGTCGTTAGCGTCATTTTCACGGTTACGTTTCCTGCGTCGTCGTATTGCACGTCGTAAATCAGGCCCAGGTCCACAATGTTGATGGGAATCTCCGGGTCGTAGCACTGCCGCGCAGCGTCTAAGATACGTTCTCGGTCAAGCGGCATTGGTCGTCTCCTGTCGTGCGATTCACTGTTGATTGGATGCTGCATTCGGGCTGTAGCTTCCACGGTTCGCTGAATTAGCGTGCTACACAGTTGCCGGGGTGTCAACTTTTCCGAATTCGGCAGTCGGGGAATTCACTGTTAGAATGATCGGCGCTGACGCAAGCTGCGAGTTCAACAGGAGACACCAACTTGAAATATGACTTTCGTTTCGCCGCACTACTAGCCACAGCTGCCGTGCTTGTATTTGTCGTCCCGGGTCCCGTGCATAGTTCCGCCCGATCGGCGCAGGATGAGAAACCTCCGAAAGAAAAGCCGCAACGGTCTGTGGAGCGGCCTCCGCGAATCATCGCCATGACCGCCAAGGATTTTGAGTTCGATCCCGCGGTAATCCACCTCAAAGTCGGCGACATAGTCCGCTTGCAAGTCATTTCGTCCGACCGCACGCACGGGCTGCACATCAGCGCGTTCCCGGATGGCGCGAAAGTCAACACGCCCCCGGGCCTGGCTTTCATTTTCGGCGAAGATTGCTGGAAATTGAAGAAAGGCGAATCCGTCCCGGTGGATATCGAAGCTACAGAACCGGGAACGTATTCGTTCCAGTGCTGCAAGTCTTGCGGCACTGGCCACAAACGTATGAAGGGCCAGATCATCGTCGAACCATAAAAGACGAACGACTCGGCGCGCCACGCAATTCTTCAGCGAGCCACTTTGTTGTCTTGGTCACTTCCAAATTCAATTTCTGCAAAGTTCTCCGCTAGGTGAGCGATACTAAGTTCGGTGCTGTGCATGCGGCGCGCAACCATCTTTGCGCCGGACACGGCAATGGCTTTCCATCGCGCGCATCCAACATTTGAAAGTGTGACGAATCTGCACCAATGAAAGACTGGCTCCCAAGATCGGTTCAGTGCCTCCGGAATTACAACGGCCGGACGTTCGTCGCCGATTTGATCGCTGGAATCACCGTTGGATTGGTCGCTTTGCCGCTCGCGATGGCCTTCGCGATCGCCTCGGGCGTGCCGCCGCAGGCCGGTCTGTACACTGCCATCATCGCGGGCTTCCTCATTTCCGCCCTGGGCGGTTCCAACACGCAGATTGGCGGGCCTACCGGCGCGTTCGTGGTGGTGGTGTACGGCATCGTCATGAAATACGGGATGGACGGGCTGTACATGTGCACGCTCATGGCGGGAGTGATGCTCGTAATCCTGGGTATCACCGGACTGGGCAGCGCCGTGAAATTTATTCCGCGCCCGGTGGTCGTCGGATTCACCAACGGCATCGCGGTAATCATCGCCAGCACGCAGATCAAAGACTTCTTCGGCCTGCGGATCGAAAAAGTGCCCGGCGAGTTCGTGGCGCGCATCGAAACCCTCGTTCTTAATTTTCGCACGCTCTCACCGGTCGCGACCGCTCTCGCGGTTTTTTCACTGGCGCTCATCATCGTGTTCATGCGCTTCGTGAAAAAAGT
>Ga0182024_10021803_pt1 | contig 11594 bp, 10 predicted proteins | sample P32metaG_FD_120480 | JGI IMG/M metagenome (GOLD analysis project Ga0182024, IMG submission 120480) | Permafrost microbial communities from Stordalen Mire, Sweden - P3-2 metaG (Illumina Assembly) | ecosystem: Environmental > Terrestrial > Soil > Wetlands > Permafrost | place: Sweden: Stordalen... | reverse complement strand
TTCGACAAACAAACGTATCGGCAGCGTGCGGTGGTCGAGCAATGTGTCGGCTGGCTGAAGGAGTGCCGTCGTATCGGCACGCGGTTCGAGAAACTGGCGGTTCATTTTCATGGGATGCTTCAGTTTGCAATGATTCGGCGATACCTCAAAATACTGTTTTCAGACAGAGCCTAGTCTGCTTTGGCTCGTAATACTGATTCAAGCGGATTTCTTGCGGTCTGCGATCAACTTTTGAACCTTGGGCACCAGGTCTTGGGGGATTTCCATCCAGACCGCTTCGGCCGCCTTTGACAACCGTGATCCGTGCAGCACGGGCTGATCCTTGCGGCGATCGTAATACCTGATAACTGCCATGACGCGCCGATAGTTCCATCCCGGCGGATAAACATTGGGATCGTTTACAGGCCTCCGGCGGGATTTTTCTGTTCTGAGGGTCATGGTCTTCTGCGTCGCCTCCGACGATAAGCGGTTCTTGCCTTGCCCTTCAGATCATACGCCGTAATGACCAAAATGGAACCGTCGTCGGCCGGTGTCGGCGTCAACATAGATGCGGACGCGCATAAACTGTGAAGGACGGCGCAAAAGAAAATGCTTTATTCGGTAGTGGGTCAGTTTGAGATTATTTAATTAATTTGAGTCCACAAAGAACCAGAACAAATACAAGCATAACGAACCAAAGCGATGTAAATAGCCAAGCAGTAGATTTGGCGCTTACGGATGTTTTGGTTGTAGCGGGAGGTCTTGCTCGCAAAACGATGGTATCTCCGAATACACTTGGTTCAAGTTGTTCAAGAATTTTCCGCCAGTGATTTCTCCAATTAGAGGCCGCTGTTATAGATTTGTGCCAGAATATTGACAGAATAATCCCGGCCATCCCCCCGACGATACCGAAGGAAAGTTTCGTCCACGAATCCCCGGGTTGAAGTCCGGAGATTTCATTTAGTGCAAAACCCGCTAGGGCCGCATTCGCAAATAGAAAAGATTGGTTCTTTGTCCAAAACAAATTGTTTTCGGATGCTAGACTAGATAGCGAAACACGGCATCATATTTCTGGTTATCGTCCATCATGTGCCCACAACCCTAGCCGACTAGGCCAACCAATTCCTCGATTTCCCACACTTGATCAGTAAGGCCAGCAGCCATTGCGGGCGTAACCCGTAACGTCTGGTGAATCCGGCAATAATTGTAGTGCATGAAGTGAAGCGCAACCATGTGGGCGTGATTCTCCGCCTTTTTGCTGAACGCATTGGTTAACCGCGTGAATCGCCGCATCGAGATCCGCATGGTCAGATTCTGGCGCTCGACGTGGCTGGTGGATATGTCGCGGGGAATAGGCGATCCGCAGATTTCCTCTTGGCGAATGCCGTGATTTGGGCCGGGCTGTAACGGGCTTCTCCGGGCCGTTCCGCACCGTAAATCTTCACGAGCTGGGCGTAGTCAACATCACCGCCGAAAGCATCGTCAACCGCATCCAGATAGACCCATAGGCCGTCGGTGGTCAGTTGAACCTTATGGGCGAGCCGCGCCGCGACATCGTTCATAAACTCATGGGCGTAGCCAGCATCGCGCAGGCCGACCATGTAGCTGATGATGAGTTTGGAATCTGAATCCAACGCGGTTGACCCACTACCCTTTATTCGAACACCTTGCGAAATACCAGCGCCGCATTTTGTCCGCCCAGGCTGAAGGTGCTGGCCATCGACACTTTTAGCTCCGCATCGCGCGTGGTGGCTGAAACATTCAGCCGAGCGCCGTCGAGCGGCTTGCGCGTGTTCAGGGCGGGGGGGATTTTGCCGTGGTGCAGGGCGAGCACCGCGGTGGCGGCGTCAACCCCGCTGCCGGCGGCAAGGCTGCCGGTCTGGGCTTTGATCGGGGAAAGGGCGATTTTCTGGAGGTGCGGCCCCAGCGCGGTGGCCAGCCCAGCCAGTTCGGCGCGGTCGTGGAATGGGAGTCCCAAGCCGGCGGGGACCAGCAGGTCAACATCCGTTACAGCCGTTTTTGCATCGGCCAGCGCGTTGGTGATCGCTTTTGCGTAACTGTGCCCATCGGGCTGTGGCTGATCGACGCGATAGGTGTCCTGACTGGCGGCGAAGCCGACCAGCTCGGCATAAATCTTGGCGCCGCGCTGCTTGGCGCGTTCGAGCTCCTCGAGGATCAGCAGGCCACCGCCTTCGCCCGTGACGGTGCCTTTTGCCTCGGCGTCAAACGGCCGCACGGCCTGCTCGGGAGCGTCATTGCACGATTCGTTGAGGCGCTTGAGCAATGTTTGGCGGAGCAGGCCCATCTGGTTCACCTTGCTCTCCGCGCCGCCGCAGATTGCCAGGTCGGCCTTGCCGCGCTGGATGGTGCGGAACGCTTCGCCGATGGCCAGGTGGCTGCTGGCATCGGCGCAGGTGATGGTGTTGCTGGGCCCCTTGAGCTGGTGAACGATAGTGACGTGGCAAGCGAGCATGTTGGGCAGATATTTCAAGAGCCACAGCGGAGTCAATTGGGTCATGCCGTCGCGTCCCCACTTGGCCAGATCGATGCGATTGGGATCGTCGTCGCTACGGGCGGTGGTCATGGCGGCGGTCAGCTCGTTAAGCTCCGCGTTGATCAGCCCCGCGCCGATGTTGCAACCGAAGCGGGCGCCGTCGAAGTTGGGCGTCGCGGCATAGGCGTGGGAAACAAGGCCCGAATCCTTGAATGCATCGTCCGCCGCCACGATTGCCAATTCGATATCCCGGGCCATCACCTTGGTCGCCTTGCGATAGGTCTTGGGGACAAAATCCCCGATTTTGTACGCGGGCACTTCGCCGGCAAGCTGGCAGGGAAACGCGTTGGCATCCAAACTGGCCAGGCGACGGATGCCCACCGTTCCAGCCAGCAGCGCATCCCAATGCGCCCGGCTGCCGATGCCGATCGGAGAAACAATGCCGATGCCGGTGATGACGACGCGTCGCATTACAGGGGAATGTTCGCCGCGTTGCGGTAACTGTTCAAGAGTTGGGTGAACTGCTCGGTGAAAACGAAGTTATGCTCGGGGAAGGCGGACCCGGCCAGGTTCTTGTCGATGTGGCTGAACATCAGCTCAATTTCCGCGACGAGCAGCGCGTCGGCGGCCAGGCCCAGCCGAACGGTTCCGCGGATGGAAGCGCCGCTATCGGACAGATGATCGATCCGCGCCGAATATGCCAATGTATCGCCTGGCCGCACGAGGCGGTGGAACGTGGCCCGCCCGATCTTGGCAAGAATCACTTTTTCCGAGAAATTGCGTGCTTCGCCGACAAGAATGCCCGCGGTCTGGGCCATCCCTTCGACAATCAGGCTGGCCGGCATGATCGGGAACGCCGGATACAGATCGTGGATATGATCTTCGGCCATCGAGACGTTCTTGATGGCAGTCGCCGTCGATTTAGGCGTGAACTCGACGAACTTGTCGATCCAGATCCAGCGCATGAAACGGCACGCTCAGGCATTCATCTTGGCCTGCATGTAATTGACGATGGTGTCGACATTCATGAGCGAGGCGGCGCTCTCCATCGAAGGGTCCTTGTCGAATTCGGTGAAATCGGAATAGGGCATGCGTTTTTTCAGTTCCGCGACGCCCTCGGCGGTGATTTTTCCGTCCTTCAAGTACCGCTCATCGCTCATCAGGGCCGCCAGGTTTTCCGGAAATAATTCGCCGCGGGGAATCTTGAACGGGTGCGTCGGATCGACGGTGAACGCCTTCTCCAGGCGGAAGGCGATATCCAGGTAGTCGATGCTCTCAGCCCCCAGGTCCTCGCGCAGGGTGGCCGTGGGTGTGACCTCTTCTTCATCGACGCCCAGCGTCTCGACCAGGATCCCCTGGACCTTCTTGTAAATCTCATCACGCGACATAGCCATAATCTTCCCTTTATTGCTGCGGGGCCGGCAACGTCGTCTCCAGCGGCTGGCCGGCGGTGGGCGGGGTCAGCAGCAGCCAGCGCTGACGATTGTGCTCGCCCATCTGGCGGTCAATCGCCGGGTCAATCGCCGGCTGCCGGTCGGCGAGATTGAAATACGCCAGCTCGATCCGGCCCCAGATGGCGTTCTTGCCGTTGACGGTGGCCGCTGCCTTGAACGAGCCGCCCGCATCGGTCGTCTGGATCGCCTGCACCTCGATGCGAAGCGCGTTTCCGGGGGCGACGAACGTGCCGTACTTGATATTTCTGGCCTCCTTCAACACGGCCATGGATTTGGCAAATCCGCTGTTACGGTGGAGCAGCCACCCGGCGGCCTGTGTGATCGCCTCGAGCATCAGCACGCCCGGCAGCACGGGAAAGCTCGGGAAATGATCGGCCAGATATTCCTCGGCCAGGCTGACGAATTTCACGGCGATCAGCCGGGTGTCCGAAACTTCTTCGATTCTGTCGATCAGATTAAATTTCACGCGAGCGCCGGCGGGAAGCGGCCCATCCGCCTCTGCCGGTGACCGGCAGGTTTTAGCGGTGGAACCCGGGGTTTGCAAGCGCGGCCCACAGACGATCAAATCGTCGGCTGGCATGCCAACCCAACCGGTATCTTGCGGCCCCCAATCGAATCACTTCGCCGTCGTCGCCGGTTACGGCCTGCCCGGCCGCTCCCTGGTTGAGAGCCTGAGCCACCGCGGCATCGAATATCGCGTCATTGAATTGAACCCTCGGGCGTGCCAGCGCGCTTCGGCAGGGGGTGTGAACATCGTCATCGGCGATGCATCGGATCCCGCGATTCTCCGTGAAGCCGGCGTGGAGCGGGCTACGCTGGTGGCGTTAATGGTTCCCAGCGACGAGGTGGTTTTACGCGCGATCAGCCAAATCCGGGCCATGAATCCATCCGTCCACATCATCGCCCGCTGCGCCTATACGTCCAATGGCCTGGAGGCGCTGCGCCGCGGCGCCAATCAAACCATCGTGGCCGAGCAACTGGTCGCCAAAGAAATCCACGAGCTGGCCGATCAATTTTTTGTCTAGCACAAGCGCGGCCGCGAAACGTGGCGAATCAAGCAAACTCGATGAAGGACGTGGCGATGTCCAGGGCGCGTTTGGCTCGCATCCACCCCCAGGGTGAAGTTTGGGCGTCGATGCAGATCACCAGGGCCACGATCCACGCCGCCGGGTGTCGCAGGACGCGGCACCGCACTTGCGTCTTCTGATCGTTCAGCTGGGCGGGACTGATGCTGAGCCACGATTCGGAAAACGGCGGCAGGTGCGCCTCGCGCTCGGGTGGATTGGGCGAAACGGCCACCCCCGCGCCGCGCACCGCTTCCATCGCGTCATCAAAAGCTTCCTGGTGGCCCGGCATGTGATCGGGGCCGGTGAGTCCGAACGAAAGCCGGGCGACCGTGGCCGGGCCATCGACGCCCGGGGAAATCAAATCGGCGTGAAACGCCGAAAGCGGATCTTCCGAGGATTCCATCGTTACTTCCCAGGAGACCGGAACGGCCACGCGGCAACGCAGCGGCGCGGCCTGCTCTACCCAACGCACCTCCTCCGCGAATGGGCTGGAGGCTTGCTCGGCCGCGGAGAAGGACGCGATCGAAACGAAAAAATCATCGGCCACGATTGGATAGTCCGCCGCCAGGGCGCTGAAGCGGAGCAGGAACAATCTCGGTCCGGTTTTGAGGCAGAAGAACCTTCCGACCCATTGGAGGTCATCGGCTGTCCAGGTTCCGACCACGTCGCCCACGGCGCCGGCCGGCATGCGGACGTACCTGGCGGAGACGGGCTTGATCCGTCCCACGGCCAGCCACAGATCGAGCCAGTCAGCCGGATGAACCTCCGCGCTAAGCCAATGGCCCAAAACCTCCAGGCCGCAGGGGGGATTGGAGCGCCTCAGAAGCGCCAGCGAGACCGGCGGACCGCCGAGCTGGATTGCCTGTGGGCGCCCTTCGACGTGGCTGGTGTGATCCATGAGGAGCCGAAAGTTCCACAAGGGATCAGCCGACTCGTGACGGTACTGCACGAAACGATGCGCGATTTCATCCGGGTTGAGGCCCGGTGCGACGGGATGAGCGATATCAGCATCCACTTCAAGTCCTCCGGAGAGCGCATTTCTGTACGGAGCCGGCCCGACACACGGGCCGGCGCCGCGGATAATTGGACCGATAATCACGCGCCTCAGAAGGGCTCATAACCCATTGGGGGCCGGCGCCAATTGCAGACGATAAGGTCTGGGCCGTCAAGGGCCAACGGGAGTTGTATGGCCTGGCACAGGCGTCATCTTTTATGGCCGGCGGTCTATCCGATGATCGCGAGCGCGGCGGCGATCGGGGCCCCGGCGGGCGGGCGCGTCGTCGCCGGGACGGCCGGCATTTCAACTTCCGGCGCCGCGACGCTGGTCAACCAGTTCTCCAACCGCGCCATCATTGACTGGAACCTGTTCTCCATCGCATCGGGCCAGAGCGTCCGATTCGTTCTCCCATCCAGCTCCGCGGCAGTGCTCAACCGCGTGGAAGGCTCCAACATCAGCCGGATCGATGGCCTGCTGCAATCCAACGGCACGGTCTACCTGATCAATGCCAATGGAATCGTGATCGGTCCCGGGGGACAAGTGAAATCGCTGGGATTCATCGGCTCGACGCTGGATGTGAGCGATAGCGCGTTTCTGTCGGGCGGCGGGCTGCTGTTTGCGGGCAGTTCGCAGGCCGCGGTAATTAATCGCGGGAGCATTACCACCAGCGGCGGGGATGTAATCCTGATCGGCCGGCAGGTGGATAATTCCGGCCAGATTAGTGCCGCCGGTGTCACGCTGGCCGGCGCGTCGCAGGTGCTGCTGCAGCAGGAGGGAACGCCGGGCATTTGCGTGCGCATCAGTTCGGACGATGGCGCGGCCAAATCGGCGATCGGGCAGCTCGCCGCCAACGGGGGGAATGCCTACGGCCTGGCCATCAACAATACGGGCATTATTCGCGCCACGGGCGTCTCCAACGTGGGTGGCCGGATTTATCTATGCGCTGCCGGGGCGATCAACAGCGCTGGAACGCTCCAGGCTGGCAACATCGCGGTGTCGGGCAGCAGCGTCAGCATCGGGCCGGGCGTTGTCGATGCTTCTTCTTCCAGCGGACAGGGCGGCAATATTACGATCACCGGGGAGAAAATTCTGATCCAGCCTGGCGCCACGCTCAACGCCGATGGTGCGCTGGGGGGCGGGTCGGTGCTGGCCGGCGGCTCATGGGAGAACGACGACCCGGCGATTGCACAAGCGATCAGCACAACGGTGCAAAGCGGCGCGGTTCTGGAAGCTTCGGCCACGCTGCGCGGCAACGGCGGCACGGTGGTGGCGCGGTCGGATGTCGGCAATCCCGATTCGATCACCAGCGCGTTGGGAACGTTCCTGGCCCAGGGCGGTCCGCAAGGCGGCGACGGCGGTCGCGTCGAGACCAGCGGATATTCCCTGGACGCATCGGGCGCGGTCGTTCAGGCCGGCGCACCGGCGGGGCAGGCCGGACAATGGTTGCTCGACCCCTACGATCTGACCATCAACAGCAGCGCCACCAGCAATTTCAACACCGCCGCCAATCCTTGGACGCCGACCGCCAGTGGGGGAAATGTTTCCAACGCCCAGATCGAGGCCGCATTGGACGGAGGCAGCAACGTCGTGATCAGTACCGGCGTTCCCGGTACGGACCTGGGCAATATTACTGTGAACGCCCCGATCACCAAAAGTTCCGGCGCGCTTGCGGTCACGCTGGAATTGGACGCGCAGAACAACATCCGGATCAATCAGCCGATTACCAGCACCGCCGGCGTCCTGAATATCATTCTGGATGCGCACCAGGGGTTCTCAGGCGCCATCATTCTGGCATCGAACCTGGGCAGCAACGGCGGCTTCATCAACTTCGGCACCGGGCGGACGCAGGCCGGTGCGTTGATCGGCGGCGACGTTTATCTTGACGGCGCTGCCACGCAAACCATCGACTCAGCCGGCGGAGCGGTGACGGTGAGCGGGCAGATGCTGATCGCTAATCCGGCCGGCCTGGTGATTACAACCGCCGGTGGCGCGCTGGATTTCAAGGGGACCGTCGATTCGGGCGATACGTATACGCTCCAGGGCCAGAGCAACCCACTGAATTGGGACGCAGCGCTGATCGCGGCCAAGGGTTCCACGGGCGGGGCGGGGGCCGTCGGCGATACGTATCTGGCCACGATCACTTCGTCGCTGGAGAACACCATCGCCAACGCCGCCGCCGATTACGGGCCGGCGTGGCTAGGTGGTAAGCGGCTGTTCATCAACGGCACGACCGATCAAACCTGGTATTGGGTGACCGGCCCGGAGGGACAGGCCAACGGGGGGCTGGGCAAGCCGTTCTTTCTGCAAAACTTCACGGGCTCCGGGGGCACGCCGATCAACGGTTCATTTTCAAATTGGAACAGCGGCGAGCCGAATAATTCCGGTGGGGCCAATACCTCTGTCAATAGCGAGTCGGCGCTGGAGTTTGTAAACAACAACGGCGTCTGGAACGATTTTTCCGAGACAAATCAATTTTTGCCGTACCTGGTGGAGACCAACCTTCCTGCCAGTCCGCTGACAATCAACACCGGCGGCGCGCACGTGACTTTCGAAGCGACCGCTGGCGGCAACAAGCCGCTGGGGAGCTTGCAGATCACCGGCCCGACCACCGTCGGGGGGGCGGGGATCATCAGCATCGGCCCACAGACCTACAACAGCGCCGTCACGCTTTCGTCCCCGTCGACAACGCTGCAAATGTCAACCGGAAGCCTGACCATCGGCCAGAGCATCGGTTACAGCGGAGGGTCGCCGGGTAGCTTGAATGTGCAGGCCCCCGGCGGGATTACGCTGCTGAGCGGCGCCACGCTGAGCGGGTTCAATTCCGTGGCGCTTTCCGGCCCCAGTATTACAGAAGGGCCCGGTGCGACGATTTCGGCGCCGCAATTGTCGGTGCAATCGAATGAGCCGGTGACGTTGGATCAGCCCAACCAGATCGGCTCGCTGGCGGTGTCGGCGGGGAACAATCCGGTTGTCATCAACGACACCGTTCCGCTGAGTATCGACACGGTGAACGGCATCACCGGCGTGACGGGTGGGGCGGTGACATTGATAGACAGCGCGGGGATCAGCCAGACGCCGGCCGGCCCGATCACGGCCGCGGGGCTGGGCGTAACCGCCGGCGGGCCGGTGTCGCTAAACCAGCCGAACAACCAGATCGGCGCGCTGGCTGTCAACGCCGGCAACAATCCGGTGCAAGTGCAGGACAGCGTGCCGCTGAGCATTGGCAATGTGGGTGGGGTCGCCGGTGTTACGGGCAGCGCCCTGTTTGTGAACGATCCTGGCGGAGGCGTGAGCCAGACGCCCGGCGCCCCGATCGCCGCGGCACAGATGATGGTAGCCGCCGCCGGGCCGGTTTCGTTGGAACAGCCAAACCAGGTCGGCACCGTGGCCATCGCCGCGCCCGGGCAGCCGGTCAATTTCAACGATGGACAGCCATTGACCGTCGGCGCGCTCGACGGCGTTCAAGGCGTCAGCGGATCGACGGTGACGTTGTCGACCAGCGGCCCGGCTTCAAATCTGACGACCGAGTATCCGGTAACCGCCTCGGCCCCCGGCACGTCGGTGGTGCTGACGGCCGGGGGGAACTTTTCCAATCCGGCCGGACCGTCGGGGATCGATCCGGGCGCGGGCCGGTTCCTGGTTTACTCCACGGCCCCCTTCGACGACACTCCGGGGGGAACGAACGCGGGAAGCTTGTTTGATATGACCTACCCCGGCAATCCACCGCCGACGATCGGGCAGCCGGGAAACCAGATGATCTATGCTTTTGATCCCCGCGAATCCGCCGATGCGCAACTTGCCGCCATCGCGGTGAATCCGGCGACGCTCAAGGCGGGGCCGGTTGTTTCCTGGTCGTTGTCGCAGACTTATCTGTTCTATCGCGATCTTCTGCAAAACCAATGGGGTGGCGGAGGGATTGCGTTTGGAATTGGCCGCAGCGCGGTGAATCCCATTGCTCATGTCAGCTCATTCGATCTGGCTGTGCTTCCGCTCCACAGCAACGCCAAGCCGTGATCTGTCGACCCATCCCCATGCCCAGTGCTCGCAAGACAGCCGCCATCTTAAGCGTGATCCTGGGCCTGACGGCGTTGGGCCGCGCTCAGGACGAGCAGCGGGTGGCGCCCAAGACGCCGCCGGCAAATCCTCCGGCGCAAATCGTGACTGGCGCTGCGACATCCAGGCCGTCGGAGAATCTCGAGTTGCTGCACGAGTTGCGGGGGATCGTTTTTGTCGATGCCCCCAATAAGATCGCTGCGGCCTCCAGCGTCCGCGGCATCAGCACAGCGCAGGCCCCGCTGGTGAATTCAGCTTCTTTTCGCGCGGTTTTCAAACCGTATCTGGGCCACCCCCTGACATCGGACACTCTCAACGAAATCTGCGCCAAGGTGGTGACCTATTGCCGCAAGATTGATCGGCCGGTGGTGGATGCAATTGTGCCACAGCAGGACATCACCAACGGTACCGTGCAGATTTTGGTGCTCGAAGGGCGCGTCGGCCAGGTGCGGGCCGAGGACAATCGATTTTTCCCCGACAAATTAATCCTGGGCGCCGTGCGGGCCAGAGCGGCACAGGAGATTTCGCAGAACCAGATCCTGGAAGATGTCGATTGGCTCAATCGCAATCCATTCCATCAGACGGACGTGATCTTTGAGCGCGGCCAGGAACTGGGGCAGACCGATCTGGTTCTGCACACGCAGGATCATTTTCCCGTGCGACCGTATATCGGATACGAAAACACCGGCACAGAATCGACGGGCGAAGACCGCTATTTCACCGGCATCAACTGGGGCAACGCGTTCGGGCTGGATCAACAACTCAATTACCAGTTCACCATGAACCCGGACGTCCAGCGTTTCTGGGCACACAGCGGCAGCTACATCATCCCGCTGCCATGGCGGAATCAACTGACGATCCTGGGTAACTATTCTTCCAGTAATGTTCAGACGTTTCCGGGGCTTTTCCAAACCGGCCAGAGCTGGCAGCTGGGCGGACGATATGAAATCCCGTTGCCTCGGCTGGGTGGATTGTCGGAGTCGATTGTGCTGGGCGGCGACTTCAAACGCACAAACACCAATGCCGACTTCGGTGGGTCCAGCGTGTATTCGTCCTTCGTCGACGTGGTGCAGTTCATGGGTGGGTATAACGTCGAGCGGGTCGACCGATTTGGTTCCACGGCGGCGTCAGCCCAATTCTTTTTCTCGCCGGGAAATATTGGGGGTCAGGATAATGCCCAGGATTATCAGAACGCCCGCGCCGGCGCGGATCCCAGATATGAATATCTGAACGCAACCCTGCTTCGTTTGACCAATCTGCCTGAGAGCTTTTCACTGGCGACACGGTTTGCAGGTCAAGTGGCCTCGGCCCCGCTGCTGCCCACCGAGCAACTGGGGCTTGGAGGAATGGATTCGGTGCGAGGTTATCTGGAGCAAGAGGCCGATGGCGATGATGGGATCATTTTCTCCAACGAGTTGCGAACGCCGTCGCTGAGCTTTTTCCCGAAATTTAAGGATGCCTTATTCTTTTACGGATTTGTCGACTATGGCGTCGCTTGGACGCGAGATGCGCAGGTTGGCCAGCAGAGCCAGACCAATTTCCTTGGCGTA
>Ga0182024_10021802_pt1 | contig 11595 bp, 6 predicted proteins | sample P32metaG_FD_120480 | JGI IMG/M metagenome (GOLD analysis project Ga0182024, IMG submission 120480) | Permafrost microbial communities from Stordalen Mire, Sweden - P3-2 metaG (Illumina Assembly) | ecosystem: Environmental > Terrestrial > Soil > Wetlands > Permafrost | place: Sweden: Stordalen... | reverse complement strand
CCTTCGCCGCAGCAATCGGCTCAGCCATCGACTCCTTGATCGGCATCAACCCAAGGCTTTGCATGGTGATGAATGCCGCGCTAAATCCACCAGCCTGGCCTACGCGCGTAAGGAACTCGCGTCTCGAAATCCCCATCAAATTCACCCCCTACTACTAAATAGATACACCTGAATGGATTCCGAGATCCGACGAAGCCTGCGTAAAACTAAATCCGCTTGGCCCGACTATATCCGGTTGATGAATCACGGAAATTGCTTGGAGAATGTCCAGTGCCAGTGTAGCTCGCGCAAACCGATCTCTTCCAAACCGTGAGAAGACGTTGCCTTGAGATGTCCTCGTTAGTTAGGAGATGAATCGTGATGATCTTGCCGATGCATGAGCGCCAAGAACCCCGGCGTGGTGCACCGGGGCTCCGAGGTTAGAAAGAATAGTTTAGGCGAAGTGCAATTCGGACGGAATGTGTAGGTCCGAGTGGCTCAGAGACGCCGCTGTCGAGTTGCCAGCAGGTAGATCCATACACTTCACGAAGGCGGTTTGGAACTTTGCCATCTCATCAGCTGTCCCCACCGTAACCCGCACATAGGTTGGCATTGCTGCCCAGGTACGACCGATGGCTACCTTCTCTTTGATCATGTTCTGCTGGAACTCGCGCCCTGGACGATCGACATTCACCATAAAGAAGTTCGCCTGAGATCCGGGAAGAACTTTGTAGCCCTTCTTATCGAGAAACTCGAGGGTTGCCTCCCGATTGTCCGTATTGATCTTCCGGCGTGCAGGAACGAGACTCGGATCACGCAGGCTGGCACCCGCCATGGCAGCAGAGACCAGCGAAACGGAGGCCACGCTGGTCAGCCGGATTTCGGGAGAGATCGTCTGGAACTTCTCCAGCAGGTCGGGGCGACCAAAGGCAAAGCCGGCGCGAATGCCCGCCATGCCATAAATCTTCGAGAAGGTCCGCAGAACGATGATGTCTTTGTCTGCGGCAACCTGATCGATGACCGACTCATGCGTTGAGAAGTGATGGTAAGCCTCGTCGACGATGACGACCGACCCCTTGGGCTTGTTCTCGAGCAGCCAGACGATGTCTTCCTTGGGGGTCATGGTGCCCGTCGGGTTATTCGGGTTCACAATATAGAATGCGCCCGCCTTCGGGTCGGCGGCCACCATGGCCTTTACGTCGTGTGCGTACGTACTGGTCAACGGAACCATCTTGAGCGGCGGGGTGGACAGCTTATAAGCAGCGGCAACGGCAGCGGCGGCGCGAGGCCCCTGCTCGTAGCTTGGATCGGCGCAGACCAAACCACGGTCGGGTGTGATGTTCGACATCAGAGCCATATCCAGCGGACCGCCCGACCCCGGGAACAATTCCACATAGCCCGGTTTGAGACCGAACTGGTCACTGATCGTCTTTACAGTGGCGCGAGCTACGCCAAATTTGTCGTAACGGCCACCTGTTGGGCCTGCATCGACCATGGCCGCTAGGGCCACCTGCGCTGGGCCCAACGGATTTTCGTTGGAACTGATGATGACCGTGTCAGATGAAAGCTGACGCATTTCACCCATGTCGGCACCGCCACCCGCGCCACGGCGGCGAGGTGTTGTGGATGTTTGCGTGGCAGGTGCCTGCGCGAGAGCGAGGTTAGGGAGCGTTGTGGCGACAGTAACTCCGGCTCCAAACAAACGCACGAAGTTACGACGGGATACCAAAGATCCGAACTGGTCGAAGCTCATGGGAAATCTCCTCTGTCGGTGATGACACCGATGCATGCATTGGTTAGAAGCCGCTGTTTCGCGTTTGCGCCAGATCCGGCACACTCGTCTCACACAGCTAAATCGAGACTTACTCATCGAATCTTGGTTTAGACCCGACTAATATCCAACTTGCGTTGGCACTGAATGATTTTTACACGTATGGGTTTTGATAACTGTAACGTTAATTGATACTAATGTGACACGGATTGCAAAAAAACACAACTGCATTTGAGTCTGTGGATATTCAGTTTTATCCTTATACCTTCATCATGTTTCGCCAGAACAATGTAACCTCTGATATTCCTCACTCGAGGCTACAAGAACCTATCGCAACACTTTCGAGTGCTGCTCGCCGCACACGAACCTCGAGCTAGAACGTCACCCTTCCGCCCAATTGGATAATCCTCCCAAATCCGAGTTGTGAGTTGATTTGTCCTGACGTGGGAGAGTTGAATCCATTGGCGGGATAGCTGGAGGCATATGCGCCTAGCGTATAACCACTAGCTACTGCGAGGGTTGTGTTGGGCGTACCAAGTTCTGGAGTATTCATAGCATTGAGTGCTTCCGCTCGGAACTGGACATTCACTCCCTCCTTGACCTTGAAGCTCTTGAAGACCGAAATGTCCTGGTTGTCATAGCCAGGCCCCTTGCATGGAAGGGTGCGTGGAACATTGCCATAGGTATAAGGCAGCGCAGCGGTGAACGCACTGACGTTGAAATAAGCTCCGTGGCCGCCTTCCAGGTCTCGGGCTTGCGGACGACCGGAATAGCAGGGATTCACCCCGGCGACAAAGTTCGGCCTCTGAGTTGATCCACCTACCGAGGTTGCGCCAAACGTTCCTCCGCTGTTCAAGTCGCTCTGCGTAATGGCCAGGGGAGATCCGTTCTGATCGATCCACTCGTCGTTGACCTGCCATCCGCCAACCGCATAGTCCAGCCAGCGATTCATACCGGAAAAATACCGCATGCCGCGACCGACTGGTAGGACATAGGTAGCCGCCGCAGTGACCCTATTCGGCATGTCGTTGATCGCGCGGGCCCACTCGCCGCCAAGATTGTAGTTGTCCTGCATTCCCGCGGTACTGGAATTGAGCGAGCTGGTCGATCCGTAAAGATTGTCCCAGTTTGAGGACCATGTGTACGTCGCCAGTATCGTAAGTCCCTTGGATAACCGCTTCTGGATCTTTAGATCCATCGCGTTGTACCGGCTTGCTCCGTTGCTCTCTTGTAGAGTTACGGCTGTAAATTGTGGGTAAGGAAGCACAAGCTGTGCTCGCGTTGCGGTGGACTTCGCAATAGTTCCTGTCTGCGGATAGGCAGTGCCGTTGGGAGCCGTGATGCTAGTGGCATAGTAGGGGTTAGAAACCGAGCTGGATAGATTTGTTGAAGTGGAGTAATTCGGTCCGCCGGGAGCATACGAAGCCATGATGGAATCCGAGAGTTGATCCACGTTCACAACCTGACCGAAGTTTCGTGCATGGGCCCCGACATATCCTAGTTTGAGGGCAAAACCTCCTGGAAGTTCCTGCTCTACATCGACCGAATACTGATCAACCAGCGGGAAGCGGCGGCCAAACGCCTGCGCTGTCAATGACCCCCCAATGCCACTCAGCGCGCCCAGCGTATTGCCAGTCGGAGCCAGAAGGCTGCCGGAAAAGGGATTGGAAAGCCAGGCGTTCGGACCAACTTGCGAAGCTGTCAAACTGGTGGCCGCCGTATTAACATAGTTTGTCGCCTGACTGTAGCCGGTTGAATAAGGGGTGAGCCCGACCGGCGAATAGAAGACGCCGAACCCGGCCCGAACCACAGTTCCCTTCCTCACTTCATAGGCCCCGCCAAACCGCGGAGCGAACTTTATGTGACTTTCATCGCAGCAATGAGTCGGATATTTTCCAACGCCCGCGAAAGCCAGCCCGCCATGCACGGTTTGTGGGGTTGCCGCGGGGATGACGGCCGTGACGTTTGAGTCAAACCCTACGTCATACCGACTTGTCGCTTCTTTCTGACCAAGTTCATATTCATACCTGAGGCCGACATTAATCGTGAGCTTCCCCGTCAAACGGAAATCATCCTGCGCATAGAACGCGTGGTACTTCTCGTTCATCGTCAGCCCAACGGCGTTGATTGTCACCGTCGCAGCTGTGCTGGACGACCCGGGCAGCCCCATCAGTAGATCGGCGATAGCATAGGGAGAATTCGAGGACGGCTTGCCTGAACCATCGCTGTACTGGCCGCTGAAGGTATAGGAGCCATTGCCGCCACTGGCCGAGGAAACAAAATCGTTCATACTGCGGAAGACATACCCAGCCTTGATGTTCTGCTTGCCGATCGTCTTTTCGATCCCGATCACCACGTTTTTCGAAGCATTCACCGTTGGGCCCGAGGTGGCCGCGCCAATGCTGGCTGCATTGGTTACGCTGCTTAGAGTAATCGTTGGAAACGTCGCCGACTGCAGCTGGCTTACAAATCCAGTTGGAAAGCCCGCGCCACCGAAACCATTGGCTTGGTTAAAACCACTGCTGTACTGCAAGGTATCGCTGTAGTACCGGTTAAAGCCATACCCTACTGTCAGGATCGTCGTTGGGTTCAGTACAAAGACATTATTGACGGCAGTCGCATCGTTGAAGCGATGGATAACTCCGTCGCTCTCGGCAAAAACGTTTAGGATGCTTCCGTTTGGCTCCTGCGTTGCCAAGTGGACGTAAGAGGCCGATGCAGACCACCATGGAGTGAAGACGTGATCCATTTTGCCGCTGTACATGTCCGAACGCGTTTTGAAATCATTTGAGCCAAAGAAGTTTTGTGCACCTGCATTGTAGATGCCGCTCGTTGTGGGTAGCGGAAACTGGCTCGCAATGTATTCTCCGATCGGGTTGATAAGTCCTGTGCCGGCAAGCTTGTTTCCTGGGACCGGAAGGCCTGTTACAGGATTGCAGATGACAAAGTAACCCGGTTGGGCTGCGCAGGTTGTTGCTCCGCCAGGCGGAAGGTATGCGGAAAAATCGCCGGTCCGCTCTGCCACCGTGGGAACGTAATAAGAGTTCGTCGAACTGGTATACGGCTGCGCTTGACGGTACCCTTCCTCGGACAGCCAGAAAAAAGTCTTAGTCAGATATTTGACTTTGGTGCTATACGGTAATGGTCCCCCGAACGCCCCGGCATACAGATAAGTTGTGCTGTCGGGTTGCGAGATGCCTGTCAGATTGTTCTGCCAGGTATTTGCCGTCCAAGGTGTCTGACGAGTCTCGCCGTACAGAGTGCCGTGATATGTGGAAGTACCAGACTTCAAGGTTGTATTGAATACTCCGCCCCCAGTCCGACCCACCTCCGCATCGTACGTATTGGCCTGCACTTTGGCGTCGGAGACCGCTTCAAGCGACGGTATGAAGGTTGCGCCGCCGGAAGAAGTGGAAACGGGAATGCCGTCCACAACATAGTTGTTCGCGCCGATCGGTGCGCCGGACACGGACACGGACGAAGTGCCGCTTTGATCTTCCGCGCGCACGAAGCGAGGATCGCCGGTCGGCGTGACGTTGTTATCTAGCTTGTCAAAAACAAAAGGGTTGCGACCCAGGTTTGGGAGATCCTGCAGCTTTTGTTCATCGAACGTTTGCCCCTCCGATGCCGATGCCGTATCGATAAGTGGATCGGCTTGGCCAACGACATCAATCTCTTCGACCTGTGCGCCGATCTGCAATACGCCATCGGCTGTAGCCGTCGTTCCAATGCCGACGACAAGATCCTTCTGTTCTAGCTTCTTGAAGCCGGGCATCGTCGCAGTCACGGTGTATTGTCCAGGATCCACCGCAGTAAACAAGTAGTCGCCATCCTGGTTGGTTACCGAGGAACGCTCGACTATCGTCCCCTCGTTGACGAGAGTCACGGAAACATTCGCAATGACACCGCCCTGTACATCGGTTATCCGGCCTCGAACAGCTCCATAGTTGGTTTGTGCCATCGCGTCGGACAACTGTAAAGCAAACGAGGCCACCAGAACGATTAGGGCAAAAAGCTTCGCATATCGCAATGACATCCAATATCCTCCAGCAATTTGGGCTAGCTTGTCTCTCACGTTAACTCGTTGACGATCGGCAACAAGTGAAGATAACGGTTGTTTTCAGCAGGTAGACAGCTGTACTGAGTTCAGAGACAGCAATGGCTGGGTCATACCACGCTGGTCAGGTGGCGATAAGGCGTTAAGTGGATGTGCTCCACCATCACCTCGCGCGAAAGGTTTTTCTAATTCGGATGCGTAGAGTCAGCGAATTATTGAGATTACCTCTTCAATCCGAGAGGATTGAAGTAAAGACAGCAGGCTACGGAACCGTGCTAACCAATACGATGAGAGATTGCCGGGCTGTATTCTGACTTATGTCTGCAATATTCGCGGCCAACAACAGCAGCAAAGCTTATTCCTGCACTTGACCGGGTAGGCTTCCAAAACTCACGTGCGCGAGAACTTGTCTTTAAAGTGATGACTCTGAAACTAGCCGACAGTTAACGCTCTGTCAACAGAAAAATCGCCTTCGGCAGATATTATGTGCGCACATCTGATACATATTCCAAGCCGGCTGTGGAATTCCAGCAGGATATGATGCAGCCTAATTCAGCTATTCTGTTCGTATAACTGATTTCGATGCATAAAAGAAACTCCCGGGAATCCCGGGAGGAGAACATGGTACCCGCGTTGGGTCTATAAGCTGGCACTGCAAATGCAACATCCTTAGATAATCCTTATATTGACCGCTGTTTTCAGACTCCCATCTAGTGGCAGTTATTTTCCTTTCACTGCAATTACTTCAACCTCGAGCAATGCCCACGAAGCCGCGAGAGCGGCCACCTGAACTGCTGAGCGCGCCGGCTTGTTGGGTTGATCTTTGGTCCCGAAATATTTGACATACACGGACTGCATACCAGCAAAATCGAGTTTTCCAGTCTTCGGATCAGGCCCGAGAAACACTGTCATCTTCACGACGTCTTTCATATCCAAGCCCTGCGCCTGTAGCGCCTTTTGGATCTTTGCAAACACACTGGCAGCCTGCGTTGCTGTATCTCCGTACACTGCCTCAGTGCCTTTGGCTGGATCGGCCGGAGTTACCGGCGACGCCAGTTGACCACTGACATAAAGGGTGTCGCCAGCCCATACCGCTGTCGCGAGCGGCGAGTTGTCCGCTTGAATATGCTTTACCTCGACCTGCGACTGGGCCACACAGGATGCGGCCAACAACGCCATTCCCATCAATACATTTATGAGCTTCATCGGTCTTCTCCAGTTTGTTATTTAGATTGTGTTTGGCTAACTGCGTGAACGACTCTTGGGTACTATGTGTATTGTCACTTACTATTCGTTTAATCTGACATCCGGATATGATCATCGATCGTCACAGTTGAACTCATTGCATTCATCACGGCGGTTCTCCAAGGCGCATGCTTAGTTGGCTCCTGCAGGATGGGCTCTGCTTGCAAACCGCGTGCTGCCCGAGTTACTGGACGCGGCCGCTTCTAGTTCAGTTGCAGGATGGTGCCCGGTTCCATGCTCTGACCATGGTAGATGTGTACATAAGAGAAGCCATAGCCATAGAAGCTGGACAGAGCCCGAAAGGAGATGATGTTGTGCGTACCCTGAAGCGGTTGAAACTCGGCCGGGGTATGCCGAAAGTGACGTTCTGTGACAACGGCAGCGAGTTCACCAGTCAGGCGATGGACCTTTGGGCCTATCGTCATAGCTGCGAAGATCGACTTCTCTCGGTCGGGCAAGCCGACCGATAACGCCTTCGTGGAGGCATTCAACGGGAAGTTCCGTGTCGAATGTCTGGACACTCTATGATGAGATACGCCGCGTCCCTGTCCTTCGAAATCCCTCGGCCGTGTAAAGGCCAATTCAGTAAACAGGCTTCAGGTGCGCCGTTTTGACTGTTCTTTCACCTTTACTTGTCTGGTGCAGACCTTGGTGGGAGAATTTGATGTTGTTAGTTACGTCTAGCTAGGCAGCCACCAGTTCCTGCGCCGCCCGGTAGTCCTGACCACTGGACAGCACCGCCCATACAATTCGTGCCAGCTTGTTGGCTGTCGCGACGATCAGGACGTTACGCGGTGCCCTCGTCTCAAGCGAGGTCATCCAGGCACCCATCGCGATCCGCTCTCGCTTGGATCGCAGCACGACTGCGCGGGCTCCATGGATGAGGATCTTGCGCAAATAGAGGTTGCCGCGTTTGGCCGGGCTCTTCGCGAATACCAGGCCGCGTTCCAGAAGGAACGCACGCAGCTGGTTGATCAGTGACGTTCGTCGTGTGATCAAGCGGTCGCGCACTCGATGGAGAGCTTGCAGATCGAGCTGGTCATCTGTCTTGATCGGCACGAAGCGCATGTTCTGACAATCCACGGCCTCAGCGATCGCCTCCGCATCAATGAAGTCGTTCTTGTTCGACTTCACAAACCGCTTCACAAACCGGCGAATCTGCGCATTTGGGCGAGTTTCGCGAGTTTCGCGAGTTTCAATTATTGAGCGCTAATCGTGATCCCGATTGAGGAACTGATGCCTGCTCCCGAAAATGGTGTTGCAGGGATGACTGATCCCGTACTCGACAAGCCGCTCACGGTGCTGTTGCCTCCATTCGCCACCCACACATTGCCCGAGCCATCGATTGCGATGCTGGATGGCTGGTTGAAGGCGCCGGCAGTGAAGTTGGTCGCCGAGGCTCCCAGTGGCGCAATGGTGGTGACACTGCCGGTCAGGTTCGTGACCCACGCGTTGCCCGAGAGATCGATCGCGATTGCGGATGGGTGGGAGAGCGAGCCGGCCGTATATCCGGCCGCTGGCGATAACGCGGCGCCTATCGGAGAGAACTCGCTGATGCTGTTCGCTGTGTTCGAAACCCACACATTGCCCGTGGCGTCGACCGCCACACCGGTGGGCTGGGACAATCCCCCGCCGGTATGGTGGATGCCAATCAGCCAATTCGTTGGAGCGGCTGTTAGAGCGGGTTGAAAGGCGGGAGACGGGGTGGCAAGAGCAAACAGCGCAGGTACGCTGCTACTGGGATATTGCGCAATGTTAAGCGCAGCAGTTAACGTATCCGTCGGAGCCGATCCACCCGGTGGAGTGGCCGCCGCGAAGAGAGTGGCACATGCCGTGCCGGAGGCGACGCTGCCGTTTGTGTTGATGCAGGATGAGAGGATGTTGGCCAGCGTGTTCACCTCGGCGACGGGCAGGGTTGCTCCTGCCGGCAGAGCGGGCCCGGGAGCGCTACCCGTCGATACGTTCGCGATCTTATTCGCGGTGGCAAATGCGTTTTGAACGCCAGGTATGTTGGAAGCGGAGGTCCCGGCATTCGTCGGCGAACTCATAAATCGCGCCAGCGACCAGGCCCCCGCAACAGTCGTGACTTCGTTCAGGTTGATGAATGTAGTGCTGGCGTTGGCAAGCAGGGATGAGCAGGTGCCGAGGGCGGCCATCAACGCCAGGGCCCCATTGTTCGTATTGCCCGCCAGTCCGGGATTGCCGCCGGTCGCGACGATGTAGACCTGATCCACACCGGTGCAGCTGTAATCGCCTGTGATCGAAAAGGTTCCGTTAGCCGCCGTCGTGACAGGCACGGTGAGCAGGGCCGTGGCCGGAGCGTTATAGCCTTCGGTGGTCACCGCATAAAGCTGAATTGTCGATCCTGAGACCGGCTGTTGGCCGCCGTGCACCGCGCCCTGAATTCTTCCGGTGCCGGCCGATCCCGACGCGGCTTCGTTCACGGACGGTGCGAGTCCCGTGCCGCAGCCGGTCAGCAGAGCAGCGGCGATCGTGCAAGCAGCGATTGTGATTATGGTTCTCACCTGAAAGCTGGCAGGCATCATGGCTGGCCTCCCTGGTTGCCATTCTTTACCGCGGTTGCAAGTGGAGTTACGACGGGTGCGGCCGCGCCCACAAATTCGGTCAAAGACGAGTCCCCCGTATTCGTAACCCAGACATTTCCTGAGCTATCAATCGCCATCCCGGTCGGCGTGTTCAGACCGCCGCCGTTGTAGCCGGCGCCGGGAGACAGTGCCGTCCCGCTATTGGCGAGGTTGGCGAGTGTGCTGTTGGTATTGGCGATCCATACCGAACCGTCCCCGGCGATCGCAATCGACGCGGGAGTTGCGATGCCGCCACCGGTAAAGGTTTGGCTGCCGCCGCCTATCTTGTTGAGCATCGTGACACTGCCGCTGCCACCCGACCAGACATTGCCCAGGCCATCGATCGCGATGCCGGAGCCGCCACCCGGATATCCTCCGGAGGGCGAGAAAGCCACTCCGCCGATGCTGATCTTCGACAGCGTCTGATTGCCATTCGCCAGCCAGATGTATGGAGGCGAGGTGGCAATCTCAGGGAGCACCGTTGAGGTTGAAGCGGCGTAAGTCCCGTCTCCGCTGTAGATCGCCGTGATCGAATACGACCCTGCGGCCAGCGAACCGGCCGCGAACGATGCTTGCGCCGTCGCATTCAGCACAACGATTCCGAGGGTGGTTGTTCCGTTCACAAATGTTACGGTTCCAGTGGGCGTCGGGACATTCCCGCCGGCCCCAACCACCGACGCGGTGAAGACGACCGCTTGCCCACCGGAAGACGGATTGGCTGATGAAGCAAGACTCGTCGTGGTGCCGATCCCTGTCGAAGCATTCTCAACCTGCGTCAACACAGGCGACGTAGAGCCCGCATAATTTGCATTTCCCACGTACATCGCCGTGATCGAGTGCGACCCAACGCTCAGCGCAGACGTAGCAAATAGAGCTTGTGAAGCCCCATTCAGAGCTACTGTTCCGAGCGTCGTGGTGCCGTCGACAAAGATCACGTTGCCGGTAGGCGTTGGTCCGCCAGCTCCGGTAGTCGTCGCCGTGAACACCACGCTCTGACCGAAGGCGGCCGGATTGATCGATGAAATCACCGCGGTGGTTGTGCTCACGTTCGACGAGGCGTTGACCACCTCATTGATGAACGTCGAAACGGAGGCGTAGCTCGCGTTGCCGTTGTAAAAGGCATTAATCTGATGCGTCCCGGTGCTTAGAGTCGAGGTGGTAACACTAGCCTGTCCACTGCTGTTCAGCGTGCCGGATCCAATAGGGTTGAAGGAATCCTGGAAGCTCACCGTACCGGTCGGGACTGGGAAGCCGTTGCCCGTCCCGGCCACAGTAGCTGTGAAAGTCACCGGCAGCGCAGGCGCGGAGGGATTCACCGACGATGTGAGTGTGATGGTTGGCGTACCGTCGGCCGTCGTTCCAGTCCCCACCAGTGCGACCTGCTGCGGGTTGCCCTGGGCATTGTCGGTAATCAGAAGTGTCCCACCGTCGAAGAAAGAGACTGAGGGTTTGAACTGCAGGTTGACGACGCAGCTTGCTCCGAGAGCCAGCGTGGCGCTGCACGTTGTGTCCTGCACCAGGTAATCCATGCTGGCGCGAAACGCATTCGCCGGGAAGGTGATCACCGTGTCGCCAGTGTTCGCAAGCGTTAGCGGCTGCGCGACGCTCGCGGTATTGATGCCCTGATTGCCGAAGCTGAACGAAGTGGCGGATAGCCGGAGTTGCGGTCCAATCGCGCCAGTCCCGCTCAGTGCAACCGTCTGCTGTGCACCATAGTAGTCGTTATCCGCGATCGTCAAGATCCCAGTGAACGGACCCGCCGAGGTGGGTGTAAAAGAAACTCCGATCGTGCAGGTAGCACTGGGAGCCAGGGTGGGCGGACAGTTGTTGGAAGCCACCGAGAAGTTCGCCGAAGCCGTCGCGTCGGAGAAGGTCAGGCCCGTCTGCCCAATGTTCTGTAGTGTCACCGTCAGCGACGGGCTCGGCAGTCCAATGGCGGAGTTACCAAAAGCTAGCTG
>Ga0182024_10021801_pt1 | contig 11595 bp, 8 predicted proteins | sample P32metaG_FD_120480 | JGI IMG/M metagenome (GOLD analysis project Ga0182024, IMG submission 120480) | Permafrost microbial communities from Stordalen Mire, Sweden - P3-2 metaG (Illumina Assembly) | ecosystem: Environmental > Terrestrial > Soil > Wetlands > Permafrost | place: Sweden: Stordalen... | reverse complement strand
GAATTGCGCAGCGAAAGCCCGATCTGGAAGCGGCGATTCGCGTTGTTTCTCTTCGGCGCCACGATGTGCATCGGCATTTTGATCGGCAACGTCATCGAGAAGGCCAAAGAAGGGGGTTGGGTGACGATCCTGGTGACCAGCACGCTGGTCGGCATCTCCATACTCATTCATCGCTACTACTCCACGGTGTTCGACAAGCTCCAACGGCTCAACAGCCTGTTGGGCATTGTCACTCCTCCGGGCGCGCCGACGGCCGGCGAGCCTCAACCCCACGACCCCGTGGCGGCCGTGCTGGTGGGTGGCTACAGCGGGCTCGGCGTCCACACGATGCTGAACGCTTTGCGGTTCGGGCCCGGCCAGTTCAAAGGGCTGGTGTTTCTGTCGGTGGGAATCGTCGACTCGGGCAATTTCAAGGGTGCCGACGCGGTCGAAGATCTGCGCGCTCACACGGAAGCCTCGTTGAATAAGTATGTCGACCATGCGCGGCGGCTGGGGATGCCGGCCATCGGATTCATGTCGATCGGCACCGATCCGGTCGACGAATTGGAACGGTTATGCGTCGAGGTGCAGAAGCGCTATGCGCGGGCAATCTTCTTCGCCGGCCGGCTCGTGTTTCAGAAAGATACCTGGTATCAACGGCTGCTGCACAACGAAACGGCCTATTCGCTCCAGCGGCGATTGCAGTGGGACGGCGTGCCCATGGTCATTTTGCCGACTCGGGTGCGTTAGAAAATCGACTCCTGGGGTGTCTCGCCCTGTTTTCAAGAGAACTAGAGTCAGATCGAGTAAGAGTCCAATTCCAAGGGGCGAGGGCTGCGGGCGGTCGCCCCCCGGGGGTTGTTGAGAACCGCAGCAGGATTTTCGCCTCGATGTCATCACCGCCAGACCCGCAGCCAACGCCCAAAGGCCATCCTTTGGAATGGCCCTCGGCGCCATCCGCCGCGGTGCCGCCGGAGGCGACTTCCGTTGCCGGCGGCGACACGTTGCCGGCGATCTCGCTCGACGATTCTCTCGCGGGCTTCCGTCCTGCCGCGGCTGCCGAACCAGCCAAAGAGTCCCACGCTTTGCACGCGCCCCATGCATTGCCCCCGGTCCATGCGCCCGAACACGACGAACCGGCGGGCCACATGGGGGGCCATACCAGTTTCTGGTTGTGGGTGATGTGCCTGACGGGGGTCGACTACTTCAGCACACTCGGCTATCAACCGGCCATCGCCTTCGAGGCTGCCGGCGTATTGGCGCCGTTGGCGACGGTCGTCCTGGTGCTGGTCACGCTGCTCGGTGCGCTGCCGGTCTACGCACACGTGGCGGCCAGCTCGCCGCGCGGACAAGGCTCGATCGCGATGCTCGAGCGGCTCGTGCATGGCTGGACCGGCAAGACCATGGTGCTGGCCCTGTTGGGTTTCGCCGCCACCGACTTCGTGATCACGATGACCTTGTCGGCGGCCGACGCGTCGGTCCACTTGATCGAGAATCCGCTCTGGCAATCGATGCCCGGTTGGGTTCAAGCGTTGAGCGACGACCGCCAACGGTTGGGTGTCACGATATTCATGCTGGTGCTGCTGGGCGCTTGTTTTCTGCGTGGCTTCAAAGAAGTCATCGGCCTGGCGGTCGGCATTGTCGGCGTCTATCTGGCGCTCAACGCGTTTGTGCTGATCAGCGGCCTGGTTTATCTGACCGCTCATCCAGGACTGCTCGAGGAGTGGTACGGCAAACTGATCAGCGGCAACTGGGAAATCGCCGACGCTCCGCTGAGCGGTCACGGCTGGGGAACCATCACGGCTTTAAGCATCCTTTACTTCCCCAAGCTGGCGCTGGGCCTCAGCGGTTTCGAAACGGGCGTCGCCGTGATGCCGCTGATTCGCGGCGCCGCCGGCGACACGCCGCAAAATCCGGCCGGCCGCATCTTCAACACCCGCAAACTGCTGGTGACCGCGGCACTGATCATGTGCGTCTGTCTGCTCACCTCGTCGATGCTGGTGGCCACTCTGATTCCCGCGGCCGAGCTGCACGAGCCGGCGGGCAAGGCGGCCGACCGAGCCCTGGCCTATCTGGCTCACGGGCAGTCCCCCTATGCGATCAATCCGCTGTTCGGCGAGGTGTTCGGCACGATCTACGACATCAGCACGGTCGTGATCCTCGGTTTTGCCGGCGCCAGCGCCATGGCAGGGCTGCTCAACCTGGTCCCGCAGTATTTGCCGCGCTATGGCATGGCGCCGGAATGGGCCCGGGCCGTACGCCCGCTGGTCATCCTGTTTGCGCTGATCAATCTGCTGGTGACCTGGATCTTCGACGCCGACGTTGGCGCACAAGGGGGCGCGTATGCCACCGGCGTGTTGGTGCTGATGTCGAGCGCGTGCACGGCGACGGTCATCGACCATTGGCGCGATCGCGCGGGGGCCTGGTATCGGCGGCTATCGTGGCGCTACCTGGCGATCACCTGCATCTTCTACTACACGACCGCGGCCAACATGGTCGAACGTCCCGACGGCATCAAGATCGCCAGTTGGTTTATCATTGCGATCGTCTTGTCGTCGTTCTGGTCGCGGTTGCAACGAAGTTCGGAACTACGATTCAAGGCGTTCGAGTTTGCCGATCTGCATTCGAAATTTTTGTGGGATTCGCTCAAACATCTCGAATTTCCGGTGCTGGTCCCTCACCGGCCCGGCCGGCGTGGCTTGGACGTCAAAGAGGCCAGCATCCGCGAGCGTCATCGGTTGGGCGATGAAGTGCCGATCGTCTTCGTGGAAGCCGCGCTGGGAGATCCGAGCGAGTTCCAGCACAGCCCCCTGATGGAAATCCACGAAGAGGATGGCCGATTCATTCTCCGCGTGCAGCGTTGCGCGTCGGTGGCCCACGTGATTGCGATCGTGGCCTTGGAACTTTCGCGGGTCGGCGCTCCGCCGGAGATTCATTTCGGCTGGTCGGACGAAAACCCGCTGTCCGCGGCCATCGGGTTCTTCCTGTTCGGCGAGGGAAATGTTCCCTGGCGCGTGCGCGATTTGATTCGCAAGGCAGAGCCCAACGTGGAGCGCCAACCGAAGGTGATCTTGGGCTGATCGGCGGCCCGAGCACCACATTGCCGTGCCGCCGGCGCCCTGCTGGCAGGTTAATCTGCTCGCGTAGTGTTGGCCGTCACGCTCTGTTACCATAGGAGGGGGGAAGACTTGCCGACCCCTCGGCGAGGGTGCTGCCCTCCGGGTGAGTCAGCCGGCCCATCGCGTTTTGGCCAATCTTGCGGCGCAGCGCGAAATTTCGCGGCGCTGTGCCATGCCTCGCAGGAAGATGCGCTCGTGATCAACCGCCCTGCTTCGCGTGTTGAAATTCCGATTCCGCCGCAGGTGAATCAGGCGGCGTCCGACACCCTGGCCGATCGCGTTCGCTCGCTACGGCTGCCGGCCGATCGCCAGTACGAGGCCACGCCTTGGGGTCGCTGGGTGGCGCTGGCCGTGATCGGGCTGTTGGCCGCCGGCGGCGGGGCGGCCTTTTTGCTGCTGCCGGAGCAAAACGCGGATCCAACAGCCAGCAGCCAGGAAGCCGCCGGATCAACCCGCCCAGACAGCAGCGAGCCCGACGCCGCGGCAAGGGCAACTACCGCGCGCGGCGTGGCGACGCAAAGCGCGCCGGGCATTGCCACGGCGCATGGCCCGATCGCCGAGGCCGGCGAAGTGGTGCTGGAGTCGAAAGGCTACATCATCCCAGCCCATCAGATTCTCGTCAGTCCGAAGGTCAGCGGCATGATTGTCGAACTCCACCTGGAGGAAGGGCGCCGCGTTCACAAGGGGGATGTGTTGGCCGTGCTCGAGACGACCGACTACGATGCCGACTTTGCCCGAGCCGAGGCGATGCTGGCGATGTCCAAGCACAAGCTGTCGGAACTGGAGCACGGCAATCGACCGGAAGAGATTGCGGGCGCGAAAGCCGAGTTGGCCGAAGCGCAAGCTCAGCGCGAGCAGTTGCAAAGCGCCTGGCGGCGGAATCAACCCCTCAAGGGGACCAAGGTGCTCAGCGACACCGATTACGAACAGTCGGAAAGTCAATTCAAGGCGATGGACCGTCGCGTCGCCCGATTGAACAGCAATTACCAATTGATGGTGGCCGGACCGCGCCAGGAGCGGATCGAACTGGCCCGGGCCGAGGTCCGTCAGGCCGAGGCCGAACTTTCCAAGGTCCAATGGAGGCTCGACAATTGCACGATTCGTGCCCCGATTTCCGGCACGATTTTGAAAAAGAACGCCGAGGAAGGCAACGTCGTCAATCCGGTCGCCTTCAATGGCAGCTACAGCGTTTGCGATCTGGCCGACCTGGCCGATTTGGAAGTCGATCTTTCGATTCAGGAGCGCGACATTGCCCGGGTGCGCGTCGGCCAGCGCTGCCAGGTGCGACCCGAAGCATTCACCGACCGCGTCTACGAAGGGGTCGTGTCGCGGCTGATGCCGATTGCCGATCGAGCCAAAGGGGCGGTGCCGGTGCGGGTGAAGCTGCGGGTGCCGGCCGACGAAGAAGGGGTCTATCTGAAACCGGAGATGAGCGCCGTCGTTTCGTTCTTGAAGTCCACGGAAGAAAAGTCGCCCCAGTAGCATCGCTGGCCGCCGGCACGGAATCTATGGAAGCTGCCAAGAGCATCGTACGGATACGCGGCGTACACAAATACTTCACCCGCGGCAGCGAACAGGTCGACGTGCTGAAAGACCTGAGCCTGGATGTGCCCGAGGGAGAATTCCTGGGCCTGATGGGCCCCTCCGGCTCGGGAAAAACTACCCTATTGAATCTGATCGCCGGGCTCGACCGGCCGAGCGAGGGAGAAGTTTGGGTCGGCGGGCAGCTCATCTCGCGCATGTCCGAGGGACGGTTGGCTCGCTGGCGAACGCGCCACATCGGCTTCGTCTTCCAGTTCTATCACCTGCTGCCGGTCCTGACCGCCTACGAAAACGTCGAACTGCCGCTCCTGTTGTTGCCCCTGTCGGGAGCCGAGCGCAAGCGGCAAGTCCTGACGGCCCTGGAACTGGTGGGACTGGAAAACCGCATGCGTCACCGGCCCGGACAGCTTTCGGGTGGACAGCAACAGCGCGTCGGCATCGCGCGGGCGATCGTCACCGATCCGACATTGATCGTGGCCGACGAGCCGACCGGCGATCTCGACGCCAAAAGCGCCGAGGAAATCCTCGATCTGCTCGGCGAACTGCGGCGGTCATTGGAGAAAACCATTCTGCTGGTGACCCACGACGCGCGGGCGGCTCGCCGCGCCGATCGGGTGGTCCACCTGGAAAAAGGTCAACTGGTCGAAAACGAGGATGCCGACGAGGATGTGCGCATGGCGTGAAAAGCCAGCGCCTGCCAGCCGCCCAGACTCCGACTCACCCGACAAGCCAATGCCGGACCAACCATGAAATTTTGCCTGTTGATCGTCAAGAATCTGCGCCGCAATGTGCTGCGGACATTGCTCACGGCACTGGGGACCATGGTGCTGGTGTTCGTGGTGACGCTGGTCTGGTCGATCTTGTTCTTTCTGGACGAGGTGACTCGCGAGAAGAGCCACAATCTCAAGGCCATCGTCACCGAGCGTTGGCAGATCCCCAGCCAGATGCCGTTTGCCTATGCCCAAACGCTGTGCGAAGGCGCCGCCCGCCAACCGGGAGACGCCCGGCCGACCGACTCGGCGACCTGGCAATTCTTCGCCGGTACGCTCGATCCGGCCAAGCGGGCCGCCGAAGATTTCATCGTCGCCTTCGCCATGGAACCGCGCAAGCTGGCGACCATGATGGACGAACTCGAAGACCTCAAAGGTGCGCAGGCCGCGGAATTGCAAGACAACATTCACCGCATGGAACTGCAAAAAAGTGCCATCCTGATGGGACGCGACCGGCTGGCGAAAATCAACAAGCGCGTCGGCGACACGATCACGCTGCACGGCATCAACTATCGCGACATCAACCTGGAATGCGAGATCGTCGGCAGTTTTCCGCCCGGCCGCTACGACGCCAATACGGTCATCAACCGCGACTACCTGAACGACGCTTTGGACGATTACGCCCGCAAGCACAACGGCAAGCAGCACGCGATGACCAGCAAAACGCTGAATCTGGTCTGGCTGAAGATTCCGGACAAAGAGACGTTTTCCAAGATTGCGCAGCAGATCACCACTTCGCCCCTTTATGCCAGCCCGGCTGTAAAGTGCGAGACGCTGTCGTCGGGCGTCACGTCGTTTCTGGAATCGTACCGGGACCTGCTTTGGGGCATGCGCTGGGTGCTCTGTCCGGCGATCCTGGTCACCTTGTCGCTGGTCATCTCGAATGCGATCAGCATCAGCGTCCGTGAACGGCGGATGGAACTGGCGGTGCTGAAGGTGCTCGGGTTTCGTCCGTTCCAACTGTTGCTGTTGGTGCTGGGGGAGGCGCTGTTGATCGGGGTCGCGTCGGGCCTGATCAGCGCGCTGGCGACCTGGTACGTCGTCAACGAAGTCATGGGCGGCATGAAGTTTCCCATCGCCTTTTTTCCATCCTTCTTCATCCCGGCCAACGCCATCGGCTGGGGACTAGGAATCGGTGCACTGACGGCGCTCATCGGCAGCGCCATGCCAGCCTGGTCGGCTCGCACGGTGCAAGTCTCCGACGTTTTTTCCAAGGTGACTTAGCAATAGAGTCACGTAGCAAGACAGTCACCTAGCAAAACGGACCGCGATGTTTGCCGATCAACCGCTGGCTTTGGCCCTGCCGCCGGGTTCTCGACTGCCGCTAGCCCTGGCGGTCGCGGCGCTGTTGGTGGCTGCGCTGGCAGTGGCTGGCTCGATCCCGATTGGCTACAACGTCCGCAATTTGATCGTCCGCTGGCGGACGACTCTGCTCACGGCCCTGGCGTTTACGTTGGTCGTCGGCCTGATGACGGTGATGCTCGCCTTTGTGGCCGGCATGAACCATCTGACCGAGCAGAGCGGCCAACCGGGCAACGTGATCGTGCTCTCCGACGGCGCCACCGATGAACTGTTCAGCAATCTGAATTTCGTCGACGCCGGCGACATCGAACGCCAGGGCGGAGTTCTGCGCGACGCGGCCGGCCAGCCGCTGGCCAGCCGCGAAGTTTATATCGTCGTCACGCAACCGGTGATTGGCCCGTCGGGCGAAACGCTGCGCCGCCGGTTTTCGCAAGTTCGGGGCCTCGACGATCCGGCGATGGCCGGCGCCGTGCATGGTTTGGAGCTCTTTCCGGGGGGCGCCTGGTTCTCGCAGGCCGGCGTCGAGACGCTGCCGCCGAAAGAGAATCCGGCCGGCACGCCGGCGGAAGGCGCCGACCGGCCAGCCATTCAAGCCGTGCTGGGGGAGGGTGCCGCGCAGCAACTCGGGGCCGAACTGGGAAAACCGCCGCTCGTTGTGGGGGACACGTTCGAACTGGGGATGCGGCGCTGGGTGGTCGTGGGAATCATGCAATCGACCGGCTCGACCTTCGGATCCGAAATCTGGGCGAAGCGGGGAGTCGTCGCACCGCTGTTCGGCAAGGCCGACATCTACACCTCGATCGTGCTCCGCACCGCCGGCGCCGACGCGGCCCGGGCGGTATCGACCGATCTGAACGACCATTTCAAAAAAGCGGCGCTGGCCGCTCAGCCCGAAACGCAATATTTCTCCAAACTCGGAGAAACGAATCGGCAGTTCGCGGTGACGATCGCTTTCGTCACGATCGTGATGTCGATCGGCGGTGTGTTCGGGGTGATGAACACGATGTTTGCCGCGGTCAGCCAGCGCACGAAAGACATCGGCGTGCTGCGCATTTTGGGTTTTGCCCGCTGGCAGATCGTGATTTCGTTCTTTCTCGAATCGCTGTTCATCGCCGTCATTGGTGGCGCCGTGGGCTGCGCGGTCGGCTATCTGGCCGATGGCGTGCAAGCCACCAGCATGGTCAGTTCCGGACAAGGAAGCGGCAAAACCATTACGCTCGAGTTGCTCGTCACCAACCAAATCCTGATGACCGGCATGCTGTTGGCGCTGGGCATGGGGGCCTTGGGGGGGCTGATCCCCGCGCTGGCCGCCATGCGGCTGCGACCGCTGGAATCGATGCGCTAAAGCGATCGCCCCGCGCTCGCCGTGGCGGCGTCGCGCGCCGCACTCGGCCGCAGCAAGCGCGGCCAGATCGCGTCGCTGACAAAAAGTCCGGCGCGGGTCAGCCGCACGCCGTCGGGCTCAACTTCCATCAGGCCCAGCCGGGCCAGATCGGCCAGCTCCGGTCCGACCAACGCGTCGATCTCGAAACCGGTGACGTGGCAAAACGATTGCCGCTCGACACCCGCCAACCGCCGCAGGCCGAAAACCAAAAGTTCCCGGGCGCGGTCGACCGGCGGCAGGATCTCGCTCTCGGCCACCGGCGACTGGCCGGCCTGCACGCGTCGGAGCCAGGTGGTGGTGCTGCGATGATTCAGTTCGCGGCGACCGTCGACGAAACGCGCCGCCCCGGGACCGGCGGCGTAATAGCCTCCGCCGGCCCAATAGATTTCGTTGTGGCGGCAGCGATGGCCCGGGCGGGCGAAGTTCGAGACTTCGTAATGTTCGAACCCGGCCGCAGTGAGCGTGTCGATCGCGGCGGCATACATTGCCCCTTCCAGATCTTCGTCGAGGCGCGACAGGTGGCCCTGTTGCAGGCGGCTCCAAAAAGCGGTGCCTCGTTCGAACGTCAATCCATAGGTCGACACGTGGTCGGGCTCGAGCTTCAGCAGGGTCTCCAGATCGTGTTGCCAGACGGCTAGCGACTCTTCCGGGACGCCAAAGATCAGATCGACCGAAACCGAGCGCATCCACCGCTTGGCAATCGTCACCGCCCGCGACAACTGCTCCGGCGTGTGATCTCGTTCCAACCGGCTGAGCTTGGCCTGGTTGAACGATTGCCCCCCCAGGCTGATCCGGCTGACTCCCAGTTCGGCCAGTTGGGCCAAACGTTCGTCGGTCACGTCGGCCGGATTGGCTTCGATGCTGAATTCGTAGCCGTCGGCCAGGGGAAACCAGCGCCGCGCGGTCGCGATCAGCCGCGCCAGGCGATCGGCGGGCAACTGGGTTGGGGTGCCGCCGCCAAAGAACAGCGTATCGACCGGCCGCGGCGATTCGAGCCAGGCCAACTCCGAGCCGATCGCCTCCAGGTAGCCGTCGATCAAATCGTCGCGGCCGGCCACCAACGTGAAATTGCAATAGCCGCAACGATGGGCGCAAAACGGCACATGAAGGTATGCCGCTCGCGGCGGATCACTGGGCAGAACAGGGGCAAAGGGAGCGATTGTGATCACGTGGGTCATTGTAGCGCCCCCGAGGCTCCCCGACCAACGTGCGTCTTTTCGGCTAACCGGAACCCGCTGGCTCGCCTCGCCCCGGTCCGGCAAGCCCTGCGGCATAATCGGCCCAAACGCTACGCTTGAACGGCCCGCATCGTGGCTGGGAATCAACCCTCAACATCAGGGGATGAGGTAGGATTAGGAGGAGCGTGGCGGTGGCGATCGGCCACGGGCTGGCGCTCGATAGGAAACACCCTTTTCGTGATTCAACAGACCACCCCCGCCGGCTGGCTTTTGTCCGGGGCGTGCGTCGGCCCTTTTGGAACTCAGCTTATTATCCCCCCCGCGAGGAAAGGAAACCCCCATGAATCGTCGCAATCTTGTGTGGTTGATTGGCCTGGTCAGTACGGTGTCGTTGATCGCCGGTTGGTCGTTGTTCGCCGCGGAACCCCAGCGCACCACGATCACTCGTGTGGCCGCGGACATTCCGCCCGCCAACACCAGCAACAACCCGGACGACTTGGAAGCCACGTTGCGCCAATTGGACGTGCAGGCGGCCGAACTGAGCCTCCGGCTGTACGAGCTCGATCTGCAAAAGATCGACGACATCAATAAACAGATGGCCGGCCTCTATTCGAACTCGGTGGTCGACCGTTTCCGGTCCGCCGTCGAAATGGCAAGACAGCGCGTCCAAGCCGCGCGCCAACGGGCCGAGGGTAAGCGTGCTGTCGCCATCATCGGCGTCGGTCAGGCGCTGTTGCAAAACGCAGAGGACGCCTATAAGCGTGACATGGCGGCGAACCGCCAGTTGGCGACCGCCATCAAACCGGTCGACGTCGAACGGGATCGCGTGGCGGTCGAAATGGCCAAGGTCAATCTCGAAAAGGCCAAGTTGGTCGACCAACTCGACTCGCCGATCGCGACCGTCAATTGGGAACTCGACGTGATGCGCGACGAAGTGCGTCAACTCCGTTGGCTGATTACGGCGATCACCTCGCGCCGGTAGAGTGCACGTTCTTGTGGTCACACAAAGGCAACACTAGCCCGAAGCCACCCGCGGGGCGCAGGTACCCGCGAGGGAGCCACGCCGATAGTCCCTCGCGGGTACCTGCGCTACCGCGCGGGTGGCTTCGGGTTAATGGCGTGACAAGCAGCAGAGCTGCTCCCGCTCTATAGCCACAAATGCAAACGGCCCTCGAGCGCGTCGGGAAGCGCCCGCCCGACCAGGTCGCGGATCCGCTTGGCCGGATAGCGGGTGCTGAAGTGGGAAGCGATGACGACTTCGTTGTGAAAACGCGCGCGCCGCTCGACGATGTCGTCCAGATGAATGTGGCCGAACTTGTGGATCTTGTCCTTGCGATGCGAGGGAGCCACAAACGTGATCTCCATGATCAGAATCTGGGCTTCGTACATGGCTGGAGTGGCGTCGAGCCCCTCCGGTGAACTGTCGCCCAGATAGGCCACGCGAGGGATCCGCCGTTCCTCGGTGACGTCGGTCCCGGCCATCCGCAGATCGCGAATCTCGTGGCCCGCCAGATGCGTGTACTCGGGCTTGAGCTTCCGCCGGCGCTCCCACACCACGAAACCGAGCGACGGCACGGTGTGCTTGGTCGCCGACACGGTCACCACGTGTTCACGCGACAGCTCGATCTCGTCCCCCGGCCGCAGCGGACGCAACTCGCACGGCATCCGCCCACGGTCCAACCGCGTGAACAACTTCAAGATTCGTTCCACGCTTTCGATCGCCCCTTCGGGCAGATAGATCACCGGCGGCTCCATCTTCATCATCCGCCGCCGGGCCACATAAACCGGCAAGGCCGCCAGATGATCGAGATGGGTATGCGAGATGAACCAGGTCGGCGTCCCCATGAACGACCAGGGCTGACCCCCCAGGTCGAAACCGATTTTGAACTCGGGCACGCGCCAATAGGTTTGGACCGCCGCGCGCGAGTAGCCCTCGATCGTCAGCTCCTTGTGAACCAGCGTTTTGACCGGAAGATTGTTGACCATGGAGTCGCCACATGCCAAAAATGCGCAATTGCCCAGTGTAGACCTCGTGGCACGAGGGAGAAAGGGGGCCGCGGGGCGCCGGCCCAAAGGTGATCGCGCCCGGCCGGGCAATTAGAATCGGTTGCGTGTCGAGAATGACGTTTCCAGCTTCCAAGACAAAAAAGAGCCAGAAAAGGTTCCAGCCGCCGCCCATGCATAAGCTCACATTCGCGCTCCTCGTTTTGCTCTCGGCCGCCACGATCGCCAGCGCGGCCGACCCCCAGCCGCCGGCCGCCAATTGCCGGATCGTCTTTCTCGGCGACAGCATCACCCATTCCGGTCAATACATCGACTTT
>Ga0182024_10021800_pt1 | contig 11595 bp, 7 predicted proteins | sample P32metaG_FD_120480 | JGI IMG/M metagenome (GOLD analysis project Ga0182024, IMG submission 120480) | Permafrost microbial communities from Stordalen Mire, Sweden - P3-2 metaG (Illumina Assembly) | ecosystem: Environmental > Terrestrial > Soil > Wetlands > Permafrost | place: Sweden: Stordalen... | reverse complement strand
GTTCGTCTTTTGCGACGTGCTGGTCGACACCGAAAGCAGGCGGTGACCGTCCGGCGGGAGGAGCGGCCGTTCCTAACGCAACATAAACAAGTGCTCTAGTAGGTTGGCCCTGCTGAAGCGCCCCTCGTGCGCTCAGCGGTTGGGGCGTAGGGACCATCGAAAGGTGTCGACGTGAACGCAACTCGTGGTGGGGCGCGCATGCGCGCGGGGGTTGTAGCGGCATGCGCGACGCTGTTGTTGGGCTGTGGTTTCGCCCGGGCAGCGGAGGCGCACACGAGCCACCGCAGCACGGGCTCGTCGAAGTCGGGGCTGCCGACGATCATCAGCGCTCCCTCACACCTGAAGCCCGGCCAGCAGGCGGTCGTAGCGGCCGACGTGGGACTGAACGCGGCGTGCCGCCTGTCGCTCTCGCGCGCCCACGTGCGCACCGTGAACAGCTCGTACGGCGCGTCCGCCGGCGGTGCGCTCGAGTGGGTCTGGACCGTCCCGCGCGCCGCGAAGTCCGGAACCAGCGTCGCCACCGTGATCTGCGCGAATACCCGCCATCGCGCCCATAGCAAGATCCACGTCAGCGGCCGCCGGCGCGGCGATAAGGCCGCGGCCACGCACTTCCACGTCGTCTCGATCAAGGCCAACGAGTCTCCGCTGGTCAGCGGCCTCGGTGGCGCCGGATACCCGCCGTATGGAAGCGTCATGGTGCCGGGGAGCGACTGGTTCGGCGGTCACGGCGTGAACGTGGACTCCAACGGTTATGGCGACAATGACAACGGCCGGTATCAGTGTGTCGACCTCGTGACGCGGTTCGTCGCCGCCGAGCACTTCGGGCCCACGATCTGGGGCAACGCGAACCAGCTCTATCAGGACGCTCCCAGCTCGTCCTACGTCCACCATCCCAACGGGTCGGGATACATCCCGGTGGCGGGAGACATCATCACGCTCGCCGGTGGGCCCTACGGCCACGTCGTGATCGTCAATCAGGTCATCGGCGACACGATCTACGTGATGGAGCAGAACGCCAGCTCGACCGGGCGCAGCCAGCTGACCATCGACACGGCGAACGGCTACATCTCAGGCGAGTACGGCCTCGGGGTGATCGGGACGCTGCACGCCAAGGCGAACACCAATCCGCCCGGGTCTTCCTCTCCGCCGCCCCCATCGGTCCCGGCGCCGACCGTCCCGCCTACGCAGAAGGCACCGCCGAACTCGGCGTCGGCGACCTACCAGGTGTACGGCACCGGCTCCAACGGCCTGTTCGAGCGGACTGGTCCGGGCACCTACAGCGAGGCCGGCTGGCTGCCCAACGGCGCGAATGTGCAGATCAGCTGCCAGACGACGGGGAGCTCGGTCAACGGGTCAGACATCTGGGATCTGCTGACCGACGGCTACTACGTCGCCGACTACTACATCAACACGCCTGACGTCGGCCATTACAGCCCAGGGATCGCGCAGTGCGTCTCCACAACGCCGTCTCCGTCTCCGTCACCGCCGACCTGGCACGCCCCGGCGGGATCCTCACCAGGGTCCTACAACGTGGCCAACACCGGCGGCGACATCGTCTACGAGCGGAGCGGACCCGGAACCAGCTATTCCAAGGTGGGCTCGCTGCCGGCAGGAGCGAAGATCGAGATCGCGTGCCAAACGACGGGCACCTCGGTCAACGGCTCAGACATCTGGGACATGTTGACCAACGGCGACTTCCTGTCCGACTACTACACCAACACGCCGAACTTCGACAAGTACAGCCCGCCGCTCTCGCAGTGCGAGCACAGCTGAGTCGGCGACTGCTGGCGGCGTGTGCGCTCGCGGCGACCTGGATGATGACGGCCGTCGTGGTGTCGCCCGCCGCGGCCAACGCACCTCGCGAGCAGGTGGCGCGATGAGAGAAGGTGGATGCAGCGTTCGCGCCAGCGTCTGACCGGTTCGAGGGCACTCTCCAGTCCGAACGGGTAACCGTGGTCTTCGAGGGCCGCACGGCGATACCCGCCGCAACAAAACGGGTGGCGAAGGCGGCACGGGTCGTGATCCCGGCGATCAGGCTCTTTGACGCTCGTCTGGCCCGAACCCGCTTCGCCGGCGACCTGGCCGCACATGTCCGCGCTCTGCGGTCCGCCAACGACGGGCTGGTCGCCATCCTGGCGCACCTGGACGTCAGGTCGTCCGAATCGCAGTTGAGGTTGTCCGGAAGTCCGAAGAAGTTTGAGGCGGTCCTCCCGGTCCGTCCGCTCCTGTTGGGAGCGTTCGTGGCCGCCAAACCAAGTCCGTCAGGGACAGGAGGACCGCCATGAAGAAGGACCTCGGCTGACCCGGGCAGCGCGGTAGGCGCGACGTCGGTTTTTCCGAGCGTCACGACGACGGCTCGGCGGCCAGAGCCTCGCCGGATGCCCCCTCCTCGGGCGTCCGGCGAGGACCGATCGAGTAGCCGCAGCGTCTAGATCAGATCGCTGCCGGCCGATCTGGAGCTCAGACTCAGGGTGGAAAGGCATTAGTTGTGAGCTGACCGTGCGGACGTCACGTGCAGCTGGCGGCCCGAACGGCGGTTGGTCAGGCTTGGCCGGCTGGCTTAGCTCGGGCAGGGCTGTCACTGCGAGAATGCCCGTTCGCCGGCAAACGCGAGACTCCGGTCGCGGTCGGAGACTTCCCCGCTCCTCGCCACGAGCAGGGCGGCGCAAGAGTCCGGCCCAATGTCCGCTGAGCCTTGGATGGTGAGACCGTTGCCGGCCAGCGGAGCGATGGATCCGGACGACCGCGGGAACGTCCGGTGATGGATCGCCGATTGAGACGGCCCGGATTGACTCGACCGATCTCGGCCGGGACGCCATCCGCTGCTCGATCGCGAACCGGGGGCGTCGACCGCTGAGGCGTTTCGGTTCCGCTGCCGTGGCGTCCGGTGTTGAGCCCGAGGTCCTCCCTTGTCGGGCCACGCGCGACCAAGGCCTCGGGCTTCGCGGCGTAAATCGAGAAGGTGACCGTTCAGGGGCGGCGCAACAACGGAATCATCTCGCAGAACACGATGACAGCGGCCAAGGGCCGTGGCTGGGTCGGCACTGCGGTTCCCGTCGCCACCGGTGGTCGTGGATACCCGCTGCTGAAGCTGGATGAGTGGCGGGCGGCGGTCGCCCGAGATCTTGTAGACGAGAAAGGCCAATTTCAACGGCCTCGACCTGGCTGTGCTAGGCGTCTGGCTCGAATCGAACACCCCCCGGAAAGATTCAATCGAGCCGTATACAAACGTGCGGCCGAGATCTATCATTAGCCGGACGTCGCGTCGGCGTGAGGCGCGCCCATTTCTTACAGAATCGAGTAGCCGGATGGCAGCGGGGGCGTTCAGCAGTAGACCTGGCCGCGTCAGGCACGCGCAGCGAGCGGACGCATCTGGGTGAGCGAGCGACACGGGAAGGAAAGCGCCAGCAATGCGGCGCGGAGCCGCTCGGTGGGGCGGATCGGTGCCCTGTTCGCCGCGCTTCTGGTGAGCCTCACGCTCACGGCAGCGGCGAGCGCGGACGTTTCGTTCATCAAGGCCTACGGCTGGGGCGTAAGCAACGGCGCCAGCCAGTTTGAGACCTGCACCAGCACCTGTCGGGCCGGGATCGGGGGCGATGGAGCCGGGCAGTTCAGCTCCTCCGACGCCTACTTCCCCACGCACGTCGCCACCGATAGCTCGGGCGACGTCTACGTCGCCGACAACTTCAACGACCGGATCGAGGAGTTCTCCGCCACGGGCTCGTTTATCAAGGCGATCGGGATGGCGGGTGGCGGCGCCGGGCGGCTTGACTCCCCCTACGGTGTCGCCACCGATTCCTCGGGCGACGTCTACGTCGCCGATCAGGGCAACGAGCGGATCGACGAGTTCTCCGCCGCCGGCGCGTTCATCAAGGCCTACGGCTGGGGCGTTCTCGACTACGCCAAGCAGTTTGAGACCTGCACCACCACCACCACCTGCCGGTCCGGGATCAAGGGCGACGGCGCCGGGGAGCTTGACGCCCCCACCGGTGTCGCCACCGATTCCTCGGGCGACGTCTACGTCGCCGATTACGACAACGACCGGATCGAGGAGTTCTCTCCCGCCGGCGCGTTCATCAAGGCGATCGGAATGGCGGGTAGCGGCGCCGGGCAGCTCAACGCGCCCTTGGACGTCGCCACCGATTCCTCGGGCGACGTCTACGTCGCCGACGAAGACAACCAGCGGATCGACGAGTTCTCGGCCGCCGGCGCGTTCATCAAGGCCTACGGCGCCGGGCAGCTCGAGTACCCCGACGGTGTCGCCACCGATTCCTCGGGCGACGTCTACGTCGTCGACAACCAGCGGATCGACGAGTTCTCGGCCGCGGGCGCGTTCATCGAGGCCTTCGGCTGGGGCGTTGCTGACGGGATGAGCCAGTTTGAGACCTGCACCAGCACCTGCCGGGGCGGGATCGGGGGCGGCGGCGCCGGGCAGCTTCAAGTCCCCAACGGTGTCGCCACCGATGGTTCGGGCGTCGTCTACGTCGCCGATGGCGGCAACTACCGAATCGACGAGTTCAGTGTCCAGAACGGCAGGACTCCGACCGTGTCGGTTACTGACGACGCGGGAGGAAAATCACCGGGAGATACCGTCACGTTTACCGCGACGGTCACTGGCAGCGGTGGCGTTACACCGACTGGAGCGCTGACGTGGGCGCTTACTGATCCCGATGGTGACTCGATCCCCTGCGCGTCGTCCACCGGTGCGGACGGGAATGGCAGCGTCGCCACGTATACCTGTTCGGTGGATAACGTCATCCCGGGACCGTACGCCGCGACCGCCACCTATCCGGCTGATTCAAACTACGACATGGCGTCCGGAACGGACACCGCGAAGGTCGCTCCAGTCGTCGCGCTCAGCGATGACTCGCAGCCGTCGCTGTTCTCGGGAAATACGGTTACGTTTACGGCCACTCTCACTGGGTCGGACGGGATTCCGCCGCAGGGACCGGTCGATTGGCATTTGACGGCGCCTGGTTTTCGTCTGGTATCGGACTGCGAGTCGAGTGACGGCCCTACTGATTCTGGTGATGTCGCTACCTATACCTGCTCGGTCCCGCGCGCGTACGCGGCTGAGGCGGGGGTAGGCTTCGAAGGCGAAGCCGATCCGCGCTATGGCTATACGGCTGGGGTGGTCGATGATCCGGCCGTGATCAACTGGGACGGTCCGCCGGATGACAAGTTCCCGTTCGAGGTGGAGACTACTCTCCTGAGGACGCTAACCGGCTCGATGGTGTCGGATGAGACACTGGCGACCTCTGGGACGGCTACCAACACGCTCCTTGCGCCCGCGCTCAACCCAGCACCGACGATTCTGCCGGCCCTTCCTCTCGGCGTAACTGTGGCGACGTCCGTTGGCGGGCTACCGCCGCTGCGTTCGGTGACGCTCTCACTGATAACCGGTGACCTTTTGGGGGGCCCGGCAGATGTCAGCGCCGACCCGCCGTTTTCATCCCCGGACCACAACCCTCCAAGCGCGAGTGAATCGGCCAGCGCGTTCGAGCTCAAGGACGGCTACTACGAGTTGCCGCTCTACGATCAGGCACGAACGATCACGCTCAGCTTCACCGATGTCGCCCCGTCGTCATTGGGCGCGAAGCTCGAGGACAGCGCGAAGGTGACACTAAAGGTTAACCGGACCGCTATGGTGGCTGAGGCCGTGCTAGTCGCGGTGCCGGTGATCGCCGCCTCGATAGAAGGGGGCGTAGTGGCGGCCGTCGGGGAAGGCGCCTCGGCCCTGATTGGCCGAATCGGGGCTTGGCTCGAGCAACTGATCCCGGAATTGCCCTCGCCGTCAAGTGTGCTGCAATCGATCTCCAACGGTGTCAGGGGGGCAGCGGCGGCGGTGTGGAACGCGCTCGCGCCCACCGCCGGGGCCGCGCCCGCGGGCGCCGCGTCCGCGGGCGCCGCGTCCGCGCCATCGGTTCTGAGCTCAAACACCACCACGGCCAGGGTGCTCAAGCTACGCGCCGCCGACCTTCACGGCCTGCGCGCCCAGCGACTGCGCGGGGCGCTCGCCAAAGCGGCCCAAGCGAGCCTGCTCAGCCTGCCCACGAAAACCACGATCCGCCCGCTGATCGCAACCAAGCGTCTACCACGCGGCGGCCACGCACTCACGCTCCTCGGCGGCGACCTTGCGGGCACCAAAGCCGAAATCGTGATCGCCGGACCGGGCTACACCGCCGTACGCGACCTACGCATTAACCACGGACTAGCCGGCGGCCGCATCATCCTTCCCCGCAAACGGGGCGCCGGACGCTGGTACGCCGGGATCATCGACTACAACGCTCTACGCGCCGTTCACGGGCACGTGACCGGTCGCACGATCCTCGAAGCCGCCACCTGGACCGCGCGATAGCAGCACGCAGCCAACCGGCAAGCTGCCACGCCACTGCCAACCGACAGGCTGACGCGACTTGCTCAGCGGACATCGGGAGACCGCTGCCTAGGGCTATCAGGATTAGGGGAAGCGCCGGAGACCTCCCGCCGAGCCAAAGCGGGAGTGGACCGCCACCCCGCAATTCGTCCTGCTCCTCGCCGTGGCTGTCGGGCAAAGACGTGACGTTTTGGGTGGCTCCGCGGAGCCAATGTCACGAGTTTGTGGCGGTGCAGCCCGATTTCGCTGTATCAGCTCGTTTCCGCGGCGATCCAGTGGCTGTGGAGCTTCATCAGGTTGTGCGTGGCTGCCACCAGCCGCCATTCGGATAACGCGGCGGTGCGGCCTCGGCGTTGGAAGCGGTTGATCTTTCGGTTGAACTTGATCTGCGCGAACACCGGCTCGACCGTCGATTTTCGGTGCTTGTAGAGCGTGTGCCCGTGCTCGCTTGAGAGCACCCGACGCATGAACGCATACATACCTTTGTCCCAGCCGGGCCTGATGTCTTTGCGCAGTCCGCCGTCGGGTGGGACGAGGACCTGGATGCCGTCGCTGACGATGCTCTCGATCTGCTCTTGGTGCCAGTAGCCCGCGTCGGCTAACACGATCTCCGGTCGCTGTGTCACGCTCGCATCATCGAGCTCGCGGAGTGCCGCGTTGACGACTGGTTCGAGGTGACCGAAGTCCGGGCTCTCGACCGTGATCTCGGCGGCGACGATGATCTGCCCGCGGGTAACGGCCGCCTGCGCGTTGTAGCCCTGCACCGTCGGCTGACCCTCCGTGCGCATCATCCGCGAGTCGTGATCGGTCTTGTTCATCACACCCTGCGGCACCGCCGGCGGGGTGAACGGCTTCGTCGGCCCGCCGAGCTGATTGCCGGACACGCCCCCAGCGAGCCGCGCGGCACGCCAAGCGTCATAAGCCTCGCTTGCCTGTAGCTCGACCTGGTGGTTCTGCTCCAAGCGACGCAACGACTCGAGCAGCCGCTCGGCCCGAGAGACAGCGATCGGCCGCGCGTCCTGTTCGCGGTGAGCCAACAGTGCCTTGCGGCCCTCGCGATGCCACGCCCGGCGACCCCCTCCACGCGGGGTGAACCGCTCCGCGTCAAGCTCAAAGTGTGCGACCTCGGGCTCCTCGCCACCACCCGCCCTCCGAGCGAGCCGCTCCTTCGCCGCCTTGAACGCTTGGCGGCGCCCCTCCTCGGTGCGCAGATGCTCAGGCAGCTCATCACCGCGATCATTGCCGAACAGGCCGTCCTCCCACCGGTCGGTCTCCTCAGCCTCCTTGAGGATGTCAGCGACCAGCTTCCCGTAGGTGCGGTTCGCGCCGCGCGACGCGTTCGCGCGGATCTTCGTGCCATCAATCGCGATGATCCCGACCTCCACCAAGCCAGCTTCCTCGCACAACTCAAGCACCGCACTAAACAGCTCGGAGATCGCCCGCTCATGCCGGCGGCGGAACTCCGCGATCGTCGAGTGATCCGGCACCCGCATCGCCGTGATCAGCTTGTAGACAACATCCTCCCGGCACGCCCGCTCGATCCCCCGGGAAGACCTGTTTCCGCGCGCATACGCGTACAAAAGGAGCGACACCACCATCGACGGCTCATACGCCGCGCGCCCCTGACCGTTCTCCCGATACGCCCCATAGAACACCGTCAAATCCATCTGCTCAACAGCCCCCAGGATCGACCACACCAAGTGATCGTCCGCCACCCAATCCAACAGATCCGGCGGCATCAACATCCTCTGCCCCCGGTCGCAAGCGATGAAGTTCTGTGGCATACCCAGAATCTTCTTAATAGTGCTTTGTTAGGTTCGGGGTAGGAATTCTCGTGCTTTGCGGCGAATCCTCCTTGCGGTTGCTGCCGAACGCGAGGAGGTCATGATGGTGGTTGTGACTGTTGCGGGTTCGCAGGTCGAGCGGGATGTTGATCCGCCCTCGGTGGTGCGTGAGCGGTTGGAGGCGTTCGCGGTGGAAGTATTGGCGGGGGCGATGAACCGGCCGGTGCAGCGGGTCAATGGCGGCTTGTATTTGCGGGGGTTGATCGAGGACGGCGCGCGCAAGTCGCTTGAGCCGCTGGTCGCGAGGTTGAGCGAGGAGGCCGACTATCAGTCGATGCAGCAGTTCTTGGCCGATAGTCCGTGGGATCCGGCGCTGGTGGTCAGGGCGGTCGCCGAGCGGGTGGCGCCGGTGATCGGTGTTGAGGCGTGGGTGTTGGATGACACTGGCTTTCCGAAGGACGGGAAGGACTCGCCGGGGGTCAAGCGTCAGTACTCGGGAACGCTGGGTAAGAGGGGTAACTGTCAGATCGGTGTGTCCGTGCACGCGGTCGGAGCGCGTGGGACGGTGCCGTTGGGGTGGGCGCTGTATCTGCCGGAGGACTGGTGTGAGGACGCCGAGCGGCGGCGCAAGGCGAAGATCCCTGGGCAGGTCGAGTTCAAGACCAAACCGGAGCTCGGGGTCGAGCTGGTCGAGCGCGCCGCAGGGTGGGATGTTCCAAGCGCACCGGTGCTGGGGGACCACGCCTATGGTGAGAACACCTGGCTGCGTGATCGCCTGGACGAGGCCGGTTGTGAGTACGTGTTGTCGGTCGGGCCCAAGGCGAGGGTGTTCGAGCAAGGCACGGGCTTCGCGGTGCCAGCCCGCACGAGCGAGGACGGTCGCGCACCGTGGCGGCCGCGGCCGGACCGTGAGCCCAAACCGATCGGCGATCTGATCGGCGATCTCGCGAGCGACGCGCAGATCGTCACGTTCCGTGACGGGCCCGACGGCGATCCGGTCACCTCTCGGTTTATCTTCGCCCGGGTGCACGCGGCACACGGGTGGCGCAGCGACGTGGGACGGCAGGGGTGGCGTGAGGGCGCCGAGGTTCCTCCGCGCGAGGAATGGCTGATCGCGGAGTGGCCCGAGGATCACGACGAACCGACCGATTACTGGATCTCTAACCTGCCTGCCGACACCGAGCCCGAACGGCTCGCGCGGCTCGCCCGCATGCGCTGGAAGATGGAGCTCGACTACAAGCAGCTCAAAGGCGACCTCGGCCTGGACCACTACGAAGGCCGCTCCTGGCTGGGCTGGTATCACCACACCGCGCTGGTGAGCGCCGCCCACGGATTCCTCACCCTCGAGCGGCTGAACCCTTTTCGCCCGCGGCCGGCCTAACACTCCCGAAGGCCGTGCTGCTCCTGCAGCCGCTCTTCAAGTGTTGGACCGGCCGCTGCCGAACCTGCCACCGACCCATCAAGGTCGACCGACTGACACTCACCCTAGACCGCGACGACGAGTGAAACCTAACAAAGCACTATTAAGACCATGTCGGGATGGGTCAGAACTTCATCAGTGCGGATCGTGATCAGGTGTTGTTGATGCCGCCGGCGTTGGTTGATTGGCTGCCGGAGGAGCATTTCGTGTGGACGGTGCTCGGAGCGGTTGAGCAGATGGATCTCGGCGCGTTTTATGGGGCGTATCGCGCCAATGGGCAGGGCCGTGCGGCGTATGACCCGCAGATGCTGCTCAGCCTGCTGCTCTACGCGTATGCGACGGGCGTGTCGTCTTCGCGTCAGATCGAGCGTTGCTGCGAGGTCGATGTGGCGTTCAAGGTGATCGCCGCGATGCGGATCCCGGATCACTCAACGATCGCGGAGTTTCGCCGCCGCCATCAGGACGCGATCGCTGAAGTGTTTGTGCAGGTGTTGGCGCTCTGCGCGGAGGCCGGGCTGGTGCGGGTCGGGGTGATCGCGATCGACGGGACCAAGATCGCCGCGAACGCCTCACGCGATTGCGGGCGCTCCTATGTCTCCATCGTCGAAGAGCTGTTGGCCTGCGCCGAGCAGGCTGACCGTGACGAGGACGAGCGTCACGGCGATGACCGTGGTGATGAGCCACCGGCCGGGCTGCGGTCCCGCGATGAGCGCCGTCACGCGTTGGCCGAGGCGAAGGCGCGGCTTGAGGATCAGCGCCGGGAGCAGCTGGCTAGCGGGCAGGCGGCCGAGTTTGACGCCGGGATCGAGTTGGATCTTGAGGAGCTCAAGCGTCGGCGACAGGGGCGTCGCAGCTGGCAGCGCGAAGCGTCACACCAGCTCGACGCGCGTCGTGAACGCCGGGCTGACCCGATCCCCCGCGGCCGGCGTGAACGATTGGAGGACGCCAAGCGTCGTCTGGAGCAGGAACTGGCCGTCGACACCGCGGCCAACCAGGCCTATGAGACGTTTCACGTCAGCGGCCGCGACACGTTGGGCCGGCGGATGGGCAAGCACCCCAAGCCCCACACCCCGCCGGTGCTGCCCGAAGGAACGGTCAATCTCACCGATCCGGACTCGCGGCTGATCCATGACAAGCGCTTGACCAAGCTGCAGGGCTATAACGCGCAGGCCGCGGTCAGCTGCGACGGGCAGATCATCCTTACCGCTGAGCTCTCCGCGCGCTCGCCGGACTTCGGTCAGCTGGCGCCGGTATTTGATGCTGCGTTACGCGACCTCCAACGAGCGGGTGTTGACCAGCGGCCGCGGACGGTGCTGGCCGACACCGGCTATTGGCACAGCGAGCAGACCGATCAGATCGTCGCCGCCGGCACCCAGGTCCTGATCCCGCCACAGTCACGCACCCGCGAGACCATCCGACCGGGCTGGGACACCGGCCGTTACGCGTTCATGCGCGCCGTCCTGGACAGCCCCGCCGGCAGCACGCTCTATCACCGGCGCGCGCAGTCGATCGAGCCGACCTTCGGACAGATCAAGCACAACCGTGGCTTCCGGCAGTTTCGACGACGAGGCCGGGCCGCCGCCCGGTCAGAATGGCGTCTGATCACTGCCACCCACAACCTGCTCAAGCTCCACCAGCACTGGATCGCACCCGCCACCGCGTGACAGCCGACCGCGCGCCCGCGCGCTCAGGCCATTCCCGGTTCAAGGCGGGCAACCGTCAGACCTTTGCCCGACAGCCTCCCACGATTGCAATCGTCCGCGGCGCAGGGCAGGTTCCAGCGCGGACCTGCGGATCGGGGGAAGCCGGCCGGAACCGTGTCGATGGGAGCGGTCCTGCTCGGCGCCCCCAAACCCGGACTGACACGGATCCCACCGACTGTTCGCAGAGCCTTCCCCAGCTGAGACGCCTCGTCGTCGACGCCGCACAGCAATCGCCACATCCAGACCGTGCGGTGGTGGATGGAGTGCGTGCGACGGGCCGTGCTCGCGCGGGGCGCGGTTCGGCTCGGCGCG
>Ga0182024_10021799_pt1 | contig 11595 bp, 4 predicted proteins | sample P32metaG_FD_120480 | JGI IMG/M metagenome (GOLD analysis project Ga0182024, IMG submission 120480) | Permafrost microbial communities from Stordalen Mire, Sweden - P3-2 metaG (Illumina Assembly) | ecosystem: Environmental > Terrestrial > Soil > Wetlands > Permafrost | place: Sweden: Stordalen... | reverse complement strand
GCCCCCAGGCGGCCGGCAAGCGTGCCATATTGCTTGGTGGAGAGAACAGCGATTTGGCTGTCGCCGCCGGACTGGGGATTCATTTTGCTCATGGCCGACTGATGCGCACTCAGCTCCTGCTGAATCCTGGTGCGTACGTCGCCAGTTGCTCGCGCCAGATCGTGCTGCGCATCGTTCAACTCGTCCAGATCAAGATCCAGCTGGGCCTGGGCAATTTTCAGATCGTCTCCGCCACCAACGCCCTGACCCGTGTTCGTCTGCGCAGCGGCGGAGGCCGCGGGCGTTAAGCTCCGCATCCGGGCCTGATCTTCTTTCGCCATCTCCTGCAGTTGCGTCACCTTCTGGGAAAGCTCTAGTGCTTCGCCGGTGGGCTCAACGCGCTGTGTGCCGGCCTGACGTAAGGCCGCGGCAAAAGCCTGGTTCACCTCGTGATCAGCCAGGCGTTCCGCCTCGTGCGCGTACTCCACCTCCTCGCTGCTAACGGCAAGGGGTGCGAGCGCCTGGGCAATTTGCCAGGGGTGCAAGTCGACAATGGCCGTCTGGCTGGAGGATGCCAGGTCAGGCTGCGTCTTTTGCCCTTTGAGAAAAGGAAGATGCGCCATCGCGTCCCGCGTGCTCCACGAGACTGCGAGGCACACGGTCAGCAATCCGAGCAGGACGAAAAGAGACAGAACTCTAGCCCGGCCCAGCATGGGTTGGCGCGGAGTGAGCTCTGCTGTTTGACCCGCAGATAGGTTGGTTGCCATGGCCAATTCTGGCAGGTTACCCAGGTTGCAGGGTAGACCTCGCTAGTTGTAGCCGCGCTCGTTCTAGTGCCGTTCTTTATCCCCGAATCCCGTGGGAAGCCTAAGATTAGAGGTGATTGGAGATGAGATGAGATGAATCGTCGTGACTTCGTAGCAGGAAGCGTCTTCGCTGCCAGCGCGTTGGCTTCGCGCTCGGCTTTCGCTACTCCTGTTACCAATGACCAGCAGGGGGTTGGTGTGGTTGTACGCGGAGACCGTCCGCTGCATACGATCTCGCCTGATTTCATGGGCCTCGGTTATGAGATCGCTTCCGTCGCCAGGCCAGGCTTGATGAGTCGTTCGAACAATGTCTATGTACAGCTAGTGCGCACACTGGGCGCGCACGGAGTCATACGAGTCGGTGGAAATACTGCAGATTACGCGAGCTATGCTCCGGCCGCTCCTGCAGTTTCCAGTCCTTACGGGACAGTGGTAAACGATGCTGACCTGAAAGAGCTCGGCAGCTTTCTCCAGGCGACCGGATGGAAATTGATTTGGGCCCTCGATCTAGGCAGAGGATCAGAGACGGACGCGATCGCGGAGGCGAGAGCCGTGCTGGCCATTGCCGGCGACAGACTGCTTGCCTTCGAGATCGGCAATGAGCCGGACCTGTTTTCCCACGAAAAACATAGGAAGCCGGAATACAACTACGAGGATTGGCTTGCGGATTATCGCCGCTACAAGAAAGCGCTTCGTGCGCAGTTTCCAGGTATCCCCTTCGCCGGGCCTGATGTCGCGGGAAAAACAGATTGGGTAACCCGATTTGCCAGCGATGAGGGCAAAGACGCCGTTCTGCTCACCCATCATTACTACCGGGAGGGGCAAAACCCCGGCAGCACAATCGAGAAGCTCCTGGGTGTCGATCCCAAACTGCAGCCAGAACTCGATCAGTTGCGAGCTGCCTCACAGAGCTGCGGGCTTCCGTATCGCATCTGCGAAGTGAACTCCTTCTCTGGCGGCGGCCGGCCAGGGGTGAGCGATACCATGGCGGGCGCGTTGTGGGCACTCGATTATATGTTTACGCTCGCGTCCAACGGCTGCTCCGGCGTGAATATGGAAACCGGTGTGAATCATCGCGGCTTTATCAGCTCCTACTCGCCCATCGGTGACGATGAACAGGGCCATTACTCAGCCAAGCCAGAGTACTATGGACTGCTCGCCTTCTCACTCGCTGGCCGCGGCGAATTGCTGACGGCTGAAGCCGATGCGAACTCAGCTGCGATCAAAGCCTATGCCACGCGGCCAAAGGAAGGGACGATTGTGCTCACCGTGATCAATAAAGGCCCTGGGGCATCGGTCCTGGACGTAAATGTGGGCATTCATGACCAAGCTCGACAGGCTTCGGTCATCCGCCTGATCGGCCCAGCTGTCGATGCGAAGGGAGGGATTTCGTTGGGCGGAGCAGAGATTACACCGGCAGGCACTTGGAAACAAGCGACGTCAGAGACTCTACCCGTGCGCCATGGACAGCTCAGCATCCACATGCCACCGGCCAGCGCGGCGATTGTGCAGGTTGTTTGACAGAGAGGATTTCCGGTTTCCAATTGTGCAAATATAGGGTGGTGCGATCAGAGATCACATACGCTGTCGGAGGAACGGGATGTCCCTGCACAAACAACTTAGGATCGAAGAGCCGGTATGTATTGCAGCCAGCGGAGATGTGTGTGGCGAAGGAGTGCTGTGGGAGCCGGATACCCAATGCATCTATTGGACTGACATCAATCGGTTTCTCGTCCATCGTTATTCGTTGCAGTCGGGCGCGCTTAAGACCTGGTTCTTTTTGGAACCGGTAACTTGCGTCATGGAAACCAACCGCAAAGATACCCTGGCCTTGTCTCTCGGCTCTGGAATCGCACTCTGGAAACCCGGCGCCGATGAGCGTCATACACCCATGTTCGCTCTTCCCGGCTGGCCTTTGGTCCGCTGCAATGATGCGGGGGTGGATCCCGGCGGCGCGATTTGGGTGGGCACAATGCGAAACAATGTGGGAGAGAATGGCGAGCGCCGTAAGGCGGACGGCTCGGACGGGGTGCTCTACCGCGTCGATGGAACTGGTGCGGCATCGGAATGGCGGCGCGAGCTGGGCATTTCGAATACATTCCTTTGGAGCCCGGATAGCTCCAGGTTCTACTTTGGCGATACATTGCAGAATTGCATCTGGACTTATGAATATGACTTAGCGAGCCGATCCATTCGCGCGGAGCAGCCGTTTTTCCACGGCTTCGAGCGCGGGTTGCCTGACGGTTCAGCCATGGACACGGAAGGCTATCTTTGGAATTGCCGCTACGGAGGAAGCTGTATCGTACGGATTGCTCCCGATGGGAAAATCGATCGCGTGATTGAATTGCCGGTCAGCAACCCAACGAACTGTACCTTCGGCGGGCAACACGGCAATGTTCTCTATGTCACCTCGGCGACGCCGGAGCCCGGACGCTGGGAGCGATTCGGAGGGTGCCTTTTCGCCTTGGAGACCAATGTGGCCGGTATGGGCGCGAATAAGTTTCAGCTACCTTGATGCAGCGCTTGGCACGAAAGCTACGAGCCGTGCTCTTGGGGAGCACGGCTCGTTTGTCTGGCGGTAGTGGTTGAGCGGTGCGCTCGCGGCGCACCACGTTGAGATACTCTAGTGGCTGACCTGGATCGTGACCCCACCGTTGGAGAATGCATTGCTGGTAAGCGTGAGCGTGTCGCTCGCGGTCCCACTTGCGTTGCTGGTGACGGTGATGGTGCAACTACCGCCCGGCGCAATGGCGACGCCGGCGCAGTTGTCCGTTTCCGTGAAGTTGACTCCACTGGTGAATTGCAGCGCTGTTATCTTCAGAGACAAGTTGCCGGTGTTCGTGACATTTGTGGTGAGTGTCGAGCCAACCGGCTTACCGACAAAGCTGAGCGCTCCAGTATTGACCCACAGCTTGGTCACGGTTCCGCTCAAATCGGAAACATAGATGTTGCCGGAACCATCCAGCGTAATGCCCGAAGGATTGGTCAGCCCGGTCATCGGCACCAGGGTGGTCGGAGTGTTCGACGATGTATGCGTGCTGGGCACCATGAGGACGCGTTGGCCGCTGTCCGTGATGAACATATCCCCGTTGGGGTCGAAGGCAAAACCTCCCGGGGAGTTGAGCGCGCACAGGGCGACGGTGGCGTCGCATGGCGCGATGGCAATCGGCGAGACAGTGGTGGTGTTGCCAGCGCCGTCGAGACCGATGTCCAGGATCTGGTTGAGATTTCCGTCGCCGACATAAAGGTTAGTGCCGGTGTTATCGACAGCCAGGGCCTGCGGGAAACTTACGCTTTGGCTGCCGAGGTTTACCAGGTTGGGCGCGTACGCTTCCCCGGGAACCTGGATGATACGCGGAGTAGCGCCTGCGTCAGCAATGTAGAGGTTGCCCCCTAAATCAAATTTGATCGCGGTGGGAAGTCCAAGTACGAACGTCCCAGTGCTCACCGCGTTCTGGACCTGTGCAGGAGTATAGAGAAAGACCTTGGCGGCGTTGGCGTCGGAGATCACAAGATCGTCGAAAGCGTCAAAGACGAGGTCGCTGGGATAGACGAGGCTCCCGGTGTTAGCGGCGTTCCAGCGCGTTAACGCGCCGCCGCTTGAGGGCAGCGTATCGATCTGCCCCACGTTGCTGTTGGCTACGTACAGCTTGGAGTTGGCCGCGTCCGTTGGGTCAAAGGCTACGCTCTGCGGTTCGCTCAAGCTGGAGTTCAGTACGGATTGCAAAGCAGTGCTCAGAGCAATCTGGGCCGCATCGCCCATGCCGTAAGGGAACAGGTAGAGCGTAGGTTCGGTCGCGCCCCCGCCTGCAGGCACAAAGTCGATCTCAACAGCTCCCTTGCGAGCACCGGGCAAGCGAGGTTTGAAGGCAATGCTGAGAAGGCAGACAGAGCCTGCAAGTTGCGGAGTTCCAGACTTGCAGGTGCCCGTCCCCCCATCCGTGAAGTCGGTATTGGGCGCGCCTTGCGGGTTGAAGTTGAAGTTGATGGCTCCATCCGCAACGAACGTGTAGGGCACCAGCGTTGTGACACTTTGGCCTACCGTCGGGGGGGTGTTCACTCCGATTGCCGGATTGCGCAGGACAATGGTAGCCGGGGCAGTGTTGGGGATGTAGTTCGAGTCTCCAAGGTAGCTGAGGGTCACGCTATTGTTGCCGGGATGGAAGAAGCTGCTGGTCACCTGTAGACTGGCGGACGAAGTGGCGCCCGATACGGGCGTGAGCGTGCCGGTTCCGATGGTCTGACTATTGAAGATCACCTGAACGGTTCCCGTCGGAACGGCGGTAGATCCTGTCACGGTGATGGTGTACGGGGTCGGTTGGCTGAAGAAGCAGCAGTCGCCAGTGGGAAATACCGCCGCTCCAGTGATGCCGAAGGAGCCTATGTCACCGACGACGAGCTGTACCGAGGCCGTCGCGTTCGAGTAGTCGGTCGTATCCGTGGGCACAAAGATCACGTTCAACGTAACCGTACCTGCGGTGTTGAGCACCGTACCCGCCGCCGGAGTATAAGTAAACGTCCCCGGGACAGATGCGGTGGCATCGAGTTGCGTGCCACTCAGCACGGTACCAACCGGGACCGCTGCCGGGGTTGGCCAAGTGATGATTGGCATCGCCTTGGTTACGGTAATATTCACGCTATCGGTCGCGGCCGTATAGCCGGATGGGTCGGTTGGAGTGAACGCGACCGACAACGGCCACGTTCCGACTGGCAGTACAGTGCCAGACGGCGGAGTGTAGACGTAGGTGCCAGGTACGACGACCTGGGTACTCGTACCAAAGCCGAGTGCCATGATCACCACATTCCGGGTACTCGGAAGAGTGACGCTCACCAGCGTTCTGGTGGGATCGACAGGGATCTGATAGCCGTAGAGATCGAAGGTTCCGGCCACACTGCCGCCAGCCTGCGTGTTCTCCTGGGTTGTGGAAGCGACGATAGACTCGCCCGTATAGCCTGCCGATGCGGCCCATGAGCTCATGCTCAAGAGATCTGTCACCGGGCCGTTGGCATCTGCATAGTTCAGCGTGAAGGGCTCGTTTATCTGCCCGGTTGTGATCGCAGCGCCAATCAGGTAGACAGTGGAATAGTTGCCCGGCGCCGTGAGCGTGTAGACGGCTCCATTCGTAATGGCGTTAGGAACTGTGGGCGCGCCAAGGGTAAACGCCGTGCCCGCATAATTGACCGTGCCATTGCCCAGCTGATTGTAGGAATAGGTATGTCCCGCATTATCAAAGCCAGGCTGGTTAAATTGAGTCCCGTCGGTCGAGGTCGAAAGCACCTGCAACTGACTGGTTGGGGTCACGGGGGTCGGTCGTGCCGTGCCCATGGCTACGGCATCGAGTTGCACCGCGCTCAAGGCCGTCCCGTAAGTGATGTTTGCCGGCGTTGGCCACGCGATGGTCGTAGTGACGATGGGCGTGACAGGCGGTTCGACCACCAACGGCACGGTTGCCGTGGCGGTTTTGAAATCCGTAGCGTCCGTCGGCGTGAAGGTGACCGACAGCGTATCTGTCCCGACCGGTTCGATCGTGCCAGCGGGTGGGGTGTAGACAAATGTTCCCGGTATCGATGGAGTGGCGAGGTTCATCGACAGGAACACAATGTCCCTGCCGTTGCCGTTGTTGTTGTTGCGGGGCAGTGTAACGCTCTTCACCGTCTTCGTGGGGTCGAGGGCCATCTGATAGCCGTACACGCATACTGAATCCGGTTGAATTGAGTGCGTCGTGCCGTCGCTGAAATTCCGATCCTCACCGCAGCTGATAACTGATTCGCCAGACCACCCTGCCGCGTTAAACCAATCGCTCATATTTTGCGTCATCGTGGTCGTCGTGTTGTCTGTGTAGGTCACAACGAACTTCTGGCTAGCTCTAACGTTATTGACCATCGCCCCAAGCATGTACAGATAGCTAAATTTGCCGGCCGGAAGGGCAATGGGCTTGTTATTGGTGTTGGCTACCGCGTCTTGCGCATTGGCCGGACCCAGGTTGAAGGTCATACCATTCCAAACAAGGGTTGAGCCAAGCGTACTGGTGGAGTAAGAGTATCCGTCGTTATCGAACCCCCCGGTTCCGTAGACGGAACCTGGACTGTAGATACCGAAGACGTTGTAAGGGAGCGGCACCGAGACAACGCCGGAAGACGCGGTTGCATCAAGCTGGAAACCGCTTAGCGGCGTTCCGTAGGTGATCGGAGTGGGTATCGGCCAGATGATCTCCGATTGCACTTGGGTCACCGTAAGCGGGACCGTGGCCGTCACTTGCCCGTACGCCGGGTTGGTTGGAGTAAAGGTTACAGAGAGAGTATCGTTTCCCGCGGGGAGAATCGCGCCCGCGGCTGGAGTATAGACGAAGGTTCCCGCGACACTCTCCGTCGCATCTAATTGTGTACCACTCAGCGGGGTACCGTAGGTGATCGCCGCAGGGTCAGGCCAAGTGATGGTCGATGCCAATAAGGTGTTGCCCGCCACCTTATTGCTGTTGCTCGCCAGCAAGCCGCAGTCACCTGGATACGTCGCCTGGAAGCTGTCGGTGCCAGTAGTAGGAAGCATCACTACCAGCGTCGCAACACCGCTGGATAGTTTCGCGGTGCCGATGGGCGTCCCATTATTTGTGAAGGTGACTGATTCTCCATTCGATGTAGCCGTACCGAAATTGTATGGAGAGAGTGTGGCCTGCAGCGTTACCTGCTGTCCTTGTATGTTATTTGCCGGCGTGACGGTGAGAGCCAGGCCGGTTGTCGCCTTGACCGGAGTAAAGGTCAAAGCCGCTGAAGTGCTGGATCCGTAGTTCGCGTCCCCCCCGTATGTCGCGCTGACGGACTGTGTCCCGCATCCGTTCACGGCGATGTTGGCAATGGAAGCCGTCTCCGATTGACCCGACAGCAGCACACTAAGGCCGTTGTCCGTTACCGCGGTCAGATCGACTTGATCATCGCCATTAATATCTCCCTCAGTGGCAAAAATGGGGCCGGCAGGTACCGGATAGTAGGTTGGCGCGGCAAAACCACCCGTTCCATTGCCAAGCAGAAGAGCCACGGTGGAATTGTTATCGTTCGCCGAGATGATGTCGGTTTTGCCATCCCGGTTGAAGTCCCCAATCGTCAGGTAGTAGGGGCCACTATTCACGGAAGGGCCACCATTCATGACGATTGGCACAGGAGTCCCGAAGCTGACAGCCGGCGTGCCCTTATTAAGCAGAATATAGACAGAATTATTCGGAGCACTGGTCGTTGCCAAGTCCAGGTACCCATCTCCGTTGAAGTCACCTAACGCTACCGAGCCAACCTGGCTCGATCCAACGGCGACGTAGCTAACTGGCTTGAACGTACCATCTCCGTTGCCGAGGAGGACGCTGACATTACCGCTGGCGTCCGAGGCGACCGCCAGATCCAGCAATCCGTCCTTATTGATATCCCCGACGACAACATTCCACGGATTCGGGCCAACCCCGTAAAACGCCGGCGCGTTAAATGAGCCGTCGCCGTTACCCAAAATAATGGCGACCGTACTTCCGGTGAGATTTGTGGCGGCCAGATCTTGAACGCCATCGCGGTTGAAGTCTCCGATGGCCAGGAGTCTTGAATTCGAGGTAGAGGTGGCTACCGGGTAGTTCCTGGCTGCCTGAAACGTTCCATCCCCGTTCCCAAGGTAGATATTGACGGATCCAACGCCTGCGGCGCTAAGGACGGCAAGGTCCTGCTTCCCATCCCCGTTGAAATCTCCCACGACTACGGATGTCGGCTCGAAGGGAGACACCGTCGTAATAGGCGTACCGTTGGTGAAAGTGCCGTTACCATTTCCCAGCAAAATGGCTATGGGCCCCCCGTTGGTGGGAACTGCATAATCCGGACGCCCATCGCCGTTGAAGTCGCCAATCGCCGGCCCAATGGTGTTACCCGTGTTGCCGTTATTCATATTGGCGATGGGATAGTTCTGGGCGGAAGTGAAGCCGGTCTGCAATGTGCTTGCGTTGAGCGGGGCGGTGCCGAGAACCACGTTTGAGGTCGTGTCGGTAAAGGTGACACTGCCCGTAGGAGCGGTCGGACCGAAGGCGGAGACGGTTCCGGTGAATGTTAAAGCCGGGTTCGTGCCGGAGCTTGCCAGCGCGGTTGCCGACAGGTAGGTGGGGACGAAGGTCACTGATTGCGTCGTGGACGAACTGGCTGAGAAGGGTACGATGCCAAGATAGTTGGCGACAAACTGATGTACACCTACTCCACCAACTTCCGTCTCCAGGACCGCCAGGCCTGGGTTACCGTTCGTCGATTGAACCTGGACGGTACCGAGAACTTCACTCACACCATTATAGGTATCAACGAAAGTCACAGAACCGCCGGCAACGGTAAACTCGTCGGACGACACTTGTGCTGTCATGGTGATGACGGCGCCGCTCGACGGGGCGTCGGGGGTTATGAAGAGGGACGTAGTGGTTGGGGATATCGCCCATGCGGCGGGCATGCCGGTTAGCAAGGCGAGAGCACTCAACAGCATTGGCATGAATAGGCGGAGAGATGCCTGTCTGGGAATCATACGGCGCCTAAGAGCAACGATGGAGGAGTGCGTCATGGGTTTCAAAGCTCCGATTAATGCTGTTGGTTGGCAAGCATCATCTATGGGAAAACGAACACCTGACAGAGAAGGCCAACAGTTGAGTGCAGTTATCCTGCTGCCGCACCTAGGTAATCTAGCGAATCAGTTTGCGTCAACTGCTGGAGAATACCGTTCGTTTAAATACATTGTTATGACTCTTATGGGGTATTTAGCGATCAGGTTCCTAAGATCCGCAGCCGACTTATGATCGATTTTGAGTTAGGTCCGGCGCTGCGCTGGCCGGGTCTTGCCGCTATCGATCCTCCGGCTAACGGTTCTATCTACCGCTTCAAGTCAGTGGAAACAAAGGCACAGGCGCAGGCAGCTCGGTTGCCGCCGAGCAGGTTACGTTGCCCAGGCCATGGTTGTTGGTTCAGGTGTTCAAGCGCCTTTCGGGAGCCATCGGCGCAGATTGCAACAGTCAATGCGGCTGGAGCGGTATCACGATAGGTGTAGCCGGTGAAAATGCCGCGCCCGGGGCTTTGCGCCACGTAGAGCCCCACTCCACGGAGGCCGGAACGGGCCTCGTGCCCTATGCAACGCGCGTAGACCAATATGAGATCGGTTACCAGGCATTTCTTCTGTTGCTATATCCTTGCCAAGCAGCAGCAGAAATGCCCGGATGGGACGTCAATATGGATAAGAGAGAATTCTTGAAGACTTCCGGTGCTTTCCTCGCCGGCACGATGTTGTCGCAGTTAGCCTCGGGCGACCAGCAAACCACTCCGCGAACAAATTGGTCAGGAAATTACGCTTACAGCACCGACCGGTTGCACCAGCCGCAAACGGTCGAGGAAGTGCGGCAAGTGGTCAAGAGCTGCAGCAAATTGAAGGCGCTCGGCGCTCGCCACTCCTTCAACGGGATTGCCGACAGCACGGAAAATCAGATCTCGCTGACCCATCTCAACCAAATGGTGCTGGATCGCGAGTCGCGCACGGTCACCGTAGGGGCAGGGGTCACCTACAGCCAGCTGGCTCCGTATCTCTACGGCCAGGGTTACGCGCTGCACAACCTGGCCTCTCTACCCGGGATTACGGTGGCAGGCGCCATTGCCACCGCCACGCACGGCTCCGGCATCAAGAATGGCAACCTGGCGACTGCCGTTTCCGGGCTGAAAGTGGTCACGGCCAATGGCGAGGTGGTGTCTCTCTCCCGCGGGCGGGAGGGCTTCCAGGGGGCAGTAGTGGGCCTGGGTGGGGTCGGCGTGGTGACGAAGGTGACGCTGGACGTCCAACCTGCCTATCAGGTCAGCCAGGTGATCTACGAGAACCTGGCCATGGATCAATTGGAACACCACCTGGACGAGATCTTCGCCAGCGGCTACAGCGTCAGTCTCTTCACCGACTGGCAGCATCACCGGATCAGCCAGGTTTGGGTCAAACAACGCGTTCCCCAGGGGAGCTCAGCCCGGTTTGCCCCGGAATTATTTGGGGCCAAGCTGGCCACGACGAAACTCCATCCACTACCTGGACATTCGGCAGAGAGTTGCACGGAACAACTGGGCATCCCCGGTCCCTGGTATGAACGCCTGCCCCACTTCCGCATAGGCTTTACGCCCAGCAGTGGCGCCGAGCTGCAGTCCGAGTATCTGATTCCCCGTGGCCGGGGATACGAAGCCATTCTGGCGGTCGAACAACTTCGCGACCATGTGACCCCTCATCTGTTTATCTCGGAATTGCGGACCATCGACGCCGACGATCTTTGGATGAGCACCGCCTACCAACGGCCTTCGATGGCGATTCACTTTACCTGGAAACCGGAATGGCCGGCAGTCAAGACGGTACTGCCGATGATTGAAGAGAAGTTGGCGCCCTTTGATGCCCGCCCCCACTGGGGAAAGCTGTTCACCATATCACCCTCCAAGATCAAGCCCCTCTACGCACAGATGTCCAGCTACCAAGGGCTGCTGGCGCACTACGACCCACAGGGCAAATTCCGCAATCGCTTCCTAAGCACAAACATTTATGGGGCCTGACGCGAGGCACAACGATAGCGCGGCCGCCTCCGGACTTAGGGGACCCGGCAGCAAACGTGCACTCACCCGGCTCAACTCTGTGGAGGAGAGAGGCGGGCGTCATGCACGATACCGTGCGTGCTACTCTTCTTCCGTCTCCTGCGCCACTTCTTCCTCGATTTCCATGTCGCGGAACTCGTTCGAGTCGAATACCTGGCCACAATCTAGACATTCGACGTATTCGACGTCCTCTTCACGCGCTACCACG
>Ga0182024_10021798_pt1 | contig 11595 bp, 6 predicted proteins | sample P32metaG_FD_120480 | JGI IMG/M metagenome (GOLD analysis project Ga0182024, IMG submission 120480) | Permafrost microbial communities from Stordalen Mire, Sweden - P3-2 metaG (Illumina Assembly) | ecosystem: Environmental > Terrestrial > Soil > Wetlands > Permafrost | place: Sweden: Stordalen... | reverse complement strand
GTAGTGAGATATGTGGTGTCGCGTTGCAAGACGGCGAATAGAAAACTTAACGATTCCATGAAACTAACGATGGTTTTTGTGTCCCTGACGATAATGCGCTGGTAGAGAGAATTTCTGGTTACATGGTCTTTGAAGGAATTAATGAATATTTCATTTGGTGTCCCTGGTTCCAATGCGGCGATTATCTTGGTAAATCTAGATGTAACAAGTTCAGGCAGATTATCGATAGAGGAATAAAGTAATCTCAGACGTTCGAAAAGCGATTGGATGACTTGTGTTTTGAACTTGTGCATGTATTCGTCTTTTATCACCAATTGGGAAGCAAAAGTATTGGTAAGTTGAACACCCTCCATCATTGTCTGTCCTTGAGCTCTACTCAGCCTTTTGGCTTCATTTTCTGAAACAATAGTATCTACTCGTTTCCCCAATGCCATTCTCCGTTCCGTCAAGTTCACGACCGCTGTTTCTCCATTGATTGATACCTCTTGTTCGTTTTTTTCGGGTGTGTCGAGAGCGCTTGCTAGGACGGGAAATTCGCCTATCAGTTCAACCGTTACTGGTATTTCTTTAACATCTTTTATTTCATTGCTGAGAGGTTGTGGTCCATTGATATAATTATCGCCTTTATGTGTTCTGACCAAATTAGTCACGGAATCTGGGTCGATGGATTCGATATCGCTCGCATTTGGTTTTCTGTATTTCTTTGGCTTCTCAGGATACTGTTCGCGATGCCTGTTATAATTTTCTTGGATAAATTTTTTGTGCTCCTGGTCTTTTTCGGAAATGTTCGATTTTTGTACGTATGCATTGATGATTGGTGTATATTTAGCCGGAATCAGATAATAATTATCTGATATATCATCATTTTCTGTCGAGAGCGACCAAGATGGCAACACACCGAAAAACTCCCAGTAATCTTCACCGTAATCCCAAAAGAGTTCTTCTCCTTCGTTAATTTCCCTGAGTGCTTCTATGGAACCATCTGGGTTCACGGTAATATTGCTAAAGTAAGGGTGAAGGAGTTTGTTGAATTTTTTTCTATTCTTGCTTGGAAAATCCCACTTGTGATTTATAAGACCAGCAAAATAACCGATATTGGTGGTAACTTTTTCATTTATGAGCGGTGGAACTGCATCTACCCAAATGGTGTGTTCGATGCCATTATTTTCGGCGAATTTCAACTCTGCAATGTAAGACCAATCCTCTTTTTGAGGTGGTCTATCCAAAGAAAATAAATAAGTTTTTCCACCATATTTTCCTATGGTCTGACCAGGATATATAGTTACGCCTTTTTTAACGAACACACCATTCATGGGTTGGTCATCTTCTCCTGGTATGGAAGATTCGCGTACTTCTAAGGTTGTCTCCAATTTCCGATAATCATCCCGTCCCTTTGCCTTTTCATTTTCCTTCCCACTTGTGCCAAAGTACACCAACGGGTCATATGTGTCCTTTATAATCTGCTGTAAATCTGGATTCGCGCGCAAATATTCCTCGTTCCTATACCTTTCTTTTCTCTTCTCGTTAGAGTTGTAAACTACAGCTTCAGTATCTAGAACTCTTCCAAGTTCTATGGTATATACGGATTCGCGTATCTTTTGCAGATTCGATTCCATCTTCTCACTGCTTAACGGACTTACGACGCCGATTGCCGAAAACAATAAATTAATAAAGAAGACATCCATAGAGAACCATTTCTGCGCAATACTATGGTAAGCAATCAAATACCTAGTGTCTGTAATATTCGCAACAATGGTGAGTTTGTTAATTCGGTCGAATAGCTGCGAAAAGGACATTTCCTTGTCAACCAACGTTTTTACTAGCTTTTCAATAGCAATCGTTCTTAAGAAATCATAGTCTTCTTTGGGTGAATTGAGGAAATTTTTCAAATTCGAGATTCCGTTGGCACAGTCGTAATAACAGTTAACGTGAGCGGTGAGTATATTCTTAAATGTTTCCAGAATTCCATCTTTAGCCAACATATCAGGGATAACTGTTCCATCTTTATCCTTGATGGAAAATAAAAAAGAAAATGCTTCAATCCACCGGTTTCCTATATTAGTCACCTCAGTCCAATCAGCAATGTTTTTTCCTGTAATTGTCGGGTTGACTTCATTTATCCATGTATTAAAGATACCCTCGTAATATATTCTGACCAATATACTAAAACAATCCATCGGCAATCCCAAATCGCTTGACAAAAAACTAGATTGCTCAAACAAACTAGGTCCATTGGTGGATTGGTTTACTTCGTTTGTGTAGTCTGTTTCTTTCATGACTACGTTTACTTCTTCACCGATGACTGACATTGAACTAAGCGAGCTTCCCAATTCCTCGACTTGTTCTCGTATCGCTTGTTCTTCCAATAATTCCTGGTTTTCCCCCCTTTGATTCCTTCTGATTGTTCTTTCTTCTCGTTTTCTTTCTCTTTCATCGCTCTCTCGCGCTTTTTTCCTACCACGCTCAGTGTCTTCCATCTCGATTTGGAAAAAGAAACAATTTAGTAGAAAGACAAATCATTACTTTATTATAATGTTTATGGGTATAATTTACGGTTAAACATAATGCTAAAAAATAACGAGATTCACTTTGCGAGACCGTGCGGTGGGAGATTCATAGGACGGCTTTTTTATTCACAAGTATTAGATGAGCGAATTTGATACGGATTGCATCTTTACGCGTTGATTTTTTTCGAAAAGTGGGTATTTTTAACACTCCTATTTCCCAGGCTCCCTCTGACCAAAAAATCGACAGAACAAAAAAAACTGCAACGAATCAACACTAACATGGCAAAGACGAAGAACAAGAAAACCCTCAAGAAAAAAAAAACTGTCGATGCTTCCATTCCAAAAGAACCAAAAGTACCGAAAGAACCAAAAGCACCCAAAGAGCCAAAACAAAAAGTAAAGTTTGGAACTCTTGATGGTAAGAAGGAGAGGATAAGCGCAAGCACCAGAGCTGGCCTCTTATTTCCGGTAGCGCGAATAAGGAGAAAAATTAAAGGGGCTACTAGTAAGAAGATAGGGAAGGGAGCTGCCGTTTATTTTTCTGCTGTATTAGAATACTTAACGGCAGAAGTACTGGAGCTCGCCGTGCAGTCTACTACGGCCCATAACAAGAAAAGGATTAGTCCAGATTCTATTCAAAAGGCGATTAGGTTAGACCTCGAATTGCAAACACTGTGCTCCAATTGCAATTTTGCAGAAGGTGGTTGGCAAATTACAGAAGTGGACTATATGCGAGCTCACCCGGACGAAGGACCAATACATTACAAGGAAAAGAGCTCGGTTACTGCAAGAAGTGATATTATTCAAGAAAAGAAAGGAAAAGCAGCTGCTCTTCAAAAGGAAGATGCAATGTTACGGAATGAGTTGATTAAACTGGGAGAAGCAAGATGATGTTTTTTTGTCTTTGAATAAAAAGTCAAGTGACATACAATTCGAATTTTGCGAAATCGCAAGGAATCAAAATCCAACTTGTTTATCACTCGAGATTACGTACACTTTTAGGTCGATAAATTGCATGTTATTAATATCAAATGGTGCCATGGTATATTGCAGATTATGAACGACTTATTTCATTCACGATGACACCAATTCTTGCCAATCAAACGGAACCGTAGAATATATCGCAGATTCTGAACAGGGCTCTTGCGTTTCCAATTACGGCATTCCTTGCCGATGAATGTTCATCTACACCATGGCTGGCTTGTGAAAATTCATTCGTTACTATGTCATATATTTCTAAATCTGTCAGCATTACTAGCATTTGGTCGCTCTCTTCCTGTAATCTTTTCTTTCTTTCCTTGGCCACCGTCCATTGTGAAAAATAGTCGGCAGCTAATAATGCATTATAATTTTTTGCTATGATATTCATCTGTTGTATGGTACTTTCGATCTTTAAAATGAGCATTTTGATTTCTGCGTTCAAAATCCAGAATCGTCTCGTTTCGTCATTAGTTGCATTCAGAATCTGATTCTTCTTTTTAATAGTTCGTTCGGTTTCCAACTTTTGTTGGCCAATTCCAAGAAGAAAATCTTGGTCTTCTTCATCCGTCAATGGGTGATATACCCAGCTTCCTAATTTAAATAAAGATAGTCCTCTTTCTATCCTTTCTTCTTCTCTCAGGTTGAGAGGCAACTTCCAAAATACATCCAAAAAATGAATTTCGTTTTCTCTCTTCAATTTAGCGTCGAGCGAAAGGTAGCATGTCATGAACATCATGAGGAACGCTTTCAATTTCACGGCATAATAGTTCGTGTCTAGCCATACATGAAGAGAACGTAGCGTATCTTTTTTGGCATCATTAAAATCTAGATAGAATCCAAAATTCTCCTGTTGATATTTCTGTGGGAGTTCCAATAGATTACGATATATACGGTACGGTATTTCGATTTCAGGTTTAAATATTTTGCGCGTTCTCCCTTTTTTGGTGGTCACGTTGTGTGATACTAACGCTTGCAACTGATTTGTAATATCTTCCATAATTTCAGGCCATTTCTTGGAAGGTGTCAACATGTTGTATTTATCTAACTCCGTAATGTCTACGCGATCTAGTACTAATTTGATAAGTTCTGAAATCGATGGTCTACTGACGAACATGTTAAAATCATCACTGTTCAAATCCATGTCAACCAACCACGCTACTATATCAAGGTATAGTTCAGATATAAATAGTCCATCCGCCTGTGGGTCTGGAGAAATCATAGCGAATCTACGTTGCTGTAAAACAAGCTGGTTTTTGAAGATTGGAGACTAGATTTTAAATATAATGAACAATGGACTACATATATCACATCTCGTACTTTATTTTCCTTCAGTAGGTTTGGTATTAACGATAGAGAGCGATCGAAAGTACAGTTGTACAGTAGTTGCTTGTTTTGGACTACACTTCCTATGTTTTGACATTGCACTAGTAGTAGAGAATTTCTTCTGTACTGTGGCAGCCTGGACATTTCTTGGTTGCATTGAAGATACATCTACAATAACTTTGTCTCTGTTTTTTCTGTACTGTGCCACCATTTCCTTTTCCGGCATATCCATCGACTTGTAAAAAGAGTGGCGGTAGCGTGATATCTTTTCTTCGCATCGTGACAACATATCTCGAGTAGAACGCTCGTCACACACGCTAATGTTTATCAATGTAGATACTTTAATCAAGCAGTCTATTTCTGTCTCACCATAGATATAGAAACAATTGTCCTTTGCAGCAAGAACTCCTTCCATGGTTTGAGATATTTCGACAGGGCCTGGCAACCTAACCTTTATGCAGATACATGGACTAGTATCTTCCAATTCTACGCTTTCTATGATGACCAGCAAACGGTTCTGGAGGGACCAAGCATCTGGCAATATCCACAATGTTTTCTTCTTAGCATTCAATTCTATGGTGGGTTCAGAATAGATGTCTAACAGGCATTTTTCCAAGTTGACCATGTACTTCTTGGGCCATTTTTGTTCATCTGTGACATTGAGTATACTCTGATGGTAGTAATTGGTCCACAAATTAGCATCTCGTTTAACGCGATTTAGTTCTTCGGTGGCCTCTTTCCTAACAGCCATCTTTTATCCTACAGACAGAATCGAACTAGATATAGGTTGTGCAATTAAATTGTGTATTCACAATAGTCCCTATTCTTCCAATGAGTTGATTTTTTTAAATTTATTGTAAATTAAATCGATATCTATCTTAAAACCATCCTATTAGATGACATTGATAGATGTGTTATCAAAGGATGAAACTCTTGTCAGTCTTATTTGCATCACTAATTTGTATATATGCTGGTCCTCCACTACCGCCTCTGGGAAATTTATCTAATTATGGAATCTTGGCAGCAACCACTGTCACAAACACTGGTAACAGCATAGTTGCTGGTAATGTGGGAGTATACCCAGGCAGTGCAATCGTAGGGTTTCCACCAGGCATTGCCGTTTTTCCAGGAGCAGTTATCACAGATGCTACGGAGAACATGATTGCACAGGAAGAAGCTAACGCACTGAATATTGTGCTATTGGCAGCTGGACCTTCTATCGCATTAACTGGAGACCTAGCTACACAGATACTTGTGGCTGGAGTTTATTCCTACACTTCATCTGCGATGATATCAGGAGCAGGTATTCTAACTCTCGATGGCGGAGGCAATTCGTCTTCTGTGTGGATATTTCAAATAGGCAGTACTTTAACTACTGGAACTAGCTCGAGCGTCGTAATGATAAATCAAGGAAGCCCGTGCAATGTTTTTTGGAGCATTGGTAGTTCAGCCACGTTTCAAACTACTACTACGTGGGTAGGTACTGTGGTTGCCACCGTTTCAATCACATTTGTTACCGGTGCAACACTCTTGGGCGCTGGGCTAGCATTAACTGGTGCAGTCACCATGGACACTAACGGTATCGCACCTTGTTTGGACGAGGAATGTCCTTGTACACCTTGTACATCTACAGGTGTTTAATTACAAAAAATGAATGGTTTTAATTTTTACTCTTTGTGTATCAAAATGACTGCTAGTTGCGTCAGGTATTCGTGACATTATTGTGTCGATGATGAAGCACATTACCGAACAAAATTGTCAAATGGTTCTTTATTATTTAATGCTTAATCTGTCTGTTGGCGGCCAGGGCGGCCAGGTCGAACAGGAATATTGACACCAGTTTTAGGAGGAACGTAATTAGGAGAGTAACCATAGCTTTTTTGTTTGTAACCATAGCTTTCTGGGTTGTAACTTTCGTATGTCCCTTGTGGCATATTTGTTTGTTTTTGTGTTTTTATTCGCTTCAATCCTTGAGGATTGTTTCTTTTTCTAGTCTTTTTTACACGACAGTATATACAACATCCGACACAGCTACCAACACATATACACGCGATTACACCAATCACTATGATTACAGCAGTCGCAGAGGCTGGGACAGGTTGTTGTTGTGCTACCACTACGAGGCCCTGCAATGTAGAACCAGTGACCTTTTTTTAATGTCAGACAATCATCAAATGCATACCAATGGAGTAGGTCCAGCTCCAGGAATAAGAGTAACCGTGCACGAACTAATGTCGATGCTGGCAGTATTTATTGCCGCAGTAACATCTATCCTCCATCCATACAAAAAAGTCCCCGCTTTTACAAATTAATCAATCCTAAAAATTTCAAACTTGGTATCGTGATGGAACACGAGCTTGGTGTGCCAGTACCATAGGTATCATCTTGCACTATCACCCTGAACGATTATTAGGACAATGGATGGAAAAATACCCGAATTGTCTAAGTGAATTAAAGTATGCAACTTGGCTGGCGTTCATGTTAGTACAAGGTATGGCTAGAGGTATTGTGATAACATATTATCAGCACTTACTTTCTTGAGAAGGAGAAAATGGGACAGCGTTTACGATTATACCACCAGCTGGTGGAAATAATACATCGCAGCACCCTGTAGCATTACAGTATGTTGGGTTTATAGTTGGGTCTGGTATTACTCTGACCAATTGGCAATAAGATGTGATGAATAACAGTGCCAGTAATTTCCACATTTGTGTTTTGAAAGGTACAAGTAATTTTAAAACAAGTAACTAGGATTTTTTGTATTACCTACAACTATTCGTCACTAACGAGCAAGTAATTACCAATAAAAAATTCAGGGTGGAGTTTTTCGTGGAAAAAAAAACAAGTAGGAATGAATATTTATTTACGATCGCAACCGTTTCCACCATGCATTTGACAAAAAAAAACTATACTACATCAGTACAACACGAACGTGTACTTTGGCGAGTATACCACCATCTGTCTCTTTGCTTCTGCCTTGATTTCTAAATTACTCAAGACTTGCTGATAGGGAACTTTTTCATCCCCAATGTTGGCATTCACCCATTTCATTTCTTCTTCTACTGCTTCCAAAGTTCCCAAAAAGTAACCGCGTTCCTGTACTAGGGAATCTACAATTGTTCTACCCACCGGGACTGACTCGATTTTCCAATTCAGATTAGTAGTGAGTGAAAGGTCCACTTTAAGTCCTCCCTCTTGTGGATTGACAATAAAAGTCAGCTCTGGAATAACTACTGGGACAAATGGTATAATAGGAGGTCCGCTCTGTCTCATTGTTTCGATAGATGGTGTGACGAATGAATGTAATCCTACAATATCTGTTTCGAAGAAACCAATACCAATGCCATTGAACCCTCCTCCCGGTTGTTTGGAATTGTTTTTTGGGTCCCTAAACTGAAGTTGTAGATTCAGCATTGGAAAGAGAGTTTTCCAAAGATAGCGGGCCATCCTATCCTTGTCTTCTTTCGTGTTTTGATGCGTGGCTCGACTGTCTCTTGTTTGTACAAACAAGTAGCCGAGAATGTAGTTAAATTTGATTAAAGACATGTACAGTAACTGATTGTAGGCGTTCCTAAATAAGTCTTCTTTTTCTCGAGATACAACGGTATGGTATACCATACCAGGATAAATGGGTTCACCACGATAGTTATAAGGATAGATGCCTTGGTCTTCTTCAGGTGAAAATCCAAACAGGAGTGATTTCTCATTGTTTTGTGGAGTGCGTAGAGACTTGTTTAAATTTGCGGAAAAAAGGTCCAATGCATCGAGCGGATTGTTTCGCCTGTACAAGGAATACACGTGTTCCAACAGCAGCCCGTTTGTCTCATCTTCATATTGTGAAACGAATTCAGGCCTCTCCATTTTTTTTTCGGTATACGACGATATTAAATTGCAGAGAAAAGTTTCGTATACTATTTTATTTCCTTGATTCGACACGTTTTATTTGTGTTTAAAACATTGTTCGATTATGTGTTTAATACATGGATGGGACTCACCCCAACCTTTTCTATCTTCTGCCATAGTTATCAATTCGGAATGTGATTTTTTCATCTCGTCCAATATTCTGGGAGACAGTTCTTGCCTATTGGGAGAAACTATTCCAATTCCGTAGCGTTGCAAATCCATTTCCTCGTTGAAGAATGTCCACTCCATTACCCTCAAATCCAATGGACAATAGTCGTAAAATGTGTTCTTTCCTTGGTCTCTGAGCATCTTTGGAATAAGGTGATTACAATTTTCCGTAGAAATGCACTGTATGTGGATGATAGGGTACAATAACACGCATTCTAGCAAATCTTCTCCATCGAAAAAAGGCAGCATGTTTCCATATAATTGTAATTGTCGCTTTTCAATGTTTACCACTTTTGTAGATTCTGATGTATTGTGAACAATGTCAGACTTGTAGATTGGCATGCTATCGTATAGTCGAAGATTGTCCAAAGTACCATCTTCTGTTCTCACGCTATCAAGTAGAGTTCTCTCAAATATTACATCGGGGTGTGACAGTATCTGCTCGTGTGATAGTGGAATAATATATTCTGGTTCCTTAATCCTACCTCTGTACTTTTTATCCTTTTCGTTTTGAAGTTCGGTAGTCGTAAACTCGATGGGGTACATGGATAATTCTTCCAGAGCACTCATCAAAAAATAAAGTCCTGATGCATGTGGAATGGTTGCTTGGTCGATATAGTGTACTCGTTTACGTTTGTTCGGTGTTTCCTTGGGAATATCTAGTCCATAATACAACTCGCTGTAAAAAGTCCTCCTATAGTGCTTTAATGTTTCCATTTGGTCTCTGTTCTTAAATGAGAACAACATTCCCCTTGCGTTGAATTTAGAGTTTTGGGTATATGATGTAATCGACTTGAATATGGTTGTAGCTTGTTCATCGGAAATATCTGGAGATATACAAAAATAGTAGAGTATGAATTGTGCAGGCAATGGGAATTTTTTCCAATGGCTCATGGAATATTTGTCTGTTATGTCAATCTCCAATTCCATAGGAATGAAGACATTATCTTCATCCTTCTTCTTGAGTTTATCCAAATGTTTGATTAATAGGTATACTAGGGGATATGTGCGTTGTAATCCAACATTTTGGTGAGTAAATAACACCAACAATGCTTCGACGACAGATGCTAATATGAGATGTTGTGCTTTTGTTTGTATAAATGCCTTTATAGCATTGTAGATAGTGTGTGAATCGTCTCGCAAGGCCCGTACGGTTTCGTACTTGATTTTACTAGTGCATTCTTTTATTTCCGTTTTCTGTTCGTCTTGCACTCTATTCCAGAGCGCATCGACATCCAATACCTTTATTGGCTTGAGTTGTCGCGAGCACTTTTGTGGTCTTTGTTTTAGTTTCATCGGTAGTTTGGATGTTTTGGAAGTGACGTTGAAAAGCAAGTCGGATTGGTTGTTGAATGGCGATATTAGGCTATTCCAGACCTGTTCTGGAGAACCAAGTCTAGATATTATGATGTGGAATATTCCATATGCATGGATACATGGGTCAGAAAGAGAAGTTGGCAGTAATGCGTGATTGTCTTTTTCGGTTGGTTCGCAAAATGTCTTTAATATGTATTTCATAGCCAACAATCGCCCCCTTAGCGAAGTAAAGTAATTGATAAGGTGTAACTGGCAAGTTGGATATGGTATCTCTCTTTTGATACTCCTTCCAGAGAACAACATGTATGGTAATATAGTATACATGTTTACCCTGTACCAATCGTAGTTCACGAGTAGGTAGGTACTGTCACGATTGAAGAAAATTTCCCACGGTGTTTCAGACTCTCTTCTTTCAGATTGTAATTCTAGAATCTTCATGGTAGTAAACAAGTCCAGTGGAGAGACTATATTTCTATCGAATTCAAAACAACGCATGTTCATTTCACAGTTGTATATCTGAGACCTCCTTATAAGCGGTTTCTTTCGATCTTTATCATAGCTATAGGTGTAATGCAATTTCGACACGAACTTGCTCGAGAATTCAGACAACTGACACACCTTGTATTTCATCAGCACTGCCTTTGAATATTTCCCACTCTCCTGTTCTTGGTCCCTGTCCTTTGATACATCGTTCCAATTAGCATGGAATAATTTCAGTGTAACATTCGTATGTTTGAAGATGGTGATGTAATAAGCGCATGCATTAATGTAGAACGTCCTCTTGTTGGAATCGTAATTTTCGCTTGTATGTCCATCATAATTATTAAAATCCAAGTTTGTACAATCTCGCCGGATTCCAGTGAAAAAAAACAAGCAGCCCTGAAGCATGCAATACACTTCTCTTGGAATGGGTATATGTGGTACAACAAAGTCCTTTGATACTGGGTTCTGAGAAATTATAACTTGGTCGTTCAACCAGTCCGATGCCAACATGTACAACTTTGCATTGTTTAACCAATGTGGGTCATTAAATCCACAACGCGACAACATGAATCTGGCCAAATTACAGGCGGCGAAAACACACATGCTAACCGAATAAGGGTGAGCTATCACTCTCTGTTTAGTTGTTGGAATTACAGTGCAAGGTTCCTTTCCTTGGATTATACTGTATTCTACCACATGGTGTACATCGTCGTCCAAGAAGATAGGTCCTCCATTTTTCTTAATCTTTTCCATCTCATCTTGGTCTAATTTATCCACAAAAGAGCTTTGAGATTCTCCATCTTCTCTGGTATTACAGAATGTGCTTTCTTCCTGTGCGTGCGTTTGTCCCATTTTTTCCATCGTAATTTCATTGTATTTTGCCAACCTATCTATACAGACGATGGACTCTAGG
>Ga0182024_10021797_pt1 | contig 11596 bp, 12 predicted proteins | sample P32metaG_FD_120480 | JGI IMG/M metagenome (GOLD analysis project Ga0182024, IMG submission 120480) | Permafrost microbial communities from Stordalen Mire, Sweden - P3-2 metaG (Illumina Assembly) | ecosystem: Environmental > Terrestrial > Soil > Wetlands > Permafrost | place: Sweden: Stordalen... | reverse complement strand
GGATTCAACCGGTGGGTGCAACACCTAGACTCTAAGTATAGAGAGGAGGATGTTGTGTATGAAGCAGCGACCGAAGATTTACTACAGCGAAGCCCAGAAGGCGGTGATGTGGGATCGATGGGAGCGAGGCGAGTCGCTGCACGATATCGCACAACTCTTTGACCGCGGCCATTCCTCGATCCAAGGGATTCTGTCAGAGAGCGGCGGGATCCGTCCGCCCCGGCGGACGCGTTCGAGCTTGTCGCTGTCACTGTCGGAGCGCGAAGAGATCTCTCGCGGTGTGGCCGCTGGCCGCTCGATGCGTGCCATTGCCGCTTCAATGGGTCGTGCGCCATCGAGTGTCAGTCGAGAGATCAGGCGCAATGGGGGCTGCCGAGCGTACCGGGCAAGCGTAGCGGACCAGGTCGCCTGGGACCAGGCTCGCCGTCCCAAGCGCTGTAAACTGTTTAAGAACCGCGAATTGGCGAGGATCGTGGCTCGGAAGCTGAAGGAACTGTGGTCACCGGAGCAGATCGCCGGCTGGCTGAAGTCCACGTACCCGGACGATGAGAACTATCAGGTGTCACACGAGACGATCTATCGGAGCCTGTATATCCAAGCCCGCGGGGCCTTGAAAAAGGAGTTGCTGCAACACCTGAGGCGATACCGAGCGATGCGCCGCTCGCGTAATTATACTCAGAAGACCGCGGATCGCGGCAGGATCTCCAACACGATCTCCATCAGCGAGCGTCCGCCATCCGTAGAGGATCGGGCTGTGCCGGGACACTGGGAAGGGGATCTGATCTTCGGTTCGAACAACAGTCAGATCGCCACCCTGGTTGAGCGCCAGACCCGCTATGTGATGATGGCCAAGGTGAACAGCAAAGACACCGAGACCGTAATCAATGCTCTGGTCAAGCACGCCCGACAGCTACCCAGAGAGCTCTACGCATCACCGACCTGGGATCGTGGCAAGGAAATGGCCGATCACCGCCGCTTCACTCTGGCGACCGACATCAAGGTGTACTTCTGTGACCCGCAGAACCCTTGGCAACGGGGTACCAATGAGAGCACGAATGGCTTGCTCAGGCAGTACTTTCCGAAAGGAACCGACGTATCAGTGCACTCGCAGGCCAAGCTGAACGCGGTCGCACGGCAATTTAACGAACGACCCCGCAAAACGCTAAACTTCGAAACACCAGTCCAGCGATTTAGCCAATGTGTTGCGTCGATCGGTTGAATCCGCAGTCAATACGCGCCGGTCGATGCGTTGCCCCAGCTGTCCGGAAATCGGCCATCCGCCCTGAAAGCTACCTGGTCGCCTGCTGCCTATGTCCCAATGCTGGACAATCCTTTTTGGGCGCGTAGGCTGGATTCGTCGGCCCCCCGGATGGAGAAGGAAAACATGCTGGGCCTAATGCAGAACCATCCGCTGCTCATTTCGTCGCTGATCGAGCACGCCGGCAACGCACATCCGAACGCTGAAGTTGTTTCGCGCACGCTCGAGGGGTCGATACACCGTTGCACGTATGCCGACATTGAACGGCGAGCAAAGCAAGTTGCCAGTGCGCTGACCGCTAAGGGTGTAACGCAGGCCGATCGCATCGGCACGCTGGCATGGAACGGCTATCGACACCTGGAGTTGTATTTCGGCGTCTCCGGCCTGGGGGCGGTATTACACACTGCGAACCCCCGTTTGTTCCCGGAGCAGCTCGAATACATCATCAACCACGCTGAGGATCAGTATCTTTTTTTCGACGTGTGCTTTTTGCCTCTGGTCGAGAAACTCGCACCGAAACTGAAAACGGTAAAAGCGTTTATAGTTTTGACGGATAGGGAGCAAGCTCCATCGAGTTCGCTCGCGAATCTGCTTTGCTACGAAGAACTCATTGCGCCGCACTGCGATGCGTATCGATGGCCGCGCCTGGACGAAAATGCCGCTTCATCCTTGTGTTACACGTCAGGGACCACTGGCAATCCGAAAGGCGTGATGTACACACATCGTTCCACGCTGCTGCACGCAATGCTGACTTGCATGACCGACGGTTTCGGCTTGTCGGCTGTGGACTCAGTATGTCTGGCCACACCCATGTTTCACGTCAATGCTTGGGGCCTGCCCTATGCGGCCGCGATGGTCGGAGCGCGGCTGTTGTTTCCCGGGCCAGCGCTGGACGGCGCCAGCCTCTACCACCTTATGCGCGATGAAGGGGCAACAGCTGCGATCGGGGTTCCAACAATCTGGCTGCAGTTCCAGCAGTACGTGCAGGCGCAGTCGCTGCAACCGATCAAGGAACTCAGATTGAAGCGGGTTCTAATCGGAGGTGCAGCGGCACCGCGCGCAGTAGTGGAAACTTTCGAGAAGCATTTCGGCGTCCGCGTCCTGCATGCCTGGGGAATGACGGAAACGTCGCCTCTCGGAACCCTGTGCAATCCGCTGCAAAAACATCAACAGGCCACGGAAGCGCAGCGAATCCATCTACAGAGCAAGCAGGGCCGCGCGCCCTACGGAGTCAGTTTGAAGATTACCGACAATAGCGGCACGGCTTTACCTCATGACGGCATGGCCGCCGGTCACCTGTTGGTGCGCGGCCATTGGATTGCTGCCGCTTATTTCCGCGCGGAAGGCGGGTCGATTCTTGACGCAGACGGTTGGTTTGATACGGGCGACATCGCGACCATAGACCCTGACGGCTACATGCAGATCACTGATCGGGCCAAGGATGTAATCAAATCCGGCGGCGAGTGGATATCTTCGATCGATTTGGAAAATGCTGCGGTGGGTCACACTTCCGTTGCGGAAGCCGCGGCGATCGGCCTTCCCCATCCGGTATGGCAGGAGCGACCCCTGTTAGTGGTGGTCAGGAAGGCCGGCCATGAAGTGACGAAGGACGAGTTACTGGCGTATTTATCAGGGAAGGTCGCCAAGTGGTGGCTGCCCAATGACATTGCGTTCGTTGCACAACTTCCGCACACCGCAACGGGCAAGCTGCAAAAGATGACGCTTCGAGAAACCTTCAAGGACTATCGATTTGATGCCTGAAGGACGTCGCTCCGCTGGCTGTCATCGACTCTCAAATGCTTCGATCGATTCGCCGCTAGACCCATCTGAACGGCCGCTATCGGAGAGGCCGGCAGGCGGCTTTGGGTCTCCAATCTCTGCCGTTCGCCGCGTTCGGTACCGAGCAATCAAATCGATTGGCTAGATGCGTCGAGAACCAGGGCTCGCGCGGGAAACAGTGTCCAATATCAAGTGAGCTAGCTCGGGGAATCAGGATCTTAAGTGCCCGTATCTCGCCGAAGGTTCCGTCGCATTAAGGGGCACTATCGTACAATTCTGGCGGCCACGAGATGCCCAAATGACGAAGCCCATAATCCGAGATCCCATTTACCGACGTCGCCGCTTCGATGTCGAGATCATCGAGCTGTGCGTCCGCTGGTACGTCACCTACCGGTTGAGCTATCGAGATCTCGGGGCGATTATGCCGGTGGCCGCACAAGATCACGCTCGGTGGCTACAGACAGAGTCATCTGGCCCTGCGGCTTCTGCGGCGGAGGATCCGAAGTGGAAGTACGTAGAGGTGAGGAGTAGCCAGTACCTCAATAATCTTATTGAGCAGGATCATCGAGCGATCAAACGCCGATGCGCCTCTATGGGAGGCTTCAAGTCTTTCGGGAGTGCGGCCATTACATTGGCCGGCATCGAGCTTGACCATCGGATTCGCAAGAGGCAATTCTCGCTCGGACGGGGTCGGTATCGGAATTTCGGGTCGCTAAGCAACTCTGGGATCGAGCGCTCGTTGCCAAGGAATTGGCCGTGTTTCTCCGCCCCTAAATGCACCGCAATCACCATCAGGGTGTCTCTACACAGAAGCTCGCGTCACTTCGACGGTGACATGGGACAGTGACTTGAACCGACTGAGCATCGCGCGGTAGAAGGCCGCATCACGAGACTCGCCGGTCACGACGGATACGACGGCTCCGAGGTGTCCGGGACCGAGGCGCCAAAGGTGCAGATCGATCAGCCGGTCCCCATCGCATTCGACGGTTTTGCGCAGTTTCTCGGCCAAAGCCGGGTCTGGGCTCATATCGAGCAGGATGCAACCCGTATCGCGTAGCAAGCCGTAGGACCAATTAGCGATGACCAATGCGCCGACAATGCCAGCCAGTGGGTCCATCCAGAGCCAGCCGAAAGTACGAGCGAGCACCAGGCCGGTGATGGCCAGAATCGACACCACCGCGTCGGCAATGACGTGGACATAGGCGGAGCGGATGCTGTTGTCGCGCAGGGCGGCACTGGCTGGACCTGCCTCTTCAGTGTGCTCGTGAGCACGTTCCTCGAACACCACTTCGTGCTCACCGTCGGGGAGCCTGACCAGTGCCTTGAACGCATGTGGTTCTGGAATTTCCTCCCGTGATTCCCAATAGTCGCCGCGATCCTCAAAGCTAAACAACTGGCGCTGGCCGTCCAGCCTGATGGTTTCGACATCCAACACGCCATTGCCGCTGTAGGATCCAGGCTCGCTGAGTCTCAACCTGAAACGCGGTGGTACGCCCTCTTCGAATATCGATAGATCGGCGGAGCCGGTTGCCGTGATCAACCGCTGAGCTTCGTCGTCATGTTCGTGCCCTGCGTGATTGTGTGCACTACCGTGCGCGTGGCCGTGGCCGTGTCCATTGCCGTGATGATCGTCGCCGCTTAGCAGCCAGGCGCTGATGATATTGACGAACAAGCCGACAACAGCGATCGGGATGGCCTCCCTGAAATGGATGGGCACTGGCGACAGGAAGCGCGAAACAGCCTCATAGCCGATCAGCAGAGCGATCATCGCCAACACGATGGCGCTACTGAAGCCAGCTAAGTCGCCCAGCTTGCCGGTGCCGAATACGAACCGGCTGTCGCTGGCGTGGCGCCGCGCGTAGGTGTAGGCCAGAGCCGCTATCAGCATTGCTCCGGCGTGCGTTGACATGTGCAGGCCGTCGGCTACTAGCGCCAACGAACCGAACAAACTGCCGCCGACGATCTCAACCACCATCATCACGCCGCACAGACCAATTACGCCCCAAGTCCTGCGCTCGTTCTGTTCGTGGCCCGCGCCGAGGAATACATGACTATGCCCATGCAGAATCGCGGCATCGCTAACGCTTTTCATGGCGAATCTTTCTATTTGAAATAGCTATGAACAACATCCAGGAGCTGTTCGCTGGCCTCGACATTGCCTGGTGTGCTGGAAAAGTGGGTCCTGACATGATCGTCCAAGACCTCGGCCAACAGGCCGTTGATTGCCCCACGGCAGCTAGTAATCCGCTGCATCACATCGGCGCAGCCGATCTCTGCTTCCAGTGCGCGTTCGATGGCTTCTACCTGCCCTCGGATGCGACGGATTCGGTTCAGCAGCTTGGTTTTCTCGCGGATCGTGTGGCTCATTTAGCGTCTCTCAATCTGGTACATATAATATACCCCCCTATCCTATATGCGCATGCAATGATAGAACTTATCCCCTTGAAGCCTGGTCATCTTTCGAAGAAGGTTACTGGCCTGAAGGCACGGCGAATTAGCCGCGAGTTCGACTCGGGCTGTGAAAGTAACACCAGGGGAAGAGGTGTTTTCCAAAGCGCGTGCCGGACTGAAGCGGCGCTGAAGGTCGAATTCCACTCCGAAGCAGACTCCGAATTGCGGGCCGCCGGGAGCTACTCAGACGATTGCGTATCAGATCTGGGGACGAAGTTCTTGCCGATGTCCGATATGAGTGATGTGAAGGACATCAAGGAATTCGTCGGCGAGTGACAGGAGACGTGATGGCTTTCATCGCGAGCGACGCCGGCACCTCCACGCCTCTTGGTCCTCCATCATTCTTTCTGAGCTACGCTCGCGTATTCGGCATACAAGCTGTCGAGCACCGGTGTCATGGCCTTGAGCAGCGCGTCGTCATCCGCTTGCAGCTTCCGGGCGCCCGCCATGATGGTCGCAAACCCTGGGCCTTCCGCGATTGGGATACCCCCCACATCCAGGTGATGGACCAAGGCTCCCAACCGGACAAGTCCAACATCCTGTTGGAGTGCGAAGCTCGCAACAAGCACTTCAAAGGTGACCTTGGAGTCCACGTGCGTGAATTCGGCGCCATCGAAATCGAAGCCCAGGGCCCGTTTCGGGCAGTCTTTGGCGCGTTTGAGCCAAACAAATTTCGCGTGCGGATCGATGAAGCGCCGAATGAGCCACGCCGAGGCAACTCGATCGATCCACAGACGCTCGCGCGTGGCCCAGGTGCGACCGCGATACTTCTTACTTTCCCGAGGGCGAATTTTGTCGTGCGCCGGATGCGGCTCGTCGGGCGCGAAACGTGCATTGATCGCGCCCTCGGCATCCGCGAGCGCGCCCTCCATCTGCTTGCGAGGTTCACCCGGAAAGAAATCGCGCCCCAGGATGGCGCTCACCTCCCGAGCCACGCTGGCGAGTTGCTGCCGCGCCTCCGGTTCACGCAGTTTGGTGAGCTTGCCCTTGAGCACATCAAGCCGCCGAATCGACTCCGCATACTCCCCCGTGCGATCAAACAAGGCGGTGAACTCGGTCTGCTGCGCCACGCAGTCTGCTTCAAACGAGAGTAGATGTGCAGATCCGCCCGCCGCCTTGATCTCTGCTCCTTGCTCCTCGAGAACCTTGCGCGAGGCGCCCACGTCCGGGAGGAGATACGCGCCGTCCCGCAGCAATCCAGCACCGGCGGACTTCAATGCCCGCCAGGTGCGCATCCGTAGGGTCGGATTGTGGCCGGGAAGATTGGTCACGAGCAGAAGCCAGGCCGTCGCTGGTGATTGCATTGTAGAAGATACTACACTATCGTTATATAGTTGACATCATTAGTCAGCCGGGGACTCAGCACCGATGAAATGGATCACTCGCGAGCGCCCTGAAATAGACCGAATCGCCTGCCATGGCTGATCTTGCGATTCATCGAACCGGATGCCGAATTTCTGTACGTCCCGGCGGACAAGGTACTCGCCATTGCGCAAGACACCGGTGCCATCGCCTACGACATTCCGGGCGTGGAGCTGAGTCATGTCGGGGAGCGGTGCAGCTTCGATGCCTTTATCGCCAAATACCAGCTGACCGATCCTGGCCTGCGGCGCCTAGCCCTGATCGTCCGGGGCGCCGACACCTCGCGACTCGAGCTTGCGCCGCAATGCGCAGGGCTCTATGCCATTTCGCTCGGCCTCTCCGCGACGATCGCGAACGATCACGAGATGCTCAGCCACGGGCTCGTCGTGTACGACGCACTCTACGCCTGGTGCGCCCATCTTCAGGATGAGACCCACGGTTGGCCACCTGCCGGCTACCGCTTGGCTTCTTGATCCGCGAATTCCCCAATGTCTGGAGCTCTTGAGATGAATCGAACGACATTGCTGCTGACAAGTCTGGCGGCCTGTGTTGTGGCGGTCTCCGCCAACGCGGCTGAGATTGACTGGACGAAGGTCGATCAGGCGATCGGCAAGCCGGGTACCGATCAGCCAGGAGGCGTGCATAAATTCTCTTTCCCCCGTTCGGATCTCAAGGTTACCGTCGATGATGTGCCCATCAAACCTGCGCTGGCACTCGGTGGCTGGGTGGCATTTGAGCCCTCAGGATCCGGGGTCATGTTCATGGGCGATCTCGTGCTATTGGACACCGAGATCAGCCCGGTCATGCAGCGCCTGATCGCAGACGGCATTGAAATCACCGCCGTCCACAACCACCTGCTGCGAACCTCGGTCCCCGTCTTCTACATGCACGTCGGTGGCCATGGCGATCCGGTGAAGCTCGCACAGACCCTGCACGCCGCACTCGCGTTGAGCCAGACACCGTTGAATGCGGCGGCCGCCGCGCCGCCGGCACCGTTGGATCTCGACACCGCAGCCATCGACAAAGCGCTCGGATATAAGGGTACCGTCAACGGCGGGGTCTATCAGTTCAGCGTACCGCGGGCAGAAGTGATCTCCGAGGGCGGCATGGTCATCCCCCCGGCGATGGGTACCGCAATTGCCATTAATTTCGAACCGACCGGTGGAAGTAAGGCCGCTATCACGGGAGACTTTGTACTGCTGGGGAGTGAGGTGAACCCGGTGCTGAAGACACTGCGCGGGCAGGGTATCGAAGTAACGGCGTTGCACAGCCACATGATCGAGGATTCCCCGCACCTCTTCTTCATGCACTTCTGGGCCCATGATGATGCGCAGAAGCTCGCTCAAGGACTTCGGGCGGCCCTGGATCGAGCTAACGTGAAGCGCGGGTCTTAAGCATCCACGAGGCGAGGGGACATTGGTGATAGAGAGGGCAGGTGGGTGAGTCAGGGCGAATCACGGAGCTCGTACGCTATTTCCTGCACTTGGGGCTCTTAGGTTTTGGCGGCCCGGTCGCACTTGTCGGGCAGATGGAGCGCGAGCTCCTCACGGAGCGCAAGTGGCTCACGAAAGAGCAGATGCGCGAGGCAATTGCGGTTTGCCAATCGCTGCCGGGACCGCTCGCGATCCAAGTTGGGATCTTTGTTGCGTATCTGCGGGGTGGCCAACGCGGCGCGTGGGCGGGCGGCTGGGCATTTATTTTGCCCAACTTCCTCATCGTCGCGGCGCTCGGTGCCCTACAAATTTTGGTTGAAAATCAGGCCAATTAACAGCGGATGGCAAATTGAGAGCGTCTTAGACGAGATTTCCTCGAATACCGACGATCCTACCGCCTATTAAGAATAGGCCAACTGCAGTCATACGCAGGAGCAGAATGCCTCCCGATAGCGGTCGTCCGGCAATGTGGAAATGTGAAAGCCCGCGACCGGAAGCATTGCGGTAAGGATTTCCGGGCCGTGCATGGCATATATTGACAGTTTATGCCATTGACGGGCATCATACAATTATGGAAAGCATGAACATCTCCCTGCCTGAACCTCTCAAGCAGTTCGTGGACGGGCAGATCGCGGCTGGCCGCTATAGCAGCGCCAGTGAGTACATTCGCGAGCTCATTCGCGAGGATGAGAAACGCAAGGCTGAAGAGCGGCTTGAGGCGCTGCTGCTGGAAGGACTGCAGGGCGAAGAGAGTGAATTGACGCGTGATGACTGGACGGCTATTCGCAAAGAGGCCCGGACGCGCATTGCGACTAATAAGAAACGCGGCAAGTAATGCCGCGCGTCTACCAGCGTCCGGCGGCGAGGCGGGATCTCGTTGAGCACTACGTGTACTTTGCCGAAAACGCTGGTGAGGAAACGGCGGATCGCTTCCTACGACAAGCTGACGTGACCTTCGCTCTGCTCGCGGAACAACTGGAGATCGGCGCAGCGCTGACGCTGAACGCTCCGCAGTTGGCTGGACTCAGAAAATGGCGGGTACAGGATTTCGAGAATTTGCTGATCTTCTACCCGCCTCGCCCCGACGGCGCGACCATCGTGCGCGTGATGCATGCCGCGCAGGATTGGTGGGAGCGGCTTGGAATCATCTCTAGCAGGCTGTTGAAAATGGCTGCATATGAGGCACAGTAGCACTCATCGAAGCAGGGTGAGGATGCACGCGATGCGCGGAGCGGATGTTGAACAGGGCACGTTGTTCAGCGTGGTGAGTCTGGAGTCGCGAGTGCCGGCGGATCACCCACTGCGCAGCATTCGGCCGCTGCTGGATGAGACGCTGGAGTCGCTGGATAGGACCTTCCAGGCGATCTACGCCGACTCTGGGCGGCCCTCGATCCCCCCGGAGCGACTGATCCGCGCCTCGCTCCTGCAGGTGCTGTACTCGGTGCGCAGTGAACGGCAACTGATGGAGCAACTGGACTACAACCTGTTGTTCCGCTGGTTTGTCGGCCTCTCGGTGGATGATCCGGTTTGGGATCACTCGACTTTTTCCAAGAACCGCGAGCGGCTGATCGAGTCCGGGGTGGCCCGCAAGATCATGAAGAGACTGTTGAAGCGAGCCGGCCGTGCGCGGCTGCTCTCCAAGGAGCACTTCAGCGTTGATGGCACTTTGATCGAGGCGTGGGCGGCAGTCAAAAGCATGCGTCGGCGCGATGGGAGTGATGAGCCGCCACCGCCAGGGCGCAACCCTTCGGTGGACTTCCACCGTGAGCGACGCAGCAACCAGACGCATGTCTCGCCGGTAGATCCTGAGGCGAAGCTCGCCCGTAAGGCCGACGGCCAGGCCGCAAAGCTCAGTTATCAGGGCCACGTGCTGATGGAGCATCGCCATGGCTTGGTGGTGGATGTGGAACTGACCCCCGCGAGCGGTACGGCCGAACGCGAGGCGGCCCTCAGGATGCTGGATCGGCGGCGCGCGCGGGGCCGGCGTACGTTGGCCGGCGACAAGGGCTACGACACGCGCGAGTTCGTCGCCGCACTGCGCGAACGCCAGGTCACCCCGCAAGTGGCACAGAACCTGCGTCGCAGCGGCGGCACAGCCATCGATGCGCGCACCACGCGACACGCCGGCTACCGCCTCAGTCAGTGCTTTCGCAAACGCATCGAGGAGTGCTTCGGATGGGGCAAGCAGGATCGCCTGCTGCGCCGGCCCAAACTGCGCGGCCGTGCCAAGGTCGGCTGGCTCATGGAGCTGAGCATGCTCGGTTACAACATCGTGCGCATGGCCAAGCTGCTGCCGGCTCCGACCTAGGCCACACCTCATAGCAGCTCGGCAGACACAGTTGATCAGAGGTCTCATGAGTGCCCCAACCGCAAAACTTGATCCCCGCCCGTTGCTACCGCTTCAACAAAAACCAGCGATGAACATCGAATCCGGAACATCAATGCCATTTTCAACAGCCTGCTAGAGGCCGCTTGGGGTCGACCGGAACGGTTTATACCGGAGACATGTTGACAGTTTTGCGACGAAGGGATTTTCGGCGCTTTCGATCAGTCCGCACACTGAAGATCAAACGGTAGCGCTCGTGATTGCCGATCTTGCGAACCTATCCTCTCGGGTCTACGACGAGGCTGCATGCCCAGCGCCCATTTTTGCTCTGTTCAGGAAGCAACGCGAATCGTCGGGTGTTGATCAGCTCTCGCGGATCGCAACAGACCAGGCGGATCCGGCAGCAGGCGATCAGTTTCTTTCTTGACCACGGCGTAACACTCGCAACATAGCTGCTCCAGCTTTGGGCGATCCCGTACTCTGATTTTCCCGCGGCTGTAGTCAATAACGCCGAGATTCTGCAACCTGCTGGCCGCTTCGGTGACGCCCTCACGGCGCACGCCCAGCATGTTGGCGATGAGCTCATGAGTCATGGTCAGTGTGCTGGAAGGCAGGCGATCAAGGGACTGCAGCAGCCAGCGGCACAGCTGCTGGTCTACGGTGTGATGGCGATTGCACACAGCGGTCTGGGCCATCTGGGTGAAGAGGGCCTGCGTGTAACGCAGCATGAGAAGCTGCATGTCGCCTTGGCGATGGAACTCATCCTTGAGACGCTGGCCGATCAGTCGATAGGCGTAGCCGGCACTCTGTACGATTGCGCGGCTCGGGGTGCTTTCACCGCCCATGAACAGCGCGACGCCGATAAGGCCATCGTTGCCCACCACTGCGATTTCCGCGCTCTCGCCGTCCTCCAGTATGTACAGGAGCGATACGATGCAGTCGGTCGGAAAATAGACGTGCAGTAGGCGATCGCCGGACTCGCATAAG
>Ga0182024_10021796_pt1 | contig 11596 bp, 3 predicted proteins | sample P32metaG_FD_120480 | JGI IMG/M metagenome (GOLD analysis project Ga0182024, IMG submission 120480) | Permafrost microbial communities from Stordalen Mire, Sweden - P3-2 metaG (Illumina Assembly) | ecosystem: Environmental > Terrestrial > Soil > Wetlands > Permafrost | place: Sweden: Stordalen... | reverse complement strand
CAATATTCCCTCGCCGAAGAATGATCAGCCTTCCCGGCAATCGCCTCTGAGAACGGTGGTCGATCTTGCCGTGGGTCATTTCGATTTGAACAATGGTCTGGTTGCCGTAGAGCTGCAGAAGGTTCCTCTGAATATTCGCGGAAACGATTTGCGCGTGCAGCTTGTGTTCAACGCGTTGAGCACGAGTTATCGCGGTGAGCTCTCATTTTCACCGCTGTATGTTGCATCGGGCCGGAATACACCGGTTAATTTCAGGGTTACGTTGCCTGTTACGGTGGGAAGTAATCGGATCGAGGTCCAGCGCGCGAGTATTTCAACTGCGGCGTCCAGGCTTTCGATTGACGCATCGGTCGAGAACCCGCAGGCGCCGCGCGTCACAGCCCGGATCGGCGGGACGGTTTCGTTGGCAGAGTTGAAAAATCTGGTGGATCTTCCTGTCGCTGTGAACGAGCGCGGTGTTCCGTCGCAGGTTCAACTGGCCGCGGATCTCACGGCGTCAAAAGATTCAGTTCGTATAGCCAGGCTGCAGACGAAGTTCGGTGGTTCGTCGATTGAGGCTGAGGGTTCGGAAGCATCTCTCACGTTCCGTTCGACCCTGGATTTGGGCGAGTTGGCAAGACTGTTTCGGGTCGCCGCCCGACCTGAAGGCGCCATTGTCCTGAATGGCACTGCCAGCGTTAGTCCGAATAACGCTTACTCCGTCACGGGAGATCTGATGGCAAGAAACCTCGTCTTTCAGCAGGGCGCGACACGGATTCGCAATATCGGAATTTCTTCTTCTATACGCGCCGACCAAAATAACGTGGAACTCGACGGCCTCAGGGTGATGGCCTTCGGCGGCCAGTTCATTGGATCCGCGTCACTGAAGGATTTTCACGCATACGAATTGAAGGGCGATCTCCGCAGTCTCGACATCAGTTCCGCGTTAAGCACCCTTGGCGAAAAGCTTCCCTATGACGGCGTGGTTTCCGGCCCTATTGCGGCTAAGGGTGATACCAAAGTGGCGAACAGTCTGGCAGGCGACGCGCATCTCTTCGTTACGCCGGGTAAGCGCGGCGTACCGGTTTCGGGGCGTCTGAACGCGTATTATAGCGAGGCGGCGAACAACCTCACGATCGGCAAATCTTATATAGCACTTCCGCACACCCGCCTCGAACTGGATGGAGATCTCAATAAAACACTGAATGTTTCGCTGACCACTCACGATCTGAGCGATCTCCTCGCTGCGACATCTGTTCAGGGACAACCCGTGGCGCTGAATCACGGTGAAGCGACTTTCACCGGTGCGCTTCTGGGTAGCTTGCGCGCGCCGCGCATCATTGGGCATCTGACGGCGGATCGCCTGGTCGTGGAAGATAGACAGTTCGATTCGCTGGCAGCCGATCTGGCCGCGTCGGGTTCCGGCGCCGCCATCACGAACGGAATCGTGACTCGCGCGGCGATGCAGGCGCATCTTTCAGGCTCAGTGAGCCTCAGCGGATGGAAACTTCTTCCCAGCGAACCGGTCGCAGCGGATCTCTCGATCGGCAATGGCGACCTGGCGGACCTGATCGTGCTGGCCGGCCAGAAAAGCACCGGATACTCAGGCGCTTTGACCGCAACGGCGCATGTTGCCGGAACTGCCGGAAATCCGCTGGGGGCGGTAACTATGCAGGCCGCGAACGGCATGATCGATGGCCAGGCCTTCGATCAGGCGCATGTACAGGCCAGCCTGACCAATCAGCTTGTCACAGTTCCAGGCGCATATATTGAGGCGGGCGCGGGGCGAGTGGATCTGAATGGAGAATTCCGTCATCCCGCTGATAGTCTTACGATCGGGCATCTCCATGCCACGCTGGCGAGCAACCAGCTCGATCTTGCAAAGATGACGGCGCAGCGGCCAGGTTTGTCGGGAACGATCCAGATGAAGCTGGAACTTGCTTGCGACCTGACCGCTGCTCCAACCACGGGAAAGCAGAACGTAGATTTTCTCCTCACGAGCGTGAATGGAGATGTTTCGGCGCGAACGCTGAAGGTTGAGGGCCAGAGCTACGGCGATCTCCAGGCTACCGCGCGGACTAGCGGACAAGCTGCGAGCTACAGCCTGACCTCGGATTTCGCTGGCTCAACGGTTCACCTGAATGGAAGTACGCAACTGATTCGCGGCTATCCGACCACGGCTGACGCCACGCTCGCCAACCTGCCAATCGATAAGGCGCTGACCGCCGTGAAACGGACCGACATTCCGGCGCGGGGCAGCCTTTCGGGAACGGTTCACCTGACAGGTGCACCGGGTGGGCCGGACAGCCCGCAAGTCGAAGCAAACTTCGATCTGACACGCGCGGTTCTCTATGACGAACCGATCGACGCGTTGCGGGTACGCGGAGCATACCTTGCGCGCAGCATCGATATATCGCAGTTTCAGATTGTCGCCGGGCAATCGCAAATCGATCTCACCGCGCATTACGATCACACGCCGGGCAATCTGCGTGCCGGAAACGTGCGCTTCCAGGTGAACAGCAGCCGGATCGATCTCGCGCACATCCGCAATATCCAAATGCGGCGCCCGGGCCTGGGAGGTACGTTCCAGATTGCCGGGCATGGCGATGGCACTCTCCGCGAAGGCGCGCCGCGAATCGCATTCCGCGATTTGAACGTCAATGTGGACGCTACCGGCATCAAAGACCAGAACGAAAATTTCGGCGATCTGAAGCTCGCTGCCAGCGAGGCTGCCGATAATAAGATCGATTTCACGCTGGATTCCAACCTTGCGGGCGCTTCGATTCATGGCCGCGGCGCCGCTGAACTCACGGCTGGTTATCCGCTCACCGCGCAATTGAGTTTTAATAACATTCTCTACACTCACATCGCCAAACTGGTGAGCGGGAGCGGCCCGGAACAACAGGGCGTGGAAGCGGCGGTAGACGGGCAAGCTTCGGTGAACGGCCCTGCGCTGGACGTGGATCAATTGCGTGCCAGCCTGCAACTAACGCGCGTGAACATTACCGCTAATCCGAATCCGGGACAAGGCAAACCAGTATTAATCGCGAATCAGGGTCCTGTGACACTTGCTCTCGATCACGGTAGCGTACAAGTTCAAAACGCCCGCATCTCCGGTTCGCAGGTGGACGTTCAGGTTGCCGGAGGCGCGTCCCTGACCGCCAAAACGCTGGCTCTCACCGTGAACGCCAAAATAGGCCTGGACGTGTTGCCGAGCTTCGATCGGGACATCTACTCGTCGGGCGATATCAGTCTGGATGCGACAGTCCGGGGAACCATCTCCCAGCCAGTAACGAACGGACAGCTGGTGTTGCGAGACGCTGCATTCAATTACGCCGGAATGCCTAACGGCATCTCGAACGCGAACGGCACTGCCGTGTTCAGCGGCACCACCGCGTCGATCCGGAATCTGACGGCGGAATCGGGAGGCGGGCAACTGACAATCACGGGTTTCGCGCAGTATAGCGATATTTCGCGATTCGGTGTTCGTTTGAAAGCGACGCGCGTGCGCACTCGCGTGCAGGAGGGTGTCAGCATTATTTCGAGCGCGGACTTGCAGATTGCGGGAACCTCGCGGAGCAGCGTGATATCGGGAACCGCTGTGGTCGACCAGGTGAATTACAACCCGCAAACCGACATCGCAGTGCTTCTGTCTCGCGCGGCGCCGGCGGCGCAATCCGATTCCACTCCTGCGAGGCTGTTGCAAAACATGAGGCTGGACATTCGGGTGAGGACCTCTTCGGGTCTGGCGGTCCGGGCTGAAATTGCGCAGGGCCTTTCCGCGACCGCGGATCTTCGCCTTCAGGGCACGGTGTTGCGGCCGGGAGTGCGTGGCACGGTCGCTGTTAACGAGGGCACACTCGTTTTCTTCGGCTCTTCATACAAGGTCGATAACGGCACGATCTCGTTTTACAACCCACTGGAAATCGAGCCGATTCTCGATATTAGCCTCGAAACGGAGACGCAGGGGGTGAACGTCGTCGTGCGCGTCACGGGTCCCATATACAACCTGAAGCTGAGTTACACTTCGAATCCGCCTTTACAGTTTCAGGAAATTGTCGGACTTCTTACCGCCGGAAGAACACCCACATCAGATCCCACGCTTCTGGCGAACCAGCCGCAGGTACCCCAATCGTCTTTCGAACAAATGGGCGAGTCGGCCGCATTGGGCCAGGCGGTGACAAACCCCATGGCTGGTAGTCTTCAGAGAGTTTTCGGAATTTCACAATTGAAGCTCGACCCGGCGTTTCAGGGGGGATCGGAAGTACCCACCGCTCGTCTGGAACTTCAGCAGAGGATCTCGAACAATCTGACCTTCACTTATACTTCCGCGCTGGACGATCCCAATGGTGAAATCATCAAGATTGAGTGGGCTTTCGATCCAAAATGGTCCGCGGTAGCGACGCGCGATCAGAACGGAATTTTCAGCATCAATTTTCTGTATAAACGGCAATTCCGCTGAGGCGTTCAATAGCCCGGCCGCACCGCAGCATGGTGTGGAACTTATGACACTTTAGGTGGGCGGCGCCTGGTCGCAGCAGCGAGCTTGACTTTGGCCGAGGGCACGACGAACCTCATGCGATATGTGGGCCTGAAACATCGTATGCATCGGCAGGGCACGATAAGCGGGGATATCAAAAACTGTCCCGGATTGCGTATTTCGGAGCGACGCAGCCTGTCAGAACAGTTTCCGCATTTCGTTGAGAACAGCATATCCCGGTAAACGCGCTATAAGCAGCGGAATATCGTACCAGCACGGAGCACGTCAGGGACCAGACGCAACGACGGCCCAAATTCGAAACGTTCGGACATATTGCAGATGATGTGCCCCACCTCACAGCTCACGGCGGTGGATACTCCGAAGTTAAGATCCAGCACCGAAGAACTTCGGCAACGCTCCAGGCCTGTGCCACACATCCTCGTGGGGCGAAGGGCGCATCCCCGTCAAAAATCTCACTAATCGAACCCACGCAGGCTTCGTTCAAATGTTTTCCAAATCCTTCGAGAAATCTTCGGGCACCGTTCCGTTCCGATGGATGTACTTTGAGCCACGCATCCACAAATGGCCCAATCAGCCAGGCCCAGACTGTTCCCTGGTGATACGCCGCATCGCGCGATCGCAAATTTCCGAAATAAACCGGCTTATAGTCCGGATGGTCGGGGGAGAGTGAACGAAGACCAAACGGAGTAAGCAACCGTTGCTCAACAACATCGAGAACGGCCGCCCGGCGCGTTTCATCCAGCACCGGATATTTCAACGAGAACGACAGGATCTGGTTCGGCCGGCACGCAGGATCATCACCCTCGGGACCATCGACTACGTCGTAAAGAAACCCCAGCTCGTCCGACCAGAATCTGCGGTTGAATGAAGCCCGCAGCCTTTCCGCATGCTGCCTTATGGAATTGGCCCGCGCGTCGCCGGCGAGCGAGAGCCAACGCTCCAGCAAAGACAGAGCGTTGAACCAGAGAGCGTTGATCTCCACCGCCTTGCCACGGCGCGGCGTCACAACCCAATCACCCACTTTGGCATCCATCCAGGTCAGCTGGTAACCTTCCTGACCCTGTGTGAGTAACCCATCCGATGAATCCACGTGAATACCGAAACGGGTCCCCGCAAGGTGCCTCTCCGCTATGTCGATAAGATTGGGCAGCAGCAACGCCAGTGTTTCCTGATCGCCCGTGCAGCTCACATAGCGGTCCAGCGCGTGAAAGAACCAGAGAGTTGCGTCGGCCGTGTGATAAAGCCCTTCGTCGGAAACCTCCGGGAACAAATTGGGAATCAGCCCGTCCCGGATATGGCGCGCAAAAGTATGGAGGATCGCGCGGGCTTCCGTCTGACGTCCCGTGGCCAGGGTAAGACCCTCCAGGCTGATCATCGTATCCCGGCCCCAGTCCGTGAACCAGTGGTAACCGGCAATTACCGTCGATGCCTGTTCTCCCTCTGCCTGCGCGATTGTAATGTCCTTCATCCTGCTGATTGGAGTCACCAGAAATGCGTCGGCCGCCAGCACAAGTTCCGGCCCAAATCCAGTTAATGCCCCTGCCTGCGAGGCCGTCAGCAGGCTGTCCCGGCGGCGGAGTTCCGTCTTCAGAGCCTGCTCCGAGTTCATAGCCAGAATGGCATCCCAGCTTTCGAGCGAGGCGACAAGGAAGGCCGTTTTGCCGCATATCAGATCCGTCCGGTAATACCCGGGGCTCCAGGCACGCCCACTCGATTCATAGCCACGCTCTTCCTCTATGGGATAAACAATCTCTCCGATCAGCCTGCGGTCGAATGTGAACGACGAGCCGGCGCCCTCAAAGTGAATGCGCAGAACCGGAGGCTCGGACCCGATGGAGATCTCGCACTGGTCGTCGATCATCTTCAGCATATAGCCGGACCGCAGCGGCGTACTAACGGGCGCGTCATGTGGACGGAAATCGACTGCGGGACGCACTCCCAGGCGAACCACACCGTCGCCCCGCAGGAGTTTGTAGATCACGTGTACGGTGTTCTGGCGATAGGGAAGCACCAGCCGTTTTTCCAGCACGTACGGACCGATTTCGTAAATCCAGATCGGCAGCCCCTGCTCCAGACGGAACTCGGAAACCGGAAATACGCTCTCCGGCTGAACGCCGGACAATTCCTCAGCGCCGAGATAACCAACCGTGTGATCCGGAAATCGCAGCCGTTCCGAGAGGCCATTCAAAATCATGGTCCGTCCCACGGGCAATGTCGCAATCAGGAGCCCGTGGTAACGCCGTGTCAGAACGCCATCCAGTGTGCCGGACGCGTAGCCACCAAGGCCATTGGTGACAAGCCATTCGCGGCGTATGTCTCTGCGGGGCCAATCCTGTTGCAGCACCCCGCGATTAAACCGTCGTAATGTTTTCTCCATGCCGGCGTCTCAGTTCTCCCCCTGCGACGCGTCGGCCACCGGAGCAAGTAACGTTGCAGATTCACCCGGAATATGCCATTCGCCATCCTGGTTCGGCAGATAGACGCCCGATCCTCCGTAGTCGGGATGTTCGCTCGAAAACAAAACGCGCCAACTACATCCCTGCGGCGGCGCCAGCAGGGGCTCCGGAACGCTCTTCAGGTGTAGGTCCATGTCCAGGTTGACAAGAAGTACACGGTCATTTCCATCGGCCAAATAGCGAACCAGAAATGCACGATCACTGAGCACGGCCCCGTCAATCCTGACCGAAGCCGTGGCAGAAAATACCGGATCGCTTTTACGGAGCCGGATCAGGTCTTTATGAAGAGCATAGGTGGCTGCATGGCTTTTCCGCTCGGAGAATTGCAACTTACATTTGGTAAACGTGGCGGGATCGCAGGGATCGTCCAGCGCGACGGGGGCATACGCCGCGCCGATACTTCGGAATTGAGCCAGGAATTCGGACCGGCCGCGCTTCACCAGTAATGAGAGTTCAGGATCGTGTTCGGAAAAATATACAAACGGCGTGGACGCCGCGAATTCCTGCCCCTGAAACAGCAGAGGCGTTCCCGGCGCGAGCAGTAACAAGGTAGTCATCGCCCGGTAACGGCCCGGGCTCGCGAGGCGATGAATTCGATCGCCACGGGCCGAGTTCGAAATCTGGTCATGATTCTGAAGAAACACAACCAGGGCCGAAGGATCCAGATCCAGCGATGATGTGCCCCGCGGCTTGTTTTGCCACGCGTAATGCTGGCCCTGATAGAGAAATCCGTATTTGAACGCGGATAGAAACTCCTGTGGCGTTCCCCGGTAGCCTGAGTAGTAGGCCTCGTCCCGTCCCGTCAGCACCACTTGCGCGCTGTGGTGAAAGTCGTCATTCCACATCCCGTCCAGGTCATAACCACCATCGGCGGCCGGACGAATTAATCTGCTGTTCTGGGACTCGTTTTCCGCCACGATTATCGTGTCGCGTCCCCGCGCGCTTTTACGAACGGCGTTGCCGATTTCCTCCAATATGTGAACCTCACTGGCGTCGTAGATGTTCTGTGTGGCATCGAGGCGCAAGCCATCGAGATGAAACTCGTCAATCCAGTAGGCCGCATTGCTGGTAACAAATTCCCTTACAGGCCCGGAGTTCTCACCGTCATAGTTGATCGCCGGCCCCCAATCGGTGGAGTATCGTGTGGTGAAATAGCTTTTTGAAAACTGCCCAAGGTAGTTGCCTGCAGGCCCGCCATGGTTGTAAACCACATCCAGAATCACACCGATTCCCAGACCATGAGCGGAATTCACGAAGCCCCGAAAGTCATCCGGCGTGCCGTAGAGCCTCGTTGGCGCAAAGAAGTCCACACCGTCATATCCCCAGCCAAAAGAGCCGGGAAAATCTGCCACCGGCATGATCTCGATCACGGTGATACCAAGTGCCGCAAGTTCATCGAGTTCGGCGGCAGCAGCCTTCCACGTACCCTCCGTCGTGAAAGTGCCGATATGCATCTCATAAATGACCTGGCCCGGCAGCTTACGCCCGGACCAATGGGTGTCGGTCCATGCAAACCCGGGATCGATTGCCTCCGACCAGCCGAATGGCCCGTCCGGTTGGAATCGCGACGCAGGGTCCGGATATAAGTCCGAACCCGAATCGAGCCTGTAGCGGTATTTCGAGGCGGCATTACCGGGCGCAATTCCTGAAAAGTATCCGTTGTGTTCCGATCGAAGCGGATAGGCTGTTTCCTTGTCATCGCCGGTCTTCAGGACAACTTCGACTTCATGGCGTTCACAGGCCCAAACCCGGAAATGCAAGCCCTCTGGGGTGATTTCGGCGCCAACCGGATATCGGCGCTTGGCGGGCGCGGGAATGGCAGGGTCGGTTTCAACTCTGTGAGTCATTAGGCGCCGTTAAGCTAAGCTGCAGTTCCTGCTCCTCGGAAAGCGCAGAAACTGCACGATTGAGCCGGTAAAAATACGTCTGCTTTTCGATCTCATCGCTGTTCAGGTCAGAAGACTTGCGGGTCCCGGCCTCGTTAGTGTTCCCGAAATCGGCTTTGTTTTTTCATATCTGTCCAGCCCACCCCGGATGAGCAATCGCGTTACCAGCTCCCTGTCAGGCAATGATCCCAGTTGAGCCGGGCTTCGCTTCCTGTAAAACTGCCATCGACCGGTCAATCAAGTTGTAAAACTTTCGTACCGGCGCCCGCCGGGCCGGGGGGGTAATGGTCCGCGTATCGAAACAGACCTCCCAAGCGGTTCCAGGCTTTGGCCGCGGCAGCACGAATCGCACGGGCTCATGATGCGGATTGAACAGCAGGAGAAATGAATCGTCATAGATCGGCTCGCCGATCCCGTTCACTTCGTCCAGTGTTCGCCCATTCAGCCACATACCGAAGGAACGAATCCAGCCGGCGTGCCACTCGTCCTGAGTCATTTCCTTGCCGTCGGGCCGCAGCCAGAGAATATCCTGTTCGGTGTCGCCATTGACCTCACGGTCCGGAGCATCCGGGTCGATCCGGCGGTCCTGGAAGAACCGGCGCCGATGCAGATTGGGGTGAGTTTCACGGAGCCTGATCAGACGCCGCGTAAAATCCATCAACGCGCGCTTCCTGTCGTCCAGGTTCCAGTCGAACCAGCTGATTTCGTTGTCCTGTGCATAGGCATTGTTATTGCCCCTCTGTGTGCGGCCGAGTTCGTCGCCGCCGCAAAGCATGGGGACGCCCTGTGACAACATCAGTGTCGCGAGGAAATTGCACTCCTGCCGATCGCGTAAATTCACGATCCCCGCATCGTTGGTATCGCCTTCCGCTCCGTGATTCCAGGAGTGATTGTCGTTCGTGCCGTCGCGATTCTCTTCTCCGTTTGCCTCATTATGCTTTTCGTCGAAGCTGACGAGATCGCGCAGAGTGAAGCCATCGTGCGCGGTGATGAAGTTGACGCTTGCGGTTGGGTGGCGGCTATCCCGCTGGTAGAGATCGCTGCTCCCCGTCAACCGGTAGCAAAACTCCGCCAACTGGCCGTCGTCTCCCTTCCAGTAGCGTCGTACTGCATCGCGATACTTGCCATTCCACTCCGCCCAAAGAGTGGGGAACCTGCCGACCTGATAGCCGCCATCGCCGACATCCCACGGTTCAGCGATCAGTTTGACCTGCGAAATCAGTGGATCCTGATTAATGACGTCGAAGAATGATGACAAGCGGTCGACCTGGTGCAGTTCCCGCGCAAGTGCCGCTGCCAGGTCAAAACGGAATCCATCGACATGCATTTCCGTGATCCAATAGCGCAAGCTGTCCATGATCAGCTTCAGAACCTGCGGGTGGCGGACATTCAGCGTGTTGCCGGTACCGGTGTAATCCATGTAATATCGCGGCTGTTCCGGAATCAGACGATAGTAAGTGGCATTGTCGATTCCCCTGAAACTCAGCGTGGGGCCGAGCTGATTACCTTCCGCCGTGTGGTTGTAGACCACATCGAGAATCACTTCGATGCCGGCACGATGAAGCGCTTTGACCATGCCCTTGAATTCGCCGATCTGCTCGCCACGATCTCCCGAACTGGAGTATCTGGCATCCGGCGAAAAAAAGTTGATGCTGTTATAGCCCCAATAATTCCTCAGTCCCCGGTCGATCAGTATCTTGTCGTCCAGGAATGCATGGACCGGCATCAGTTCCACTGCGGTAATACCGAGATGCTTCAGATAGTCGATGACGGTCGGATAAGCCAGGCCCGCGTAGGTGCCGCGGATCTCGTCTGGCACACTGGGTGCGCGCGCAGTCAGGCCTTTGACATGGGCCTCATAGATCACGGTGTTGTGAAGAGGTCGCAGCGGGGGCCTGTCGTTTTCCCAATCGAAAGTGCCTGATGTAACCACTCCTTTCGGAACTGCATAGGCGTCGTCGTCTGAGTTGGGAACGAGGTCCTCGTCCGGACTGCCAGGGGTATAGCCGAAGACCGGTGCGTTCCAGTCCACGCTTTTCGACAATGCCTTCGCGTAGGGATCGATCAGGAGCTTCGACGAGTTGAAGCGCTGCCCTGCTGCTGGTTCGTACGGACCGTGCACACGATATCCGTACAACTGGCCCAGCTTAATACCAGGCACGTAACAATGCCAGACGTGCCCCGTGGATTCGCGAATCGGAACCACCAGCCTGATTTCGGATCCGGATTCGTCGAAGAGGCACAGGTCGATGCCCGTGGCCCCTTCGGAGTAGATAGAGAAGTTCGCGCCGGTGCCGTCCCAGGTCGCCCCCTGCGGGTGAGCCTTACCCGGAAGTATTGCGCGCGGCATCATGCGCGTGGCTCCTTTGTCAGGAGGGCCACAGGAAAACGTTGCAGGAGCGAAGCAATCTCAGTTTTTCCGCCCGTGAAAGACTCTCCCGTGAACTGATTTTTCCAGGTTCCTTCCGGAAGTTCAAGCACCGTTCCGGCCCAAACCTCCCGCTTCATCACCAGCCGCGGCGTCAGCGTAATCAATTCCCCGCCGCGCTGGAAGCTAATTAGGTGCGATGCCTTTGGCCCGGCAGCCCATAGAGGCAGATATTCGCCCGTAGTACACGCAGTGGCATGATCACTTCTCGCACGGAGACCCTGGCGAAGGACCCAGAGTTTTGGCAGACCCTCGTCGGAGCGCGCAAGAATCGCCTCCGGGCTCAGGCCAGGAAGCTCGGCGAGGAGTCGCTGCCGTAAACCATAATCGACGGCGCGCCGGTTAT
>Ga0182024_10021795_pt1 | contig 11598 bp, 11 predicted proteins | sample P32metaG_FD_120480 | JGI IMG/M metagenome (GOLD analysis project Ga0182024, IMG submission 120480) | Permafrost microbial communities from Stordalen Mire, Sweden - P3-2 metaG (Illumina Assembly) | ecosystem: Environmental > Terrestrial > Soil > Wetlands > Permafrost | place: Sweden: Stordalen... | reverse complement strand
GAGTGGTGCGTCGAGAACGCCATTTTAACAGGAGGCTGCTTTTTGCGCGCGTCTCTGTAACGCGCGCTGTGGCTCGCACTTATGAACAATCTTAAGTTGAGGGCATTGGGCGTCCCGCCGGCGAGGGCCCCGGGGCCGGGAAATCTGAGTTGGCATGGCCATGTCCTTGGTGGAACCGCGTTCTTGCCCCTGAAAAGCGGGGCAGCTCAAGTTTCGCCAGTTATTTTTCACTTCGCTTTTTGACACCGTAACGCCGGACACCGGTATCCAACCATTTGGCCATTTGGAATTCGAAAGACCGGCGACCGGGGACCGGCTTGGCCAAAGGCCAAAGAGTCAAAAGGCCAAAGGCCAAAACCAAACCATACCCTAACACGAATCGCAGAGGCCGACAAGTTTATTTTGAAAAGAAGCCCTTTCGTGGGAAACATCGGAGCGTGCCGCGACTTCGCGACCCGGCTCGACACAAGGGCATATCGCGCTCGCAATGGCACGGGATGGCACGGGACGCGGACTGCGGGCAAAGTGCCAGGCACCCCAGGCTACGCTCGCACGCTATCGGCCCCGCGTGGCCGAAGGCATGGTGGAGTGGAACGTAGGTGGTTGGCTTCGTCCCGGCGTACCACCCGCCGCCATGACTCGGCACCCGCGGCTGATTGCCAAGAGGTGTTCGATCGGGTGATACTAGGATTTCGTGACTCAATCATCCGCAAGGGCCTAATTGAATGCCGGGCGAAGTACCAAAGAATCCGAAGGTGTATCACATTACGCATGTGAACAACCTGCCGCGCATCCTTGCCGCTGGAAAGCTTTGGTCGGATCGAAAGCGGCTCGACCTCGGGCTGGACTGCGACATCGTCGGAATGTCATCGATTAAGCAGCGTCGCCTGACGGAACTTCAGGTTTCTTGCCACGAGGGATCTTTCGTCGGCGAGTACGTCCCCTTTTACTTGTGCCCGCGTTCGATCATGCTGTTCATCCTGCATCGCGGAAATCATCCCGAGGTGACTTACCGGGGTGGACAAGGTCCAATCGTTCATCTCGAAGCTGACCTGCGGCGGGTTGTCGAGTGGGCAGACGCGAGGAATCGGCGATGGGCCTTCTCGACTCGAAACGCTGGCGCGTACATTGTCAAATTCCGAAAGTCACTCGTCCAGTTGGACGAGATCGACTGGGACGCGGTGGCCGCAACTGATTTCCGAGACGCGGTAGTGAAGGAGGGCAAGCAAGCGGAATTCCTCCTGCATGAGTCATTCCCCTGGCATCTGGTTGAACGTGTAGGCGCGTGCAATCAGGAAACCGTCGCGGCGGCGAACCGCGTCATCGTCGCGACTGACCACCAACCCCCTGTGCAGTTATTGCCGACTTGGTACTATTAGTCCTGGCTTCTCATATGATTTCACTCAAGACGGGCGACATTCTCGCAGACGATGCCGAAGCACTGGTCAACACGGTGAATTGCGCCGGGGTCATGGGGCGCGGCATCGCGCTGCAGTTCAAGAAGGCGTTTCCCGAAAACTTCAAGGCGTACGAAGAGGCGTGCGAAGCTGGTGACGTAACTCCAGGAAAGATGTTTATATTCGATACGGAGCAGCTTCATGGCACCCGCTACATCATCAATTTCCCGACCAAGAGGCATTGGAAGGGCAAGAGCAAGGTCGAGGACATCCGCGTCGGACTCGTCGGTCTGGTCGCTGACCTTAAGCGGCTGCAGATCCGCTCGATTGCAGTGCCCCCCCTAGGGTGCGGCCTCGGCGGACTCGACTGGAATGTGGTGCGGCCCCTCATTCAGTATGCGTTCGATGATCTGCCGAACGTGGATGTTCGCGTCTACGAACCGGCTGGGGCACCCGCCGCCGAAGTGATGGTGAGGACAAAGGATACGCCAATCATGACGATTGGCCGCGCGGCCTTGGTCGAGCTGATGCGCCAATACCTCGCCGCCGTTATGGACCCGTTCGTGACGCTTTTGGAAGTGCACAAACTCATGTACTTCATGCAGGAGGCGGGTGAGCCGCTGAAGCTGAATTATAAGAAGGGCCCCTACGGCCCCTACGCAACCAACCTGCGACATGTGTTGTCCGCGATTGAAGGGCACTTCATCTCCGGATACGGCGACGCGGAAGACGATCCCATGAAGCCCTTGGAGCTAATTCCCGAAGCGTTGGCTGCCGCTGACGCGAAACTCAGAGAACAATCGCAGACTGCCGAACGGTTCAAACGCGTAGCCGGCGCGATCGAGGGATTTGAATCCACTTATGGGATGGAGCTAATCGCAACCGTCCATTGGGTTGCTAGGTATGAAGGTGCCGAATCGCCTGAGCGCGCACTAGCGCTTGTGCATTCTTGGAACGATCGAAAACGGATGTTTCCCGCTGAGCACATCTCGTTGGCCTACCAGGCGCTACGCGAACGCGGTTGGCTACCCCCGGGGGCCAATGCGTCCCTGTGAACCTTGTGCTGAGCATTACCTTCGTTAGTACGTAACGGCCCGCAGACAGAGATCAAGGGCTTGGCGTGAACGAGCCCACAGATCGAACAAGTGAGGAGCCGACGACGTGGTGGCGGCCATGGTCAGCAGTCTAGATTCTACAAGGCCAACCAGAGCGTCTGCCTCCTCCGCAGCCCTCTTTCCGGAGCGGCGAAAAATCCGGCTAACCTTGAATCGCGACCGCCCAACCATTCTCCCGGATTTCGCTGACCGAAATCCGCACGGGAAGGAATCGCTGGATAATTTCCATGTTCGTCACCGCGTGCTGGGTGAGTGCCAAAGTCACAAACGACCCCGCTCCGGCCAGCGCGATAGGCACCATCAACTGGTCTGCCAGGAATGGTCCGACCGGGACGCCGGCCACCAGGTATTCCTGGCATTGCCGCATCGCCTCGTGCGCCACGGCCTCGGCGGACACGCCTTTGGCGCCGAAGCCGGTGAAGACTTCGGTCACGTGGTCGCTCTGCACCTCCAGCGTCAGAACGTTGCCGGGGCCCCACTCGTCGGGTAGTTGCTGGACTTGCAGTTGTTCGCCGGTCCAGCCAAGGGTTTGTTCCACCTTCGCCAGTTCCCATGTGGCGATCGTACCGGGCAGCGCGGCAACCAGGGCCTTGGCGAGCCGTCGTGTAACCTCGCCGCGCTCCGGTACGTGCAACGGCGACAGCTTCGGCGCCTGTGCCGGGCCCTGTCGCGGCGCCGGCTCGATGCTCACCGTGAATCGCCCGCCGCCTGCCGGGTAGAACCCGGCCCGCTCCAGCTCAACCGTTACCGTCGGCCCCATCCGGTTCACCAGCGGCAAAAACGCCTTGGCCAGAAAATCCAGCGGCGGGGCGTGCGGGTTATGCGTGCCGCCTTCCAGCGTCAGCAAACTCGGCCCGTCGGCCGTCAGCAGGGCCGGCAGGACCGTCTGCAACACCAGCGTCGTGCTCCCTGCCGACCCGACGGAGAAGCTGTACTCGCCCGCCGTCACTTTCCCCGGCGTAAACGCCAGCGATTGCGCGCCGATGGCCGCTCCATCGACGGCTGCCGTGCAGATTGCGGCCGCCGCATTGACGGCCGTGAGGTGCTGGCGGAGCAAACCCGGCTTGGGCCGTCGGGCGCGGATCTTTTCAATGCGGAACGGCTGGCCGGTGACCATGGACAGACCGAGGGCCGTCCGCAGGATTTGGCCGCCGCCTTCGCCGAGGGAGCCGTCGATCTGCAACATGAGTCTCTCCGTACCGCAATTTCGAGTAGGCGATCGCCCAATTCATCCGCCCTCGTTCATTCGCCTCAGGGGGGACTCACGGACGGCATGGTGGTGGGACTAAGCCTTTGAAGTTCAGTGCGAATGGCAGGATCGCCGACCGAACTCACATCCAGTTCATACAGCCCGCTTTGAAGAAGGTATCCTTGCACATTCGTCCGTTTCGAGAACGGAACTGGCGGGAGGCCTTGACGCAGGGAGGCGGCCAGGTTCGGCCCGTTGATCGTGTCCGCAACCCAGTACACCATTGCCGGAACCGATCCGTCCTGGATAAGCTGATTGTCGTCTCGCTTGATTTCAGCGAATTGCCCCAGGATGCAAGTCTCCACTAAGCGATGTGCCTGGGCAGAGGTGACGCCGGTCTTCACGCGGACGCCGATCAGTGCAATGGGTGAGCCGGAGTAACTGATTGTAACAGGATCGATTACGCGATTGATGAGAATGGTTGAGCCGGTCTGGATTTCAGCCGCCTGGTTGTCCAGCGTTGCATATGCGAAGGAAAAGGCGGAATTGGGATTCCGCTGCTTCCACCAGATGAGCCATTTCGCCTGGTCCGTGCCCAGGTTCTGGCCGGTTAGACTTTTGAGGTCCCGGGCCACATCTGGATATGCTCGGGAAGCAGGATGTTTCAGTCCTTTGATCAGATAGGGAACGGCCTGCTGATCATTGATTGCGCCGAGGTAAAGCGCGGCGTTAAACCAGATGTAATCGTCGGCGCTTGCGAGCAGCTTGCGGGCCTGCGGTTGTCCGGCCGTATCGTTTCTCCTCGTTAAAGTATCGAGACTGGCCATCACCAGATCTCGATCGCTGCTTTCCAGATCTTTGGCAAGCGTTTGGGATGAGACGGTGCTCCCGCCCAACGCCAAGCCCATCGAGGTTCCGGTAATGAAGTGGTAGATGCCGAACCCGCCAAGCGTCGCCACCAGCGCAATGACGATGACCGCGACGAGCCACGATTTACGCATGGTTGTTACCTCGGGACAATGCTGATACCCCGAAACCTCAGGCGATAGGTTATGACCTGTGGCGACAGCCTACATGGAGGCTGGCTCAAATCAAAGTGTGTCCGGGCGCGGATTTTTTCCATGCGGAACGGCTGGCCAGTAACCATGGACAGGCCGAGGGCCGTCCGCAGGATCCGGCCGCCGCCTTCGCCGAGGGAGCCGTCGTTGAGGATGAGGGAGGGCTTCATCATGTCGCGGCAGGTGCGTGGGGGGAGTCGGTCGCGCTGTTATGCGCAACGATATCGACGACAATGATCGCTTCGTCAGCGTGCTCAGTCGTGTATGCGACCTTAAACCGACCGCCGCGCAGCACGACGAGGTCCGGCCGGTTCTTGACCCGGTATGGGCGCGGCAGACCCGGCGGCACCGGTCCCTCGGTGAGCCGTCCAATCGCGGCGAAGACCGGCTCACGATCCTCTTCGAGAAGGGAAGACAAACTATCGCGAGCCGCGGCTGAAAGGCGAACAGTTCCTTCGGCATTCGAACCCACGACCTCGGGCGTTGGAAGCATGCAGGTCCATCGTGCCTTCATCACGCCAAATGCGGCAGAAGAGACTCGAACAGGGAATTCCGTCAGTGCCCGGTAATCAGTCGTCAGTTCTAAGGTCTCAGTTCTGACGGGTGATGGGCATTGAGTAATCATCTTTGCGCCGCCCGCGGCGCGATCCATCGGGCCCGATATATTTTCGACCCCTCGGCCCCGAGCCGGGGTCTGGCGCTCGCCCGGAATTCCCTATTCGATCTCCACCCGCCAATTGGTCTCCTGAATCAGCACGTTCAACTCGCGAAGCTGCTTGCTTAGATCATCGGACTGCTTTTGCAGCTTCGCCACGTCGACCGTCGCCACCCACTTGATCTCTTTCATGCTGTATCGATCGGGCTCCTTCTTCGTGCCTTCGATCGCGGCCTGCAACAGTGAATGCTGCTGGGCCAGCTTGTCACGATGGGCGAGCAACTTCGCCAGCGACCGGCCATCGGGCAACATGGTGGTCAGGTTCGCCGAGTTGACCCGAAGTGCCAGCACTTCGAGTTCTTCGAGGACGCCCGTTGCCTGCTTCATCAAATCAGCGGGGTCCTCGTGCGGCTTCTCGTTCTCCTGGACGACCGCGTTGCTGGTGACCCGCTCCCGCAACGATGCCAGCTTCTTCTTCATGTCGGCGCGCAATAAGAGTGCTTCCGCGAGCTTCATACCGTGTTCCTTTCCCCGTCGATGGCCGGGACGTTGCGGGTTGCGATTTCCATCGGATCCTGCAGCGCCTCGCGCATCTTGGTCGGCGCGTCCTGGCCCGTATGCGACCGGGCCACCATCAACTGATACGCGAAGATCCGCGCATTACTGACAGTAGTTTCGTCTTAAACTCTGTCTGAAAACTCGACGGGCCGCGGCGGGCCGGAAACGCCCCGTCTGCTTCGTTGTCGCTCCTCAACGACTCTTTCGGTTGAGTCGCTTCGTCGCGGGCGCCATCGCATCCGGGGCATTTCCGACACGCCGCAAGGAGCGACGAGTTTTCAGACAGAGCCTAGCGTGCCCCTTGCACCTTCACTTCAATGCCTTTACCGCGTCTTCAAAGTGCGCCTGCGCTGCGTCCCAATGGGCGGCTGTTGTCCAGCATGTGAACTTGCAGAAGAAGCTGTTTTGCTCGAGCACGATGATCCGATAGTGAAGCTTCAGCCCCTTGAGGTCGCCGGTGATCTCGTATTCGGCCGTGGCCCGGCCGCCGATATTGCCGGCCTTCGGCTCTGTTTCCTGGCGGTTGGCAAGTGCCGTGCTTCGGGCGGCGTTGCGTTGGAGGAGCGTGGCGCAGCCCATGACGTCCAGGTCATCCTGGGTGTCCGCCTTGTCGAATGCCAACAGCTCGATATAGACGACCGCCGCCGGGTATTCGGCATATTTGAGAACACCGGCCAGTTTCGATTGTCGGGTCACCCAGCCCTGGGGCAGGTCCAGGTGCACGGCATCGGCCGGCTGGGTCGCCGGCAGGTCGTTGCGATGCTGCCACAGTTGCACGGCCAGTGAGGCGTCCTCCGCGCCGAATTCGATCTCCAAGCCGTCCTTCTGTTTCAGATCGGTCCCCATCGAAACGCCGTGGCCGAGCAGTAAGCCGTTTGCATCGACGATCGGCGCTCCGCTGAACCCGGGAATGTGGACCGGCGGGCTGAATTCGTAAGTGAAATAGCTCCGATGGGGCCGTGCCGTCACCACGCCCTTATAGACGTTCTGCGCCGAGTTCTGATCGGTGTAGGGCACGCCGATCAGGTAGACGGTTTCACCCACCTCCGCCGGCTTGAGGCGCGGCGTCAGCGGGGTTGCAGGCAGCTTGGCGTGCGGATCGACCAGGCGAAGCAGCAGCCAGTCGTGGGCGTTCTCGCGGCTTGTGTTCTCGGCCAGCCCATTCGCTTCGATCGTGAGCGTCGGCTTCGTGCGCGGGAAGACTTCCCAGCGTGTCAGCGCGCGATCCAGATCGGCCAGCGGAATCGGCGGCTCAACGCCGCCCGCGTTCTTGATCAGATGCTTGGCTGTCCCGACGAGGATTTCCCCATTCGGCATGCGCATCAGAAACGAACTCGCGCCTTCAAGCGGAGTATGGCCGGTGAAGGAAGCCTTGTTCGTGAGAACAAGCTGTGGCCAGCGCGGCGGTGCCGCCTTCGCCCACGGCTCGGCGGGTTGAGTCGCTGGTGCCGCCATCCTCGCTGGCTCGGCGCCAGCCGGGCACGAAATGACGTGGATGACAACGGCGGCGGCGAGTGCGACGAACAAGACGGCTTTCCTGCGGTGCAGGCTGCCACGTACCTCTCCTGCGGCCCGCGCCTGCCGGACCGGGGCGGAGCAGAGATGAGCTTCCGCGGCTGCGGGATTAAGTGTTTTGCTGACCTTTTCGATCTGATCGTCACGGAGCTGCATGGGGTGTGTCCTACGCTATTCGTGCTTCCGAAGCAACCCGTGCATCCAAGCGGCATCTTGAACCGTTCTCTGGCCCGCCGGCTTGCTAACCCAAGTTGCGCGCGTGACTTCGGCTAATGGCTAATGCGCTAATGCGCTTGCTCGGCGGCAGGGCGTGGACTATAAGGTTTCCGTGAGGATTGTTGGGATTGCGACGGAAAAAAAGAGAACCACTTGTGCGATGACTTGGACGATTATACCTGGCTGTTCCGCGGAGTCCCCACCGAGTCGCCCGAAGTAGCCGATGTCCTGGCAACTGGCGAAATACAACCGCCTCGACCAGACCGGATCGGCGAACGGTGGCGACGACAGCATGCCTACAATAATATTACGCTGACTGGTTACACGAGTTGGACCACAGATCGAAGCATCGCCATCGAATTCGCCAGATGGCATGCGACCGATCCAGTATTGAGCGGCAATATTGTGGTCTTCCGCGTTCGCATTGACGGACTCAGGAAAGATTCGGTTTATCCGGGTCGCGATGACGAAATGGAATTCCTGATTCAGGGGACCATCGAGGAAGTGTCGATTTCCGAAGATGCCGCCGATGATGAAGAGGACGAGGATGACTAGCCCACAACCACGATCGTCCTGGCTCGCAGCCATTGACCGTGCCACTCAAGAACAGGGCGCAGCCCTTCCTCCCTCTACCGATCAGGGGATGGGCAGCATCCTGTGGCGCAGCGCGGATGGGGCGCGGTTTGCGTCGCTTAAGCGGCGATTGGTGGCCGCCAGCGAAGCCGCCAAAGCCGGCGTCGAATGGACCCTATGGTCTGACGAAGATGAGGGACCGCTTGTGGTCGCCCTCTTTCGCGAGGGGCTGAACCCAACCGAAGAGGACGTCACCCGTGTCGTTACTGTGGTCCGTGGCTGGCTCGTCGATCGGTGGACCGTTGAGGCAACGCGACACGCAGCCAAGCGCGATCCCCACGCCAGGGTGCCCGAACACCAACATCCAAAGCTCGAGACGCAGGAGTTTTGGCTTTCCGACGATCAAGCGTTTGGCTTCCTGGTCAAGAAAGACCGTTGGGCCATCATTACACGGTCGAGGCCACTGTCCGTTTGGCGGCTCCGCGAAGGTGACGAGCGCGGCGAGAACCTGTCGTTGGACAGCCTGGACCAGCTTTGCGTTTGGCTGGCCGAAAACTGGCCCGCGATCGCCTATGGGAATGATTCACGTCCATCTGAACTGCTGATCGGCAAGGCGGCTGCCAGTCAAGCTTACGAAACGGCGGAACGCAAGGGCGTGGCCCGGAAGCTCCCCGAGATTCGCCAGTGGTGGTCGCGGCATTCCTTTCGCGCCGCGGGTGAGGAACTGCCCAACGTCTTTGCCGAGCGGCAGGCTGACGACATCATTCTGTCCTGGGACGCGTTACCGACCCCAACTCGCTTCTTTGAGTTCCTCAGGGGCGAAGTAGTTCTACGCGCCGTCTTTGCCGTTCCGGTCCTGAGGGAGCTTATCCACTCCCGGCTGAAGTTAATGAACATCGCAGGTGAGACGCGGAGCCGCCTGCTGGCGGCCACGTCAACCGGCGCCGAAATCGGCTACCGCGCGCTCGCTCTGTATAATGCTAACGTCGACGAAGACTGGCTCGTCCGGCACGGCTTTTCGAACGATGAAGCGAGAGAGTTCTCCCTGGCCGGCACCTCCAGGAGCCCTCTTGTCGGGCTCTTGCGAAGCAGTCAAAACAGTGCACTTTCCACCGGCGATTATGAGGCAATCCTGGGGCTCCTGCAACCCGCCGGCGCTCAGAGCTTCGCGGGGCTCCGGATGATCGCCGACGGGCTGAACTCTCATATCTCGGTCCGCGAGCCTTGGGACTCCGGCTACCAACTGGCGAACCTGGTCAGAGAGCGGATCGGGAGGTCCGCTTCGGAGCAGGTGGACATCGATCGAATCGTTCAGGACATGGGCGTCAACGTCCACGAGATTGAGTTGAACGACCGGGACGTTCGCGGCGTCTGCGTAGGATCGCCCATGTTCGGCCCCATCATAGTGCTAAATCGCTTGTGCGACGACGCGCGTGGCGTGAGCGGACGCCGAATCACGCTCGCACATGAACTGTGTCACCTGCTTTTCGATCGTTCCCGATTACGCAGCCTCGCCCGCTTCGAGGGCCGTCGGGCGGAAGCCGACCGGCTCATCGAGATGCGGGCAAACGCGTTTGCCGTGGAATTGCTTGCCCCCATGTCCACCCTGATCGGCGACGACGGAACGATTATCCGTGACGAGGAACTGCCAGCAAAGGCGTTTGAGCGAGGGGTGAGTGTCGCGGCGCTTCAAGAGCATGTCAGAAATCTCCGCGACCGTGTTTGACGAGCTCCTCAAACACCCGCGAGCCTCCCGCGCCCTTGCTGGGAACGGGAGGCTCGCATGAGTGTTTCGGTTTTGCCGCTCGGAACCCGCTTTATTTCGTCGGGTCAACTTGGGCCGCCGGGGGCGCGCCCGCACCGGCGGCAGCGGACATCTGCGCGCCGAGGTCAGTCATCACCTCGGGGAAGGTCTTGTACTTCCCGTCGTTGATGTTCTTGGTCACGGTATCCATTGCCTTGGTCATCACGGAGAACATCTGGCCCATCCCGGCACTGGCGGGGTCCTTATCCATGTTGGTGAGGTCAAACTTCCAGTTGTCGCCGTCCTTCTTGAATGTCGGCGGGAACTGGTCGTCCGCCTTGCCCTTCATGACCAGGGTGGCGGTGTTGCCGTCGATCTTTTCGTCGGCCGACTCAAAGTCGGCGACGATGTCCATCGACAGTTCCTTGGGGAGTTTTCCCTCGTCGCCGAACTTTTTGGTCGCCGCTTCGTTGAGCCGCTTGGAGGCCTGGATCGTTTCCGCCATCGCCTTGCAGAGCGCGAATTCGGCATCGGTGCCGGTCGCGACCTTGTGAACCGTCTCCATGTCCCCGGCGCTCAGCGCCTTGCCGAAGCTGACCGCGGTCTTTTTCGGGGTGGACCTGTCCGGCCCATCCGCCCGCGCCACGGACGCCATCATAGCGCCGGCGCCCAGACAGAACGCCAGCGAAGCCACGATGGACGTGGCCCGAGTACGGATTGCAAATTCCATGCGAACCTCCTTTGTTTTACCGCCTGCCCAGGGCTCCATCAGCGACGCTCGCGTCGCTCCGTTCAGCCTGAATCCACGCAGACAGTGCCCCTCACAATCGACTGCTTTGCCCGAAGACTTAAGGATCACCTTCTCAAGAACGTCCCCTTCTTCAGCTCGTCGTACGCCTGCCGCAGTTCGGCCTGGGTGTTCATAACGATTGGGCCGTACCAGGCGACGGGTTCCTGGAGGGGCTTGCCGGAGACGAGCAGGAAGCGGACGCCGGTTTCCCCGGCCTGGACTTCGACCTGGTCGCCGCTGTCGAAGAGGACCAGGGAGCGGTCGTCGGCCTCGGCAGGCGGGTCAACGTCGGCCCAGCCGACGCCTTCGGTGGGGACCGCCAACGGGCCGGAGGCGTTGCAGAATTTCCCGCTGCCGGCAAAGACGTAGGCAAAAGCGTTGCTTGTCGTCGCGACCGGGAGGACTTTGCGGTGTCCAGGAGGGACCGAGACATCGAGGTACGTCGGGTCGGCGGCGATACCCTCAACTGGGCCTCGCTTCCCCCAGAAGTGCCCGCAGACGAGGCGAACGTGGGTGCCGTCGTCATCGGTCATGTTGGGGATCTCGGCGGACTTCACCTCCTGGTAGCGCGGGGCGGTCATTTTCAATGAAGCGGGCAGGTTGGCCCACAACTGGAAGCCATGCATGCGCCCCTGGCCATCGCCCTTGGGCATTTCCTGGTGGATGATCCCCCGGCCGGCGGTCATCCACTGGACATCGCCGGCGCCGATGGCCCCGCTGTTGCCGATGCTGTCGGCATGCTCGACTTCGCCGGCCAGCACGTAAGTGATGGTCTCGATCCCCCGGTG
>Ga0182024_10021794_pt1 | contig 11598 bp, 5 predicted proteins | sample P32metaG_FD_120480 | JGI IMG/M metagenome (GOLD analysis project Ga0182024, IMG submission 120480) | Permafrost microbial communities from Stordalen Mire, Sweden - P3-2 metaG (Illumina Assembly) | ecosystem: Environmental > Terrestrial > Soil > Wetlands > Permafrost | place: Sweden: Stordalen... | reverse complement strand
CGCTGCATTTATACTTTTATTGTCGGGTAGCGGCTTCACGCAGAATTCAGCTGTAACATTCAAGGGAAACTCCGTGCCTTCCACATTCCTAAGCGTGAACCAATTGCAGGCGAACATTTCGTCCAACGCGATTGCCACGGCAGGGAGCTTCCTGGTTGCCGTTGAGAATCCGGGAGGGAATCCGACCACGGTGGTCAGCTTTACGGTGAACAATCCAGTACCGCAAGAAAGTCTCCTGTCGCCGGGAACTGCAGCGGCTGGCAGCGCGGCTCTCACGCTCGATGTGAATGGGTCCAATTTCAATTTGTCATCCAAGGTAATCATCAGTAATGGAGCAAGTAGTGGGCCGCGCACAACAACTTATGTAAATTCGACGCTGTTGCAGACAACTCTTTCCGGAAGCGATTTAATGCAAGGCGCTACTCTCAATATCTCGGTAAGTAATCCAGCACCGGGCGGCGGGACAACTTCAACATTGCCATTCACTGTGTCCGACTACACGGTTGCCGTGACGGTTCCTTTCGTGACCGTGGATGCCGGGCAGACCGCTGTTTTCAATTTGACAGTTGCACCGTCGAATGGATCTTTCGCGAATCCCATTACCTTTACGGTGGCGCCATTGCCGCCAGCGCCAGGCGCCTCCGCAGCTTTTTCGCCCTTGGCCACGGTCACTCCAGGGGCTACGTCTCAAACTGTGACTCTCTCCATTGCTACTACCGCTCATACCGTCTCGTCCGTGCCGCATTCGAATCCTCTTGGCGGGCCATTGATATTGGTCCTGAGTTTTGCAGGGATGGGGATTGCGGTCGGAGGATTATTTTGGACAGCACGGAAGCGAGCGACTATGAGCATGAAGCGACTCCTCACGCGCTACACAGTCATGCTTCTGCTGCTGGGCGCAGCGGGAATGGCGGCGTGCTCTGGTGGCGGAGGCGGATCGTCTGCTGTACCACAAGTGAACACAGCAACCGGAACACCGGCAGGGAGTTACACCATTACTGTTACTGCGACTTCCGGCGGGGTAGCGCAATCCGCGTCAGCGACAATTACAGTTATCTGATCCGTGACGGAAAGTTTTTTGACGATTTGGCAGCGGTCAAAGGATTTCCTTGGAGAACCGGCAAGTATCCGTTGACAGATTGATTACAATATTTATATCTAGTGAACTTTTAAGACTGTTAATGAATCTGTCCGTAGAGTACGATAACTTCACGCGGGGAAATCTATCCCCACGGATCCGACGCTGAAACCGTTCGATGGATGGTCTTGGGTCTCCTCGATTCGGGATTTAGCGTAAAGTCAACGGTCCTCCCCGACCTCTCGGATTTGACCCGCGCTTATCACGGACAATTTTAAGTCCGGCTGACAACTTCGCGGGAGGATTTCGTGCGTACCATCTTCGCTGGTCTGGTCTATATCTTCATTTGCCTCTTATTTTGTTCGCCTCTGCTGGCGCAAGCTCCCCCGCCTACATTTTTATTTCTGCTGGAAGGAAAAGGGGTTCCGACTGGCACGGTGCACGTGTTCCTTGTGAATTCTTCGACCGGAGGCATCGCGGAGGTTCCCGGGTCCCCGTTCAATGCTGGCCTGCTTCCGAGTCAACTCATCGTCGATCCCACGGGAAGATTTGTTTATGTAACAAATCAGCAGTCCCAGGATATAACGGCATTCGCAGTCGATCCCATGACTGGCGCGTTAACGCAGCTCCCTGGTTCGCCGGTTTTGATCGGGGCACAACCTATTGCCGCAGCCGCTGACCCTACCGGACGATTTTTTTATGTTTTTGCGACAACCAATGTGAATGGATCCGAGCAAGAGCTTCTTTACGAATACACGATTGATCCCGTCGCGGGTGTTTTGACCCTTACAACTTCTTCTCCAGCTACATATGAATGGCAACAAGGGATTCTAATTTCCTCAATCAAATTCGACGCGGCAGGGAATTACGCATACCTTGGGCAGGTCGCGAGTGGCATTTTCGGAGCGCCGACCTTAATTTGCGCGGTTGATTTTGCGAGCGGAACTCTATCCATCGCAGGTTCCGTGCAGCCCATCAACAATGGTGAAGCAAATCAAATTGCAGTGTCGCCTACAGGGTCTTTTTTATATTCGATCAACTCTACGGGGAATGTTGCCAATGCATTTACTGTTGGGTCATTAAGAGGACAACTCACAGAAAATTCGGGATCACCCTATCCGGTGCCCAACATTCCCACTTCGCTTTTCGTCCATCCCTCGGGAAATTTTCTCTATATTGCGAACGAGAACCAAAGTTATCAGACAACTGAGCAGCCAAGCCAATATACCGGGAGCATTTCAGGTTTTTCAATTGACCCTGTGGCAGGGTCGCTCACACAAGTGCCAGGTTCTCCATTCGCAGCCGGCGTCAACCCCGTTTCGATTGTTGTGGACCCGACTGGCAGTTTCGCCTACTCGGCTTCCAGCCTGTATACGGGAGGCTATGCGAGTTTCGCGCAAATCTTGGGCTTTTCCATCAACCCTTCTTCCGGAGTACTCACGCCATTCCCGTCCCAGGCATTTACCGATTCGGCGAATGGCAATGGCGCTCAATTGGCGATTGCAAATGGTTCGCTCACTGCGAATCCCGTTCCCATGATTTCTTCGCTGAATCCGCCTTCCTCGGTCGCAACCGACACCCCTTTTACTTTACAAGTGGATGGGGCGAATTTCGTGCCTGGGGCTGCTGTGTATTTTGGAGGACGGGTGCGAACGACGACGTTTGTAAATTCAACGCAGCTGAATGTAAGTATTCTGGGCAGCGATATCGATAACGAAGGAAGTATTTTAGTGTTCGTATTTAACTCGCTCCCCGGCGGAGGAGCCTCCGCGTCCGTTATATTTCCTGTGACCTCTCTCGTTCCTGTTATTTCCTCTACTAATCCCGCGAGCGTTACAGCCAGCCCAAATGTTTTTGATTTCTATGCAATAGGATCGAACTTCACGTCCAGTTCCGTCCTGACGTTTAACGGCGCACCACTTTATACGTTGTATTTCGGTCCGAACCTGCTCTTCGGAATAGCCCCCGAGGGCGACATAGCTGCTCCTGGATTTGCCACAATCGTGGCGGCTAACCCTTCGAATGGTGTGACAGGTGGGGGGGCTTCCAATCCGGTTGTCATCCCCATTGTTCCGCCCGTCGCGCAGCTCTCGGTTTCGAATATATCTCCTGTTAGCGCACTGGCGGGGGGACAGGGCTTGATCCTTACGGTCAGCGGAAACGGGTTTGTGCAAGGTTCGCAAGTCACCTTCAACCTGTTAAATGTTCCCACAACAATAATCAGTTCTAACGTGCTACTGGCGACGATTCCGGCAAGCGCTATTGCTATCGCGGGAAATCCGTATGTAATTGTGACGAATCCGGGAGGCGCAACTTCCTCATCTTTGACATTTACAGTCAACAATCCTCCCCCAGGAACAGGGACAATCACACCGCAGAGCCTGCCGGCCGGTAGCAATGCATTGACGCTGAAGGTAACCGGCACAAGCTTCACTCCGAATTCCGTAGTTCTCGTAAATGGGGCCGCGCGTCCCACTACTTACATGAATTCCGCGCTGGTACTGGCTACCCTCCTGCCTGCTGACCTTACGCATAGTGCGACACTGAATATTTCGGTCGCGAACCCGCCTCCAGGCGGCGGCACGACTTCGACTCTCGCTCTTACCGTGGCCGATTACAATGTAAGTGCCGCCTCTTCGACTCAGACCATCTCCGCTGGTTCAGAGGGCCATTACAACCTCGTGCTTTTGGCGGAAAACGGCACTTTAAGTCATGCGGTTGTTCTTACGGCTTCCGGGCTTCCTCCCGGGGCAAGCGCATCCTTTACGCCTGCAAGTGTGCCCGCAGGCAGCGGAAGCGCGAATGTAATCTTTTCGGTCACGACGGTATCGCGTTCTTCAGGATTATTTAAGCGATTTTCTCCTTCTGGACGGGCGATTTGGTCTTTCTTCGCGGCAATATTGTTCGTTCTAGGATTGCTGCGCATTTGGTTTTCCGGGCAGAGAGGAAGCATGCGGCCAGCAATCCCGTTATTCCTTATTGCGTTGCTCCTTTCCATTTTACTTAGCCTTACCGCTTGCGGAAGCATGGTTATTTCGCCTCCGGTTCAAGGCGATACAGGAACACCCTCTGGAATCTACATGATAAATGTTGCTGCCACATCGGGCAGCGTTACGATCAATACGCAGATTACGCTGACGATTATGTAATAATAGCCCTGTGTTTTGTCTCGGGCGCATGGGGTCAAGGGATGGAATGGGCGGAAGCAACTGTCCTGGTTGGGACGGCCTAAGTGTCAGTGTTTTTGGGCGCCTGATAGGATGGACGTTCCTCCTCTTTGCAATCGTGTTGAGTAGCAGAGTCGTATTCGCGCAGGAGGCGCCGCCGCTTCCTCCTCCGACAGGCGCTCCCACGGACCTGCCCGGACAAGCGGTGTTGAACACTGCAGGCCAGTGCGTGCAACCTCCTCCCATGGTCCAATTACAGGATTACAACGGACCGTTTCATAAGGTTATCGGCACCTTCACTCAGAAACTCGATCGCCAATCGGTTCGTGACCCGCACTACAAGCAAGGCGCACTGCTTTGCTCTCTCAAAGTAAAAGATAAATTCTTTTTGTTTTTGCGCGATTCGATCGATCCGGAAACATTTTTCAGCGCCGGATTTAACGCGGGGATCTCGCAAGCGGAAAACGATGATGCGACCTTCGGCCAGGGAGGAAAAGGATATGCGCAGCGTTTAGGAGCGAGTTATGTGGATCAGGTACAGGTGCGATTTTTTAAGGAGTTCGCATACCCTACAATTTTTTCAGAAGATCCGCGATACTACCGGATGGGGCAAGGGCCTCCGAAGAAACGATTCCTGCATGCTGTGGCGCACGCGGTGGTGGCATACAACGACAAGGGCAGGCCGATGTTTAATTTTTCCGAGTGGCTCGGAGAAGTCAGCGGCACCTCGATCAGCAATCTGTATCATCCTGGAAATGGCCGAGGCGTAGGGCCTGCCGCACAAAACATTGCCATTGACGTGGCCTTGGATATTGGATTCGATGAACTGAGAGAGTTTTGGCCGGAGACTGCGCGAAAACTTAAACTGCCTTTCCGCGATCAAAACGAACCGGCGCCAGCAGCGCTTCCTGCCGCAAGATAATTCCAAGTTTCCAGCAGAACCAAAAAATAATTATGCCAACTTGCCGGTGTGCGTTTCCAGCAATGTCCATGCCCGTTCTCCCACCACTTCTTTCCAATGGGCGTAGTACGCGGACAGGCGCGGACGGAAGGAAGATGTGTCCGCGTCGTTAAACGTCATTCCTTGCGTGGCAAGTTTAGTGCGGAATTCCGTGTTCAGGGCTGCCAATTCTTCCCGCTGCTGGCGAACGAATTTGACGACGTTGCGTTCGACGATCGTCTGCACGTCGGCGGGGAAGCGTTCCCAGAGTTTTAAATTTGCCATCAAATTAAATCCTGACCAGCCGTGATTGGTCATGCTCACATATTTCTGCACTTCGTAAAGTTTCAGGAATTCGGCGACAGCCAGAGGATTCGTCTGCGCTTCAGCCGCGCCTGTTTTTAAAGTTTCGTATAGCTTGTTGAAATTGGCCACTACGGGCGAAGCGCCCATTGCTTTCCAGGCTTCCGTGTAAATCGGCGCATCCGGAGTGCGAATTTTTAGATTTTGTAAATCATCCACTGCGCGAATCGGGCGAGTGGCGCAGGTAATCTGGTGCATTCCATTATCGAAACACCCTTTGGGCAGGCCATAAATCCCTTTGGATTTCATCTCCTGGAGCAGGTAGACGCCAAGATCGCCGTCCAAAGCCTCGAAAATTTGCGCCGTGGAACGAAACGCGCAAAGCAAACCCTGCACGTTGCACGCCGGCACAATATTTCCGATCGAGCCGCCATTCAGCGTGAAGAAATCGACTTCACCGCTAACCAGCATGTTGAGCGCAGCAGGATCTCCTCCCGCGATTTTGTTGTTGTCCGGAAAAACCTGGACTTGCACGCGTCCGTTGGTTTCGGTTTTTACGGCAGCCCACATTTTTGTGAGCCATTGATCAAGCGGGCTATCGGCGGGCTGATTGTGGAATTGTCGCAACTCAAAATCAGCCGCGCGCGCATGGATGCCTGTAAGGAGGACGCCGCCGGCGGCCATCAACCCATGCGTAAATTTTCGTCGAGAGATTTTATTGTAGATCACGAATTTCTCCTGGAAGCTGACGAATCGTCTGTAGCGCCCGCCTTCAGGGGGGCATCCCGGTTGAGCCAACAATGCACGCCTGAAGGCGGGCGCTACACAATCTGTTTTAATTATTTCACGGACAAATTAAATCATCCCATTTGACTCAGGGAACGGCCGAAATAAAAACTGCGCGCGGTTTGATCGTCCCAACCGACGTTGCAATGCGGGATGGACCACTTCGCGACTTTGGCGGGCTCGGTGACCGCCTTGCCGAGAGCTGGGCAGGACAGGCAATAACTGCCTTCGTGCGTTCCGATCCAGATCAGGTTTCGATCGAATTCGACGAAAACATTTTCCGTCGTGCCGCGCCACCACGACGCGTAGTCATTGATCTCGCCCTCCAGCGGCGGCACGAACCACGCAATTTCCTTGGGCGCGGTGGGGTTGGAAATATCAAACACGCGTACTCCGGCATTGAACCAGGCAATCACCATGATGGCGGGATTCGAGGTGCCGGGAGCGAGCCAGCATTGTGTGTTGTGCGAACCGAAGCGCCCGCGCGCGAAACAGAAGTCCGTATACGGAGCATCGGGAGGCGCGGCGGGCCGAGGAAAGAATCCGATGATCTTTGGATTTTTTGGATCCTTCACGTCCACCATGTACGGCGTGTGATAATTTTCGCGGCAATCCGCTTCCAGTGCTTCGTGTACGGCCACGATTTTGTTCATAAGTTGCGGGTGGGCTGCATCCGCAAGCACCGGGTAGCACGTGTGAAACGGAATCGTGCCAAAGGTGTCAAACTCATATTGCATGTGGCCGTATGGCTTGGGATTTTTTATGTCCCGCAAATCCATGGCATAAAAACCGAATGCGCCAAACCCGCCATAGCCAATCGTGCCTCCGTCTTCCACGCGCTTGGGAACGGTGAGCGCGCCGTGATTTCCGGTCCACGAGGTCTTGTCACCGGCGAAACGGTATTTTTTGTATTCTTCTTCCTCGCCTAACTTTTGTCCAGGTACCCACCAGCGGGAGACTTCCTGCACATTTGCGGGGTCGGACAAGTCCACAATCATGAGCGCGTTGCTGTAGGGACGCTGGTGATTTTCCAGGCGCAGCGTTTCGTCCCATCCGCAATCAAGATAGGCATATTTACCGCCGTCATAAAAATTGTGGTGTGTGCCGTTGCCCTTTTCTCCCGTGCTGTATTCCTGGAGCAGATTCGGCTTGGTGGGATCGGTGATGTCATAGTTGCGGATTCCGCGGAGGCCCTTATAGGCAAGAATTTTGTCGCGCAATTCCTTGTCATACTGGCCGTGTGGATATTGAGGGGTTGCGCTGGTCAGCGGCTGCGCCGCGGTACACATCATGATCCATTTTTTTAGCTTGGTGTTATAGACCACCGGGCCGTTGCCCTGAACCACACGCTTCTTATTTAGCAGAACAGGATTTTTGGCTTCGCTGATGTCCACAAAATCTCCGCCTGCCGGCAACAATCGCTGTTTGCCTTTGGCATACATGACCATGAGCGGTTCTCCACCGCTGATGGATGCGCCCGAAATGTGGGAGATAATCTCCATGTTGTGGATGTATTGCTTTTTATCGATGTAGGTCAGCGAACCCATGGGGAGAGGAATTTCAGGCGCCGTATTGGTGGTGTAAAGTCCCTGCACCTGCGCGCCTGCGCCGAGCTTCCCAGCTATTCCAGCAGCCGTTGCACCCACCGCAGCTCCCGCCGCGCTCTTGAGCAGCGAACGACGGCTGAAAGCCTTGCGCGTACCATTCAGTTCTTCCGCATTTTCTTTGGGGGAGAGAGAAGGCTTGCGAATTTTAGACATGACGCTCCTTTACTCGCTACTATTTGCAGTGGGCAGAAATCATTGCATGGAACGTGCTTCGGAATGAATCATTACGCCTACATGCGCCCGTGTGATGCGCATCATACTCCAAGATTCTGTCCGCGATATATCCGAAAAAAATAAAGGGCTGAACCAGCCTTAATAATTTCTGTCTAGCGCAGCCCTCTCAAATCGTGAATCTACTTCCAGGCCGAATAGACCGGCTTGGCAAGAAGAAACGAGGGATTCGCACCAGGTTTTGGAGTGAATTTCTGAATGCGCCCCGCGTCCACTTCGGCGACGTACAGATTGCCCTCCTGGTCCACGCTCAAGCCATGCACTCCCCAGAGGTAACCGGGATAGTCGCCCATGCTTCCCCAGCTATACAGCAAGTGTCCCTGCAAATCGTATTCGATCATTTTGTTGGTGGTGCGATCGAAAGTCCAGATCGTGCTTCCCGTGCCGATGTACAGCAAATGGAGACTGGAAGGCGCATTGTCAATCTTCCATTCGTAGAGATACTTGCCGTTTTCATCGAACACCTGGATGCGGTGATTGTTCCGGTCATTCACGAAAACGTGGCGGGTTTTTTGATCGATGGCGACTCCATGCACGTTGCTGAAATATCCGGGACGCGTTTCGAGAGGTTCGTTATCGCCTCCCCGCCGTGGGCCGCCCTTGATGCCCCACTGCATGAGAAATTTTCCGTCTTTGTCGAACTTGGCGATGCGTGTTCCGGTGTACCCGTCGGAAACATAGAATGTGCCGTCCGGCAGCCAGTCGAGATAAGTCGGGCGATTAAAGTGAGTGGCGTCTTCACCTGGAATTTCCGGGGTTCCGATTGTTTGCAGGAGTTTGCTGCCGTCATGCGTGAAGCGGTAAATCGTGTCCATGTTGTCGTCCACGATCCACACGTTCTTTTCCGGATCGTATGGACTGATGTATACGGAATGAGGCCGGCGGAAAAGTTTGTCCCACTGCTTCCAGGTCTCGATGATGTTTCCCTGGCCGTCATACACCACGAGGCAGTTCTCCCACTTCGCGTCCTTGCCCAGTTCGCGGTAGGGTGGTCCCTTGATTCCGAGCTTTTCGGATTTTCCTTCCCACGACGTCAGCCATTCGCGGGTGTCCTGATCCGTACCGCCAGTTCCCGGAAGCGACGCCACGGTGGCATCGCGCCAGAAGCCTGCAACCGGATAGCTGATGCTGGGGCCAGCTTCCGGCAGCAACATCGGTTTGGGCGGCGCCATTTTGGGCAATTCACCGCGGTAGAGAGCGTAAATACGATTCGGGCTTTCGGCGAAAACGCTTTCGCCTGCTCCGTATGTCCATTTTTCATTTCCGGGCAGAGTGCTGATGTCCTTCGGCCAGTTCTTTACCACTTCATAGCCGCCACTCAGATCTTCTCCGCCAACCGCTCCGGGAACGGCGGCGAAGCCGATGCCGGGCTTCGATTGGCCTTCGACGGGCGAAAGGGTGCCGGAAATTCGGACGCCAATCGTCACGCCAATTACTAAAATCAACAACGCCAATCCAACCTTTTTCATTCCATACCTCCGAGAAAACTTCACAGTCATAGAGGCGCAGCGAAACCTTTGCGTTTCATTCATGACCAAAAAAAATCCGCGTTCAAGGTTTGCCTTGCTTCGCCGATGAGCAGGGTGGATGGGATGCGTAGGCCTAATGCGCCGCAGGAAGCCTTGAAGCCTCGCCTCAAGATGGCAATGGTTTGTATAGGAAATCGGAGAAGCATCACAGCAATCCTGTTCCGGTTTTACAGTTGGAAATGATCCTAATTTTCCGGCCATCGATTCTGCATTTCGCACCGGTTACGCTTTGGGCTAAAGTAGTAATCTACAATGTCAAAGGAATGGAACTCCATTCCAGGCCGTGCCAAGGAGCAAGGATGAGCGTAACGGACAGAACCGCTTCCATGCAAAATACATCGACCTCGCCAATGGAGATGCTCTGCATCAATACGATACGTACACTTTCCATTGACGCCGTGCAGGCCGCCAATTCCGGGCATCCCGGAACGCCCATGGCCATGGCGCCGCTCGCGTATTGTTTGTGGCAGGAATTTTTGCGCTACGATCCGAACGATCCGGTTTGGCCGAATCGCGACCGTTTCGTTCTCTCCGCGGGACACGCCTCCATGCTGCTGTATTCCGTGCTGCATCTCGCCGGAGTCAAAGACGTAGGCAAAAATCTTGAAATTCTCAGCGGGCCATCCGTTCGATTGGAAGATATCAAGAATTTCAGGCAGTTGAATAGCCGCTGCCCCGGACATCCGGAATCGCACCTGACGACGGGCGTTGAGACGACAACCGGTCCGCTGGGGCAGGGCTACGCGAATAGCGTCGGGATGGCGCTTGCCGGGAAATGGCTCGCATCACGATATAATCAGCCGGGGTTTGAAGAAGTTTACAATTACAATGTGTATGCGCTGGGCGGCGATGGCTGCATGATGGAAGGAATTTCGAGCGAAGCCGCTTCGCTTGCCGGGCATCTGAAACTTTCCAATCTTTGCTGGATTTACGATAGCAACCGCATCACGATCGAGGGCGGAACGCCGCTGGCCTTTTCCGAAGACGTTGGCGCGAGATTTGCCGCCTACGGTTGGAATGTCACGCACGTTACGGACGCCAATGACTTGGACATGATTCGCGCCGGCTTCCGCACATTCCTCGCCACGAATGACCGGCCAACTTTAATTATCGTGAACAGCCACATCGGCTACGGTTCGCCGAACAAGCATGACACGAATGCCGCCCACGGCGAGGCGCTGGGGGAAGAGGAAGTCAAACTAACCAAGCGTTTTTACGGCTGGCCCGAGGATGCGAAATTTCTGATTCCGGATGGCGTTTACGAAAATTTTCAAAAGGGGATTGGCACGCGCGGAAAAGCGGAACGCGATCGCTGGACCGCGAAACAAACTGAGTACAGCGCCGCCCACGCCGAATTGGCGAATGAAATCACGCTGATGCAGTTCCGAAAGCTTCCCACCGGTTGGGATAAAGATATTCCGGTTTTCCCCGCCGATGCGAAGGGGCTTGCCTCGCGCGACTCTTCCCAAAAAGTTGAGAATGCGATTGCAAAAAATGTTCCGTGGCTGATCGGGGGTTCCGCCGACCTTGCACCCTCGACCAAAACTTTGCTCACGTTTGAGGACGCCAAAGGTTTTCAGCCCGGCAATTATGGGCTTCGGAATTTGCACTTTGGCATTCGCGAACATGCCATGGGCGGAACGATCAATGGTATGGCCCAGACAAAAGTGCGCGCGTTTGGCGCCACATTTTTTGTGTTCACCGATTACATGCGCGGCGCCATGCGCCTCAGCGCGGTGATGGAAATGCCGGTGATCTACATTTTGACGCACGATTCGCTGGGCGTCGGCGAAGATGGCCCCACGCATCAACCGATCGAGCATCTCGCGATTGCGCGCGCCACGCCCGGCCTGCTCACGTTGCGCCCCGCCGACGCGAATGAAGTGGCCGAAGCGTGGAAGGTTGTCATGCAATTGCAGCACGAGCCTGCGCTGTTGGTATTATCGCGGCAGGCGCT
>Ga0182024_10021793_pt1 | contig 11599 bp, 13 predicted proteins | sample P32metaG_FD_120480 | JGI IMG/M metagenome (GOLD analysis project Ga0182024, IMG submission 120480) | Permafrost microbial communities from Stordalen Mire, Sweden - P3-2 metaG (Illumina Assembly) | ecosystem: Environmental > Terrestrial > Soil > Wetlands > Permafrost | place: Sweden: Stordalen... | reverse complement strand
GGTGACGCGGGCTGCGGTTCCGCCTTCCCCTTTGAGAGACAGGGTCGGCCACTCCGATCACGTTCGATTTCGGGGCTATTTTCCCGTTCACTTTATTCCGGCCTACAACCTCCCTGTCTACGCTTCGCAGCGGCCGTTACCGGGCGCCACGCAAGACTTGGTACGCGGCTGCTCGCTAGGCTTTGCCGCGACCGTCATCTCAGACGGCAGACTTCAACGCGCTTGCAAGGCGCAACGCTCATCGAACCGGACATGCAGATCGCCCGCACCGCATGAAACCGCCTGAGCTTGTAGGGGAATGTGGTCTTGTCGAGCTTCACGCGCACGCGGCCGGGATTGAGGGGAAGCGCGGCCTCTGCCTCGATCAATGCTTATGCGGCCTCCCTGCTTTTGCTCGGCGGACGTGGTGCCGGTCTGCGGTTTCAGAGCCCGTGGAGATATGGTGTCCGCGAGCGGCTTCCTTCTCTGACCAAATGTCCAGAATCGGCCCGAGCAGAGCGGCCCACAGGGTTATGCCTCATTCTCGCGTAACGACGCCGATAACCGGCCATTTCGGCGGCGATGAATGCTTTTGCCTCGCCTCGCGTGCGGAAGGCTTGATGATTTACCTGGCAATCGGTCTTGGCTTTGCTGTACCGGCCCTAGTCTACGCGCTCACCAAGACCGGCGCGATCATTTATCTACAAACCTAAGGAATAACACATGACAACTGATACTCTTGAACAGGAGCCAAGCTCGGCGTAGCGCGACGGTTTCTCTGGCGGGGCTACGCCGGTATGATGAAAAGTGGCGACGGGTTTGACCGCAAGGCTTCTTATCGTTTGCCGAACCCGTCGCAGCTAGGGCGTTTCATTCCGCGGCAACAAAATTTATAAAGTTGCGCGAGAGCTGTTGAGCCCCGCATTTTGTCAAAACTGCGATTGAATTCCTTCTGTCTGAAGAATCAAAAGTCGGTGTGGCATCGACGCAACAAGAAACGCGTGTCGACCCGCAATCTCACGGATAAATCGCTCGCTCCTGCCAGTGGCTTTAGTGAAGCGCAGAGTGGCAACGCCGCCACAACTCTGGGGCCCAATAGCTCAATGCTTCGTCTCTGGATGCAGCTCTTCGTAAATCTTTTTCCGGTGCACAAGTTCGGCAATTGTGGCCCTGCCATTTGTCCAGTGGCGTAATAAGGGTTCATAGCGTGCGACATATTGGCGGCCGTCGAAATTACTAGGATGTTGCCCAGAACGTTGTCCCGAGCCTACGGTGCTGAAAAGTGCTCCCTCCATGCCGCTTCCCTCCTCAGGTCCATACTGGGGAGGGGGAGGAAGCGGAAGGCGGAATATTGTCTGAAATCGGAACCGCCCGGCGTGATGCGTCCGGCGGCCGAATCCGACACGCAGCTCGCGTCCTATATCAAGGCGGTCAAGAACAAGACGAACGGTTTCGAATCCTGCGCTACCCCTTGTGACATGAAAGATAACGAGTCGCCCATGGCCAATCGGAGTAATAATCTCGTCACCGGTCGGCAATTGCGCGCGGCGCGGACTCTTGCCGGTATGACACAAAAGGACCTCGCGGCGACGCTCGATGTCAATGAACGTGCCGTCCGCTTTTGGGAACGCAAGCACGATAGACGCCCAACGTCCACTCCAAATGACGCCCGCATCGAGGAGGCGCTTTTGAAGCATGGCGTGATCCTGTTCGCAGAACCTACGCCCGGTGCGCGGCTCGCCGAAAAGCGGTAATTTCGCCGCCTTTAAGGGTGATCTCGCCATAGAGTGCCATTACCGCCGGCCCCATCGCGGACGGATAGACTTAGCTGAGAATTTTCAGGCACCGCGTTCGACTTGGACAGATCATGAACTTGGCTTGAGACGGTCTCAGGCGCTGAATCCAGACACTCCTTTATCAACGACAAAAATCCCGTAACCAGCCAAAATATCGAAGAGTCGATTTGCGGCCTTCTTATCTGAGTTAGAGAGGGCGTCAACGCCACCATTGGTTTTCATGTCGCCCCTGACAGCGCCTTCCTGAACTTCACCAGGCGTTTGGCAGAGACGCATGACGACATGACGAAAACGTCGACGATACTGTGCTTGCGGACTTCCAAGAAAATGCTCTAAGTATATGGGCACGAACCGGCAGAAGTTCGCAGAGGAGAAGACGCAGGCGGAGCTTTTGGCGCTCGAGCGGAGCGGTTTCCTGTCGAGCGGGTCGAGTCTTGCAACCGACGCGTTTGTTGCCAAGAACTCGGCAATATCCTTCGATTCCTCCGCCTTACCGGAAGATGCGACGCGGTTCGGCCGCGATATCGTTCCGGAGTAAAGGATGCGATATGGACCAGCACGGGATTCGTTTGGCCTGGGAGACGTTTCTAGAGAACGGCCGGAAGCCCCATGGGCTGCCCCTGCCCGTGGTTGCCTCATGGGAGCGGTCCCGCACACTCGGCGTCGGCGCCGAGCGTACAGAGGCCCCACTCGCCAGCGAGCCCGAGCTCTTTCGTCGGCGGTCCCAAAATGCAAGGCTTTTGAACGCCGCCCGTCCGGCGCTTGAGCGATCCGGCTTGTTCCTAGCCGAAGCCTCGTCGATGATGATTCTGGCTGACGCCAGCGGCTTCATCGTAGAGACAGCCGGGGATCCGCGCGTGGTCGACCATGGCCGACGCAACCATCTGGAGCCCGGCGGCCGGTGGGAGGAAGGCGCCATCGGCACAAATGCGATCGGCACCGCGCTGGCGGAAGGTCGACCGATTCAAATCTACGGCGCTGAGCATTTCTGCGAGGACCTCCAGCGCTGGAGTTGTGCTGCCGCGCCGGTGCTCCACCCCATTGATGGCGAACTGCTCGGCGTCGTGGACATTTCGGGGCCGGCGGGCTCGCTCAATCTCCAAAGTCTTGCTCTGGCGGTGGCGATCGGACAGGAGATCGAGGCGTCGCTGGGTAAGGATGCCAAGATCGAACATGAGATCCTGCTCCGGCATTTCCTGTCGAAGCGGTCGATCTGGCTCAGCGAGGAGATGTTGGTCGTCGACCGCCGCGGGTACGTCGTCCACATGGCGCAGAATGCTCGGCACAAGATCGATGCCGCCAGGCCCGAGGCCTTCGCACAGGATATACGACGGATGATCGGGGCGTCATCTCTGGAGGCATGGGAGGACAACTGTCGGCGCCGTTTCCCGAACGCCAGACTTGAGATTGTAAAGAACGACGACGCCGTTGTCGGCTGCCTGATTGTCATGCATCGCGTGCGTAGCCGTCCTGTGGCTCCGGCGATCGCCAAGCTAGGCTCCGAGCCGTCCGTCCGATTCGACCAGATCCTCGGCGACAGTCCCGCTATGCGCGAGGCACGCGAGCGGGGACGTAGGCTCGCGGCGAACAACCTGCCCGTTCTGATAGAAGGCGAGACTGGAGTCGGCAAGGAGCTGTTCGCTCGCGCGATCAAGGGAGCGAGCGCGTCATCCGAAGGGCCGTTCCTGCCAGTGAACTGCGGCGGGATGGCACGCGATCTCATTGCGAGCGAGCTGTTCGGCTACGCCAAAGGCGCCTTCACAGGCGCCGACGAGAACGGCCGCGCCGGCAAAATCGAGAAGGCGGATGGCGGCCTTCTGTGCCTCGACGAGATCGGCGAAATGCCTCTCGACCTGCAATCGTACCTGCTCCGGGTGCTGGAGGATGGAGTGGTATATAGGATCGGAGATCATGAAGGGCGCCGCGTCGACGTCCGCATTTTGTCGATGACGAACCGTGATCTCGTCGGCGAAGTGGAGGCCGGGCGGTTCCGGCGCGATCTCTACTACCGGATCGCCGCCGCTCGCATCCGGATTCCCCCGCTGCGCGAGCGTGGCGACGATGTGCTCCTGCTGGCGGCGCGGTTCGCAGCTGCGGCGGCGGGGCGAGTGGGACGGACGGTACCGGTCTTCTCCAGCGACGTACTCGCCGCGCTGCAGAATTATCCCTGGCCCGGGAATGTCCGTGAACTGCGCAATGCCGTTGATGCCATGGTCGCGCTCGCCGAGTCTGATCGACTCGACGTCGAGGATCTGCCGCCCGAGATCCGCTGTCCGTCGCAGCAGGCAGGTCGGGTCTCTAGCATTGACGCTGTGCCGTCGGCCCTTACTGTTTCTCTCGCCCGTGGCGACCTGAAGACGGTGGAGCGTTCGGTCATCCTCGCTAAGGTGCGTGAATGCGGCGGCAACCTCACGGAGGCTGCGCGGCGTCTCGGCATTGCCCGGTCAACGCTTTACCTGCGGCTAGCCGAATACGGCGATATTCGTTCAGCGCAGGGCTGACCGCGCTGGCCGCGTCTCGGACGATCCGTCGTACGACCGTCCGAATGACGGACGTTCGCGAACAACATACCAATTTCGTGGTTGCGGTAAGACGTTGAGGGAATTGACGTTCCTTCAATCGGGGCACTTTGGCACGCTCCCTGCCACCTCCTGACTCGTCCGGTTGACGAAGCCGGCTTGAACCAGGAGAAAACCAGTGAATATGCAGGCAAGGAACGTCAGAAACGTCCAAGTGCTCGGCATCGATGCCGGCGGGACGATGACCGTTAAACGAGATGGAAACACCCTGAGAATCGTCTCTCGCGGCATGGCAATAGCCCTTGCTGCTCTAAGCCTGATGGGGAGTGCCGTAGCCGCGCCGGTCGAGACCGTGCTCTACAGTTTCACTGGCGGCAGCGACGGTGCTGGGCCTATCGCTGACCTGATCGCCGACAAGGAGGGCGCGCTCTACGGCACAACGCAAAACGGTGGGACTGGCAACAATGGCACAGTTTTCAAGCTGACGCCGCCCGCCAAGGGTCAGACGGCTTGGACAGAGACCGTGCTCTATCGGTTCACGGGCGGCAGCGACGGTGCTATTCCCTTCGCTGGCCTGATCGCCGACAAGGAGGGCGCGCTCTACGGCACAACGCAAAACGGTGGGACTGGCAACAATGGCACAGTTTTCAAGCTGACGCCGCCTGCCAAGGGTCAGACGGCTTGGACAGAAACCGTGCTCCATAGCTTCTGTTCGCATCCACAGCCTCCTGGCTGCAGCGATGGGGCCGCACCCAGGGCTGGCCTGATCGCCGATAATCAGGGCGCACTCTACGGCACAACGCACGGCGGTGAGTCTCCTGGCACTGGCACAGTTTTCAAGCTGACGCCGCCCCTCAAGGGCCAGACCGCTTGGAAAGAGACTGTGCTCTATAATTTCTGCTCCGAGCTTGGTTGCAGCGACGGTTACGAACCCAGGGCTGGCCTGATCTTCGACAAGGAAGGCTCGCTCTACGGCACAACGGAATTCGGTGGGACTGACAACAATGGTATAGTTTTCAAGCTCACCCCGCCCGCCAAGGGCCAGACCGCTTGGACGGAGACCGTGCTCCAGAGTTTTGCTGGTGGCGACGGTGCCAATCCCGTCTTCGCTGGCCTGATTGTCGGCAATAGCGGTGCGCTCTATGGCACAACCTATCGGGGTGGGAGTGCCAACGGGGGCACAGTTTTCAAGCTGACGCCGCCTGCCAGGGGCCAGACCGCTTGGACGGAGACCGTGCTTCACAGTTTCACTGGCAGCGACGGCGCCAACCCCTACGCTGGCCCGATCGCCAATCACGGTGCACTCTACGGTACAACGTATTCCGGTGGGACTGCTGGCTTTGGCACGGTTTTCAAGCTGACGTTATGACCGAGCCAAAATGGAGGGACTGGCGTGAGAATGATGTGGATCACGATCACGATGCCCTGTTTTCCGCTCCAAGGAATAGCGGTTCAAAACAAGCACGAAACCTGACAGCTCGTCCACGTAAACCATGCCTGCAATACGGACTCGCATTTTGGCGCCTACGCTGTCAACGCCGGAGGAAAAATGCATCGGTTTTCCGGAGCAAAGATACATCAGTGGAGCTGGCTCGTGACGCAGATCAAATGGAGCTTCGCGAAACACACGAACACACGAGAACGCGTGTGAACAGGATGTCAACTGCTCGGAGTTCTTTATCAATCTCCAGAAGGGCGGGGGAGGTCGCGGCCTGGCGATTCATCATCGTGTCAGATTCGTTTCGCAGATGAGAAATAAAAACCAAAATCTCGGCGGTTCTCGTGCTCGCCGTTGGTACGCTTATCTTTGGCACGAGAGGAAAGTCGAAAGACTGCGTCCAATTGCTCCAGCTTTCGCTCGGCCAAATCCGGCGGAGCGGAGCGATAACCGTATAACCGCGTCAAGGCTCGGACACGCAACGGTATTAATCAATTTTTTCGGGCTAAGGATTCTCACTGGTCCAGTTCTTTTTCCGCGGATCGGAATTCGGTTGCCTGGACTCACACTTGGACCTAAACGCCTGACCACGCCCGCGCTGATCGTTCGCGACCTTCCCAAGATCGATATCGTGCTTCTTTCCCGCGCGCACTTCGATCATTTCGACATGCGCGCGCTCCATTGATTTGATCGTCCCACCACGGTGATCACACCCGGACGGACACGTGATCTGCTTCGTTGGACGCGGTTCCGCGACGTGAGCGAGCTGCGTTGGAAAGAAATGAAATCTGTAAAAACTTTCGCCGGCAACATCGACATCATCGCGTTCCGCGTAAAACATTGGGGCGCGCGGACGCGGCGCGATACCTATCGCGGTTACAACGGCTACGTTCTCGAGAGAAACAATCGTCGCATCATTTTCAGTGGCGACACCGCGCTGACCGATTCGTTTGCGGAGTTGCGCGCTTCCGGTCCCAGCGATTTGGCGATCATGCCGATCGGCGCTTACAATCCTTCGAGCGCTGCATGAGACACCGGAACGCATCGCCCTTCGCGAAATCGGCGAGACATTTGTACTCCCTTAGATGCCGATCTTTCGCTCCCACCTATCCGTTGACTCACCAGATGCAATATTTGGCCGCTCGCGCCGACGTAGCTCAGCTCGGAAAGTATCGCAGCCGCAGTAGGCCGCCCAGACGTACCTCTCCCTTGGCTTTTGATCGGACGCAAAACAATCAAGCGCTTCACGTCGATGCGACCGCCGGTGGCGGCCCCAGCTCCGACACCAGCCGCAGGATATCGGCGAAAAGAATTCTGGGGATGGCGACCTCGGCCATCTGGAAGCCGACATAACGGCCGTGGCTGACGACCTTCGCGCCGATCTTGATGAGCTTCTCTTTCAGGGTTGTCAGCGTCCAGTCTTTGATCGGCTCAGGCGTCGCCAGTGTTCGTAGGAAATTCCCGAAATTGCAAGCGCGTGCGTGACACCGAAGACGAACCGCGTTGGCGGCGAACGACCGACATGACAGCCGTGTCCATTTGATCGCGCCTTTTCTCTCCTTAATCCATTGCTCGCACGTACCGTGTTTGTTGTAGAAGGCGACGAAATTTTCGGTAGGCCTCGACATGTTGGTGACAATGAAGCCGACGCGTGGATAGAGTTCGCCTGGATGCGATTCTACCGTGGCGATCACCCGGCGCGGTCTCGACCAGCTTCCTGCTTGATAGGTGAAGCTTGCGTAGGACCGGCGCACGTTATTCGAGGGGCGGCCAACGGGGCGTTTGAGCTTGATCCCCTCGGCCTCCAGATACTCGTAATTCTCGGGGTTTGCGAAGCCGGCGTCGGCGCAAAAATAAAGGCGCGAGACCTTGCTCTGATAACGCGTGACGACCGGCTTCAGCACGCCCCCCAACCATCGGCGCTATGACGTTCTCGGGACGCAGCGAGCATCGTTGCAGATCGCCGAACTGGTTGAACAGGAACAACGGATGATAACAGGTGCAGGCACAGTGCAGGCATCAAGCGCCTGATGACGGCGATCTTCGAGCTCATTGAAAGGGGCTCGTAGTGGATGTAGAGAACCAGACTGACGGCGTCTGGCGCGAGCTGTGGCGGTTCGAGCGGAAGGGTTCGAAGCTTGAGTCGGGGCACCCAGCTGGGCCGATGTCATCTTGAACCGTGTAGACCGGCATGGGCTCTCTGGGCTGATCAGTACGGCAAGTTTGATGCACAACGGCAATTCGAGGCGTCGATTTGGCGCCACGAATGAGAGCAGCAAAGATGACCGACTTAATCGCTGTCGTCGAGACAACCGCGCGCGATCCGCTCGTCGGCGCGTTTGCCCTCATAGCGGTTGGCGTGCTCGTAAGGCGATTGCTGTTGAAGCAACAGCCGTTTTGGCGCGCTATTGCGCGGGTCGTCTTTTTGGTCCTCCTGACCCTGCTTCTCCTGCACGGTGGAATTGTTCCCTATCAACCGCTGCATTCGACCGGCGCGCCCTTCGATGACGCCATAGCGGGGATATTGAAGATCGCTTGGTGGCTTTGGGCGGCTTGGTTCTTGGTCGCCTTAATTCGTAGCGTTGTCGTGTTCAAACGCCGACCACACGAGGGGAAACTGATTCAGGATCTCCTTTCCGCTCTGATCTATCTGGCCGCGGTTTTCGCCATCATCGCCTATGTCTTCGATCTCCCTGTCCAAGGCTTGCTCGCCACCTCCGGTGCCATTGCCATCGTCCTGGGCCTTGCGCTTCAAAGCACGTTGAACGATGTGTTTTCAGGCCTTGTGCTCAGTCTCAGCCGCCCGTACCGACCGGGTGATTGGATCAATATTGAGGGAGGAACGGAGGGCCAGGTTATCGAAATGAACTGGCGCGCAACGCATGTTTTAACCTCGCGGCGAGATCTCGGGATCGTGCCGAACAGCACCATCTCGAAATCAAAGATCGTGAATATGAGTTTTCCGTCCAGCATCCATGGGATCACCGTAGCGGTCCAGCTTGGTTCCGGAACTCCACCTGCGACCGGCACAAACATTCTTGAGCTGGCCGTCTTCAACTCTCGATCAATCCTGGCCTTCCCTAGGGGTGTTTGATCCCAGACTTTGATGGTGCATTCTTATCGCGAGAATCAAAGGATGCGCTATGGGACAGGTTTTACATGGGTGCACCACAACGACAGAGACGATCCGTCGAGCGATACAACATAGTCAAGAGAGCCTGAGGACGCTTTCCAAGCGCTATGGGATCAATCCGAAGACGGTAGCGAAGTGGCGCCAACGCAGTTCCGTGGCCGATCTACCGACCGGTCCGAAAGAACCGAAATCCACGGTTCTGTCGATCGAAGCGATCATTGTCGTCTTTCGTCGGCACACTCTGTTACCGCTCGATGATTGCCTCTATGCGCTGCAGCCGACCATCCCGCATCTGACGCGATCCTCTCTGCAGCGCTGTCTGCAGCGCCACGGCATCAGCCAATTGCCGGATGTCGAGGGGAGCAAGCCTGCGAAGAAGAAGTTCAAGACCTATCCGATCGGCTTCTTCCACATCGACATTGCCGAAGTACGGACCGACGAAGGCAAGCTCCATCTTTTTGTCGCCATCGATCGAACGTCGAAATTCGCATTTGTCGAGCTGCATGAGAAAGCGACCACAAAAGTTGCCGCCGAGTTCCTTCGCCATCTTATCGCGGCCGTGCCCTACAAGATCCATACGGTTCTCACCGATAATGGTATCCACTTCACGATACCCGGCGGCGGGGGCTTAACTGTCGGCGAGATCAAAGAGGCCCTCGCAAAAGGCACGCTCTTCCGTGCTCACGCTTTCGAACTTGCCTGCGCCAGAAACGATATCGACCATCGGCTGACCAAACCAAAGCACCCCTGGACCAACGGGCAAGTCGAGAGAATGAACCGAACCATCAAGGAAGCCTCCGTCCAGCGCTTCCATTACGAGAGCCATCAACAGCTTCGACAGCATCTCGCCGACTTCGTCGCAGCCTATAACTTCGGACGCCGGCTCAAGACTTTGAAGGGTTTCACGCCCTTCGAATACATCTGCAAAAGCTGGACTTCTCAGCCACAACGATTCATTCTCAATCCGCTCCAGCAAATGCCGGGACTAAACACCTAGGCCGACCGTTCGAGTAGTGTCTATCGATGCGGCGCAAACGGGATACGAACTCACGTTCTTCGTCGAACAGCTTGGTTCCGCCACCGAGGCACAGAACGAATTGTTCGATCTGATCTTTCGGCACGTAACCGCGGCCGGCGCCCATCTGGCGTCACCCAAGGACGGGCCATTTCAAGTTCGCGACGACGAGGCCCTGAAGACAGAAAAGCTAGGTCCAGATAATGTGCTCGATCTCGTAGCAATCTTCGCTACCTTGATGCCGAACGAGCGAGCGGCGATCGCGGCGAAGCTGCAGCAAGCATCGTATGAGAAAGGCGAAACATTGGTCGAACCTGGGACTATACTGCAGTCGCTCGTCATTGTTGGCATGGCGTCCTCTCGGTCACACGGAGGGACAGCGGTGGCGAGACAGAGCTGCTGCGGTTTGGACCGGGAGATACCTTCGGAGAGACCGGGTTGCTGACGGGAGCCTCTTGCGGTGCGAACATAACCGCGCTCGCTCCCTCCACCGTCTATGAACTCGCGAAGACGGACCTTGCGCCAATTCTGGAGGCTATAGACCAGAGATCGCCCAGGAACTTAGTCGTGCACTAGCTCAGCAACAAGTCGCTGGTCGCGCGCTCGCCCCCGCTGAGCTCGACAAGACCGAGGCGACGAGAAGGTTAAGTACCTGGTTTTCCGAACGGATACATACGCTGTTCGAGCTTACCAGTGCGAACTGACCATGGCGTCGAAAGGGCTTTGTCACATTGCCGAATAGAGCACGTAGCAATGCTGCTGGCACGTCGGGCTCACGCTGCGGCGACGACTTTACACCACGTCTGCAGGGCCGATGCGCGGAAGGCTGGGGTGAGATGGCCTTGGACTTTGAAGATACTACGGGGCGCGGCGAGGACAAGGCACCATCGTCGCTCGGCAACAATCGACGGAATAGTTGCGAAAATGTCGCACTGGCAAGTGCTTTAACTTGAAGGCGCAGGAGCGCGTTGACGGGGCTCGGTTCTAAATGTACCGATAATTATACACATATGTATAGGCACGCGTTTTATATATCCGGCCACGCCAGAACCTGAAAATCCTTTGGGACGTGGAAGTTCCGAATCACGGAAGCCTCCCCAGGTCTTGGGGACTTTTCCGCGTAGGAAACCGAGCGCGGCGTCCTTGAATTCCGTGAAGGTCGCGTAACAACGGTTGTAGGTGAGATTCTTGTGCATGAGGCCCCAGAGCCGTTCGATCGGATTGAGCTGTGGGCAGTATGGCGGAATGAAATGCAGCTTGAGTCTACATTCCGGCCGCGCCAGCCAATCACGCACGAGCTTGGCGTGATGATAACGCGCGTTGTCCAAGAACAGATGGATCAGCGCCAGCGTTGGATGCAGCGCTTCGATCGCTTCCAACAGTTCGATCGTGCTCACGGCGTCGACCGTCTCCACCTCCAGCATGTGGGTTTTTCCCGTTTCGAGGTTGATCGCGCCGTGAATGTTCACGCGTTGCCGTCCGCTCGTTTGTTCGAGCGCTATCATGGCGTCCTTGGGCGCCCAGCAACCGGCCGGCCGCGCCGCCTGAGTCGGATGCACGGCGTCGCCGAACATCACCGCCTCGTCATCCAGCAGGTTGTTCAACAGGTTTTCGTAAGCCGCGATGAATGCCCTTTGTCTGTCGACGTCGAGCTTACGTGGAATAACCTGCGGCTTGCGATACTCGACGCCCAGCCGATGCAACAGCGCGATCAACCCG
>Ga0182024_10021791_pt1 | contig 11600 bp, 16 predicted proteins | sample P32metaG_FD_120480 | JGI IMG/M metagenome (GOLD analysis project Ga0182024, IMG submission 120480) | Permafrost microbial communities from Stordalen Mire, Sweden - P3-2 metaG (Illumina Assembly) | ecosystem: Environmental > Terrestrial > Soil > Wetlands > Permafrost | place: Sweden: Stordalen... | reverse complement strand
GGTTTTCAAGGCTTCGCGTGGCATCGAGGACATCTACGAGTTGACTTACATCCGGAAGGACGGAAGCCGGTTCCCGGCGGTGGTGTCGGTCACGGCGCTACGCAACGCTCAAAATGCGATTATTGGCTACCTGCTGATAGGCACGGACAACACCGCTCGCAAGCGGGTCGAAGAAGAGCAAAAGAAGCTTGATCAGCGTCTTCGCGACCAGCAGTTCTACACACGCTCTCTGATCGAATCCAACATCGACGCGCTGATGACCACCGATCCGTTCGGGATCATTTCAGACGTCAACAAGCAGATGGAGGCGCTCACCGGGTGCACCCGTGACGAGCTGATTGGCGCGCCGTTCAAGAATTACTTCACCGATCCGGAGCGCGCCGAGGCCGCTATCAAATTGGTGCTGGGCGAAAAGAAGGTCACCGACTACGAGCTTACCGCGAGCGCCAGGGACGGCAAGAAAACAGTTGTGTCCTACAATGCGACCACCTTCTACGACCGCGATCGCAAGCTACAAGGGGTGTTCGCCGCAGCGCGCGACGTAACCGAGCGCAAACGCTTCGAGGTAGAGCTCCAGGAAACGAACGTCGAACTGGAAAGCGCCAAGTCCGCGGCGGAGAAAGCCAACCTCGCGAAATCGGATTTTCTTTCCAGCATGAGCCATGAGCTTCGCAGCCCGCTCAATGCCATCCTGGGTTTCGCCCAACTTCTGGAGTCAACCTCCCCGTTACCCACGGACTCCCAGAAGGAGAACATTGGCCAGATTCTGAAGGCGGGTTGGCATCTGCTCAAGCTGATCAACGAAATTCTCGACCTTGCAGTGGTTGAGTCCGGGAAGATGGCTTTGTCGCCGGAACCGGTGTCATTGGCCGAAGTCATTTCCGAATGTCAAGCCATGATGGAGCCGCAGGCGAAACAGCGCGACATCAGCATGACCTTTCCCCAGTTAGCCATCCCCTACTATGTCAATGCCGATCGCACCAGGTTGAAGCAGGTTCTCATCAATCTGCTTTCCAACGCGATCAAGTACAACCGGGTACAGGGAACCGTCGAAGTGAAGTGCACTGCAACTAGTCCGGAGCGCATTCGCATCAGCGTCAAAGATACTGGCGCGGGATTGCCTGCGGGAAAGCTGACACAGCTTTTTCAGCCGTTCAACCGTCTCGGACAAGAGAAACGCGTCGAGGAAGGCACAGGGATTGGCCTTGTGATGAGCAAGCGCGTCGTCGAACTTATGGAAGGCGCGATCGGCGTGGAAAGCACAGTCGGGCTGGGAAGTGTGTTCTGGATCGAACTGCTATTGACTACCGCGCCAACGATTGCAGTGGCCAGCGCCGAATCCACAATTGCCGTTCACTCGCGAGTGCCGGACGGCGCACGGCTTCGCACCTTGCTCTATGTCGAGGACAACGCGGCTAACCTGACACTGGTCGAGCAATTGATTGCGCGGCGATCCGACATCCGCCTGCTGACCGCGGTTAATGGGACTCTCGGGGTCGAGCTTGCGCGAGACTCTCGCCCCGACGTAATTCTGATGGACATCAATCTACCTGGAATCAGCGGTATCGAAGCTCTGAAGGTCCTTCGCGAAGACCCCGCCACGGCTCACATCCCGATAGTTGCCCTCAGTGCCAATGCCATGCCGCGGGACATCAAAAAGGGCTTAGAGGCAGGATTCTTTCACTATCTCACCAAGCCGATCAAAATCAACGAGTTCATGGGTGCGCTCGATGGAGCGCTGGAATTTGCCGAAAAAAGCTCTGTGTGCAAGTAGGGCTCTGCGATTCTTATGATAAGTTCCTCCGACATTCTTCGCGGCAAAGTCCTGATCGTCGACAATCAGGAAGCCAATGTCCTTCTGCTCGAGCGGTTGCTGCGCGCTGCCGGCTACGCTGCCGTCACATCCACTATGGATCCGGGCGAGGTCTGCGCGCTTCACGCCAAGAATAGCTACGACCTGATCCTGCTCGATGTCGAGATGCCGAACATGGATGGTTTCCAGGTGATGGAGGGGCTGAAGAAGATCGAAACGGAAAGCTACCTGCCGGTGCTGGCCGTTACCGCCCAGCCGGCTCACAAGTTACGAGCCCTGCAGAGCGGCGCGAAGGATTTCATTAGCAAACCCTTTGATCTGGCCGAAGTGTTGATGCGGGTTCATAACATGTTGGAAGTCCGCCTGTTGCACGAGGCGACCCGAAACCACGGCAAGATGCTGGAAGCCCTCGCGCTGACGGATCCGCTGACCGGACTTGCAAACAGACGACTTCTAGCCGAGAGATTGTCGATGGCCATCGTCCATGCGCGAAGGAATACCAGCACCATGGCAGTGGTGTATTTGGATCTGGACGGATTCAAGCAGATCAACAACACCCTGGGACACGGCGCCGGGGACGTCCTGCTGAAAATGGTCGCCGCGCGCCTGACGACAACTGTGCGCGAAGAGGATACGGTGGCGCGCCTGGGCGGCGACGAATTCGTGATAATGCTATGGCACATCAGTAGTCCGGACGATGCCCCCACGGTGGTGCTAAAAGTCATCCAGGCGGTGACGCAGCCCTATATCCTTGATGACCAGACCGTCCGCGTAACCACCAGCGCAGGTGTCGGTATTTATCCCCTCCATGGCGAGGATGCGGACACACTGATGAAGAGCGCGGACCAGGCCATGTACGAGGCCAAGCGCGCGGGCAAGAACGCCTATCGAATCGCGAGGCCAGAGAGCACCAACGCGCAGTCCCGATAGAAACTTGAAGCGCCACTCCATCGAAAACCATTCGACATACTGGTTACAAGCACGCTCTGGAAGACTGATGGGTAGTGCCAGACGGTCTTAGAACCTGGCTCGGCGGTGAAAACCTGCTCACAGCGCAGCAGTCCGCCCATTCTGTTCCCCAGTTCCCGACCCGCAGTGGACGTGTTGGGCACAAATCGGGCAAGTGGAATCTATCGATGCTATCCAGAAGTCCCGTAGTAGGAGGTTGCAAGGTCCGGTTTGAGCTTGCTCCCGATTGAGAATAAATGACGGCGTAACCGGAAGTTATAACTTGCCTTAAAACGGTATCACCAAGATTTTCCACCGTCCGCTAGATTCCGCCCGAGAAAAGGCATTCTCGTAAAATTGGCCCGGAAGCACCAAGCGACCCTTCTATGGTGTTCCAAAAGCCATTTACCGAATTTTGGAATAGGGTACAGACGCGCGATGGAGGGTGGCAACCCCAATCCCTAGCTCGGCTGCAATCCCGCGCAAGGAAAGCCCCTGTGCGCGAAGCGATGCAATTCTCGCGGCGTCCACGATCTTGCGCGGCCTGCCCAGTGTCTTTCCCTTGGCGCGTGCGTTCCGCAGCCCGGCACGAACACGTTCAACGATCAAGCTGCGTTCCAACTCGGCCACGGCTCCCAGGACGGTAAAGACCATCTTGCCGGTAGGCGTCGTGGTGTCCATCTGTTCGGATAGGCTGACGAACGCTATACCGAGCGCGTTGAACGTCTCCAGCGCCCGTAAAAGATGACTGACAGAACGGGCAAAGCGGTCAAAGCGCCAGACCACCACCACATCAAACCGCCGTTTGTAGGCGTCCGCCATGAGCCGGTCTAGCTCCGGGCGCTTGTCTTTGCTGCCTGAAATTCCAATGTCCAGGTACGAATCTACGAGGCGCCATCCGCGAGCTTGCGCGAATTGCTCAAGCTCCCGCATCTGTGTTGTCACATCCTGCCCGTGGTTTTGAGTGGAAACGCGCGCGTAGATTGCTACTCTATTCAAAGCCATCGTTGCCTCCAGATAGGTGATGACGGTTAGGGCTTGTCATCTGCGGAAACAGATGGCAGGCCCGCTTTTATTTCTTCGGTTGCTTCTCCTGATAAATTTGTTTCTTGACAGCCTTCAGCCGAGCGACATCGGATGCCATCCAAAGCCTGACGCTAATGTTCCCGACCCGTTGCAGCTTTGGGCCCGCGAATTTCTTCTTCTTAATCCAATCTTGCAGTGTCGCTCGTGTGATACCGACAACCTTCGCTGCTTCGCCGGTCGTATACGTCTTCTGGCTCATCGCTCGTATTATTACTACAGTCTTGACAGGTATGTCAAGGTTGAAGTAGTGTCGCCAAGAAGGGATGGCGGAGATGAAGCCGAAGAAAAATACAGGAGTGCCGCTTGTATCGGATAGCACACATCCTACCGCTGCTGGACGGGAAGTCTTCCTCCCGGTATCTGTCCCTGAACAATCAGTGCTTTCAGAGCAAGAAGGGGCGCTGCCAACTGAACCGCCGTCAAGTGTGGCTATTGCAGGAGACCTAAAACCCAAGACAGCTACACAAGAACCTTCAATCGCGAGCAGCAAGAATCCAGCAGCCACTTTCTTTTCGCGTATCATTTCCGAGAGTGTAGAAAAAATACGACCAGCCACGGTGAATGCTGATTGGGACGATCGTTCACTGAAAGAGATAGTAGAACGAGCGACCTTGCCGGGGAAGGTGACGAAAATAGAGCTTGAAAACAAGAGGATTACGCAGAAATTAAGGCAGCAGAAGAAAGACGTCGACCAACGATTAAGATCCGTCAAACGCAAAAAACAAAAAGATCCTTGGACCACAACCGATGCATTCAAACATTCCGACGACTACAGGTGGGTCCGTATAAGAGGGCAGGAATATCGACTTACCTCGATGCAAGCGCAAGTAATAGGAGTCCTGCACAAGGCTTGGGTTGAGGGTAAGCCGGAGCTTGGGATGGATAGCATACTTGCGGAGCTAGATGCCCGATCAAGCCGTCTGCGTGACATATTTCGCAGCCGTCCTGGTTCGTATAAAAAGCTTGTCAAGCGAACTGGCCCTGGGGTCGTCCGCCTCAATCTCTAACGAATTGAATTGAGAATCATTTTCCCCGGCACATTGTGCCCGTAACAAATACCCACTTTCATCACCACTTTCATCCCCTTTCCGTTTGCTACCGTCATCTACGTGGAGGCGTAGATGGAAACTAAGCAGGATACAGCGTTATTGAGAGAGTCCGACGTCACGCAGCAATACAGGTTGAGTGGTGCCTGGCTTCGTAAGAGGCGGAAACTAATTCTTGGGCCGGCGTTTATCCGAGTGGGTCGAATGATCTTTTATCGCAGAGAGGATCTGAACGCCTTTGTGAAAGCGCACAGGATTGAGCCAGATGCGAGGTGAGTGAACGGCAGGTAGCTGAGTTTGGACACACCCATGTGAGCGGTTGCTCGCTCACATGGGGAAAATCGAAACGGGAGAAATCGACATGAAGAAACTACAACACGTCCACCCCGGGCGTCAAGCGCGGCACTTCCCATCCAATCAGGAAATCCACACGGTCGATATTGGCGCCGATGAACAAATCTATCAGATGGCATGGTCGGGCGGGGATCGCCCGCGCCTCAGCAGCTTGCCCTTGTTCGATCTCGGGGTGCGGACTTGAGCAAAGAAAATGGGTTCGTTCCGCTTCGCCGCGGACTTTGGGAGCACGTCCGCGATGGCCGCATGTCCCTCACGGAAGCCGCCACCTTCATCTACATATGCTCCCAGGCCGACACGCGGAATGGAATCTGGAATGGTAGTGCTGGCGCGCTGGCAGGCGAGTTAGGTATTCCCCCTAGAACGGCGCGCGATGTACTCGAAAAGATGGAGCAAGGAGACTATATCCGGCGATTTGCGGTCCCTGGACGGCATCGCTGCTATCCGATTTTGGTGCACAAATTTCCACTTACCCAAGGCGAGCACAATGGCGAGCAGCTAAACGCTTTGGAGTCAAAGAGTCCCGCTGAATTATCGTACTTTCCCCGCGAGCAGCGTGTCGAGCGGTATGGCGAGCACGGTGTCAAGCACGGTGCCGCTCAGAGGAGAAGTGAGAATAGAAACAAGAGACAGGAGAAAAAGAAAGAGGCTCCGGCTGCGCCGTCACTTTCCTTTTCCGGCCAGCATCTAGGAGTCACCACAAAGCAAGACGCCCTACTAGGGGAAGCGTTCCCCTGGGTCGATCGGCAGACTGAATATCGCAAAGCCGACTCTTGGCTGGAAGCTAACGCCGACCGCCGTCCGAAGAAAACAAGCCGTTTTTTACATAACTGGTTTAGCCGCATGTTGCAACCGAAAGGAAAGGCCAATGCAAGAGACATTAATGATGCCATCGCCACAACCATGCAGGGATACGCCGTCAATTCTGGAATCACTCATTAGCGAATGGGTTGCCAAGCTCGCTATAAACGCCGGAGCCTCGCTCGACGCCAAGACTCAGGCCGTCTACAAATCTCTATGGCTTGAGGGTCTAGGCGATCTCTCGCCCGATGTTCTCCGGGTTGCTTTTCAGAAAACTCTCAGGGAATGCGCGTACTGGCCGGTTAAAGTCGCCGACATTCGGAAGCACGTTATCAGCGCCGATAGTAGCTTGGCGGTTCTGGAAGCCGAAAACGCATGGCAAAAGGCACTGTCTGTTGCACAAGACTTTGGGTGTGACTACTCCATTGCCAGCGCCCGAAAGATTGACGATCCGGCACTCGACGCCGCCATGCGTGCGGCCGGCGGGTGTAGGTGGCTCGCAACCTGCCCCCAAGACCAACTCCCTTGGGCAAAGAAAACCTTCATGGATGTCTACGCGAAATACAAAGCACTGCCCGAAATAGCGAGGCTGAACTCGCGCCAAGAGTATGCGTCCATAGGCGAAGTGATTCACGCTTTAGGCGAAAGAAAGAGCCTATAGCGTCAAATGTCAGCCTCGGAAAAACTCGCGTTGCACACTCTCCCGCTGGAATCGCATCCCGTTGTCCCAGGTATACGAGTAAACACGCCAGCGCTCCTCTCGGTCGAGGAAGTTGCCGCGCTGCTGAAAGTGCCGCCTTCATGGGTTTACGACCGCACGCGGCTGCGGACGAAAGAACGTATTCCTGGGTTCCGCCTCGGAAAATATTGGCGGTTCCGTGAGGCAGACGTGCTCGCGTGGCTGGAACGGCAAAGGGGCGCATGACAATGGGAATCCCTGCGCTTACAATGCCGAATGTAGAACAAGCTGGACGGGCCATCGTGGAGGTGCAAACAACGATGGCACGCCGCCGATACCAGACGGGAAGTCTGCTGATCCGCGGGACTAAATGGAAAGTGTACGTGCTGCGCTATTACGAGCCCGTGCTACTTTCCGGTGGCAAAGTAAGCAGTTCGAGGAGATCCGTGGTGCTCGGTACAGTCAGCGAAATCGGTACAAAGAAACAAGCGCGCATTGTTGCGGACGCGATTCTCAGACGGCTCAACCTGGGACATCATCGGCCGCAGTCGGTGCGCACACTGGCTGAGTTTTCAAAAAACGATTGGGCGCCCACGGTGCTACCTACCCTGAAGTACAGCACGCAACGCTACTACGGCTATGTGCTCGACGGCCACATCCTCCCAGCGATCGGAGAGCGGCGACTCTGCGATCTCAACCGGGAGGAAGTGCAGGCGTTTCTCACTGCGAAGTTGAAAGCCGGCCTCGCCTGGGAAACTGTCGCCCACATGAAACACGCGTTGAGCAAAATGCTCAGGGCGGCCGTGGAGTGGGGCTACACCACAGAGAACGTCGCTACGATGGCGAAACTACCACGACGGCAGCCAAGTCCGCCACGAGCTTTTCTCACCGAGGATCAAGTACGAAAGTTGCTCGCAGTCCTCGGAGAGCCCGGGCGAACGATTGTGCTCATGCTGCTGTTAACGGGCTGTCGTATCGGTGAAGTGTTGGCGCTGCGATGGAAGCATCTGGACCTCGATCGTGGTGTCCTTCACATTCGCGAGGGCGTCTACCACGGCCATTTCGGAACACCGAAGACTGTCGGCAGTATCGGTGATCTTCCGATGGGCCCACAGCTAGTCGCAGCACTATCGCGACACAAACAACGGCAGGAATGCGATCCGAATCCCGACGCGTTGGTCTTTTCCAACGAGAAGGGTGGTCCGCACGACACGCACAACCTGCTATGGCGCGTTCTTTATCCCGCGTGTGAAACGGCCAAGGTGCCACGCGTTTCTTGGCACGAACTTCGCCACACGCATGCAACGCTGTTGAACTCTCAGGGCGAGTCGATGAAAACGATCCAGGCGCAGCTCCGCCATTCCTCCGCGCGCGTCACGATGGAGATTTACACACACATAATTCCGCAACTCCAGCGTGATGCAGTGGAGCGATTGGAACGGCGTTTTGGACCCAAATGGACCCAAATTCAGGAGAGCGACGACGAAAACGCTCCGCTAATTCACTGATTCTATTGTGTGATTTTGGCGGGGCCGACGAGACTCGAACTCGCGACCTCCTGCGTGACAGGCAGGCGTTCTAACCGACTGAACTACGGCCCCGCTTGGATGAATCCTGAATGGTGGGCAGTCACGGATTTGAACCGCGGACCTTCCGGGTGTAAACCCGTAACCGGACAACCAAGTCACAAGCTATCAGCGACGGTATGCTTATGTCAAATCTGCGGGTTAGAGGCGATTCGCCTGCGAAGGGTGATCGCCCCTGACTTGCCCAGATAGGCAGGGACTCACTACAATTCTCACTACAGTTTTTCGAGAGGGAAAAAAGGAAAGGGTGATGGGAGATGTCGTCATGGTTGAATATCCTTCTGGTTGACCTAATACCTGAACTCGTGACGCGACTTGTCGAGGGAAAAATTGGGCCGACATTTGAAGCGACCTTGTTCGATGCGGAGGATGAATTTCTCGCCAAGTTCAGATTGAACTTGGATGGCAGTTTTACAGTGATGAACGAAGACAATCCCAAAATCGAAAAACCCGTCTTCCCGGTGACGGTGACTGCGAAGGACGCCTCTGGAAATCATTTCGAGATGACGTGGATGCCACCTTCGATCCAATGATTCCTCGTCAAATGAACGGGGGGTTTGTTGCAAGTGGCACGATCGCTGGCAAGTCGGCATACACGCGCTCCACCTACAATCCGGGTAAGTGATCCTAACTTGATAATTTGACAGTAGTACTTCGTGCGCTCTAACCGACTGTTCGGTCGTGCCTTCTTATTTTCTAGCGCTGAGGGTAAGAGAAGCCAACCCCTCAAATCCTGGAGGCTCTGTAACCATTTCGATTCCTACCCAAGCGTCAACCTTATATTTATTCTTCATAACAAGGTTCACCGTAGAGTAGTGGTGGATCGCAACATTCAGGTCGTCGCTCAGCCCTGCGATTATGATTTCGTACTCGGTAGGACCCTCCTTATTTTTCGAGCCAAGGTATACGGACGGGCAGTGCCACATCAAATTGTCATGATCGAAGCCAAAATCGATTGGAGCCTGCGGGTAGTATGACCGACTAAAACGGACAAACATGGAGATTCTCTCCCCGTTCGAGGGCCTAATTCGATATGTTCCCTTCACAGAGATTCTGCCGTGCCGGACTTCGAGTGTCTCGCGACCCGCCCGGTGATACTCAGTTACCGCAATTTCATCGGCCCCGTCAGGCTGGATCGCGGTGATCATTAAGCCCGGGCCAAGTTGGTGATTGATGAAGTCCCGATTCAATTCGCGAATTTCCTTTACGAGCTCTGGGGTGAAATTTCTTACCTTGATTCCTCTCTCTTCAAATTTCCACCAACCACGACCTCTTATGTCTGGGTTCGGATCGAGGATTCCGATTACAACTTCGCGGACGCTGCGGTCGATGAGTCGGAGACAGCACGGCGTCTGCGTACCGCGAAATGCGCACGGCCCCAGTGTTGAGTACACTATAGCTCCGGCAACGACATCCTCGCGGATCCCAACGAGAGCCTCTTGTTTGGCGTGCTTCCCAGCTGTGTACTTACCGCGATAGCCACTGGAAATTATTTCGCCATTTGGGTGCGCTATGACCGCTCCCACGAAAGGGTGAACGCGCCAATCATTCTCGGCCCGGCTGTCCTTTGATAGATCTACCGCCATTCGCATCAACTGTTCGTCGTTCATCTACGTGTTTTTTCGAACGCTACTGGTCCAAAGTGCCCCATTAAACATTAAACTAGGCTACCACGGGGTTCAGCATGAGGATAGGTTCCGCTCGTGTAAATCCTGTTTTGCGGCCCGAAAGGGGTTTGGGGAAGCGAAAGACGAGGTTCCGGGCGGATCGTCGGGACACGGGGCTGGACAGGCTGGTGACTCCCTGCTAATTCGTGGAGAAATCAGGCGGCTTCGGGGGATCCGCGCGCGGCGTGAAGGTCACCACGCGCAGTGGCCCAGCGGCAGGGAGATCCATGTACATGCGCCGTTTAAACCGTGCCTTGCTTTCCTCAGCGCCGCGCTCGTAGTTCAAAGTCGGCAAGTTCCCGCCTTCGATCTTCGCGGCCACGGGGTCGCACTCGGTCGGCTTGCCATCCGGCCCGGATTCGACGTAATAACATTCGGCGTGGGTGCTCCTGCGAAGTTGTAGCCTTGCGGCTGCTCGGGATTCCGGGGATCCTATCGGAAACTCGCCGGGCGACGGCGACGAAACTGTATCGGGTAACGGCGGGGTCGGTTGTTTGTTGTCAGGCGAGTCCACTGCTAATTCGCCCAGTTTTCGGGCAGCGGTTCACGGGGCTTTGGTGGATGATCCTCGCGGGGAATCAGGCGCACGCAGCGGAGCGGTGAGCCCGCGGGAAGATCCCGGTACACCCGCCTTTTAAACGCATTCACAGTTTCCCCTTCGCGGCGCTCATACCGCAACTCGGGTAAACCGCCTCCTCCAATTGTGGCGGCGATCGGCTCACATTCGGTCCCATCCGTGCCCACGTAATACTTCACGACGTGCTCGCTCTTGCGGAGCTGTAGGCGTGCCGCTGCTCTACTCTCAGGGGAATTCAGCGGAAAATCGGCTGGCGAAAGTGTATCGTCCGAGCTGGGGCCCTTCTTTGGATTTTCAATCACTTAGCACCCCTTTCGTTCGATCGGGTGTATCGCCCGTTTTGAACCATTCCGGCATCTCGCCGCGCTCCGCGTAAGCCAACATTTCGTGGCGCGTCATTCGATGGAATAGACCGTCGTAGCCACCCACAGATTCCGCGCGCGCCACGTCGCGTCCCTCGCGATCCAAGCGGCTCAAGGTCGCGCAGGCGACCACGAATGAAGCCGCAGTTGGCCGCACCTTGGAAGACCTCTCGATGAAATCGCAAAGAGCACCTCGGATACTGGCGTTGCGCTTCTTAATCAATCCACACGCGCGGGCATGTCTGTAAACCACGAGCCGCGAACCGAGTTTGTACTCACGGGCAATCGCCGTCTGGGAGCGCCACGCGATGAAATCCTGTTCGATCTGGACTCTGTCCCGATGTCGGCATACCGTGCAATTTTGAGAATGGCGTGCCGGCGCAGTGGATTTGTTTTTCTTCATGGACCAGCGTGCTACTGAACTTTCGTTCCAACAGAATCAGTCTACCCTTTCTGTTGCGTTGTGCCAGCTTGCTCTCTCCATTTTGAATGACTCAGGGCGTCATTCCAATAACCCTGCGAATGAATCTGGGGGGGCTGCTCATTGCCAAAAAACAGGAACTAGTTCTTAGACCGCGTGAAAGAGTTGGTTGTGTAGCCAAACTTTTTGCGTGCGGCTTTTCGGTCGAACTTCCAGTTGATTGTGACGCCAACGCGGTTGATCCGGCGATTCCACGCGCG
>Ga0182024_10021790_pt1 | contig 11600 bp, 14 predicted proteins | sample P32metaG_FD_120480 | JGI IMG/M metagenome (GOLD analysis project Ga0182024, IMG submission 120480) | Permafrost microbial communities from Stordalen Mire, Sweden - P3-2 metaG (Illumina Assembly) | ecosystem: Environmental > Terrestrial > Soil > Wetlands > Permafrost | place: Sweden: Stordalen... | reverse complement strand
TGCCGTTTGAACTCGACGCTGTAGGTGCGATTGTTGGCCATGGCTTTCATCCTCTGAAAGCCCGGTAGCCTCAGTCAATTCCCTGCCTGCAATCTGTCCACCGTCAGGGGCGCACTCCAGTTGAGGGCCAATTCCAGACATGGTGGCTATCTTACCCGCGCAATTCGCACCCTATGGGATCGGAATTAGTAAGCCAGCGGATACGCCGAGCGATTGTTCACGCTTTTCGCTGAAAGAGTAGCTGTAGCTCGGCTCCAAAAACCACCCGAACTTTCGATCCGGCGTCGGCCAGAACATGAAATCCGCTGCAATCTCGCCAGCAACTTTTGTCCCGTCGCGAGAGAACGTCCATTCCGGCCCGACACCGAACATGAATTCCACTTTGTTAGACAGAGTGAATGGCTTTTTGAATAGAAGATCGGTGCTCCATTCCCTCTGACCGCCGCCAAACAGGGTCGAGACGCCCGCCTCTATTTCGAGCCAATCCTTAATTGGAGTGAATTCTACCGCCGCCGTTGGCCCTAACCTGCCGCTAGGGAAGTCCCATTCGCCAGCAGCGCCTAACTCGACAATCGCGGTAGGCTCTTTTTCTTGGGCCCATGCCTCACCCGCAAATAGCGATAGCGCGACCGTCAAGCACAGCACTCGCATTCGTCCCCCGACCAAGCTTCGCGGCCTTCCTTCACCAAGAAGTACACGATTGCCAGTGAGCCGACGCCATCAACCCACCACGCGCCGGTAAGCCATTGCGCGGTGAGACTGGCGACAACCACGAATGACAACCATCCACACGTCACGGCCTCCATTGCGTCGGCGCGGAGCGCACGGCTTCCGATCTTCTCGGCAATGGCGATCTTGCGTCGCGCCAAGTAGCGCATGGCGGGAATGGCGATCAGCGCGACGAGGAAGCCCGGCCAAGAGAATTCCTCGCCGGTTCTGTTCCATGATTGCCATACGGCCGCTGCCGTAACGTAGGCCGCCAAGGTGAACAGCAACGCGCCGCCGACGCGACTGGCGATGCGTTCAGCGTGCTCGGAAAATTTCTGCCCGTGGCGAAGCTCGACAGACAAGCGCCACATCAGCACGCCTGCCGATGCCAACTCTATTACGCTATCGAGGCCAAAGGCGACCAGCACAAGGCTTCCGGCTGTTACCCCGGCCCCGATGGCAACGACGGCTTCAACCGTCATCCACCCGATTGTCAGCCATTCGAGCCGGAAAGCTTCACGAATGAGCGGCAGGCGGTCGGATCGCGGCGGCAAGAGAAGCGGTGGCGGGGCACAAACATCTACCATACACCAAGGATATGCCAATCAGGTCTCAATGTCTGCTGCGGGTCGTCAACCGCCGCGCCGTCTTATGGGAGACGCGGCGGCTTTGCCCCCGAAAGCGGTCGCGACGTCGTCCGCGATCCGGCCATCGTGAAGTCGGTCACAGACCTGCCGTGTGGGGCATGATAACGTTCCTATTGTGTGCGCCCATGAGATGATCGAATGAAACTTCCCCACCGAAGATATGTCCTGCATCTGGCAGTGTGCGCGGCCGCGCTCCCAACCCTATCGAGGAGCGCGAGTGCGGAAACCTATCCGACTCGGCCGGTGCGCATCATCGTGGGCTTTCCGCCCGGCAGCCTTTCCGACACAACTGCGAGGCTGATAGGCCAATGGCTTTCGGATCGGCTCGGCCAACAATTCGTCATCGAGAACCGGCCGGGCGCCGCCAGTAATCTTGCTGCTGAGATGGTCGTGCGCGCTCCGGCCGACGGCTATACGCTCCTCCTCCTCACTTCGGTCAACGCGATTAATGCAACGCTATATGACAATCTAAACTTTGACCTCATCCACGACATATTGCCGGTGGCAATCGTTGCCCGCGGGCCGGGCGTGATGGAAGTGAACCCAACGTTCCCGGCTAAATCCGTTCCTGAATTCATTGCCTATGCCAAAACCAATCCCGGCAAGATCAACATGGCGACATCCGGTAGCGGGAGCATGCTGGATGTTTACGGTGAGTTGTTCATGATAATGGCTGGTGTCGACATGGTGCGCGTGCCTTATCACGGTTCACCGCCTGCGCTGGCTGACCTGATGGGCGATCGGGTCCAAGTTGTATTTGATACCTTTGCTGCGTCGATCGCATTGGTCAGAGCCGGTAAGCTGCGCGCGCTGGCGGTCACAACGGCAGCACGCTCGGCGGCGCTGCCGGACATACCATCCTTGGGCGATTTTTTGCCGGGCTACGATGCGAGCAGTTGGGAGGCTATTGGCGCACCAAAAAATACGCCCCCCGACATCGTCGAGAAGCTCAATAAGGAGATCAACGCCGCTCTCGTCGATCCCTCGATGAAAGCGAGGTTTGCGGATTTTGGCCGCACAACATTTGCAACTTCGCTCGCCGAGTTCGGCAAGTTCATCGCCGCCGAAAAGGAAAAATGGGGCAAGGTGATAAAGTTTGCGAATATCAAGCCGGACTAACCGGGCGCGCAACCCTTCGATGTTCCATAGTCCCCGTTCCGCGAAATGAACCTTTCGCACTGCGGCAATTTTCGGTGGCGAAGTGACGAGTTGGGTCATGAACTGCCGCCCCGGTCACCGGCTGGCGCGGCAGCTACGCACCCGATAACGGACACGGACATTGCCTTTGGCCGCTACCCGGCCTCGCCCAATCGCCGCCCATTCGCCGAGGACTCTAAAACGGCTCTCTAGACACCGATCTCGCCCTCACGGTAGCCTACGCGCCTTGTCAGTAAGCGTAGCGTGTCATGCCATTCTCAACATCGTTGGTGCCGAATTTCGACGTTGCCGTGCATATCGTGCTCGACGACTACGGCAAAGCGGGCCGGGTCTATCGCGAGACCGACGAGCAACGCGCCAGCTTCGAGACCGTCGTCGACGATCTCTTGACCGGCCAATACAACAATCCGGTGCGCGTGGTCGCCTTCAACACCTCCGAAGGATGGTCGCGGGATGTCTCCGAGGATGTCGCCCGCGAGGTGTTGAAGCGCGCGGCCCAACGTGGCCGGCCGCTTCCTGCCAGTTCGCGGCAATTCGTCGAGACCTATGTCGACGAGGATGAGCTTGCGCGCGCCGATAGCGGCATCGCGTAAGCGCCCCGATTGGTCGCGGGCGTTGCCACGGCCGCTTGTCATTCCAAAACTCATGACGCTCAAGACGCTCGCCGACGTGCGGGAGTTGCTCGGTCATCTGCCGAAGGAACATCGGGCCAAGGAAACGTGGCGTCACGTCGCCAAAACACTCGATGAGGTCACGCGAGGCGGCGATCCGGTCGACGTCGCGGTGGCGCTGCGCATGGTGCTATCGTTGGAAGGCATTGAGAGCCGTCCGCAATGGAGGGAGGCGAAAACGCGGCGTTGACGGCCGAGCGCAAAAAAATCAACCGTTCGTCTGTCAATGCGAGCAAGCCGTCTGAATGTCCTCTGCACCTCCGCAATAGTCGCCTGTGAGCGAACAGTACTCAATGTAATAGGGCAGAGTGTGTGCACGTTCTAAAAATCTCCTCACAATTTTATTCTGCGAATCTGTGTCTAAGGTCTCAAATTTTTGAGTTACCGCTTCCAATTGCTTCGGCTGTAGTTCAAATAGAATCATCTTCTCTCTAGGAGCCATGATCTGTCCGGGAGTAAGTGCCCGCGCATATAGCTTCGGAGACGTGGGTTCCCATACAGATTTCTGCACTAATTCATTGAGTGGATCGGCGAAATAATTGGCAATGTTCCGCGTCGTGCTCTCAAAGACTTTGAGGTCACGCCCGTTGCTATCATCGAACACAGTGCAGCCGCCAGAGAACTTGGTAGCAATCCTCTTAATTTGGGCGGGGCCAACTCCATTGTTCAATATAGCTACGTGGAAATCATTGGCCTCTACTTCCCAAAAAAGGACGGGCTTGATGCTCAACTCCCTGTACTGCCGATCAAGATGAGCATTGTAAATCGCAAGGCCAAGCGCCGCCGACGCGATCACCGTCGACGCGATAACCGGACTTGACCAGCCGCTCTTAGGTTTGCGCACAAGCATCCCCGAATCCGCGAACGGACGTGATTATACGCGGATTCCGATAAAACCGCGGGTTTCTCTCGCCGTGCTATCATCGCGCCATGCCCTCACCGCGCCGCTTCCCGCCGCCCTGGTCGATCGACGAAAGCTCCGCGTGCTTCATCGTGCGGGACCACGACAAGCAGGCGCTGGCGTATGTCTATTATGAGACTGAGGCCGGCCGGCGATCGAGCGCAAAGCTGCTCACGCGCGACGAGGCGTTCCTGATCGCGGTGAATATCGCCAAGCTGCCAAGCGTGCCGCGGCAGATATTGAAGGACATTCCGAGGCCGCCAAATTCAGCGAGCCGCGACGATTGAGCAGGGTGTCAATGTCCGTGCGTCTAAATTGGAAGAGGCCGCCAACTGAGGCGGCCTCTGAAGCCCTACTATGCCACACTGCCCTGCTGAGAAGATGCAAACTCCTCCGGTGTTATTCGGCGAGCCTTCACCCGCCTCGGGGATAGTGTATCTAGTTCAAGAGCAGATACCTCCTCCCCATTGAAGCCAAAATAGTCGCCGACCGCGGGGACGATCTTCGCGGAGATAAATGCAACGAACACAGGCTCGTCGAGATATGGTGAAATAGATCGCGCTTTAATGAAGTTCTCAAATCCTTGACGGGTAAATTCGATCACGGTCAGCAGGTCCCAAGGAGAGTCGCCAAACACAAACCGAAATTTAACTGCCGGGTCAAAATCGATCTGCTGTGCTGCCCTAGCTATTTCAAGAATTCCATCCCTAGAACGACGCTGTGGGGACCTCGCAGTTGGGTTAAATCCTGCCCAGCGGGAATTGTCGGTGCACCCATGTTTTGGCCACGGCCACCCCAGTTCGTCGAAGAAAACTCTGCTGCCATGTTCATTCTGATAATAGTAAACGCTTTCGCCGCACACGGGACACTTTGCATTTGGTACGACGAAACAGGCTGAATAGCTTCGATTTGCACCCGTGCTCGCAATGGTCCTTTGCGCCGAGTCGTGATCCACCCATTCATGGGATTGTCGGCGCGAGTATCCGTTGCTGCCGGTCTTGTAACACCAGCCGCACATGCACCAACTATAGTGATTGTAGCCCGGCATCAGACTCGAAATACCTTCACTGCACTGCCGCCCAAATAGTCGATTGTCCATAGACGTACAAGCTCATGGTAGCGCGTGACAACCGGTATCGATCGCCGATTGGGCGCATGACTGGACCAGCGCATCCGAACATCTGTCCGCCACGCTTTTGGGACTTCCATATCCGTGTCGCCCACAAAGCAGACGAGGACAAGACGGGCCGGCACGCCATGCTTGGACAAGAAATGAAGGTGAGCGAGCCGGTTAGCCGTTTGATAAAGTGGGCCGGCCCAATCAATGGCATGCGCGAGGATGACGAGCTATAGGGGATGAGCGGATGGACGACCGTACACGAGTGGCATACCACGAAGCTGCCCACGCGGTTTTAGCGTACCGACTCGGCGGCCACGTGCTTGAACCGGGTATCGACATAGATGCGCCATCTTCGGTCACGGGCGCATATGGACGTGCCGGTGTCACCGTGTTCGCTCATGACGATAGGTTGGACGAGAGGGAGCAACAAACCGCAGTCAAACACAGCGTTGCGATTATGTGCGCTGGCGCGGCCAGTGACGCGAAGATATTGGGCCGGAACCTTCCGGATGCGCTCGCCCATCAGCCGGGCGATGAAAAAGCCGCGCGTGAGCTTCTGAAATCCTCGCCGTCGGTCACTTCCCCGGAGGAGATAGAAGTTGTGCTCCAAGGCGGCCTGAAATATGCCGCGCGGTTACTTGAAAGATCGGAGATTTGGAAAGCGATTGACGCCGTCGCGCAAGCTTGTCTGAAGGCCGGCGGCAACCTCTCCAAGGTGGAAATTGACAGACTCCTCGATGCAGAATTCATCGAGACGCGCACCGCCGAAGCATCAAAGAGCTAGCGGAAACGGCGAAACGAAAGCCTGACGAGATTGCTGACAGGATTAAGGCCCCTGTTGCGGAGGCTGCGGCGTCGGCCCCGTCGCGCCACCGAAATGGCTTTCAGCTACATACAAAAGGTTTCTGGTGAACCTCTCGCTGAACCCAGCCAAGAATCCAAGCACGACGAAAAGCCAAATACTCAGATCAGAACTGCCGCCGACGCTAATGTTGATAATTTTCGCTGAAATGAGCGCCCCAAGGACGAACGCAAAAATTCCTCCAATAACGGGCTGTGTTCCCCCGAAAGCCCTCAGAAAAGTGCGAGATTTGCCCTTTAGAATCTCAAAGTCGGGCAACCGCAGAAGCAAACTGACCACGCCGCCCCAACAGCCAAAGAACGTGCCAATTAAAACTTTCGCGAGCTTCGATGTGAACAACTCCCTTGTGAATAAATACGAAAGGTCTGCCTCGCGCAAGACAGTGGCATCGACCACAAGGAGCATAAGACAAGACAGCAGGAATAGAAGCACCGTGATAGCCAAGAAAGCCCCAACTCCCTGCATCACATATGCTAAGGCTGTGACGTTTGATGTCCCAAAATTCACTTCCTCATAAATATGGGCCGCTACTTTGATCCGGCCAGCTTGAAGCGCAAGCGCCCCGAGCAATGCTGTTTCGCCAAACCCTGCATTTGACGGGAGTTCAAGTACCGGCAAAAGACCTGCGTACTTACCGACAAGCAAATCATATTGGTCCAATGCTTCGAGGCTAGATTTCGCCTCGGAAGGCAATGGTTGGCCCGCCGGACGCTCCACCAACACCCGCACCATGTCTCGGTATTTTTGAAGTGCCTCGGATGCGTTCTTGTCTATTGGTTGGTTCTCAGCGTCAGAACTCAATGGCTACCTCCGTATCGGCCTCAACGCTTAGCAGGATATCCTGGAGTTCTACCGACAACCCAGTGACCGAACTCAGGGCGAACTGTCAATCTGCGCCGTATTGATAGGCATTGTTAGGCCGTCTTGTTCCTATGAGAATGGAAGCAATCCTAGTCTTTTCTGGAACGCTAGTCAGGCGTCACTTTTGCTGTCGAAGGGGTTCGAGGGCAGGAAGCGCCTTACCGGCGAATCCTGGGACATGCAAAATTCTCCCCGCTACAGTTTGCACATTGCTCGTTCGATTTAGGAATCAAGGCCGATCGCGTCAATCATGCAATCGAGATTTTGATTGTCAGTCCTTCCAGAAAGTTTTGAACCGATCCGGAGCCATTTCGGTGTAACGGACCGTGTGCATGATATTTTTGTGGCCCATATAGTGCTGAAGGGCTCGAGTGTCATGCCCATCATTGGCGAGCTTGTAGCCGGTGGAGTGTCGGAGCATGTGCGGGTGGATTGGGAACGGGAGCTTTGCGGCTTCCCCAGTCCGAGCGATCATTTTCAGAAATCCGGCAGTGGTGGCTGGTCCGCCGCGCTCGGTCACAAACACATACCGCGATTCCATGTTCTCGCGGCGTAGCTGACGCAGGGCCCGGATTTCCCTGCCGCTCAGCGGATGGACGTTGTCGATCCCGCCTTTGGCTCGGCGGACATGTAGTCGGCCGCCGTCGAGTTCAACTTGATCCCAACGCAGGCCGCACACTTCCGAGGCACGCAGCCCATGCCGGTATGTCAGCAAGATCATGGTGGCGTCGCGATGCCCATGGCGGGACCGCTTGCGGGCGGCGTCCTGGAGGCGCTCAATCTCCTTTTCGGTCAAATACTCCCTCGGCCGAAGCTCGGAATTGGGCGCCCTCCGAGGAACTGTCCGGTTTGCGGCGGTTGACGGGGTGGGCTTGCGGGCGGATTTTGCCATGTGAATCAACCTGGGCTAGGTTTCTACTGTCTGTTAAGTGTTCATTATACGGACAGCAAACAAGCGTGGGTACAGCGAGGAGTGCAAATAAAGGGGTGCTCCGCCCAATCGCCACGCCCGATCGCCTTCTCCCTAGTCTCTTCATTTCCCTTGCCCCGGATCTTCATGACCTGGAGGCTGTCGCCATAAACTACTTCGACGAGAAACCACGTCGGCGTTTTCCGTGGTTTGGTGTCGGTGTATTCGCAAAAGGACGTGACACTATCAGAAATCGCCGCCGCCGAAGGCGGAAATTCTATTTCAAAATTTGAGGTGCGGACCGCAATGACCAATAACGATCTTTTGCTCGTCGGCAAACCACTCAAAATGAATCCGCAGCGTTTCCGCAGCGGTGTCTTTTACGCCAATTTTGAGATGCATCGGCATCACGATGGACGATCCCTTATTTGTGGGATCGGCGAGCCCCGCATTGATTTCCCTGTTGAGCGTGTCGATGATTTCCGCTGGAGTGTTCTTGGGTGCACCAAGGCCGAACCACCCGCTCGCCTCGTAGCCCGGCACGAACTCGCCCACCGTGGGGATGTCCGGCAGCACATCCGAACGTTTCGCCGAGGTCACCGCCAGCGCGCGCAGCTTACCGGCCTTGATTTGCGCGATAGACGAGAGAATGTTGTCGAACATGACTTGCACTGATCCGCCAAGCAGGTCGGTCAATGCTGGCGCCGAACTGCGATAAGACACCGGAACCAAATTGACGCCAGCCATCGCGTTGAATAGCTCACCGTTAAGATGTGGTGGGCTACCGGCGCCGGTTGTCGCCATGTTGATCTTGCCTGGATTAGCCTTGGCGTAGGTGATGAACTCCGGAACGGTCTTGGCCTGGAACGTTGGATTAACCTCCATCACATTGATTGTGCGCATGGTGCTCGCGACCGGTGCGATGTCGCGAATGAAATCGAAATTGAGTTGGTCGAAGAGTGTCGCATTGATTGCGTTTGTAAGGCCGACCTGGAGGAGCGTATAGCCGTCCGGGGGGGCTCGCACGACCAGTTCGGTGCCCATATTGCTTGAGGCACCCGGCCGGTTGTCGATGACAAATTGCTGACCGAGCCGCTCCGTAAGCCATTGGCCCATCAAACGCGCCGAAATGTCGGTGGCGCCGCCAGCGGCATAGCCGGCGATGATGTGCACCGGCCGAGTCGGATAGCTTTGCGCCCAAACCACCCGCGACGCCGACGGGAGCGCGGCGGCGCCCGCTACCAGATGCAGAAAACGTCTGCGGGGAAGTTTCATTCGGTCACCTCATCGGTGCGCACAACAGGGGAAAACGATACCACGCCTCACTCGTCAGGTCCTGTGACCGACTTCGCGGTGGTCCGAGGGCGAAAAAACAGGCTTTTTTTTGCTGCGGGTGCGTGCGGCGGGTTTTGGCCCGGAGCGGCGTTTGTTGCCCGCACCTGCTTGGTCGCGATTGGGGGCAAAGCAGACGCCGTTGGAAGCCGCGCGAATGACGCGATTGACCCCTTCTCGACCGTTTGCTGTGTGACTACGCTGCAATGCAGCTAGGGCGGCGTGCGGCTAATCTCATCAACGTCTAAGGTCATTAAGGCCCAATTCCGCCCAGAGCCAAGCGAAGTCGAAAGTCGCCATGTCGTCGTTTTTCCCGGCGGATTTAGCCGCGTGATTTTCAAGCATTTTGAGCCAATCGACGACCTCTGCACGGCCTTTAGCGGATCTGACCGCGGCGCGCGGTGATTTGTTTCTGAGGAATGGGGCCGGTTGATCAAGCATGTCCCAATAATGCCGCTTGAGACTTTGATGGATTATCGTGCGACGTTCGTCTTCGCTTAGGTCTAGTTTGGGCGGTGGTGAAGAATCTCTGCGCGAGGACATGACCTGATCAAGCGATTGCATCTCGACCAGGGGTTTGCCGACCAAACCACCGAGAAGCTCGGATAGCAAAGCGCGGCCCCGGTTGCTCCGATTCTGCGAATTCACAGACAAGACCAATGTGTTGCCCTTCAATTCCAATCCGCCGAGCACAAGCGAGCCGTCGTCGAGGGTTGTCGCGAAGGTAAGAGGCCTTGATGTTCCCTTCCGCTTACGCGAGAAAGTGGCTGGCTTACCTGAACCGAGCCAATTCCAAAACGTTGGAGTTTCTTGACGCAGCGCGGGACATCGGCTCAACGCCTTTCGTATGCCGTCGGTCGTCGCGCCAGCAGAGAGCGGAAAATGTACCGCGCAGAACAGCAGTTCATCGCCTTCCGTGTTGCTCATATCAAGGTCAGGCGGATCTACCGTGCGATTGATAATGTCGATCAGCCAAAAGGTCGTGATCTTCGGGGCCGCAGCGCGTAGTATCGCCGTCTGGGAGAAACCATCGACAATGGCGGGATGATTGACATCGCTACCAACCTTGCTTGCGAGCTTTTGTCTCTCCTTATCGGTACGCTTCGCGACATTGCGTAACAGTCGCAATATGTCCTCTGATGCTTCGCGTTGGTATGGCAGCAACGCACCACTGATGTGCGCCTGCGAGCCAATGTGAACAACCCGTGCGGCAATGCGGTCCCATTGCTTGAGGGAACGTGTTGCCGACCGCTCACTGATTAGAATTGGGTTGCCACCACGCACAAGATCACGCGCCCAAAAAGACGTGTCTTTGATGATATCGCTAACCTCATAGAGGCTTGCTACCGAGGTTCGTAACGCAGTTATGTAGACCCGTGTCGATGCGCTCTCTTTCCAGCCGCGACGTTTCAAATAATCATCGATGATATTGTACCCACCGTCGAAGTCTCGCGTCAGAAAATCTTCAAATGCGCTGCCCCAAACGGTTGTCATGAACCAGCCTTGGCCGAGGATCGATACGACCTCATCGACACCGACGCCTAAACGTTCGCAGGCGGGCTGCAGATGCGCATCATAGACCTCAGCGAAACGATCACGCCACTCGTCGCGCGTGAGCCATTTCATTAGCCCCCGAAGTGAATGGGCGCCGGACATGCGTCAAGCTCACGGTTTTGACAAACTGCGGGCTGTTTTAGTGTGACGCAGTTTATCACGCGAGTGACACAGATGGGATGGAGCGCGCTGCGCTGTGGATAGAATACCATGCGGCAATATCGGTTTCTGTGACCGGTTTCACGCAGGTCAGACTGCGAAAAGGTTCGCTGATCTCGTGCGCGGCCGGAGGCCCATCATGACCTGTCTCTGTCGCGCTGACCGTTCGCCTTCGTGTCCGTTATCAGTGGCTCAAACGCTTATGGCTCCTGCCGGGTAAAAAGCGTTCGGAACATCTCCTCCGCGCGGTGTAGTCCTTCATCGCTCAGAACCACAGACTTCGCTTTGTTTACAGGGTTTTCGATCAAACCCTTCTGATGCAGCCGTTCCAGAGCGGCCCAGTCGAAGCCCTTCCAGGCGCGTCTCTCGTCATGCCGGGTTAGCCATAAAAGCCCCAGAATAGTGTCATCGATCTTGTCGAGGTCGATTGCCATTTGACCGCATCGACTGGGGTCATTGCTCACTGTGATGGGAGCAGAATATCACGCCTCAAAATTGAGGTCTGCGGCCCTCAAGAGACCAGTTGGCGTACGACCGGCGCGACGGCTTTCGGGTGTACTTCGGCCACCGGTCCGCTGTGGTGGCGCGGCAGAAATTGACCCAATGTATGGTCCGGCCGTGCGTTGCAAGAGTCTTCGTCGAACTGGCGGTAAGCGGTCTTGCATCAATGTATCCGGCCTCTGATTGGAGCGCATGCTCCTGGCCATCATGGATATC
>Ga0182024_10021789_pt1 | contig 11600 bp, 13 predicted proteins | sample P32metaG_FD_120480 | JGI IMG/M metagenome (GOLD analysis project Ga0182024, IMG submission 120480) | Permafrost microbial communities from Stordalen Mire, Sweden - P3-2 metaG (Illumina Assembly) | ecosystem: Environmental > Terrestrial > Soil > Wetlands > Permafrost | place: Sweden: Stordalen... | reverse complement strand
GGTTGATGAAGACGTCGAGTTTGCCGTAAAGCAGATGCCGGGTGCTAAAGCCCGAGCCGCAGACCAGACGGGCGAGCGAGGGGATGGCGAGCCACGAAGTGGCGTTGCCGGCTTCGCCATAGACGGACGGGATAGCGGGGTCGAAGATGAGATCGGCGAGCAGGCAGCCGAGCAGGGGTCGGCGCGTTGCGATACAGCTTCCAATCGGGAGCGGCCGCACGGCACGTCAATGAAGAAAGCATCAGCATGGTGACGAGTCCAAGTAACTTGATAAGGCGGCGACTTGTCATCTAACAACTTGAGAAGCGAATGTAGCTATGGGCCGGGACAATCGTTGCCTTATACCAGAGTCTGCCGGTCGCCGGCCAATCGGGTGAGGAAGTTTTGGCCGAAAAAGGGGTGCTGGGCACGGGACGACTGCTAAGCGAAGGTGGATCATTTGTCAGCCCGTTGCAGAAGCGAAAAGGTAGTCGCTTGCCTTCAGGTGACCGCGCCCTTGCACGAGCTCCAGCGTTCTCAGGCGACCCAAGGCATTGTTGAAACCGCCGCCGTTCGGTTCATATCCGGCATTGGCTGCCACTTCCTCTTTGCTCAGAGGAGCAGGGTATACTTGGGTGAGCGCCTCCAGAATCAACCGTTCAGCCTTACCCAAGCGATTGCGCCAGTAGTCTATCAGTGCGGCACCTGCCGGCAGCGGCTCCCACGAGCCGAGCGTCTGAATTCCAGCTTCGGAGATCATCAGCCTATCTCCGTCGCCCTCGATCATTCCTCGTGACCTTAAAGCACCGAGATAGTTGTTGAAGCCGCCTCCGGTAGCAGCGTAGCCCGTCAAAACCGCCACCTGCACCTTGCTTCTGCCCTGGGGGTACTGAGCCAAAGCAGTCAGAATTCTGCGCTCTCCGGCGGCAAGTTTGATCTCTCCATTCGAGTCCTCAACCAAGGCAACGCGGTCGGATGCTGGTTTCAAGGTCCGATCGGGTTGCTGATTTAGCGGCAGACCGGGCACGGTATCGACGCTCTGCGGGACCAGCCATTCTCGCTCAGTTTCTTCAAGCAACTCTTTAACTTTTTCCAGAGATTGCCCGGTCGAAGCCAACGCCGCAACTATTCGTCGAAAGCGCGCCCTGCCCTGCTCCATTTTCCGCTGCCACGCAACGCGTTCCCACTCGACAGCTGCGGTAACAGCGCGTGTGACGGTCGTTTGATCGATCCGCTGCGCCCCACTTACACCATTAACGCTTTTGATTTTGCGCTCCAGTTCGGCGATCCGCCGGCGCGCCTCGTCGAATCCTCGGATTTCGTCCTCCGCCTCCTGGGGCAAGTCCGCAAACTTCCCCAGCACTCCGCGAATCGCGCGCGAGGGCGCCGGCGCCGTGAGAAGATGTCGCTGGCCGGGGCGCGGGTGCGTGGTGCGGACCTGTTCCGAGCGAAAATGCACGACTCCCGGTTGGCCAAACGCCGGACCGAAGGCATAAAACTCGCCCCGCCCTACGTCACGCAGCTTGAGCCGATCAGCTTTGGAAAGGCCAAGCGCGTCACCTGCTCGCACCTGGTCGGCGTCGAGCCAAGTGCGCCCGATGATCACATTATTGGCCTCAGCCGCGGCATCTTTGTGGAGCTTCGACAAACGCTGCGTGGCGATGATTCCGGCGAACCCGCGCTTACGCCCCTGGCTCATCAGGCTGATAACCGCCTCGGTCGATTCCGCGTCCCCCGAGCCGCGCTCCGGGCAATAGATATGCGCCTCGTCAAGGATCACCAGAGTTGGCCGCCAAAGGTCGCGTGGCAAATGAAGTAGCGATTCCAGAAATAGTTTAACGAAACGACGACGATCCGAGAGCTTGAGTTCGTACAGATCCACGACGGCGGATACCTTGTACTCAAGCAGTCGCCGCGCGAGCAACGCCGCGTGACGTGGATCGGCAGGAAGTTCGCCGCCGGCGCCGACCAGCAACACATCCACCGCCTCGCGCAAACTCGCGAACTCGCCCTCGTTGTCGAGGACGATGGTCTGGATCCCGGCGCGCTCGGCAATAAGCCGAAGCAGCCACGACTTACCGCCGCCCGAATTGGCCTGAATGAGAAGGCGCGTGTCGACCAGCGTGGGGAGATCCAGCTCCAGCTTCTTACCGCCAATGATTTGACCGATGATCATCGCCGCTTCCGCCCTGACCCAAGCATCACAACATTCACCCGCGCCGCCTCTTATCCCACCCTATTGAAAAAGTCCCCAGTGAAAACAGCCCTAACTCGATTCAGTTTTGTGCTTCAGCTACCGCCCACCAACAAATCGGATGCCGCAGTCTCCCGACCAATGGCTCAATCACCGAACCACGCGCAGATCGACGCAATTACGATTTCGATGAGTTTTTCCGGCGACCGGGCAGCGGGCGTCGCGCGTTGAGCCGGGCGGCAATTTTCTTCTTGCGGCTTTGACCAAACCGTCCTTGCGGCCATTTTCCCGGTTTGCCCGCTGCTTGGCTTTGCTGCAGACGACCCACCCACTCTGCCCAAGCCACGGCATGAGGATTCTTGCCCTTTCGTTTCTTCATCCATCTGCTCCATCACTCCACCTCCTCGCCTTCGTCAAACACACCGCGCGCCCGATCTTACTATCGATACTAACCGCTTGGCTTCATTAAGTCAATCAAGCGGGCGATCTTGTGCCGACAAGTGAATGAGAATGTCAGGTTAATTTATGCCGGCTAAGATGGGGCTCCATTAATAGAAACAATTGTAACGGTGGGCGAAGCAGATCTATTTCGGTATCAGCTAGAAGAGGCGAAATTGACACTTGCTGAGCTGACCAGGCTCATGGTTCCTAAGTCGAAAAGGAAGGCTCGAGAATGATATATAAGTATGACATGCAAATCCGTCGCAGGCTGAGGCCTCTCGAATCGGCGCAAAGATAACGGAGAGAAGGGCAACATCATGACGAAAGCGCTCGCCATAATCGCTCTGGCCGCTCTCCTGCTCTCCAGTCAGAATGCTTTTGCGGGCGGCAGTGCTTGCAGCAACCTTTCAACCGCCAGCACTGACGATCTACTAGCCATCCCCCAAATCGCTATGACACCCGGCCCGTGGTCTCCCGGCGTTAAATGCAGTTCGCAGGGCCTCAGTCGCGCGGAGGATACCTGCGACGAGAAGACGACTATCGTGCGAGATCGCATGCTCCGGCACGATCGGCGTTTACTAATCGTGAGATCATCCTTCACTTCCGGCAAAGCGCCTCTGGATATGGACGATATCTTGATTTTCGGCTGTATCGCCGGGCAAGTGAAAAAAGTCTTCGATTCTTTTCCTGCCTATATGAACGGAAGGATCAAAATAGAATCCGCTGAACCGAATAAAGTGATTCTGGTTGCCCCTCAGTTTCCCCCTGGCACCAATCGGGGTGGAGGAATGTCTTTTGACTGGAACAAAAGGATCCAGCGTTACTGGCTTGAAGGGGATGACGACAGTTATGTCTCGCCTGCTTCGTCCGACACGCTTTCCTGCAGCAAACTCAAAACAGCAAAAACTGAGACTTTAATTGTTCTCGCTAACGGCGATTTTACGAATGGTTATGGCGACTATCCGTTTACGCACGGTGTCGGTTGCTATGACGCTCCCCCGGATGACCCGAAACATTGCGAATGGGAGGTAGATCTCGTCGAAGACCGGATGATAAGCGCCAACCGTCGTCTCATAGTCTTGTATTCTGATCATCAAGGGGGCGTCGGCAGTTGGGGCTTCGTGTACGTTTTCGACTGCATCGCAGGGCAGGTTCGGACGGTCTTAGGTAGCGAATTCCCGTACAGCGCAAGTGTCGAGAAGGTAACAGCAGATAGGTTAACGGTGTCAACCGCCCGAGAGGGTCACAAAGATCCGCGGTGCTGCCCGACGATAGAGGTGTTGAATACCTACAGGTGGAAGGATGCGCTCGAAAACTACATTCTTGATAGTGTCTACTATCATCCTGATCCGGGCGACAAGTGATGACTCGCGCGCCCGGCACGATATTCCTGTTCTCGGCGCAATAAGACGCTATTAAACACCTCTTCCCATAGTTTCACTGCGACCGGGAACGCCCGGCTATCATCCCCGAGTTTCTCCTATTGCCTTGCTGGCAGTACGGTCAGCATAGTCGACCTGACGCTTCCGGCTGCCCTTTTTGCTGAGATCGCGTTCGTTGAGCAGCTCATCCCTGATCTGTTCGAATGTCAGTCCACAGCCGGCAGCGTGCTTCGCCCACGCCATGTCGGCGCGATGAAGATCGCCGGCATAAATTGCATCGTCGTGAAACTCTTTAAGCGGCTTGACCAGCACGCGATCGCGCTGGCGTCTGTGCGGCTGCTCGCCTTTCACCGTTTCAAGCCGATGCTGCTCATTCCCAGCGATGTGGGCAAGGAACTCGGCGGCTTTCGAATAGATACGCCCCTTGGCTGACCGCAGCCTGGCAAAAGGCCGCATTCCTGAAGGTAGTTCTCGTTCCGGCTTAGGGTTTGTGAATCCCGCGAGGCGCCCGAAATGCCGCCAGTCCGCGCTCGATGGATCGCCACCAAAGCGCTCGACGAGATGCTTCGCCGCGCGGGTACTCATTGTGGCTTCGAGAATTTGGCCGTGATTCAACCACGCCTGGAAGTTATTGGGTGAGGTCTCAACCACGACGGCCGGGTCGAAGCCGTCTTTCTTCATCTGCTCGATGTCTTCAGCGGCAAGGTCATCAATGAGGCTTAAACTGTGCGTTCCCGCGGGCCGGATATAGATATGCGCGCCCTTGCCGTTTTCGTGGCGTAGCCATTTGATTGCATCCTCGATCTCGATGGCGCCCTGCCCTTCTCTGAGGATCATCTCGCCGGCGTCGCGCCGGATGCCGAGGTCGAATCGATCGGATCCCATAGCGCGCAGCTGCGTCCGCACCAGCCGCTTTACAATCACGGCTGATTTCTCACTACGCTTTTTTCGTTCTGCTTCCGTCATCGGCGGGATGTCCGAGGCCCGCGTCGATCGGACGCGGGCCTCGTTTACATTCCTAAAATGGAACTTCTTCGGTCGCCACGGGTTCGTCGGCTTCGCCTCCCATGGGCGCATCAGGCCGCGGTCCAAGGAACTGGACCCGCTGCGCTACGATCTCCGCGCGCTGCCGTTTGCCGCCGCCGTTCTTGCTCTCAAATTCTCGCGTCTGCAATCGGCCTTCAACATAAATCTGCCGTCCTTTGCCGAGATACTTTGCACAAGTTTCAGCGAGTTTCCCGAAAACCACAATATTGTGCCATTCGACGCGCTCCTGGCGATTGCCGTCCTTGCCCGTAAAGCTCTCATCGGTCGCTATTGAAAAGCCTGTGACCGGCTGTCCGCTGGTAGGCAGATACCGAAGTTCCGGATCTTGTCCGAGATGGCCAATGAGCGACACTCTATTCAACGACATTTTCTTTACCTCCCTGTTCGCGCCGCGTTCGCGGCTATATTCCATTTCTTCAATCGCTGGTTTCTTCACTTCATCCATAGAACAACGTCCGTGTTCGATATCGTTGAGTTCCATCGGACTGATACCGAGCCACTCGGCTTCCTGCTGTTGCGTGCGGCCCTGCTTGACGCGTGCATCGCGCATCGCTTTGCCCGCGCGCCAGCGGTCTGCGGCTTCTGATCTCACCTGCCCTTCGCCTCTGCAGAAGTCGCACGCCCTCACTCCCGTTTGGCATCCACGATCGCTGCAAGATACGGCGTATGAGAATTTCGCTCCTCTACATTCAGGACAAACAACCTCGATCATGATTCGTCTCCTTTTCTTTTCTGCCCGCTTCCGCTCCTGCGGCAGGGCGCATTGGTTCTTAAAAACCCGAACCTTTCTTTCCCTCCCGTCCTCTTCACAAACCTGAGAGGACGAGAGGGAATATCTCGATGCGGAGCAAAGCTCCGCCACCAATGAGCGACCGCGTAGCCATGCAATTCCGCCGTGACGGAGTGAAGCGATCCCTAAGGACCGGCGCGGCTGAATTGAGCAAAGCGTGCGCAAGGCGGGGGCGTGGTCAAATGTTGTCCGCTGCGTCGTTCGCCAGCAGGGAGAAAAAGTTAAGAGACGCCCTTTCCATTACCGTTCTGAATTCCGGTGACGTCGACGGCCATATCGCGCGTGAACTGTCCAGGCTTGCCGGGGTGATATTCGAGCGAAGCACCTCCGCCTGAACCGTTATTTGGCGGCGATGGAAGTTGGGGTCCGGGCGGATTCGAACCGTTGGGTGGGCGGTGATTGTAGCCCGGCGGTTGACCGTTGAACGGATTCAGCACCTTGGTCGCGGCGCTCGCGTCGGCACTGCTCTGACGTTGATGCTGCCTCAGTATGTCCTGCATCGCGGTTTGTACACCGTCGCCGGCTCCAGTGCTGTTATTCCCGTTTCCGCGACCAGAAATTCCGTCGTGAATTTTCTTAAGCCCGCTGGTGATGGGCCGAACAATTGTCTGAGCTATATAGGCAGCCTCAAAGGCATGCGTTAGTGCGAGTCCGATTGAGCCCCCAACCAAGCTGCTCACCGTGTGCGGAATGCCGATCGTCATGGCTGCAAAGACCAGGGCCAGAGCGGCGTAATTGAGCATTGCGGAAGTTGGAATAAACCCCGAGCAGGCGGTAGTCATGAGTTTCGAGGGCGGAACGTAATAGCTACGTATCCAAGGCACTGCCACAGCCACTGGTTTGCAAGCAGCCAAGATTGCCATGGACCATTGGTTCGCGAGTTGCACTCCAACTGCGAGGACGAGGTAAAAGAACAGGAGTCGGACGCCGACACGGATCACAAACGGGAAATAGCCCTCGGAGGCAGATGAGGTGAAGCGGCTGCCCCCAAAACCGAGCAGGATAATGCCACCACTGACCGCGATATAAGCCTCTACCAGAGTGAACAACAAAGCTATCGAAGTGATCGTGAATGCGAAGAGAACCACGAAGCCACAAAAGCTTTGGATGATTGCTACTTCAAGATTATTCATCACGCTGGTACTAGCGGGTGTATTGAAGATGGTATCGGCCATTTGTCCACCGAGTTGAAGAACTGTCTGCGGACTAAGACTTGGCAGGCCGCTAACGGCGGCGCCGATCCGAGAGAAGCTAGCAATGACGGCGTTCATCCATGAAAACGCGTTCACGATCATCAAGTAGATGAACCCCCCACTCAGGATGTGTTTGATCATGCGGCCTAAGAAATACAAGGGATCGAGTTGGCCTTCAGCAGAGTACTGAACCCAAGTAACAATTAGGTCGATCAGAAAAAGTGCTAAAAACAGCTTCAACGCATAGGGTTGGATCGCGGCACTGTACTTTAACCCCGCGCTATAAAATTGGCTCGCTATTTGGTTAAAATCCATAACTGGTTTCCTCAGGCAAACTTCTTCCTAGCGAAATTGTCATGGTTGTGGCGGCTGGGTCCCAGGTGTCTCGAAGAGCGGATTTGGAAGTCCTGACGGGACGGGCGCTGAGAGATAGCTGCGCACCTGTTGTTCCGAAGCGTACCGCTGATAAGTGGACCAGCCGCTATAAAGCAAGGCTGCGATACCTATTCCGGCAAGCACATAAATCAGTGGGTTCTTGGCTTGTTTAGTGCTCACAAATAAGGCTCCTTCCTCTTCCCCTCTATGGCTGAGGCGGCGGCGATGCATTCGCATGCAACGGATCAGGAAGCCCTGGTGGCGATGGCGCCGAGAGAAGCGCTTGAGCCGCAAGCTGACTTTGCGTCTGGCTATTGAGCTGATTAGCCGCGGCGGTGTTCTGTGAATTCATCTCGGCCATCACAAGTTGCCGCAGCATCTGGATCTGCTGGACCTGGGCGAGCGCGATCTCGTTACTCACCTGAGCGGCCTGAAGATTGCCGACCGCGGTCTGGTTCTTAACCTCGAGCAATTGCAGCGCCGCCTGCTCACTCTGAAAATTCTGCACCTGCGATTGCGCGCTCTGAAGCGCGCCGTTCAGGGTATTGAGCGTGGTGTCAACGCTAGCCTGCGGGCTTTGCGCTCCCGGGGTATTGATTACGTTGTACCCGGCGTAAAGCTGCTGGAACTGCTGGGAAAGCCCTGGAAGGTGTAGGAAGGCCCTGCTGCTCGGAAATTAACCCGCCCAAATTGGTAAGCAGGTTTTGATTGGACTGCCAGCCGCCGGCGCCACCGCCGGTGGTGTTCTTGATCGCGTACTGAAGCTGCTGAGCCAGATTCGTAACGGTTGCGGTTTCCTGCTGCAGCTGCTGCAACTGGCTTGCATACATGGTGGGATCGAATACTTCATCGCCGACACCGAATATCGCGTGGGCAGATCCCGGCAGGAAAAGCGCCGCAACCATCAATGACCATAAAATAAAGTAGCGCTTAAACTTCATTTCACTCCCCTCCCTCTCATGCCGCCGCTTCATGCTGAGTGGTGTAATCGCTCGGGTGATCGGAATCGGTGAGGTGCTGAACTGCCGCTGCTTTCTGGATGAGCTGGCCATCCAGGTAGGCGCTCCATTCTCCGAAGCCTCGCGCGCGGAGCCACTCGGCGGGCCAGCATTCGCCGAACTCGGCGATCGTGCGCCGCGCGGCGAGCACGTCCCCCTTCGAACCGGCACCAATGAAAGCCAGCGCGGCGGGTCCCAGTGCGAACTGGAACAGCCGCCGCCCGAGTGACGAGTGATAGTAGTAATCGCGCTTGGGCGCGGCCTCGGCGATGATGTCGATCTGACGGTCGGAGAGTCCGAACTTCCGGTAGAGCTCGCGCGTTTGCGGATTGCGCGCCTCGGCGTTGGGCAAATAGAGCTTGGTCGGACACGACTCCAGGATGACGTCGCGATAGGACGAGTTGGCGATCTCGCTAAGGCTCTGGGTTGCCAATACGACCGCTGCGTTCTTCTTGCGCAGGGTTCGCAACCATTCCTCGAGCTTCGCGCCGAAGGTCGTATTGGCCAGCACCACCCATGCTTCGTCGATGATGATGAGCGTGGGACGACCATTGAGCCGCTGCTCGATGCGGTGAAACAGGTAAGTCAGCACCGGGATGGTGACCTTCGGCCCCATACCCATCAGGGTTTCGAGCTCGAAGGTCACAAAATCGCTATTAAGCAACACATCGTGGTCGGCATCCAGCAAGCGTCCGAGTGGACCCGCAAGCGAATACGGCGTCAACCCGTCGCGTACCGCGGAGTCCTGCACCTGGGTGATGAGATTGGTGATGGTGCGCTGCTCAACCGGTGCCTCGCCAATCAGTTCCAGCGCTCGATAGAGCGCGCGGGTTTGCTGAGGCAGGAGTTTCACGTTCTGAAGCGCTATCCAATCCTCAAGTAGAACTTGAACTTTCATGCGGTCGGTGGGTTCGTCGATACGCGCCAGCGGTTGCAACGGCACCTCTTCTTCGGCCAGATCGAGGTGCTGGCCGCCTAGCGCCTTGGTCAGGACGAAAGCTGAATATCCCTTGTCCAGGAAGAAAATCTGCGTCCGCGGGACGGCACGGGCGTTGGCCGTGATTACGCCGAGCGCGACGCTCTTACCCGCTCCGGTCGGTCCTTCGATCACGGTGTGGCCGGTATCGCTCTGATGGAGGTGGAAGCGAAAAGGCGTGCTGCCAGTGGTCGCGCCGTAGCAGAGCGCCGGCGTATTCGGCGGGTAGTACGGACACGGATTCACCGCGAGGCCCGACCAGACACTGGTAAGCGGCATGATGTCGACCAGGTTGCGGGTGCTCACCAGCGGCTTGCGCACGTCGTACCAGCCGTGGATCGGAATTGAACCGAGCCAGCCTTCATTGGCGTTGGCGGTCTCGATGCGCGGATCGAAGCCCATGTTCTGGCAGACCTTGAAAATCAGCCGCGCACTTTCATCTGCTTCGGCGGCGGTATCGCCGGTCAAGACGATCTTCGGCGTGACGTAGCAGAAGCGGACCTCGCCGCCTTCGGCTTCGGCAATGGCGTTATCGGCATCCGTCGCCATCCTAAGCGCGTGCTGGTTTTCAAAGGCCGCGCCGGTACCTGAACCAATGCTTTCACTCAACATCGCCCGCGCACCCTTGCGCTTCTGGAACCAGTTGCGCCGAAGCACTCCGAGCTGGCCGACTGAAGTTCTGAGCCCCAGCGGAATCGCGCGGATCGAATAGCGGTAGGAAAGCGGCAGTTCCGCCAGAAACAGCGCCAACTCCGCGTGCGAGAAGGATGGAAAGCCCGCCAGCGAGACCACGCGGATGTGCCTTCCGCCGACACGCGGTTTGAAGCCCGGAACGAAGTCCTGATTGCCCAGCACCGCGTCAAGCGGTACTGGATGCCGAGGCGCCTTCACCCGGCACATGCGCCCGTTGATGCAACTGGTGATGTGCGACAACAGGGCGGACAGATCGAGCGGCGCCAGTTTCCATACCGGGCTGATCGCGTCGACGAATTCCTGTACCTGCTGGTTGAACCACTCACGCTCGCGTTCGCGATCGGCGTTACCGGAACCCGAGATAAACGCGCCTCCTAGTCTGGTTTCGATGGCCGAGGATCGGCGGCACGCGATGGTGATCACGCATCGGGTTTCGTAGTGGTTGCCTTCCTGCGCATAGTGCAACGCCGCCTCGTGGCCCATCATCGCGCTTACCGGATCGGCAAACGTCCTGTCAGGATGCTGGCCGCTGGGATAGCGCATCAGATCGACCTGATAGGCAAAGCCGTCATCGAGCCGCACGAAGGCGCGATTAGCGAGCGCGCGGTGGGCGTCCAGTTCGGCGGTGCTCGCCGAATTGAGATCGGATCCGTGACACTCGAACGCCACCAGCCGTGCCCCGTCCTTGGTCACGATGGTGTGATCGTCTTCCGCGAAGCCGTAGTTGAGCAGATCGGGCAACCCCAGCCGCCGATCCGGCTTACGTCTTAAATCTCTGAACTCCTTTAAAAACATCATCCTCTCCCCTTTCTCCTCATCCACGCAGCTCACGCGGTTGCGGCACGGTTGGGCGAATTCGCGCCGGCGCCGGTGCCCACAGCGACGCCCGTGCCGGATAGCGGCCTTGGCGATAGCGAATGTGGCGGATGTAGACGTGGCTTAGTTCCGGATCGATTTTCGCCAGCTGCACCAGTGCCCAATGTCCCGCGGTCGCCAGAAGCGCGCCGAGAATTGCCGTGTACCACTGGCCGGCGCCCAGAATCAGGGCCGCGGCGGTAATCCAGTTGGCGATCGCCAGCGGTCGCTCCGCTCCTGCGAGCAAAACCGGCCGCACCAGCGATTGGTGGATGACGTTCAGCCGCCGCCCTTCCCCGTTCATGTTCAGCTCCTCGGGTCTAGAAAAGTGCGCCCGCTGCCGGAAACAGCGCAGTCATGAGCGTGGTCGCGCCCAAGGCTGCCGCGCCGCCAAAGGCGATCGCCGACATCTTGCGTACGCCGGTGCCGTGCTCGCTCACCGCCCAGGTGATGCCAGTGCCGATGATCGCTGCGGTCGTGACCGCGTGCGCCACTGTCCCCTGCAGATCCGTCTGCAAGGTATTGAGCGGTGCATCCCATGGCAGCACGCCGCTGCCTGCGACCGCTGCAAACGATCGCGCCGGCAGCGCGATCGTTAGAACGCCGCAGGCGTAACTCATGCGCACTCCCCATTTCTTCAACCGATACTTTAACTTCTCCATTCCCGACCCTCCTTG
>Ga0182024_10021787_pt1 | contig 11601 bp, 8 predicted proteins | sample P32metaG_FD_120480 | JGI IMG/M metagenome (GOLD analysis project Ga0182024, IMG submission 120480) | Permafrost microbial communities from Stordalen Mire, Sweden - P3-2 metaG (Illumina Assembly) | ecosystem: Environmental > Terrestrial > Soil > Wetlands > Permafrost | place: Sweden: Stordalen... | reverse complement strand
CGGCGAGCGCGAACTGCTGGAAGTCAATCGCCGCTTTTATAACCTGCTGTGGTCCGGCGCGCGCCTGGTCGAACCGCAGCGCTTCAATACCTGGCCACTGGTGAACTCCGTGCTGCCGCGCTCGCGGCGGCAACTGGAGGTCGCACCGGGCCTGCGGCCCCGGCTGCCGATCGAGCACACGCAATTTGTCGACATCAGCGCGCCGGCACTGGCGGTGCTGCGTGCACACGGGGCGAGCGTCATGCTCGGCCTGGTGTCCTCGCTGCCTTTCGCGGCCGCCTCGTTTGATCTGGTATGCACACTCGACATCGTCGAGCACGTGGACGACGATGACGCGGCGCTATCGGAGATCGCGCGCGTTGCCGCTCCCGGCGCGGTACTGCTGCTGTCTGCGCCGCTGCATGCGTCGCGCTGGACGGCGTTCGATGACTTCGTGGGCCACCGCCGACGCTACGAACCGCAGGATCTGCTGGCGAAACTGGCGCGCCATGGCCTATCGGTGGAACGCAGTGCCGTCTATGGGATGCAGCCACGCTCATCGAAGCTGCTCGATTTCGGCATGTGGTGGCTCATCCACCATCGCGAGCGGGCGATGTGGTGGTACAACCGGGCGCTGATGCCGCTCGGCGTTCGTTTTCAGAAAAAACTCGCGCTGGCACCCGGCATGATCGACGCCACGGCGGTGGACGAGGTGCTGCTGGTGTGCCGCAAGCACGGCGCAGCCCAGCGCGCGGCCGCGCCGCCGCTGACCCCCCTGCTATGAGTAACGATAACCATCACTTATCGGCACTAAGAAAGTGGCTAAAGAGGCGGACTTAAAATAGGCCGTCGGATAAAAGACATTGGGCATGCCGGATGCCGGCGAAGCGTCGCCAGGCGCATGTACGCGCAGTACTGGGCCTTTCGTCGCATGGAAGCCTAGGCTCACGCATCCACGCTGTTGCATGCGACGCCAGACACTAGTGCTGGCAGCTTTCAACTATTCGCGTAAGCGTGACGCCGCCGGCTCTCGCTCGCGGCTAACTCGTGGAAGCCGCGCAAGTGAATCGGACTACTGTGGAAGTCGAGCCATTGTTGCTGCCGACCATACCATCGCCGCAGCAGTCAATAACGGCAGCGTGATCATGACAGCACAACCAATCCTCTGGCTTAGCTTGGAATAACGTTAAAATTCGCGTTCAAATTGTTTCCATTTGTTTTCATACCGCACCTTGTAGTAATTGAATGCGGTGACGGCAACAGCCACAAACACAGCAAATACCGTTGCTCCCGGGCCATGAGTCGGAATGACCCTACGTCCTAGTATCATAGAGATGAAACCGAAAACACTCAGGATTAACCCTATTTGCGTGCAAATTAGCAGGCCCATCGCCCTCCAATCTGCCCACCCATCCTCCGAAATAGCATTGAGAATTCCGCGCAATTCCCAGAAGGCAAAGGCAAGCAGCTTTCTTGGCTGAATCAATCTCATTCAAGGGCCCAATCCGTTCGCCGACATCTAGAGAAAGTTTCCGCCTAGGTCCGGCCAAGCCTGCGCAGCTCCACCCGGATAAAAATGATTGTATAGAGTTGTACCAATAAAATACTGGCTTGCGAACAGCACTGTAAGTGTTCCACCCACCATGCCTCCTAACCCGACGCCCGCGTTTGTGCCAAATTGGGACCACGACATACCGCCGTTAGAGGTCGATATATAGTCAAAAATTGTGCCGATCCCTGGGCCCGCCCATCCAAGGGCGTTTGCGAACTCCCCTAATGATAAAGTGGACAGGTACTGCACCCGCCCGTTCATGTGGTTCATTCCCATCCAAAGGCCGAGCGCGGTCTGGAACGTGTAGCCTTCGCGGCTGGTCCCGGCAATAGTCGTCAGATTCGTATTGGTCTCCGGCCCCGACCAGGTGGCCGCATTACGGCGACTGCGCGTTGAGCGCGTTGATTGCCGCGCCATCTCTTTTGCACTCACGATGGAGGGATCTTGGAGATGTCAGGTAACATCCGTCGCTACCTCTCGATCGTTAACCCGCCTGCACGAGGAGAGCACAGCATGGGCATTTCACGGCTTCAGTGCGCGACGCGAGCTCTGCTTGGCATATGCCTACTTTCATCGATCTGGCCGCTGGCTCGCGCTCAGCCCAGTCAGGGACTCGAACGCGGCGATGGGCTCCAGTGCGCATCAACGGGAAATGCCATACCGAACGGACTCGTGGTCCTTCTGCCGTCGGGAGAGAAGAACTATCAATCCATGAATCTGCAGGTTTTGAATAATCCCTACATAAGCGGCGTCGCGGTCCAGATCAATTGGCGCGACATTGAGCCGATCCAAGGAAAACCGGATTGGACGCAGCTGGATGCGCTGTTCGCGGCCGCGGAATCGTCAAAGAAATGGGTACATCTCATTATGTTCCCAGGCTTTTTCTCTCCGGCGTGGGCCCTAGAAGGCGCACAGACCGACCTGTTCAGTATCCAATATGGACCTGGCAAGGGCACCGACGCGAGGCTGCCGATGCCCTGGGATCGTGTGTACCTCGACCACTGGTTCTCCTTCATGAAGCTACTGAGCGCACGCTACGGCCGGTCGCCCGCATTTCGAATGATTGCGGCCGCCGGGCCGACATCGGTTTCCGTAGAGATGACCTTGCCGAACTCGCCGACGGCTCATCGGCAGTGGCTCAAGGACTCTTATACGTCCGCCAAATATCTAGGCGCCTGGGAAGACGTTTTTCACTTCTACGCCGGCGCGTTCCCCAAGCAGTGCATGTCTCTGGCCGCACCGGGTCTGCCGATTCTTGGTCCCGGGGAAAAGGGTCGTCCCGCGCATTTGCGCGCCAAGCACGAAGTCGTCGCCCGGGCAATGCGGATTCTCGGAAACCGGCTTGCAATTCAGTCGAGCGATCTTCACGCCGGACACGCCAACGTCGAAGCGCCTGACGGAACCGATTTTATCACCGGCTACAGCGGGCGGATCATCACCGGCTTTGAAATGCGCAGCGGTTCCCAAGACGACGTGGCCAGCAAAGCTATGGGCGCCGAGGGCAATCCGCCTCTGGCTTTGAGGCGATCAATCGATAAGGGGATGGCGCCCAACAATGCGGGCCGGCATGTCAATTACCTGGAGATCTATGTGGCAGACGTGCTTCCAGCCGATATGCAGCCAGACCTGAGTTACGCAGCGTCGCTGTTCCGCCCGGTAGCACACGAGACGGAATAGGTGTCAGACGCCGTGGAGCGGCTTGGTGCCGCGGCCGCGCAGACAGGTGGTTTGGCTGTGGTAGAGGAATTCGGGTCGATTTGGGGGGATAGCAAGGTAGCGGCCCCCTCCTGAAAGCCGCTCCACGGGCTTCTATTGCGGTCGGATTTCTCCAGTCAGCTCGAAAAGGTGACAATTCCGGCCGCGGCTCAGGTCAAACGGTAACTGGGAGCAGACATGCCTGACGCCGATATAGACGACTATATGACGAAGTGGCGAGATCTCGTCGGTGGTTTCATTCTTGCTTTCGGCGATATTGAGCTTATTACGATCCGACTCTGGCGCAATCATGTCGGAGAGAATCCGATACCACATCAGTTCAAAGAGCGTACTGGGCGAGTACTCAGCGCTCTTCGCCGCGCGGGCGATCAACATGCGGCCGTCATCATCGCTCGCGAGGAAGCACTTCGTATCGCGGACAAACGCAACATTGTTGCTCATCACCCGATGCAGGTTCAGGTATTCCAACACAGTAAGACGGGAGAGGTTCTGCTTGAGCAAGCCATCTCGTCTGAGACCACAGACGATTATATCGACGATGCTGAACTGACTGAATTGCGTACCCATGCAGAGGACTTGGTTTCTAGGCTGTACATCGCCGTTGGATACATTGACCCTAGAGATAGAGGCGAACCAAGAGTCCTGGCGGCAAAGTCGCGCGCATGATTCCAGTAGCGAAAGACGAGCCGGCTGCCATGCTGGATTTGCCAGGGCCTGTGCCGCTGGCGCTTGGCATTCCCGACTATCTGCGGCAGGCGTACTGGTGGGCCTACGTGCACCCGCGTGCGGTGCGGCTTTTTGAGCGCGACTGGCTGGTCAACCTGATCCTGTTCGGCAACTACGCGCGGCTGCGCGATGCTGTGCTCGCCGAAATAGGCGCAACCGTGACGGGGCGAACGCTGCAGGTGGCGTGTGTATACGGCAACCTGACGCGCAAGCTCTACGAGAGCCTCGGGGCGGATGCGCAGCTCGATGTGGTCGACATCCTGCCCATCCAGCTCAAGAATCTCGGCAGGAAGCTGCCCGCCGATGAGCGCGTCGCACTGGTGCACGGCGACTCCTCGCTGCTCGCCTGTCCGGATGCAAGCTACGACCAGGTGCTGCTGTTCTTCCTGTTGCACGAGCAGCCGCGGCACGTGCGCTCTTCGACGCTCGCCGAGGCCGTGCGTGTGGTCAGGCCGGGCGGCAAGATCATCGTGGTGGACTATCACCGGCCCGTGCGCTGGCACCCGCTGCGCCCGCTGATGAGGGCCGTGTTCCGCCAGCTGGAGCCCTTCGCAATGGATCTGTGGACGCACCAGATCAGGGAGTTCATGCCGGACGTGCCGCAGCTGGCGTCCTGGTCGAAGGAGACCTACTTCGGCGGGCTCTACCAGAAGCTCCTGCTGGTGCGCTAGCTGATGTCCTGACCCGGCACGTCGTCCGAGGAATCGTCCGCTCGTTGTTCCAATATGACGTTAAAAGAGCCGCTGATCTTTAAGCCGCTGCCAGAGCCCCGGCGCGGGATGGGCCGTTTCCGGCGACACAGCCGCAAATCCTCATCCACATGTGGAGCGCGTGCCCCGTTTATATAAAGGTGCCCCTTACCAAAATGCCTCCGATCCAGTTTCGTAGCCAGTAAGAGCACGAAGCTTTTCTCGAAATACTTTGAAACTCTTCTCCACAGCTTCTGCGTAATCGCCACCTTCATAGAGCTTTCGACATTTCCCGCGAATCTCGGGATGCAGACTCTCTATGGCGGCGGCGTCTGGGGATTCCACAACCGCAAGTTCTAGCCTCTCAATTAGGCGTACCGCGTCTGAAGGATTGCAACGGCGCAGAAAAGCCGCCGACCCGAAGGCCCGCGGCTGAAGAGCGTGCATCAGGTGACGATACTCGCGGGCGAGCTCAGCGTAGGCCGAGATCGTTCGCGTCGGTTCGAAGTGGAGATCGCGCTCAAGGGGTAACCCGAATAGGCGCGAGGCGCCCCCCCGCCTGATGCCGGCTACTCGTGAAATGTGGCGGTGATACCGAAGGTGCGTGGCCTGAAGGTGTAGTTGTTGTACTGCGGGCCCGGCGGCGGATAGGTGGGATTATTGCTGTCGGTGAAGGTTCGCTCGTAATTCGTCGTGGTGTGCGAATTCAGCAGGTTGTCGACGAAGAACGAAGTCTCCCACGGGCCAAACGTGGTACCGGTGCGAAACTGCAGGAAGTTGGTCGACGGCAGCGTGTACGACAGCGCGGTCGGGAACGGCGAGTACTGCGCTGACCGCGGATCCTGAATCGCCGCGGACCATGGGTTGCGGCTGGCGAATTCATCGTCGAAGCGTACGAAGCTCTTGTGGTCGGCGAGGACAAAATTGTACTGGGCTCCGACCGACAGGTTCCACGGCGGGTTGGTGCCGGGGCTGCCATTGATCGCGGCCTGCCCGGAGATGGCGTCGCCATCGAACGCGAGATCGTGCTTGGAATCGGCGATGTAGCGCGCTGAGGTGTAACCGAGGGCTACCTCGAGCGTGACCGGACCCAGTGCGGCGTCCGCCTGCAGGTCGAAGCCCTTGGCCGCAGCCGTGCCCAGATTGTCCGTGAACTGCAGGCCGCAGGAACCGGCCACATAGACATTCTGCTGAATGTCATTCCAGCGGATGTAGTAGACGCTGCTGGCGAGCTTGAGGACGTTGTTGAAGTTGTCCTTGGCGCCGACCTCATAGCTTTGCGTCGTGTCCGACTTGTAGGTCAGTGGCGCCTGGCCGCTGGTATAGCCATCGGCGATCAGGTCGGTCATGCAGTACGACGGCAGCGGCGCATTGGCACCGCCGACGCGAAAGCCCTTCGCGTAGGTCGCATAGAACAGATGACTCTGATTGAGCTGATAGGCCACGCCGACCTTCGGCGTGAACGGGGTTTCCTTCTGGTAGCCGTAGTTCGGACCGACCGGGCCGTAATTTTGCGGTCCATCGCTGTAGTTGTAGATATCGAACGACGTTCTGGCCACGCGCCCGCCGAGGGTCAGTTTCCATTGTTCGGTGAACGCGTAACTGACCTCGCCGAAGCCGGCCAGTTGATGATCGTGGGAGATATTGAGGTTGTAGTAGGAATCGCCATTGGGTAGCAGTGGCACGCCGTAGATGTCCGCGACATCCAGGCCGTACATCGCCAGCAGCAGCGCATCGGCCATTGGATCGTTGATCTGTTCGAGGCTGAGCTCGCGACTCGCCTGGAAGAACGCGCCGACGGTCCAGGTCCAGGGACTGCTGGCATCGTTGGACTGCAGGCGCAGCTCCTCGGTGAAGCTGCGCTGCTGGTTCTTGACCGTGGCCGGAGCGCGATAATTGGTCAAGCCCGGCGGCAGGTGCACGCCGAACGAGTCGATCAGCGGGTAATAGGCAGGATTGACCAGGATTGCTTCGGGAGCACTCGGCCAGCCGATGCCCTGGTAGTAGCTCAGGTTGTAGTCGGTGCCCTCATAGCCGGTCAGTTCATCGCGCACGTAGTACGAGGTATTCGACACCAGCCGTGTGTTGCCCAGATCAGCCTCGATCTTCAGCGCCGGCAGGTAGAAGCGGTCGGGCACCGCAGTTCGATCGGGATTGCCGTTGTTGAACACGCCCGAGGAAGGATTGGAAAGCGCCGGCCAGTAGGTCGATACATCGTGCTCCTGCTTGTCCTGATAGAAAATACTCGGCGTGACGGTGACGGCGTCGAGCGGCTTCCAGATCCCTGCCAGGCGCAGCACCAGTGTCTGCTGGTGATTGGCGTTGCCGTCGACCACCGCGCCGGTGGTCGGGTCGACCCGATCGATCCAGCCGCCGTCGCGCCGGTACCAGGCGCTGACGCGAAACCCGAGCGTGCCATCGATGATCGGGCCGCCGTGGGCCACGCCGGCCTCATAGCTCGGTTCGCCATACTGCGTGTACGAGACCTCGCTGCGCACGTAGGTGCTGTCCTTGGTCAGGCTCGGCTGCGTCAGGATGTAGCGCACCGTGCCGCCCTCCGAGCCGGCGCCGAACAGGGTGCCCTGCGGTCCGCGCAGCACTTCGACCCGATCCAGGTCGAAGGTCTTGGGCAGCGTGTCGTCCGGGTTGAAGCCCAGCGAGCGCATCTGGATCGGCGTATCGTCGATGTAGATACCGGTCGTTCCGGCGCCGCCCGAGGAGGAGATGCCGCGTATCGAAATCGCATTGGTGCCGGTCTGATCGATGGACACACCGGGCGTGTAGCGCACGATGTCGGTGAAATCCTTCATCCCCTTCTGATCCATATCCTCCTGGGTATAGGCGCTGACGCTCACCGGCACTTTGCTGAGCGACTCCTCGTGGCGAGTCGCCGTAACCACGATCTCCTTCAGCGCACCGCCAGTTTCCGCGGAGGCAGCCTCATCCGACGCCGGCGCGTTCTGGGCGCTGACGGCGCCGCAGGCACACAGCGCCAGCACACCCGCCAGCAGGACTCGCTCCAGCCTGCGCGTCGCTGCGAAATTATTCGGTGTCATGACTGGCTCTCCCATAAAATCCATCCCCTGTTGCAACCCGGGCGCAGCGCCCGGCCCCTGGCTCGCGATCCCCGCCGATTGAGTTCATTCACGAATTCAGCAGCACCGCCGCGTCGGCACCCCAGCTGACGTACACTTCGTCGCTCCAATCGATCGACCATTCCGAGGTGCGCCGTTCGTTCTGGGAAAATACTGTAACTACTTTTCCGCTCGCCGTCTTGATGCGGTAGGTCGAGCGATTACCGAGGTAGCCGAGCTCCCGCACCGTGCCGCGCAGCTGATTGACGCGCGCGGTGCCGACCGGCTGCTTGCTCAGGCGAATCTTCTCCGGCCGCAATGCCACCCACACCCGCTGGCCGATGCTGAATCGCCCGACGTCATCGACCAGCAGATCGCAGCCGGTCTCGGCGCATTGCACGGTAATCAGGCCAGGCTCGGAGGCGCTGACGGTGCCTTCGAACAGATTGGTGGTGCCGACGAAATCCGCCACGAAGCGGGTACTCGGGAATTCATAGATCTGCGACGGCGTGCCGACCTGCAGCACCTGTCCGCGCTCCATCACCGCGATGCGGGTGGCAAGCGCCATCGCCTCGTCCTGATCGTGCGTGACGACGATGAAAGTAATGCCCAGCTGATACTGCAGATCCATCAGCTCGAACTGGGTCTGTTCGCGCAGTTTCTTGTCGAGCGCCGACAGCGGCTCATCCAGCAGCAGCAGTTTGGGCCGGCGGATCAGCGCACGGGCCAGCGCGACGCGCTGGCGCTGGCCGCCCGAGAGCTGGTGCGGTTTTCGTTGCGCCAGCGCGCCGAGTTGCACCATGTCCAGCGCTTCCTGGATGCGCTTGCGGCGGGTGGCACTGTCGAGCGGCAGGCGCTTGACGCCGTAGCCGACATTGGCCTCGACGCTCATGTGCGGAAATAGCGCGTACGACTGGAACATCATGTTGACCGGCCGCTCATGCGGCGGCACGTCGCTCATCTCCACGCCGTCGATCGAGATTCTGCCGCTGCTCTGGCGGGCGAAGCCCGCCAGCATCCGCAGCAGCGTCGTCTTGCCGCAGCCGGAGGCGCCCACCAGCGCGAACATCTCGCCTTTGTAGATCGTCAGATGGACGTTATCCACGGCGGTATAGGCGCCGTAAGTCTTGCTGACGCCTTCGATGACGATCTGCGGCGTGGCGTTGGGATCCAGCCAGGGCCGATCGGCCAGCGCATTGAGTTGGTTGGCGATCATGCCGGCTGCCTACTCAGTAATCCGCCGGCGGCGAGGCGCGGCGGCGTTCCGGTGCAAAGAACGGCCGCTCCACCACTTGTGCGCGTGCCATGCGCCGCTCCCACACCAGTTCGCGATTGAGGTAGATCTCGGCCCAGATGCTGCAACCGGTCTGAATGTGCGGCGCATCGACCATCGCCAGTGCGATATTGCGCTTGCAGGTCGGAGACCAGGTGGCTGAGGTGACGCTGCCGATCTGCTGCTTGCCGGCCTTGTCTGCATACAGCAACGCGTTGTGCGCGGGCTTGTTGCCCTCGATGTCGAGCCCCACCAGCCGCCGGCGCGGTGCGCGCCGCTGCTCGTCGAGCAGCGCGCGCCGTCCGGTAAAGTGGCCCTTGTTGAAGTCGACCAGCCATCCCAGCCCGAGCTCGATCGGCGAGCGCCCGGTGCCGACCCTCAAGGTGTGCTCGCTGGAGACGAAATCGACGTTGGGCAGCACGAATCCCGCCTCGATCCTTGCCATGTTCAAGGCGCGCGAACCGATCGGGCGAATGGCGCACTCGCGCCCGGCGTCCATCAGCGCATCCCATACGTTCTCGGCATCCTCCGGCCGCATCCACAACTCGTAGCCCAGATCGCCGGTAAAGCCGGTGCGCGACACCATGATCTGGCTGCCCGCGCCCAGCGCCGGCGGCAGCGCGAACCAGGCCAGTTCGAAAGGCTTGAGCCGCTCGATCCCGGACAGGCCGAAGGCCCTGAGCACGGCGCACGAGGTCGGACCCTGCACGGCCAGGGCCGCGGTCTCCTCGGTGACTTCGCTGATCTGCACGTCGAAGCCTAGACCGGAGTCGAGCAGCCAGTCGAGCTGTCTTTCACCGCTACACAGCCGGTACTCGGTGTCGCTCAGGCGAAACACCGTGCCGTCGTCGATCAGCTGCCCGTCGTCGTTGCACCACACGCTGTAGGCCACCCGGTGCTGCTTGAGCTTGCCGATATCGCGCGTCATCAGGCGATTCAGATAGGCCAGCGCGTCGCGGCCGGCGATCCGGTATTTCACCATCGGCGTCAGATCGTAGAGCGTGGCGGCGTTGCGGATCGCAAAGTACTCCTGCTCCACGAACGTGAACACGTCCACCGTGGTGTAGCCCGCCCAGGCGATGAAGCTGTCCACCTGGCTGAGTGCGCGTGCACGTTCGTGAAACGGCGTCTTCAGCAATGGCTGACGGTAGTGCGGTTCGCTCCCGCTCAGCATCGTCAGGCCGCCTCGCGAATGAGCGCACGCGCGGCATTGCGGCCGGCGATGCCCATGACGCCGCCGCCCGGGTGACTGCCGGCGCCGCACAGGTACAGCCCGCCCAATGGCGTGCGATATTGGGCGGCGCCGGGCACCGGCCGCACGATGAAGAACTGATCGAGCGCCAGCTCAGCGTGATGCCAGTGTCCGCCGCTGATGCGAAACTGCCGCTCGATGTCCGGCGGAGTCAGCAGCTCCGCGGATTCGACGCTGGCGCGCAGCCCGGGCGCGCAGCGCTCGAGCGACTCGATGATCAGATCCGCGAAGCGCGCGCTCTCGTGCTGCCAGCCGGCGGCAAGCTCATAGGGCGCGTATTGCACCACCGCCGAGAGCACATGCTTGCCGGCCGGCGCCAGGCTCGCGTCGCTGGCGGTGGGCACGGTAATTTCGATGATCGGCTGCGAGGAGTATTCGCGGTACTTGGCGTGATTGAAGGCACGCTCGATGTAATCCAGTGACGGCGCCAGCAGCAGCCGCCCGAGCAGCGCGCTGGGCGGCAGAGCGGTGAACTGCGGCAGCCGATTCAATGCCAGATGCAGCTTGGCGGTCACGCCGCGGGCACGCAGATGCGCGATGCGGCGCACGAAGCCGGTGTCGAGGTACTCCACACCCAGCAGCTGCAAGAACGTCGTCTTCGGATCGGCGTTCGAGATGACGTTGGCCGCGCTGATTTGCTCGCCGGACTCGAGTAGGACGCCCGCGGCGCGATCGTGCTGCACCAGGATTCGCTGCACTACGGCACCGGTGCGGATCGCGCCCCCGGCCGCCAGCACGGTTCGGGCCAGGGCATCCGACAACGCCCCGAGGCCGCCCACCGGTTGCGCCAGCGCGCTGCCGCCCTGCGCTTCGGCAGCCATCCGGTACAGCAGCGGAAACACGCTTCCCGGGGATCGGGGGCCGGCGCGGCTGCCCAGCACCGCATCGAATCCGAGCGCGCCTTTGAGCAGCGGCGTCTCGAAGTGTTCATCCAGCAGATCCTGGACGCACATGCCACCGATACGCAGCAGTTCACGCATGTCCCTGCGCCCGAGCCGGCGGATGCGCCAGCCGATGCGCAGCCACGACAGTCGCGCCTGCCAGGAGTCGGTCCCCAGTCGCGGCGGTGCGCTGTCAAGCACCGGATGCAGCGCTTCGGCCAGCCGCCGCAGCCGCGCGTGATAGGCCGGAAATGCCGCGGCGTCGGCGCCCGATCGCCCCGCCAGCCCCGCCGGGTTATCCGGGTCGATCGACAGCGGCGACTGGTCGGGTGCGATCGCGGTGGTCGGCATGCCGGTCGCGGCCAGCTGCAGCCCGCGGCTATCGAGCCCGAGGTCCTTGATCATGGATCCGGGCATCAGATGCAGCAGATGCGCACAGGCGGAAACCTTGAAGCCCGG
>Ga0182024_10021786_pt1 | contig 11601 bp, 9 predicted proteins | sample P32metaG_FD_120480 | JGI IMG/M metagenome (GOLD analysis project Ga0182024, IMG submission 120480) | Permafrost microbial communities from Stordalen Mire, Sweden - P3-2 metaG (Illumina Assembly) | ecosystem: Environmental > Terrestrial > Soil > Wetlands > Permafrost | place: Sweden: Stordalen... | reverse complement strand
CTGCTTTGTGCCGCTTCCAAGGGCTCGTTCTTCAACCGATACATTCGAGGCCGTTTCCCTTGTGCCAAACTGACTACTGAAAACTAAGTGGCATTGGGCTGCAGCCAGGATTGGCTGCCCCACTACTTTTTGTATGTCGGCGAGGGAAAGGCGAATGCCGGCGTCGTCGCGATTCTTGGCTGCCGATTCGATCAGCGCGCCGGCCACGGTGAGCTCCGGAAATCCAAAACTGGCGCCGGTGCCTTTCATTTTATGACCGATAACTCCGATGGTTTCGTAATCCCTTCCGGCCAGAGCGACGGAAAGGCGCTGCAAATCCTGGATCCGGCCCTCCAGATACTGCGGAACCAGCGCCAGGACTTCCGGCGGCAAATCGGAATCTTCCTCCGGACAATCCGTATCCGCACAATACTCGGCCAAGGCGGCCAATAGCTTGGCTTTCCGGATCGGCTTGCTCAGGAACGCGGTACAGCCGGACGCCTTGCACCGAGCCTCTTCATCTTTGAGGGCATGGGCTGTCAGAGCGAGAATCGGAGTGGCTTTTTGGGTCGAGGCGGCTTCCCACTGCCGCATCTGCCGCGTCGCTCCGTGACCGTCGAGGATGGGCATCTGGATGTCCATCAGCACTACGTCGAAACGCTCCTTCCGGAACAGGTTCACTCCGGCCTGGCCATCGCACGCATGTTCAATCAGGTAAGGAGCGTCCTTCAAATAGGCGCGGATCAGGAATGCATTGTCCTCGGAGTCTTCGCAAAGCAGAATCCGATAAGGTCCCGCGCGGCGGGCGTCTACGGGTTGGGCCAGACCTGGCGCCGATCCGGGCAAGCCCGCCATGGCTTCGAACAACTGGGCGCGCCGAATGGGCTTCAAGACGTAGTTCGCAAGGCCCGCCTGGCGGCAACGCTGGGCCGTGGCGGAACGTTCCCCGGAGGTGATGATCACGATCGGAAGCCCTTCGAAATTGCGCATGGACTTGACCTTGGCTGCCAAATCCCATCCATCCATGCCCTGCGCCTGGTGATCGACGATCAGCGACTGGAAGGGAACGGATGTTCTCTGCGCTTCAAACAATTGGTAAAGGGCCGCCTCCGCGCCGCCGGCTTCCACGACCGAGATTCCCCAGCCCTCTAACGGTTCGCGAACCAGGAGGCGATCGATCAGGTTCTCCCCTACCAGCAAAACTCGCCCGCCCTGCGGATCGGCGTTGGCAGGCGCGGACGGCGCTTTAGCCTGACCGGTCTGCAAGCGAAACGCCGCCGTGAAGCGAAAAGCGCTGCCGCTTCCAGGCGTGCTTTCGACGGTTATCGAGCCCTGCATTTTTTCAACCAAGGAACGGCAGATTGCCAGGCCCAGCCCGGTGCCTCCATAGTTCCTGGTAATGGAAGAATCCGCTTGTGTAAAGCTGTCAAAAACAAACGGCAGCTTGTCGGCGGGTATCCCAATCCCGGTGTCGGAAACCTCGAACCGAAGCACGCAAGCCGGCTCGGATGCGGGGCCCCCATCGAGCCGCACAGTCAAACGGATGGCGCCGGCGCCGGTGAACTTGATCGCGTTGCCGAGAAGGTTCATCAGGACGGAGCGGAGCTGATGCGGATCGCCGATCAGGCGGGTGGGCGTGCCGGGCTCGATTCGAAACGACAGGTCGAGATCTTTCGCGCGGGCGCGGCCGGAAAGCAGCTCGATTGTTTTTACGACAACATCGTCCAGATCGAACCTTATATTCTCGATATGGAGCTTCCCGGACTCGATTTTGGCGAGGTCCAGCACATCATCGATCAGTTTCAGGAGGCTCTCGCCGGCCCGCTGGAACACGTTCACATATTTCAGCTGCTCGGGGTTGAGGGGAGTCTCGGCCAGCAGGTCGGCCATTCCGATGATGGCGTTCATGGGCGTCCTGATCTCGTGACTCATGGACGCCAGGAAGTCGCTCTTGGCGCGATTGGCCGCTTCCGCCGCTTGTTTGGCCCCGTTCAGCTCGGCTTCCGCCCGCTTGCGCTCTTCGCGCAGCCTTTGCATTTCGAGCGCCCGGACTATAGCGGCCGGAAGGAGTGCCAAGCGATCTTTGAGGACATAATCGGTCATCCCCATTTTCATGCACGCCACGGCCATCTCTTCACCAAGGTAGCCGGTCAAGAGAATGAAGGGAATATCTTTGCCCTGTCGCTTTAGCTGCTCGATGGCTCTGCCGCCATTCCAGCCTGGCAGTTTGTAATCCGAAATAATGACATCGTAGGTCCCGGTCCGGAGCTTCTCCACGAACTGCCACTCAGCTTCGACGGTTTGGGAACGAACTTCGAAACCGGCCCTCCGCAGTTCCGCCAGACAGAGCTTGAGGTCCTCCGGATTGTCTTCGATGAAGAGGATACTGATGTTCACTGCGGTTATACTCCCTGGCCGATATGGCCATCGCCTGCGTCAGGTCTGCCCTTTGGAATGTGAGGCGCTACGCCATCGAGCCGGAAACCTGTCAGTTACTAATCGGCCGGTTGTGCGTTTTCTAGAGTGATTGGGGGGCTGGCTTCTGCCGGCATATGGACCGCCCGGGGAAGCCTGACAAGCTTCAGTCGCACTTGCTGGAGGGCCGAGCGCCCGGAGCGGCTCGGGACAGGGCAGGCCATGGGCCCACCCCACGACTTTTTTGGAGAACATCGGCGGCCGGCAGCACTATACCCACAGCGAGGACTTGAGCCTGCGGCTGAGAAGCCGCGCCCTGGGGGATTTGGCGCTCAGGGCGCCCATTTAACGATATGCCTAAAATTTGTCGATCTTGCCTGGCCGAAACCGGCGCGCGAGTAACATGCGGCCGGTAAAATCATCGCTCGAGATGAAGATCGGCATAACCATAGTTCTTGGGGTCGCCGTTCTGATCGCCACAGCCTGGGTGCAGTATCGAACTACTAAAGAGGCGACGAAAGCCGCCTATTGGGTGGATCATACCCACCAGATCCTTGGATCGTTCACCGAGGCCTTACTCGCCGCGACCCGGTCGCAAAACGCCGTGCGCGGTTACGCTATAACCGGCGATCCCGCTGTACTCGCTCCCCGTGAAGCCGCGATTTCGGAACTCGGCAAGAGTCTCCGGCGTACCCGGGAACTAACCGCGGATAACCCCAGGCAGCAGGCACGGCTGGACACCCTCAATCCCATTGTCAATCAACTTTTCGCGATTCAATGGGAGATGGCCGATGAGCGTAAATCCCCCGGCCATTCCCTTGAGCGCGAAGCAATTCTGGTTGAGCGTGGAAAGCGCATAGCCGATGAGATGCGCCGCGTAATCGATGAAATGCGCAACGAGGAGACCCAGCTACTCCAGGGCCGCGAGAAGAGGGCCACTGGGATCGCGCCGGTAGTCATCGCCTTGGGTAGCTTTTCCGTTCTTACGATATTCATCGCTTCCGGCCTCGTCTTCCGCCAGGTCCGCTTGCTGAGCCGGGCCGAGCGCCAGTTCCGGCAGATCCTGGAAGCCGCGCCCGACGCCGTGGTTGTGATTAACCAGGAAGGCGGTATAGTCCTGGTGAACGCCCAGTTGGAGAAGCTTTTCGGCTACCGGCGCGACCAGTTGGTGGGAAGCGAGATAGAGATGTTGATACCGGAGCGTTTTCGGCAGGGCCGCCCCGGACACCGCAAAAGCCTCTTCTCGGGCGCGGCTGCCCAGCCCACAGGCGCCGTTCTGGAACTGGATGCAAGGCGTAGCGATGGTTCCGAGTTCCCGATGGAGATCAGCCTCAGCCCGCTGGATACTGGAGACGCTCTGCTGATTTCCGGCGCCATCCGCGACGTCACCGAACACAAGCGGGTTGAGGAACAACTGAGGGCGCAGGCGGCCGCGCTCCAGCAGCAGGCATCTCTACTCGACGTCGCTCATGATGCCATCATCGTTCGGGAATTTGGCGGCGAGATTCGCTTTTGGAACCGTGGCGCCGAATCGATCTATGGCTGGAGCAAGGCGGAGGCGATCGGGCAGATTTCCCACACCCTGCTTCAGACCGAGTACCCGCAACCAATGTCGGAAGTCGAAGCCGCGGTCCGCCTGGATGGACGATGGGAAGGGGAGCTCATCCATGTCAGGCGCGACGGATCGCGTGTCATGGTTGCCAGCCGCAAGGTCCTGCAGCAAGATGAGCGGGGCAACGTCCTCGGAATCCTGGAAATCAACACCGACATAACCGGCCGCAACCAGGCGGAGGAGAAATTCCGGCAACTGCTGGAAGGCGCGCCGGATGCCATTGTGGTGTTCGACCACGAAGGCAAGATGGTACTGGTCAATGCGCAGGTAGAGAGGCTTTTCGGTTACCAGCGCGATGAGCTTCTGGACCGCCAGATTGAAATGTTGGTGCCGGAGCGCTTCCGCCAACTGAGCCCCGAGCACCCTGACGGCGTCTTCCTGGGACCTCATTCCCCCCCGATGGCAGCCAGCCTGGAACTGTTCGGCCTTCGCCGCGATGGCGTCGAATTCCCCGTCGAGATCATTTTTAGTCCGCTGGAGACTCGTGAAGGCACGCTGGTTTCCGGCTCCATTCGCGATATCACGCAGCGCAAGCGCGCGGAGGAAGAGATCAGAAACCTGAACCGGGGGCTCCAAGATGGCAACGCCGAGCTGGCCGCCTCCAATAAGGAACTGGAAGCCTTCACCTATTCCATCGCGCATGACCTGCGAGCGCCTCTGCGGCACATCCAGGGCTTCTCGAAGCTGTTGGCCGAAGATCTTAGGGATGAAACGGATCCGGCAATCCGCGAATACCTGCGCGACATTGTAGGCAGTACTCACGACATGGGCCGCATGGTGGACGATCTGCTCGCTTTAGCGCGTATCGGACGCCAGGAATTGACCATTCAGGTGACCGGACTCAATTCCCTGGTCGAGGAAGTCCTCAAGGACATTAAACGCGACATTGCGGATCGGGATATCGAGTGGAAAATCGGGGACTTGCCGTATCTCGATTGCGACGCGGGCCTTTTGAAACAGGTGTTCGCCAACCTGCTATCGAACGCCGTCAAGTACACTCGTCCCCGCAAACCGGCCTTGATCGAGGTCGGACAAGTGAAGGGGGAAGGCCCGCCCACGATCTTTGTTCGCGACAACGGGGTGGGCTTCAACATGAAATACGCTGATAAATTGTTTGGGGTGTTTCAGCGTCTGCACCGCAAGGAAGAATTTGACGGCACAGGGGTGGGCCTGGCGACGGTGCAACGGATTGTTCAGAAGCATGGCGGCGCCATTTGGGCCGAAGCGGAATTGGATAGAGGGGCTACGTTCTTCTTCAATCTCGCGGTCTCAGGCACGGGAGTAGATTCGAAAGGAAAGCATGACCGGTCACGAAATGGCAATTCTGTTAATTGAAGACGACCCCCGGGACGCGAGGCTGACCGTCCGGGAGTTGCAGAGCGGCAACGTCAAGACCCGGATCGACGTCGTCCACGATGGGGAACAGGCGCTGGATTATCTGTTCTGCCGGGGAGCCTACAGTGAGCGCTCGCCCGACCATCCGCCACAACTGATCCTGCTGGACTTGAAGCTGCCCAAAGTGGACGGCTTGCAAGTGCTGCGGGAAATCAAGAGCCGCGCTGAGACCCGGCCAATTCCAGTGGTTGCGCTCACTTCCTCCCGCGAAGAGAAGGATATGGTGGCATGCTACCAATTGGGGGTCAACAGCTATATCCAAAAGCCCGTGGATTTCGAGCAGTTCCGGGAAACCATCAAGACCCTCGGGCTTTATTGGATCAAGCTTAACGAGCCGCCGCCGGAGAAGGCTTTTCAGGCGTAGCAGGCGCAAAGTTGCCCAGAAATCCGCTCAGGTTCGAGAGATGGCGCGCCACAGCCAGCTTGTCGGCTTCTTCGGAAGCGCTTCGGATGGCCGTTCCCGCGTCCGATACCGTCGGCAATCCAAAAGCGTTGCCGGTGCCTTTCAACTGGTTGGCGATGGTCTTGACCTGCTCGTAATCGCCGCACTGGGAGGCTAAGACCATCTGTTTGATTTTTTCCAGCATGCTGGCGATGTATTCGGGCAGCAGCTCGCGGATCACCTGAGTTTCGATGCTCTCGCGAGAACCGGAAACGGCGGATTCAGTTCCACCGTGAAATCGAGAATCGTCCAGGATGCTGAGGCAGCATCGCAGCTTTTCCACTCCATACTGCGCCGCCGCGAGGTTTGGCGCCTGTTCCAGGCTGGCCCCGATCTCGCAAATCGCCGAGAGGCCGCAAGCCGTTCCGGACGACCTGAGCCGGCGGCCGGTGCGCGCGATGGATGCCAGGTCCGACTCTTCGAGAGCTTCCATCAGGCATATCAGCTCGCTCCGGCAGGTCACGATGAAATCGGCCAGCAATTCGGGCGCGGGCATTCTGGGCGCGCCGTATTGGCGGACCACCTGTAGCAACGTTTGCCGAAGGATGGGTTTTGTGAGGTGCAGCGCGCAGCCCGCTGCAAGGATGCGCCTGGCGGCGGTGACGTCGGAAAGTGCAGTCAATGCCGCAACGGGCGTCCGCGGCAATCTGTTTTCGGTTTCCCAGCGGCGGATCTCCGCGGTTGCCGCGTATCCATCCAGCACAGGCATTTCCATATCCATGAAGACCAGATTGAAGGGCAGCGCCGCGCGCTTGAAGACCTCGATTCCGTCCCGGCCATTGCTCGCGACGGTGAGGGCGATCCCCGGATCGGCCAGGTAGGCCTGAAGCAGCCGCACCGTGTCGGGGCAATCGTCTACCAGCAACACGCGGCATTTGGCCTGCGCTGGCGTGGATGCTGCCGGGCGCTGGCACTTTTCCATTACTTCTAGTTGTTTCATAGGCTTTGTAAACTACTCATCGGCGGGTCTTGAGGTTCTATGAAGAAGTGCGCCGCGTTCGGGGTAAGCGGGGATGCTTGGCGATTCCGCTCCCATAACGGTCGCGGCTCCGCAACTATTTGCAAATACGTGGCCGCCTCGGAATCGTGCTGACAGCGGTGGGGTTCGTGCCGTAACATAGGTGTATGGGATGTGGACACGGTCAGAGCGGTCTGAATCAGATTAACAACGCCATTCGCCCGGGCGCGCACAAGGTCTTCTGCACTAAGTTTCAAAAAGAGATGGAAGGTCTCGATGAGGTTCCGTTCGAAGGCCATCCGCTGGGACAGAAGATCTATGAGAACGTGTCCAAAGAGGCCTGGAAGATGTGGGTGGAGCACATGAAGATGCTCATGAACGAGTATCGGCTCAACCTGGGCACCGCCGAAGCGCAGGAGTTTCTGATCCAGCAGATGGACAGTTACTTCTTCGGCGAGGGATCGGCGTTGCCGGAAGGCTTCGTGCCGCCTAAAGCGAAGGGCTAGACGGCAGGACGGCGGATGGATTGTGCGCGGGTGGTCTTCAGCGGTCACGCCATCGCGCGCATGTTCGAGCGGGGTATTGAACGAGATGAGGTGCTGGCGGTGGTGGCAACCGGCGAGACGATTGCCGATTATCCCGAGGACCGGCCCTATGAAAGCGAATTGCTCCTCGGGTTTGCGAACTCACGGCCTCTGCACATAGTAGTGGCATTTGATCGTGGGAACACGACGTGCATCGTGATCACCAATGACGTGCGTCATCTGTAAACACGGGGAAACCAATCCCGGAGCGGTCACGGTAACTCTTCAGCGCGGAGAGACGACCGTGATCCTGAAGGAGGTCCCTGCGCAGATCTGCGACAACTGTGGGGAGTACTACCTGTCGAGCGATGTCACTGCTCTAGTTATGGAGAAGGCCGAGCGAGCCGTTAGAAGCGGCGCCGAGGTCGAGATTCTCAGGTTTGCAGCGTAAGGGCTTGGTATCGGCTGCCCGCGTGACCGATGTTGTGGAGCACATGAAGACGCTCACCGACGGGTTGGCGCGGGAGTTGGAGGTCAGGCCAGCGAAATATTGGAGCGGCTTCCCGAACTCGGCGTCGTAGATAAGAAGACGCATTCCAGCTCGCGGACGACGATACGGTGCTGAAGTTGCGCGGTTACTACGGCCGCGAGGGCGCGCCCACGGCCAGCCAGTGCCACCACAACCGATTCGACCACCAACCGTACGGCAGAGCCACCCGTTGGTACCGCCAAAAGCTAAGGCTAAGAGCTAGGTTTTCTCGCGCCCACTCGCGGCAATTCGCGCGTCATCAGTCCAAAAAGAGCCAGCGACGCGATGGGCGAAATCGTCGTCCAGAAATACATCACCTCCGGCGAATTCGGCCAACTGTTACTTCGCTCGTAATAGGCCCTGAGCACGGCCACCGGAATCAGATAGAGAAACGCCGCGCAGACCAACGCCGCCGCCACCAGCCACCACAATCTGCGCCGGGCGGCATAGCTCAGAAACAGCGCTACCCCCGGATACTGCATCACCTGGTAGTGGGTCCATGACACCGGCGAGGCTGCCAGGGCCAACGCCATAATGGCGGCGCCGGCCAGGGAAACCTGCCGGGAAGTGAGTCTGCCGCGCACCGCGATTGCCAGGACCAGGCATCCAACCGCCAGTGTGAGCAGCGCCACGCCGGCCGAAAGGAGCCGCTGGCCGGTGGATAATCGAAGGCCTGGCAGACCGTTGCCGGTAATCCAATCGTTGGGCATCGGCCCGCCAGGTGGCAACGGCTCGTAGATCCGCAGCGCCACCGAGGGTAGCGACCAGCTCAGTACGGAGGGCGTTCCGGCGAGATAGTCCTGGCGCACAGGCGCTTTCGGGCCGGAGAGGCAGCATCCCAAGATGGCCCAGGGAACGGCCAGCAGCAGCGCCGCGGCAGCCATCGCCACAAACAGAGCGCGCCAGTCTCGCCGCAAGACAAGGATTGCGCACAGCACGCCAGGGATCAGTTTCAGGGCGAAGCCGGTCCCAATGCACGCTCCCTGCCGGCGGCCGGCCAGGGTGTAAGCCGCCGCCAGCAAGAGCGTCAACTGCGGACCGATCTGGCCCAGGGACAAGCTCTCGCCTGCCGCGGCGCCCAGCGACCATACGACTGCGACAATGCAGGCCGCGATCCAGTCCGATCCCAGGTGGCGCCAGATCAGCCACGCTGCCGCCAAAAGGCACGCGTGCGAAAAGAGGAACCAGACCCAGCGCGCCGGGACATAGTCCAGCGGCGCGAGCGGCAGTAACAGGCAGGCAAGCAGGGGCGGATACAGATAGCCGTCCGCGAGGTATGGCGACTCGCCGCGCGCCAGGTGTTGCGCCGCCAGATAGTAGCAGCGGAAATCGCTGAGGCCGGCGTTGGGCATTTGCTTCAGAAAGCTGTCGTGGAAATACCATGCCGCGCAGAGAAGCACCACAGTTGGCGGCGCGGCCCGTGAGAGCCGCTTGGTCAGGCTAGCCATCGATCCTTATGGTCCGCGCTGGACGGCTAATTATACGACGGGGCTGAAGGTTTCGAGCGCGGTTGCGATATCGAAGCGTAACCGGGAGTGCGCCTGGCGCAGCGCCGCTTCCACTTCCTGCGGCGAATTGCCGCGAGCGAAGATGAATCCTAAATAGCTGGCGCCTTCGGGCAAAGGGACGAGGCGCTGTCCGGGCGTGGCGGTGACGATGATCTCTTCGACGCCGGCGGACGCCTCTTCGAGACCTTCGACGGAGCGATAGACGCCGCCTTTGGGAATCGGAATCATCATCACGCCCGATGCGCCGTTTGCCAGATGGAACTGCGAGACATCTTCGCCAAGCGCGTGGCGCAGGATGAGCTCTTCGTAGGGCGGACCCCCTGGTCCGCACGGGTCCCCCTGGACCCGTTGTTTGCTACCGGGGTCGAGCTCATCGGGCCGCGGGCTGGCCGGCCAGGGGGCCGGAACAGGGCAAGCTAAGGCATGCGCTACCTGCAAAGCCTTGGCGCACAGGCCGCCGATGGGGCGCGCATGGGCTTCCAGCATCCAGGCGCCTTCGGCGTTGTGGCGCAATTCCGCGTGGACCGGGCCGTGGCGCAAACCTAGCGCTCGAATGGCGCGCGCCGTAGTCCGGATCAACATGCGTTGCACGCCTTCCGGCTCGCGCGACGGCGTTACGTAGATGGTCTCTTCGAAGAACGGGCCCTCGAGCGGATCGGGCTTATCGAAGATCGCGATGGGCTGGAGCTCGCCGCCAGTGACCAGCCCTTCGATGGCGAACTCGCGGCCCGGAATGTAGCTCTCCACCTGCAAGTAGCGCTCGCCAATTTTGCGGATGCGCTCGAACGCGGCGGCGAACTCCGCGGCGTTGTTCGCGCGAATCACGCCGCGGCTGGCGGAAAGCCCGAGCGGCTTCAGAACGCACGGATATGGCGCGCGGCCGGCAAGCGCGTGTGCATCTTCGGTGAATTGCGCTCGAAAGAATTGCGGGACGCGCAGACCCGCCGCTTGATAGAGCTGCCGCGCGAGGTACTTGTCGTTGCACGCGCGCGCTGCGGCTGGCGGATGGAACGGCGCGCCGAGCATCTCCGCCGCTTCGGCGGCCAGCATCGCCGGCCGGTCGCCCACGGCCGCCACGCCATCGAAATGCATTCCGCGCAGGGCTTCGAGCGACTCCGCCACGCGGTCGAATTTGACGGGGATGGCGCGGTCGCCCCAAGGGTCCTCCAGGATATGGCAGCGGTCGGTCGCGAGCGTCAAATCGGCGCCCAACCGCCGCGCCGCATCGGCGAAGACGCGGATCTGGTAGCCCGTGGTCGCCGCGAAAAGTAGAAGCCGTTTCGCCACCCGGTCCTATTCTCTCAATTGCTATGGTGGTGTATGTGAAAGCATTGGTGAAGAGCAGGCGCGAAGCGGGGTTGTGGCTGGAAGAGATCGAACCGCCGAAGATCGGCATCAGCGACGTATTGATCGAGGTGCTGCGCACGGGGATCTGCGGTACCGACGTGCATATCTACAAATGGGACGAATGGGCGCAGCGCACTATCCCGGTGCCTATGGCGATCGGGCACGAGTTCGTGGGCAAAATCGTCGAAGTGGGCTCGAACGTCAACGATTTTTTCCCCGGCGATATCGTCAGCGGCGAGGGCCACGTGGTCTGCGGCCGGTGCCGCAATTGTCTGGCGGGGCGGCGCCATCTATGCTCGCACACGCAGGGCGTGGGAGTGAACCGGCCGGGCGCGTTCGCCGAGTACATTGCCCTGCCGATGACCAACCTCTGGCGGCACCACGAAGGCATCGACCTCGATATCGCCGCCATTTTCGATCCCTTCGGCAACGCCGTGCATACCGCGCTATCGTTTCCCGTTCTGGGCGAGGACGTGCTGATCACGGGCGCGGGACCCATCGGCATCATGGCCGCGGGCGTGGTGCAGCACGCCGGCGCGCGCTTCACCGTGATCACGGACGTGAATCCGTACCGCCTGGAGCTGGCGCGCAAGATGGGCGTGACCATGGCGGTGAATGTGCATGACGCCAAACTGGACGCGGTACAGAGACAGCTCGGCATGACGGAGGGTTTCGACGTGGGCCTGGAGATGTCGGGCAACCCTTCCGGCTTCCGCGACATGATCGCCAATATGAGCCACGGCGCGAAGATCGCCATGCTGGGCATTCCGTCCGAAGATATGACCATCGATTGGCGCACGGTGATTTTCAACATGCTGACCATCAAGGGCATCTACGGCCGCGAGATGTACGAGACCTGGTACAAGATGAGCGTGATGCTGCAATCGGGACT
>Ga0182024_10021785_pt1 | contig 11601 bp, 8 predicted proteins | sample P32metaG_FD_120480 | JGI IMG/M metagenome (GOLD analysis project Ga0182024, IMG submission 120480) | Permafrost microbial communities from Stordalen Mire, Sweden - P3-2 metaG (Illumina Assembly) | ecosystem: Environmental > Terrestrial > Soil > Wetlands > Permafrost | place: Sweden: Stordalen... | reverse complement strand
CCATCCGCTAAAATAGAACTATAGACATTTCACAAGGAACATCGAGATCGCCAGACCACTAGGACGGTATCTCCTTTGTTCCCTAATATTTGCCTGTAACCCATTTGTTTAGAATATTTTAGCGACACCATATTTAGTATGTTATTGCAAAGAAATAGACTTAGACCATAGTCCCCCCCCAGGGGGGAGGGGGTGACCCAGCGCAAACTCCCGAATATCCGATCCAATGGAGGTGTACCGTCAACGTGATGCCAACAGCCCTTCTCCAAACCGACCTCGGCTCTATTCCCCTCACCGCCCGCGGCAAAGTCCGGGATATCTACGCCGTCTCCGAGGATGAACTTCTCTTCGTCGCCACCGACCGTATCTCGGCCTTTGACCACGTCCTTGGTAGCGGTATTCCCGACAAGGGGAAGATCCTCACGCAACTCTCCCTCTTCTGGTTCGACTTCCTGAAGACCACAGTTCCAAACCATCTCATCACCGCAGTCGCCTCGGACTTCCCGATCGAGTTGCATCCTTTTGTTGCGCAGCTCGACGGTCGCAGCATGCTGGTCAAGCGTGCGAAGATGTTTCCCGTTGAGTGTGTCGTCCGCGGTTACCTCTCCGGCTCGGGCTGGAAGGACTATCAACAGACCGGCGCCGTCTGCGGCATCGCACTCCCTCGTGGCCTGCGCGAATCCGACCGCCTCCCCGAACCTATCTTCACCCCGGCCGCCAAGAACAACGTCGGTCACGATGAAAATATCTCTTTCGCGAAGATGGTCGACACCATCGGTCAAAAAGCAGCGGATGAATTGCGCGACCTCACCCTCGTGATCTATCAGAAGGCAGGCGAACACGCAGCCAGCAAAGGTCTGATCCTCGCTGACACCAAGTTCGAGTTCGGCCTGATCCGGAATAAGAGCGGCAACGATCAGATCATCCTCGCCGACGAAGTACTGACCCCCGACTCCTCCCGCTACTGGCCTGCGGAGACGTATAACCCCGGCGGCCCGCAGCCCTCCTTCGACAAGCAGTACGTCCGCGACTACCTCGAATCGATCCACTGGAACAAGCAAGCCCCCGCGCCCGCGCTGCCCGGCGAGGTCGTAGCCCGCACCCGCGAAAAGTATCTCGACGCTTTCCGCTTGATCACCGGCCGCACCAACCTCGCCACTACCGAAGCCGTATGAGCCTCTTCGACTGCTTTCTGGTCGCGATTCTGGCCTACTCCACCATCTTGGCCTTCGTGCGTGGCATCATCCTCGAACTCTTCTCGTTAGCCGGTCTGATCGTCGGAATTCTGCTCGCTGCCTGGAACTACCACCATGTCGCACTTTTGCTCAGTCGCTTTATCGCGACCCCAGCCACCGCACAGATCGTCGCCTTCCTGCTTATCATCATCGGCGTCATGGTGCTCAGCACTCTACTGGGAAAGGCCCTGAACCGCACTGCACACGCCATCGGACTTGGCTTCTTCGACCGCCTCCTCGGCGCAGGCTTCGGCTTCGTCCGAGGCTGCCTGCTCGGCGTCGCCATCCTCATGGCCGTCGCCGCTTTTCTCCCGCGATCTCAATGGATTGCAAATTCTCAGTTAACTCCCTATTTCCTTGCGGGGGCGCATGCGGTATCCTTCGTTGTACCTCACGACCTTCGGCAGCAGATCCTGGACGGCGCCGAGCATCTCAAGCACAACGCACCCGATTGGATAAAGCCCCACCGATAGAGTCACAATAAGTAAGAATGCAGCCTCCGAAAAAGACTGCAAGCGAGGATTACCCTTGAAGCGCGAACTGGACGGACTCATTACTCAGATGCACAGTGCCGGCATCCCCTACGCGGACGCCATTCGCCAATTCAAGAAACGCTACATTCTCGAAGTGCTCGCACACCATAAGGGAAACCAGTGCAAGGCCGCCGAAGAGCTTGGCATGCACCGCAACACCCTGAGCCGAACCCTCGCCGAGCTAGATATGGACACCGCGCAGATCCGCAACGGCATGCGCCGGCCACCCAGCAGCGAGCGCCCACGCGTTCAAAGCATCGCCAGCGCCCGTTAGCCTCGAGCTCCGTCTAAGCAGCAGTAGATGATGCATCCCCCCCAGCCTCGTGCCGCCGCACTTACCCGATGCACCGCCGCGCTCGCGATCGCCAGCCTGACTCTCACCACGCTGGCCCAAGCTCCACCTCAGGCTTCTCAAGCTCCTCCTGTCGCAAACTCAACCCAACAACCTACAGCTCCCGCGAAAGCTGTGCAGCCAGCCGCCACGCCCCCTAGCAAGCACCAGACTGAGGCCGCCGAGGCTGCCTACCTCTCCGGCGCGCGACTTCTCGACCGCAAGGATCTCAGCGGAGCCGAGACCGAGTTCACCAAAGCGAACCGGCTTGACCCCGACAACCGCGACTATGCGTTGGCCCTGTCCCTCACCCACCAACGTCATGTTGCCGAACTTGTACAACAGGCCGGCAAAGCGCGCCTCCTTGGACAGAACGAAAAGGCCGATACCCTCCTCGCCGAGGCACGCCTGCTCGACCCGCAAAACGAAATCGCCTCGCAAAATGTTGACCCTGGCGTACTCCCCAAAGTCTTTCGTCCGGAGATCGAGCCGTGGATCAAGGAAGTCCCTGCGCTCGCCGGCCCGGTCACCCTCCTGCCCGACTCTGGCATGAAGAGCTTCCACCTCCACGCCGATCAGCAGGAGGTTCTCAAACAAGTCTTCTCCGCCTACGGCGTCCGCCCCGTCTTCGACGAATCCGTTGGCAGACAGGATCTCCGTTTCGACCTCGAAGACACTCCTTACCAACAGGCAGTGCCCATCCTCATGGAAATGGTCCACGGCTTCGTTGTTCCGCTCGATTCCCGCAGCGTTCTCGTGGCCAAGGACACTCCCGAAAACCGTCAACGCCTCGAACGCCAACTGCAGGAGACCATTTATATCCCCGGCATGACGAATGAACAGATGGACGAGCTCGGGAACGTCGTCAAGAATGTCTTCGACGTCAAGCAGCTCACCGTGGAAAAAGGCTCCGGCAATCTCGTCATTCGCGCACCCGAGCAGACCTTGACCTACGTCAATCTGACCCTCGCCGACCTCATCGACGGCGGCAGCCAGGTCATGGTCGAGCTCAAGCTTTACACCGTCGACAGGACCAACCAGCGCAACATCGGCGCTCAACTCCCCCAACAGATCGGCGTATACAGTGTCGCTGGAGCGGCGGAAAACCTTGTCACCTCAAATCAGGCGCTCGTCAATCAGGCCATCTCCCAGGGACTTGTCCCGGCGGGCGCGAGCAACATCGTCATCGCCCTTGCGCTCATCGCGTCAGGCCTCGTCCAGAGCACGCTCCTCTCCAGTACCGTCGGCTTCTTCGGTGGCGGCATCACCCAGACCGGCGTCACCACCAACCAGGACCCTACCTTCAATCTCGCGCTCAACTCCAGCGACACCCGCGCCCTGGACGACATCCAGGTCCGCGTCGGCGACCGCCAGACGGCCACTTTCCGCCTCGGCGAACGCTACCCCATCACCACCTCGACCTACTCGAGCGGCATCACCGGCAGCACATCTGCACTCGCCGGAGTCTCCATCAACGGAGTCAGCGTCTCCAGTCTGCTCAACTCCTCCCTCAGCTCGGCCACCATTCCGCAGATTCAGTACCAGGATCTTGGTCTGACGTTGAAGGCTACGCCGTCGGTGCAGAGGTCAGGCGCGATCAACATGCATCTTGACCTCAAGATCGAAGCGCTAAGCGGAGGCTCGCTCAGCAATATCCCCATTCTCAACAGCCAGCAGTTTGCCTCCGACGTCACGGTCAATGACGGCGATACAGCCCTTCTAGTTAGCACCCTCACGCGTTCCCAGGCCGCGGCTATCAGCGGCGCCCCTGGCCTGGGGGAGATTCCAGGCTTTCAAACCCTAACAGCAGACACAGTGACAAATTCGGATTCCAGTGAGCTTATCCTCCTCGTCACGCCGCACGTCACGCGTCTCCGCTCCCACATTGCGGCCGGTCCACGCATCGCCGTCGATCTACCTGAGCAATCGAACTAGCGCCACCATCCACCGGTAGCCATACCGTGAACACTGTCCCATGGGCCGCCCCTCTTCGCGTCCTGGTTCGGATCCGACCACCATGTTTCTCCACGATCCCTTTACTTACCCAAAGTCCAAGGCCGGTCCCGGTGAGTTCCTTCGTCGTCTGAAATGGTTCGAACAGACGGAATTCGATCTTCGGGCTGATTCCCTCGCCTGTATCCGCCACCGTCAACCGCACGCCGCTGCAACCGTTATGCCGGTTCTGCTGGGGATGCAGACGAATCATCAGGCGTCCTCCCTCACTCATCGCATCAAGCGCATTCCTTACGAGGTTATTCACCACCTGACGAATCTCTCCCTCCATCGCCAACACGTTCGGTGATGTAACTAGCTTCACCTCTGCAGTGATATTTCTCACCAGCATCCGCCCGGCGTACAAGGCCATCATCGCGCGCAACAGCTCTGCCACATCAAGCTCCACTGGCCGGCTGTTCTGCCTGTGAAAGCGCAACGTCTGCACCGTGATCTCGGTTACGCGCAACAGTTCCTCCTGAGCGATCTCGGCATACTGCTGCACGTCTTTCATCGATTCGCTCTGCCGAATCAAATACAGCAAGTTCGTAATCGACTCTAGAGGATTGTTGATTTCATGCGCAATGGACGAAGCCAGTTGTCCCACAGCGGCCAGCTTCTCCAACTTCCGCAGCGCCTCCTCCTGCTGCCGCGCCTGCGTGACATCCGTATTCACTGCAACGCCGCCAAGTATCTTCCCGTTCAGATAGATCGGTTCGGCCACACTACGAATCCAGCGGTCTGCCGTCCGCACTGTCTCAGTGGACGACTCCCCCGCCAACGCCCGATCCAGCGTCCTCAACTCGCGCGGAAAGTCTTCCCCGCTCATCGCCTTGGCCCGGCGATTCAACCTCACCTTTGCATCGTTCGCATCGAGTGTTGCGATATACACTCCATGTGGCATACCTTCAATCACCGCATCCAGCTCTGCCGTCTGCCGCTCGGCCAGCTCGTGGGCCGTCCGCAGATCTTCCTGCTGCTGCCCCATCTCCATCGAAGTCACCTCCCTGAACGTAACCACGACGCCCATCACCTGTCCCTCTACCGTCACCGGCTGCGCAGATACCTCGGCGATAAAGGAACTTCCGTCTTTGCGAAACATCGTGTCATTCAACTGACGAAACGACTTATTCGTGATCAGCACCTCGTGGACAGGACATTCCTCATGAGGGTAATGACGGCCATCGGGATAGTGATGGTGCACCAATTCGTGCATATTGCAGCCCACCATCTCCCCGCTCTCAAAACCAAACGAATTCACCGCCGTCCGATTGACAAACGTGCAGTTACCCTCCAGATCGAGCCCACAGATTCCTTCACCAGCAGAATCCAGCAGCGCTTGCCACTGCTGCAGTTGCCCCTCCGTCTGCATTCTCGGCATGGCCATTTGGCTAATCCCCATCAATCCTCACCGTAACTACGAACCCTTCAACAGATCAGATGCATTTTCACTGCACCGTGTACACACCAAACTGCGATTACATCTGCTGCACTCAGTCAGTCGACCCGCGTTGACCATAAGGAACATGGCCGCTATACTTGATTTTGTGAGAGCGGGAGTAGCTCAGTGGTAGAGTGCTTCCTTGCCAAGGAAGATGTCGCCGGTTCGACCCCGGTCTCCCGCTCCAAAGAAAGTTCTGCCCGCGGTACACTTCTCCTACAACTCAGCAGGGCAGAAGCCATGAAGCCCACCCGAGGCGCGGTACCCAAGTGGTAAGGGAGAGGTCTGCAAAACCTTTATGCGTCGGTTCGATCCCGACCCGCGCCTCCATAATATCAATAATTTATGGATTTCCTAATAGAATTTGATGGGGGGTCTTACCGTAGCGAAAAATGTATTTGCGTCCTTCCGAGCGGCGTTACGTTTTCTTCTTACAGGCAGGGAAATTTAGATGGGTAATTTCGATTTGCGGATGTGGCGTTCAGCGACTTGTGCGGTTTGTTTTCTTTTGTGCAGACTCTGTGTCGGGCAGGAAAGCCCCCCCGCGCAGAACCTGCCGGCACAAAGTCCGCCCGCGCAGAGCCCGTCCGCACAGAGTCCGCCCACGCCGCTGCCGGACGCGCCCGTGCCGACCGCGGACACGAGCACGACCACCGTCCCCCCAGACCAGGAGCAGACCAAGCGGATTATGGGGATGCTACCCAACTTCCGCTCCGTGAGCGCAGGCGCGGTCGTGCCGAAAGAGACGCCACGGGAGAAGTTCGTAACGGCTACGCTGGACAACTTCGACTACACTTCGCTATTCTTCGCCGGGGTCATCGCGGCGAACTCGTTTGTGACGAAGGCGACTCCGGAGTTTCACCAGGGAGCGGCCGGCTATGCCCGGTACTACTGGCACACGGTGGCCGACCAAGCGGTCGAGAACTATTTTGTGGAGTTGATCGTTCCGGCGATCACTCACGAGGATTCGCGCTACTACGCAATGGGCAAGCAGGGCGGCGGTGTCTGGAAGCGCGCTGGCTACTCGCTGAGCCGCGTGCTGGTGACGCGGACGGACGTGGGCAAGCCGACGTTCAACTACTCGGAGGTAGTGGGCTCGGCCGCGGCGGTCAGTATATCGAACTTCTACTACCCAACCAAAGAGCAGACAGTCGGCAATGGGTTGCGCAACTGGGGGCTCGACATTACGTACGACTCGGTAACCTTCCTGTTCCACGAGTTCTGGCCGGACATCAACAACGCAGTCTTCGGCAAGAAGGGCAGCAAAGCGGTCGCGAGTCCTTAGCCCTCCTGGTTGCTCAGGGCCATGCGCAGCCCCTGCCGATCGTTCCACGCTATGCGGAGACTGCTCGACAAGGGTGCTCTTCCCAGAAGCCGCACTCCGCCGAGAATGTAGCGAACGAAGATTGGCGCACGTCCGTCGCCAGGCCAGAGTTGCGATACAGGGCACATGATGCCTTTGGAATCAGGGTGGAAGACGCGATCGTCCCAGTTGCGCGATCCTTCAGGGAAGTCGGGATAGTTGCGGATGACATCCAGCGTTGACTGGAGGATGCGGTGCTTCCATGGCTCGGCGTACTGCGCCATGAAGAGGATGTGGCTGATGCGTTCGCGGCGAACTTCGTGAACGAACTCATCGAAGCTCGCCGCGTGCGTCAGATTGGTGGTCGCATTGGGTTCGACGCCATGGCGGTCACCGCCGCTGATTAGAAGTTGGTTCCACTTTTGCGCGATGGTTTGTACCTGGCGGTTTTCCTGCCAGTTACGCAAACCGTTCAACTCCAGCGCGTGGATGAACTGGTTGCTGTTCGTCAGGAATTCATTGACGTACGAGAGATGCCGCTCGGCACCCAATTTGTGCAAGTTCCATACAGGATGGTTGAACACGATCAAAGTGTTCGGAAGGGCATGCAACTCGGAGAGTATCTCATTGAGGCGCGCACCAGATGGCGCGACAGTAAACTGGGCGAAAGTACGCATCCAGTCTGCAGCAGTTGTGCTGGGCAGGTTGTGTATACCGAGATGAAAAACTGAATCCCCGTAGGGTACGGTCCACTCAACGGAGACCGGGGTGTTGCGGGCGCAAGGAACCGAGCGCAATAGCAGGGGCGCTCGGATGTCGTCATGATCGGTGACCGAGACCAGGGCGGCAAGTTGCAAGTGATCTTCAATTTGGCGGCGTTCGAGGTCGAAGGCCAGGCGCGGAGTGAGAGGCGGCGTCCAGTAACTAGCCGCGTAATTCAGTTCAACGCCGTGGACATCGCGGCAATAGCGCTCGCGGTTGGCGAAGATCGGGCGGAGCAGCTTGAACTCGGTTCCCATGTGGGCGAGAATGCCGAGCGTCTCCTTTGACATGTTCGTATGGCTATGGAGCGAAACGCCGGAAGTGAAACTACAATACGTGTCTCGCTTACGCCAGGAATAAGAGATGCTTGACCGTTGCATGGCCGCTCCGATCATCGGTGGAGTCGCACTGAATTGGCACAGCGTGCCCTGCAGCAGACCCGGAACAGATCGTTACGGCCTCTCCTATTTTCCTCTGTGCCAATGCGTTCATGGGAATTAGCGAGACGAACGTTCTGCCTACTGCACGATGCAACGTAGCCTGTCTATATGTTAGACGATTGCACAGGCCCGTGGGACAGCACAGCAATTCACTTGTTTCCATGGCGTTTTGTTCATCCAGCGTCTCAGGCTGAACCTTAAGAGGCCTGGTTTCAATCATCGTCTCAATTCGGCGGATCTCCGCTCGTATACTCAATCAAGGAGGCCACTTCCCAAGACCCGGGTAGAGGAACAGCAAGAATGAGAATTATCCTGATGACGGAGCCGTTTCTGCCCAAGATCGACGGCATCGTTACGATGCTGACAAAAACGGTTGAATGTTTGAGGCGGAGTGGCGACGAGGTGCTGATATTTGCGCCGAGCGGTGGCCCCAAGGACCTCTTTGGCGCAGAGGTTGTCGGCTTACCCTCTGTACCGTTTCCGTTGTATCCAGAACTCAGGCTGGCTCTTCCTCGTGCCTCCATGCGGATGAAGCTAAAAGCCTTCAATCCCGAAATCATTCACTTATTTGAACCCGCGCTATTGGGTGTGGGAGGCCTGTACTACAGTCAGGTTCTCAAAGTGCCACTCGTGATTTCGAGTCACACCAATCTTCCAGCTTATCTCCGGTATTACAAACTCGGAATTCTCGAGAAACTGACATGGAGCTTGATGCGGGAACGACATCGGCGATCCAATCTGAATCTCTGTACATCTACCGTGACGATGAACGACCTCAACAGCCACGGAATAAAAGACTTGGCGCTATGGGAGCGCGCGGTTGATTCGAACCTTTTTGGGCCGAGTGCAGGATCCGTCGAGATGAGGAAACTTTTGAGCAACAGTGAACCCGAAAAGCCTCTGTTGCTGTACGTGGGTCGACTCTCTGCGGAGAAGGAGATCGCAAGACTTCGCGATGTTATCCGGGCACTTCCCGAGGCTCGATTAGCGATTGTCGGCGATGGCCCAGTGCGGCATGAACTCGAACGCCATTTCAAGGGAACACACACTGTTTTTACTGGATATCTGCGAGGAGAGGCACTCGCCAACGCCTATGCTTCAGCCGATCTTTTTGTGCTTCCATCGAAGACGGAGACGCTTGGTTTGGTCCTGTTGGAGGCCATGGCTTCAGGATGTCCCGTAGTCGCTTGTCGCGCGGGTGGGGTTCCCGATGCCGTACAGGACGGCTTTACCGGCTTTCTGTTTGAACCCACCGACCCCGATGGACTCGTGAACACCGTGAAGCGCGCGCTTAGCAGCGGGACTGATCTCGACACCATCCGTATACAAGCACGCAAAGATGTCGAGCAACATAGTTGGGAAGGTGCAACCGACCAACTGCGACGGCTTTATGCAGAAACCATCCAGAATTGGCCACCTAAGAAATCAGGCGAACCGGAAGGTGCAGTGAAGCGACTTACATCCCGCGTAGCGCTCGCTGTGCTGCGAACCCTGCTGCCCTGAAGCGCATGTCTTCGTGGGGGCTGCGCGTCGTCTGATGCTTGCCCACGTGGTCACAGCCAGCCCGATTGGAGAGCCGCCTGCGACACGCAGCGCACGTTTGCTGTTCCATTCCGACGGTTTGTTATCGCCGTAATAAGGGAAACGTCTATGCGTTGGTTCGATCCGACCGGCACCTCCAAATTCTCAAGAACTTACAACAACCAAATCTCTGAGAAAAGGATTTCTGGTGAGTAATTCGCTTCACCGCCATTTTCATGGCAGGACAGCTCTGTTCGCAGCGTCGATAGGCACACCAAATGGCTATCTCAAATATGAGAGGTTATAGTCAATATCTTATTCGATGAAGTTTATTGGTGCCCGGAGGGGGACTTGAACCCCCACGACCGTTTATGGTCTGCGGATTTTAAGTCCGCTGTGTCTGCCGATTTCACCATCCGGGCTCTTATATTTACAATAACTTACGGGATGTCACCGTTCGGTTCCATGAGGTTCTGTAAGGGTCTATGGGGTCGGTTTGGACAAAGTTTGGACAAAGTCCAGGTCGCCGTACTCATCAGCCCACGACCAAGGATAAACCCTCGAGGCGACAAAAACCTAGAGCTACGAAGCCACACCGCTACCCATTAGTGCTTCTGCGCGACGGGAGGACATGACATAATTGATCCCGATTCCCTTCAGTGGGTCACTGGGGCGGATCAGCAAGTCAAATGTTTTCATGAGCCGCAAGGGATATGCCCTTTTCACCCCTAAAGGTGAAGACCTATCGAATCGGCCGATCGAGCAAAGGCTAACGGAGCCGACTCCAGGAAATGGAAATCTGAGTGGGGCGTGAAGAGCGTCGCTGCCTGCTCTCGAAGGGACTCGCGGTCGCCATGTTGGACTGGAGGATCTCGTCAAAATGAGCTTGTTCATCATGGACCAAACGAACGTCTCCGAGATTCCCACCCCCGCATCGATTGATCCTTGCGTAGATGTTCATGAGCGACGATAGGTTTGGCAGCATCCAAATGGGCTTTCCGCGTTTGCTGTCGTCGGCACAGGAAGAAAGTCACGATAAGCTTCACTCCTCTCGTTTAGCACGGTCTCGTACTCGCTCAAAGCGAGAGCCGCACTTCTGCCGATCGCTTGGGCTCGACTTCCTTGTCCACGGCGGTGACAGAAAACTCGAGCAATGCCGCGAATTCGGCGCGGAGCGCAACATCGACGGGCTTCTCATTGGCTGAGAGATGAAACGGCATGAAACACGCGGTTGGTTCTGAGCAAGTTCGCGCCCACCAAACGGTCCATCGGCAAGTTACCGCCGAGGTTTGATTTGGGGGTTTAGCGCACGCAGAGGGCCTCGGAGGCTGCGCACAACCAGACGGAGATCGCCTTCGCTCCCGGATCTGGATAGCCGAGTACCCGATCCCCAAGATAACTAGACCGCCCCAGACGCGGTTTCATTTGCGCAGTCGGTTTGACGCCGCGCTCTGCCGCTTCGACCGCAGACAAGACTGTTTCGCGCGACGCCTTCTCGTTCGCTGGGCTCGAGCTACGGGGTAAGAAGTAAATTCTTCCATGAACCAAGGTATTTAGGCCGCGCTTAATCACTTCGATGTACTAACTGTGCGAGTCCAGCGACGGGTGCGGACCATCGCAGAAAGGGCGAAGACAACTCATTACCACACGCATTAGCGGCAGGTGGCAAAGAGCTCATCGCATTCCGGGCCATCTACAGTCCGAGCCCCGGTTGGCTCCCGTGATCACATACTGTCTCAGGCTTTTCTCACCTGCTCTAAGACCTGGGTTGGGGTGACTTTGCGCGAGGAGTAGGATTGGCAAACGGTCCGCTTCTTGAGGTGAGCCTAAGCTAACCTGATTGGGAGAGCCCAGAAGCGGAAAGCAAAGGTTTGGCGCTTCTCAAGGAAGTATGCGATGAGTTTGCCAGTTGCTCCAAATATTTCACTCCGCAATATTCTGTTCGCAACTGATTTTTCGTCTTGCTCGGAAGCGGCTCTACCTTATGCTATTGGCGTGTCCCGTCGCCACCATGGGCTACTGAGTATCGTGAGCGTGGTTTCT
>Ga0182024_10021784_pt1 | contig 11601 bp, 8 predicted proteins | sample P32metaG_FD_120480 | JGI IMG/M metagenome (GOLD analysis project Ga0182024, IMG submission 120480) | Permafrost microbial communities from Stordalen Mire, Sweden - P3-2 metaG (Illumina Assembly) | ecosystem: Environmental > Terrestrial > Soil > Wetlands > Permafrost | place: Sweden: Stordalen... | reverse complement strand
GCGCCGAAGCATTACCGCAAGGTGCTCTTCGTCCTGAAGCACATGCGCGGCGAACTCAGCCTCGCCACTCACTATGTCCGCACCCAGGGCCACTTGATCGCGCCGGCCGTGGAAGTTTGGGAATTTGACCTCGACGCAAAGGAAGCCCTCCGGGTCCTCTGGGCTTGAGCGTCCACCAATACGGCATTTTTATCCGACAGTGGCTCGTAAGAGTCCGTTTGGAAAAGGGATGATACGGGATTCCGCCGGGCGACGGGTTATGATTCAAGCTCTGGATGTGGACAGAGCAAACCCGTGGCCGGATGGCCAAGATCGCCAAGAAGACCAAGCGTTATCCGTCAGATCTGACGGATGAAGAGTGGGAGCGGATCGCGCCGCTCATGCCGAGAGCTGCTCGGCGGGGTCGGCGTCGAACGGCGGAATTTCGCGAAGTGATCAACGCGGTTCGCTACCTGGTTCGCTCTGGGTGCGGCTGGCGGATGCTGCCGATCCACTTTGGCCCCTGGCAGACGATCTATTGGTGGTTCCGGCGGCTCGCGCGGCGGTTTTTGTTCCAGACCATCCACGACCTGGAGTTGATGCTCGATCGCGAGAGCGAGGGTCGGGAGGCCAGTCCCTCGGGCGGCGTGCTCAACAGCCAGACGGTGAAAGCGCCCGCACCCAATGCGAAGAGAGGCTATGACGCGGGAAAGAAGATCGTCGGTCGCAAGCGTCACATCGCGGTGGACACCGGCGGGCGGCTGCTGATGGTCAACATCACCCCGGCCGACATCTCCGACAGCGCCGGCGCCCAGACCATCCTCGATGGCATCCGCAAACGATGGCCTTGGGTGAAGCACCTGTTCGCCGACGGCGCCTACGACCGGCTCCAGCTCATGGACAAGGCCGCCTATCTCGAGTTCGTCGTCGAGGTCATCCGCCGGTCCGAAAAGCAAGTCGGCTTCGAGGTCCTGCCACGTCGTTGGGTGGTGGAGCGAACCCTTGGGTGGATGACCCGCTGGCGGCGTCTCGTGCGCGACTACGAGACCCGCCTGGACGTCTCCGAGGCCATGATCCTCGTCGCCATGGGTGGAAATCTGCTACGCAGAAATGCTCACCCGTGAGTTTCCAAACGGACTCTTAGCGGAAGACGATTGGAGCAGACGGTCCATGGTCACGACCTCGCTGGGGCCGGCAAACGCTCGGACGGTGTCCTTAAGACAGCCGGAATCGTTAGCTCGCTAGCCCTTGTCGAGATCAAGACGCCTGGAGCGAAGCTGCTAGATCCGGACGAATACCGCCGTGACTGCTGGCGAGCTTCTCGCGAGCTTGGTGGGGGAATTGCACAATCTCAGAAGACAGCACAGAAGACCGTCGAGAACATCGCCCTAAGTCCGGTGCTTCAGGCAGTGGACGGTGATGGTGCGCCCACGGGTGAAATGATCTTCTCCTATCAGCCGAAATCCTATCTCATCATTGGAACCTTGGCCGAGTTTCGAACGCAACACGGGGTCCATCGCGAGAAGTTTGCTTCATTCGAACTCCTGCGCCGCCACACGGCTCAGCCAGAGATCATCACCTTCGACGAACTGCTAGAGAGAGCGAGGTTCATTGTCTCAAAGGCGTAGTTTGGGCGGAATATGGCGGGTAGTCTCGGGCCGCCGCCGAGCTCGCGAATGTGCGATACGAACGCGCCCCTGACATCCCCCCAGGGTGCATCGAGACGGACAACGGCGTTTTCGTCGATGACAGCCCTCCGCCGTCGCCTTCGCTCGGTTTTCGGCTTTCTGGCGGGTGTTCAATGTCGATCCGCAGGCTCGTCCCCGACCTAGTATCGATCATCGCCGGCGAAGCGCGCCGTCTATCTGGAGGTTGCGCGCGTCTACAATGGGAGCAACAACGGTTGGCTTGCCCTGTCTGTCCGCGACCTCGCCCAGCGGTGCAAGATCAACAAGGACACGGCGGCGCGGGCGCTGAAGGTCTTGGAGGAACGCGGCTTCATCGTCTACACGACGCCGGGCGGCTTTAGCCGCAAGACGCCACACGCGGCGGAGTGGAGGCTAACCGAGTGGCCATGCGACAAGAGCCACGCGCTCGCAACGAAAGCGTATCAGGACTGGCGACCACCGGCCGCGCCGCCGGCGACGAAATGCAAAAGCCGGTCCGAAACAAAGGGACAGCCTGTCCGAAAGCGAGGGACAATCACGCCATTTCGAGCCCGCACGGTCCCCTGAAACCGGACATTGCAAGGTGATTTGGCCCCGTTTTGATCGCCCGCCGGTCCCTTTGTTTCGGACACATATAATATACCAGGGGAGGGTGGCCGATCAGCTGGGAGCGACTCGCGCAGCGACCTAGCCGGCGATGCATACGGCCGACGCCTTCGAAATTGAACCGACCGCTATCACTCCGTTTTTACCTACTTGCGCCTGATTTTCAGCTTCACGGCGGTCATTCTCTTCGAAAATCGCTCGGCGCGCAGCCTCGCACTTTTGGGCGTCGTCATAGCCGCGCTGATAGTTGTTGGCCGGCTCCGACGGCCAAGTGACCAGAAGCTCATAGGCCGCCGGCTTTGGCGACGTTGACTCCACAGGCATAGCCGGCGGCTTCTGGGCTTCGCTCTCAAGAACGGCCACTCTGGCGCGCAAAGCAACAAGCTCTGGGCTATCTGCGGGCGTGGATTTTTGGCAACCAACAAGGACGAATAAGAGTAAAATCACGCTCGCGAAGCGGTTCACGGCTTGCTCCTTGGAGGTCGTGGCGGTTGACACTTCTACAGGCGTTTATCCAAACGATTTCGGAAAATCTGAGGGGAGCGGATGGCAATGGGCGGATGGTCAAGCGGACCCTACCGGACGCGCAATCGGGGCGCCGTGGAACGGTCCTTGCGCTTTGACATTCGCACACTTCGGCGGCGCGGTTATGTGCGGGCCGGCGCGCGGTCATCCGGCACGTGGAGCTGGAACCTGGCGGTGATCCCTGCGGATCGATTGCGTTTACAATCGACCTCACCGACCCGGATAACGGCTATGCGGAGCTCCGGTTCGCCATCAACGGCGACCCGCGAGCCCAGCGGATAGCGATCCTGGCTACACCATGCCGCTACTGCGGCCGGCGGTTCTATTTCTATTTTCCGAATACCTGGCAGCGGTGCGAGGTGCTTTGTGGCGTCGGTGGCGTTTTCGCCGCGCGGGACTTTCACCGCCTCACCTATCAATCCCAGTCGGAAGCACCGCTCGACAGAGTGAAGCGGGCGGAACAAAAGGCGGAGGCGCGACTATTCGGGAAGGACGGCAATCCGCGCCCGCGCGGGGCGAACCGGGAGCGGCTACTGCATCGGTGGTCGGACCTGTCCCAGCAATGGGACGCGGCCTTGTCGGCCTGGGCGTCTCGGCGCTGGGGCATGGAGTTTTAAGGGCGGGATGGCAAAACTCGAGGAATCGGTGCGGCCTCGCGGAAACCTCGCGAAGGGCTTGGGCCGCGTCCTGATCGTCCTGGCGGGCCTCTATTGGATGGCGGGGGCCTTCGTGACGTTCGAGGTTTACCAGGGCGCGTATCAAGGTGTTACGGCAGCCGCCGCGAAGGCCAAAGCCGAGAGGGATACAGCCGCCGAGACTGCCGCAGCGATTGCCGACGCCACGGCCGCCGCGAACGCCGCGAGCGCTGCCGCACTGGACGCGGCGAGGGCACCCGGTGAGCCATCGCAAGCGGAGCTTAGAGAAGCCTTCGCCAAATCTGGCGCCCCTGGCAGCGAGCCGGCCACTCCGCCGCGCACCTCTGCGGCGCCTAGCACGCCTCCCTGGGTGGTGGCGTCGCGCGTGGCGGCTCTCGGCGAGCGCTATCGTCTAGGCACGCTCGGAGACGGTAAGGGCGCATACGAAGAGGCCGTAAAGAGCGGACAAATTGCCGACCCTTACGCACTTAGTGCCATCGCTGGCGCGGCCGCGTGGAATACGGCGGCCTGGACCTTGATCGGATGGACTATCGGATTCGCGGTGTTGGCCGCAATCGTTCTGGTGATCCAGTGGGTTTGGCGCGGATTCGTCGAGAGCACCAAGCCCTAAACTTTAGTTGAATATGTGATAGGATTTTCTGTAAATATCGTGTATAATTTCATCAAGCCAGTAATATGGTCTTCGTTGATTCCGAATTCCCCAAATCCATTTTTGACAAAGTCCTGAACTACACTTTTTACCACTATGTGCAAATGGTCTTCTACTATCTCCTTAATGTATACACCTTGCGCTACTCCGGTGCCAATTACATCAAGATAATTCACCAAAGTTAGCGCATCTATTTTTACGAGACTAGGGTCATTGTAGTGGTTCCCCTTTCCCATATCTCTTGCTTCGTATAGGCGACGTTTGCTTTCCTTTAGGACTGGGTCAAAAGTGTACCGTTCACATGCCGCTATGGTTCGCCACTGTTTTTCTCTATCACCCTGAATGATTATTTGCTTGCGTAGCTCGCTCAACTGATACCAAGCTATGCTCGCGAGAGCCACAGTGCCGAAGGCCGTGAAAACGCCAGAGACGGCTATGAGGCAGTCCATCATCGTCAATGCCCCTAGATATGCAAAACGCCAGCCCCTAGGGGCCGGCGTTCTGTCTGGACTATCCGCTAGTAGTCGGTTTCAGCTCGGTTCATCGCTACGCTCCGTGACTCACGTCATCCCTAATTTGGTGACTCTCTGGTTCTCTCAAGCCCTTATCACACCATACCGGTTCCACCAAAAGCCTGACGATGTCGGTCCTCCACGGGCTTACGCAACCGTGGCCGCCCCGCTTTGACCACGCCGCTCGGAGCGGGGCAAACTAACCGCAACATTTTTGTCGGTGTGGACCATGTGCGGACCATGTTGCCTTGGACTGTTTAGTTGGGAACCAACGGAGAATTAAATAGCGGAAAAATAAGCCAAAAACTGGCGCACTCGACAGGATTCGAACCTGTGACCTCTGCCTTCGGAGGGCAGCGCTCTATCCATCTGAGCTACGAGTGCCTGGGCCGCCCGCGACCTAAAGGGGACGGCGGGGCGGGAGGTTTAGCCGATGAGGGGGCGGGGGCGCAAATTCCACAAGGCGACTCCTCAGGACACCGCCGCGGGCGCGGCGGCGTAGGTCAGGGAGACGAACACGTCCTCGAGATCGGGGTCCTCGGTGCGCAGGTCCTTGATCGGCACCCCGGCGGCGCGGACCGCGGCGATGACCTGTTCGACGCCCGCCTCCCCGGTCTTGAAGGTCACCGCGACGTCGCCGTCCGGGCGCAAGCGGGCCTCGAAAGGCGAAAGCTGGGGCGCCGCGGCGAGGGCCGATTCGGGCGTGATGACCACGGTGCGGCTGTCCAGGCGGCGCAGAAGCTGGCTGGTCGGCTCGCAGGCCACCACCTCGCCGCGGTTGACGATGGCGATGGTGTCGCACACCTCTTCGGCCTCCTGCAGATAGTGGGTGGTGAGGACCACTGTTACGCCCAGGCGGTTCAGGGAGACCACGTAGCTCCATAGTTGGCGGCGCAGTTCCACGTCCACCCCGGCGGTGGGTTCGTCCAGGATTAGGACCGGCGGGTTGTGGACCATGGCCTTGGCCACCATCAGACGCCGCTTCATGCCGCCGGAGAGCTGGCGCACATAGGCGTCGGCCTTGTCGGTGAGGCCCAGGGCGGCCAAGAGGACATCGGTGCGCCGCTCGCGCTTGGGGACGCCATAGAGGCCGGCCTGCACTTCCAGGGATTCGCGGGGCGTGAAGAAGACGTCCATGGCGATTTCCTGGCCCACCACGCCGATGGCGGCCCGGGCGGCGCGCGGGCGCTCGTCGATGTCGCGGCCCCAGATCAGGACCTTGCCGGCGGACTTTCTGGTCAGGCCCGAAAGAATATTGATGAAGGTGGATTTGCCCGCTCCGTTGGGGCCCAGAAGCCCGAAGATCGAACCGCGCGGGATGGCCAGATCGATCCCGCCCAGCGCCTGCATGGCCGGGGTGGTCTTGGTGGCCGGATAGGTCTTGAAAAGGCCGGTGGCCTCGATGGCGAAGTCGGGAAGGTTCATGGAAATCCGTTTGCCGCCGCCGGCTCATTGACGAAGCGCTTTGCGCTCGCATACCTAGGCGCGCTCCCGCCACTTCAAAAGGCCGACCGTATCGATGACCTCCCCGACCGGCTCGGATGATCCCAACCGGAGCCTCGCCCTGGACCCGCCGGAGATCGTCGCCGTGCGTTCGCGCCGCGTCGCCTGCGACGGGCTGGGCGGAGCGCTTGGCCATCCGCGTGTCTGGCTGGAGATGGGCAAGGCCGACTTCGTCGAATGCGGCTATTGCGACCGCCGTTTCGTCCTGGCCGGCGGCGCATCGGGCCATGAGGACGAACTCGCCGCGCCGGGCGTCTACGAGGGGCCGGGCGGACATTGAGGCGTTCGCGCCCTGGGGAGCGCGGCCTTCGAGGCCCTCTCTTCCCTTGGCGCCTTGACGATTCGGGCTGACAATCTCCGAGCTGACCGGCGCCTTTCCGCCCCTGATGCGTTACCGCCAGGATCGAAGCACTTCGCGAAGGCGTGACGCATATGAAATTGAAACTCGTTCTGAGCGGCGCGGCGGCGCTCGTTCTGCTGGCCGGCTGCGCCAGCGGTCCCGGATATTACGGCCCCGGCCCCGGCGTCGCAGTCGCCGTGGGCTACGACGGTTATTACGACGGCTTCTACGGACCGATCTATGACGGCTATTGGCGCGGCGGGCGCTTCTGGTGGCGCGACCGCGACGATCACCCGTTCAGGCGCGACAACGCCAATCACTTCCGCCACGCACCCGCCCAAGGGTTTTCGCACATCCAGGGCGTTCGCCAACCGGACCGCAGGCCGGGCTGAGGCGTTAGGATTCCTCCCTCCCCTTGCCGCGGAGGGAGGGCTATTCTTTAGGGCATGACCGACGCCTCCGACGACCGGCTTCCCCCGCAAGCACTTCCCGCCGAAACACCCCTGGGCGAGATTCCCCAGGCCGAGACATCGCGCGCGCCCACCCAGGATGGACCCAGGCTGCGCCTCTATCTGGTCGACGGCTCGGGGTTCATCTTCCGCGCCTACCATGCCCTGCCGCCCCTCACCCGCAAGTCGGACGGCCTGCCGGTGGGCGCGGTGCAGGGCTTCTGCAACATGCTGTGGAAGCTCCTGGTGGACATGAAGGCCGCGCCCGACGCGCCGACCCATCTGGCGGTGATATTCGACCATTCCGAGAAGACCTTCCGCAACGATCTCTACGCCGCCTACAAGGCCCATCGGCCGCCGCCGCCGGAGGACCTCATCCCACAGTTCGCCCTGGTCCGCGAGGCGACGCGGGCGTTCGGCGTGCCGAGCCTCGAACAGCCCGGCTATGAGGCGGACGATCTGATCGCCGCCTATTGCTGCCAGGCGCGCGACGCCGGCGGCGAGGTGGTGATCGTGTCCTCCGACAAGGACTTGATGCAGTTGGTGGGCGACCAGGTTTCCATGCTCGACACCATGAAGAACCTGCGCATCGGCCGCGCCGAGGTGATCGAGAAGTTCGGCGTGCCACCGGAGAAGGTGGTCGACGTCCAGGCCCTGTGCGGCGATTCGGTGGACAATGTCCCCGGCGCCCCCGGCATCGGCATCAAGACCGCTTCGGCCCTTATCACCGAATTTGGCGATCTGGACACCCTGCTGGCGCGGGCTGGAGAGATCAAGCAGGACAAGCGCCGACAGACCCTGATCGATTTCGCCGACCAGATCCGCCTGTCGCGCGACCTGGTGAAGTTGGACTGCGACACCCCGCTGCCCGCGCCCATCGACACTCTCGCCGCCGAGCCGCCCGAGCCGGCGACCCTCGCCGCCTTCCTGGAAGCCATGGAGTTCAAGACCCTGGCCAGGCGGGTCGGCGAAGCGGCCGGGATCAAGCCGGCGACGGCGCCCGCGCAGGCGGCGCCCGCGGCGGCTATCGACACCTCGGCCTACGTCTGCGTCCGCGATCTGGCCACCCTGGACGCCTGGATCGCCCGGGCGCGCGAGGCGGGAATCGTCGCCTTCGACACCGAGACGGACGCCCTCTCGTCAGCCAACGCGGGGCTCTGCGGCGTCTCTCTGGCGGTGACGGCGGGCGAAGCCTGTTACATTCCCGTTGGCCATTGCGAGGCAGACGGCCTGGCGCTCGAAACGGCCGCCGACCTCGACCAGATCCCCTTGCAGGCGGTGATCGACCGGTTGAAGCCCCTGCTGGAGGACCCCCGCGTCCTCAAGGTCGCCCAGAACGCAAAATACGATCTCGCGGTCCTCTCGCGCTACGGCGTCGAGGTCGCGCCGATCGAGGACACCATGCTGATCTCCTACGTTCTGGAGGCGGGCCTGCACAACCATGGCATGGACGAGCTTTCGGTCCTGTGGCTCGGCCACCAGCCGATCAGCTTCAGGCAGGTGGCAGGGACCGGCAAGGCGCAGAAGAGCTTCAAACACATCGCGCTCGATCCGGCGACCTGCTACGCCGCCGAGGATGCCGATGTCACCTTGCGGCTCTACCAGCAACTCCGCCCGCGCCTGGCCCGCGAGGGCCTGCTCACGGTCTACGAGACCCTCGAGCGGCCCATGCCCCCGGTGCTGGCGGCTATGGAATGTCATGGAATCCGCGTCGATCCGGACCGGCTGCGCCATCTCTCCCACGATTTCTCGCTCCGCATGGCCGAGTTCGAAGCCCAGGCCCAGGGCCTGGCCGGGCGGCCCTTCAATCTCGGCAGCCCCAAGCAGATCGGCGATGTGCTGTTTGCCGAGATGGGCCTGAGCGGTGGCAAGAAGACCGCGACGGGGGTGTGGAGCACCGACGCCGGAGTGCTGGAGGAGCTGGCCGCCCAGGGTCACGGCCTGCCGCGCGTCCTTCTTGACTGGCGACAACTCTCTAAGCTGAAGGGCACATACACCGAGGCCCTGGTGGCGGCGATCAGCCAGCGCACCGGCCGCGTGCATACCTCCTATGCCCTGGCCTCGACGACGACGGGGCGCCTGTCGTCCTCGGATCCCAATCTGCAGAACATCCCCATCCGCACCGAGGAAGGCCGCAAGATCCGCCAAGCCTTCGTCGCCGAGCCGGGTCATCTCCTGGTCAGCGCCGACTACAGTCAGATCGAGCTGCGGCTCCTGGCCCACATCGGCGATATCGCCCAGCTCAAGCGCGCCTTCAGCCAGGGCCTGGACATCCACGCCATGACCGCCTCGGAAATGTTCGGGGTGCCGGTGGAGGGCATGCCGGCCGAGACCCGCCGCCGCGCCAAGGCGATCAACTTCGGCATCGTCTACGGCATTTCGGCCTTCGGCCTTTCCAACCAGCTCGGCATTCCGCAGGACGAGGCGGGCGCCTACATCAAGACCTACTTCGAGCGCTTTCCCGGCATCCGCGCCTACATGGACGCCACCCGGGCCCTGGTGCGCGAACAGGGGTTCGTGACCACCGCGTTTGGGCGACGGGTCAACATCCCGATGATCCGCTCCAAATCGGTGGCCGAGCGCCAGTTCGCCGAGCGCGCGGCCATCAACGCCCCCATCCAGGGGGCGGCGGCCGACGTCATGCGCCGGGCCATGATCCGCATGCCCGCCGCGCTGGCGGCCGCCGGCCTTTCAGCGCGCATGCTCTTGCAGGTGCACGACGAACTGGTGTTCGAGGCGCCGATCGCCGAGGCCGACGCGGTCTGCGCCGTCGCCCGCGCGGTGATGGAGCGAGCCGCCGAACCGGCCGTCGCCTTCTCGGTCCCCCTGGTCGTCGAAGCGCGCGCCGCGGCGAATTGGGACGAGGCGCACTAGGGGGGCGAGGGGTGTTTAGGGACGAGGCGCGTCGTCATTAACTCGGAACCGCCCGCCGCTTGGCCCGTTGCTCCCACGCGATCGCGCGCGTTGGTCGCGCGCATTGCGCCCGGCCGGATCGCGGGCGTATTGGCTCTGGCTAATCACCCCACGCTCAAGGCGGAAAGAGATCGATCATGACGGCGCAGACACAGGCCACCCTGGCCGAGAAGGCCCCGGGCAGCCGAGGTGTTTCGGTGACCCAAAATCTCGACCAGCTGACCATCGACACCATCCGCACCCTGACGATCGACGCGGTGGAAAAGGCCAAGTCGGGCCATGCCGGCGCGCCCATGGCCATGGCCCCGGTGGGCTACACCTTGTGGAACAGGTTCCTGCGCTACGATCCGGACGATCCGGCGTGGCCCAATCGCGACCGCTTCGTCCTCTCGGCCGGCCACGGCTGCATGCTGCTCTACGCCCTGCTGCATCTGGCGGGCGTCAAGACGCTGGACAAGCGTGGCAAGATCGAGGACCGCGCGGCGGTCAGCCTTGACGACATCAAGACCTTCCGCGAACTGGGCAGCCGCTGCCCGGGCCACCCCGAATACGGCCACACCACCGGCGTGGAGACGACCACCGGACCGCTCGGCCAGGGCGCCGCCAATAGCGTGGGCATGGCCATGGCCCAGCGCTGGCTGGCGGCGCGCTACAACAAGCCGGACGGCGCCCTCTTCGACTACAATATCTACGCCCTGTGCAGCGACGGCGACTTGATGGAGGGCGTGGCCAGCGAGGCGGCGTCCATGGCCGGCCATCTGCGGCTCTCCAACCTGTGCTGGATCTACGACGACAACACCGTAACTATCGAAGGCCATACCGAACTGGCGTTCACCGAGGACGTGGCCGAGCGCTTCCGCGGTTACGGCTGGGCGACCCACCAGGTCGACGACGCCAACGACTGCGAGGCCTTGTCGCGGGCGATCGAGAACTTCCAGGCCACCGACGACCGGCCCACCCTTATCGTGGTCAAGAGCGTCATCGGCTACGGTTCGCCGCACAAGCAGGGCACCTCGAAAGCGCACAGCGACCCGTTGGGCGCCGATGAGGTCAGGCTCACCAAGCAGGCTTACGGCTGGCCGCCCGAGGCGCAATTCCTGGTTCCGGACGGGGTGCGCGAGCACCTGACGGCCAGCCTGCGCGGGCGGGGCGGCAAGGCGCGGGCGGCATGGGAGGGCGAGTTCGAGACCTACCGCGGCGCGCATCCCGATCTGGCGCGGGAACTGGAAACCCTGTGGGCCGGCGAGCTGCCCGATGGCTGGGACGGCGACATCCCGACCTTCGCCGCCGACGCCAAGGGGATGGCCAGCCGCGAGGCCTCCGGCAAGGTGCTCAACGCCATCGCGCCGGCGTTGCCGTGGCTCATCGGCGGCTCGGCCGACCTTTCCCCCTCCACCAAGACGCGCCTGGAATTCGAGGGGGCCGGCGATTTCGAGCCGCGGGTCTACGGCGGGCGCAACCTGCACTTTGGGGTGCGCGAACACGCCATGGGCGCGATCGCCAACGGCATGGCGGTCTCCAAGCTTCGCCCCTACACCGGAACCTTCCTGATCTTCAGCGACTATATGCGCCCGCCCACCCGGCTGGCCGCCCTCATGGGCCTGCCGGCGGTCTTCGTGTTCAGCCACGATTCCATCGGCCTGGGGCAGGACGGTCCCACCCACCAGCCCATCGAACAGCTGGCCGCCCTGCGCGCCATTCCAGACATGCTGGTCTTCCGGCCGGCCGACGCCAACGAGACGGCCGAGGCCTGGCGGACCATCCTGGGCCAGACGGCAAAGCCCGCCTGCCTGGTCCTGTCG
>Ga0182024_10021783_pt1 | contig 11602 bp, 8 predicted proteins | sample P32metaG_FD_120480 | JGI IMG/M metagenome (GOLD analysis project Ga0182024, IMG submission 120480) | Permafrost microbial communities from Stordalen Mire, Sweden - P3-2 metaG (Illumina Assembly) | ecosystem: Environmental > Terrestrial > Soil > Wetlands > Permafrost | place: Sweden: Stordalen... | reverse complement strand
TTGCGGTAGCGAATCGCCTGGAAGCCCATGTGGATAGTATGCGCGCCGCGGGTCCAGATGGCCGTGTCCGAAACCTGAATCGCGGTCTGATGGAAGATCTCGGGTCCATCTACCGTGCCGAAGGCGAACGGTCCGTTCAACTGGCCGCCCAGTTTCGAACTGGCGAAGGAGAGGCCGGGAAGATACTGCGTGGGCTGGCCCGGAATCAAATTCGCGCCGGCGGTGGTGCTGAGCGACTGTGTGTTCGCGTCGGCCGGATAGTAGTTCATGCCTACGCGAAAATCGTTCACCAAGCTGGAACTCAACGTGCGCGTATAGTCGAACACCGCAGACTGGAGCGGGAATATGTTACTGCCGCTGCCGCTATACAGGAGTGTGTCGCTGTTCACAGTTGGATTGTCGATGTGTTGCTGCGAGTAGCGCGCAAAGAAGTGATCCTTCTCGGTAGGCGACCAATCGACCTTGGCGTCTCCCTGATTGCCGTGCACGTAGTTTTGGGTGACGTTATCGAGATTGTTGACAGTGCCGCCGGCAAGTCCGGGAATATTCGGCTTGGGCAGCGCGGCGGCGATCTTCAACGCGGTGGGGCTGATTCCGGTGATGCACGGGTTGACGCCCATCTTCTGTCCGGGGCCGCAAACTGTCGCCTGCGTGAGGTTGGAAGGCATCACGACAGTTGTCCCCGGATAGTGCAGGGCGATGCCGAGGTCGGAAAGGTTGCCGGTGGCGTCCTGCGCGGTGAAGGTGGTCTGGGGCGTGGCGGTGGCGGGAAGATCGAAGCGCGATCCCTGGTAATCCGTGAAGAAAAACAGCTTGTTCTTCTTGATGGGTCCGCCGAACGTGGTCCCGTATTCATTCCAGCGTTGGCGCGGTGTGGGAAGACCGTTGAAGTTATTCGACCATTCGTTGGCATTGAAGAAGTCGTTACGCAGATACTCGAAGGCGCTGCCGTGGTATTGGTTCGTGCCCGATTTTAGCCCGACGCTGATCACCCCGCCGAGGAACATTCCCAGCTCAGCGCTGGGATTGTTAGTGACGATGCTCATCTGCTGGATGGCGTCGACGTTGGGTGAGTATGCGACATTGTTGTCGACAAACTCGTTGTTATCCATACCGTCGAGCAGATAGTAGTTGGCCTGCTCGCGGTTGCCGTCCAAATTCGGCCGCGCCGAGTTGAAGGTCTTCAACCCCGTATTAAAGGATGCCGGACTGATGGTGACCGAGCCCGGAATGAGCAGCGTCAATTGATTGTAATTGCGCGTTTCGAGGGGCAGGTTGGCGATGGACGACGCATCGAGCACCGAGCCCACCTCCGTGGTTTGCGTCTGCAATACGTCCGCGCCCGCCTCTACCACCACCTGTTGCGAAAGCTGCCCGACGGTGAGGGCGATGTCGACGGAAGCCGTCTGCCCCAAAGTTAGCGCGAAGGCGGGATGGACCGCAGTCTGGAACCCGCTGGTCTCCACGCGCAGCTCATAGCGCGCGATGGGGAGCCGCGACAGGTTGTAAACGCCATCGGTATTCGACTGCGTGCCGAAGACCGTGCCGCGGTCGGCGTCCTTCGCCGTGACCTTGGCGTTGGCCACGGCGGCGCCCGATGGATCGGTGATGCGGCCGGTAATATTGGCTGTGGTTTCCTGCGCTATGGCCGGGCGAAGAATCGCTACTGAAATTGTCGCTAACGACGTCACTAACGACAGCGCCGTGAGAATAGTTGTACGGTAAGTCACCTCTCAACCCCCTTTATCAGATGGAATGGCTCCGGCGGCCGGAGCGTCTACGACATACTGGGCCGCGGCGCGTCCGCCGTCCAGTTCCAAACGGTTGCTGCCGGGTTATGCGACGTTCGTAACTGGACTGAACAGTGGGTGGAGGGCCTGATTCTACTGGGGCGCGGGATTGGAAGGGGCTTCACGGTGTTAGCGGGGCTTCCAGGCATTGGCGGCGCCGGAAGTGTTCAGAAATGGGATTAGGGTCGTTTGGTAAGGCGGAGTTTTGATTCCGGGCAACGTGCGGCGCGGGGACTTGGGAGTAGAGTAAGTGGTTGAATATGGAAGAGAACGTGGTAGTGATCGGCATAGTTGGGTTAGAAACGGATTTGGACTGGAGCGGTTTCACAGGTGTGCAGCGGCGCCGGGGGATAACTTAGTGTGACCCCGCGATCTCATTGTCTCTTACGCTGCCTAGGAATTACGGGGAGAGAGGCCTCGTCACTGCGATTAAGGCGATTTTGTTTGTTGAGTTTGTGAATATTTTGAGGTTCTGTGATCGAAAAACGGTGGATGCCGAGGGCGAGGCCTCGCGCGGGTACGGAGGCGCGTTCACACGAGTGTGAACGCTGCACGCATGTGCCCAGAGGGCGCCCAGTGCGCCACGGTGTTAAGCTCTATACGGTTCGCGTGACCTTTTGCAGGGCGCGCGGGCGGTCGGGATTCAGGCCTTTGATTGCCGCCAGGTGCGCTGCGAATAGTTGCGCCGGCACAATGTAGGGTATGGGAGTGTACAGGTCGCACGGGCCTTGGGGCGCGATGCTGTGGATGGGAAGCTGGATCAGCCGCGCGGGCTTGGCTGCGGCTTCGGGGTTCGATTCGTCCGTGATTACCAGCGTCTCGGCCTTCAATTCCTCCAGCCGGTCGAGCATGGCCGAGATGGAAGGCCAGGTAACCCCCGGAGGCGCAAACGCGAAGACCGGGAACGAGCGCTCGATCAGCGCAATGGGCCCGTGCATCAGATCGGCCGAGGAGAAGCGCTCGGTTACCACGTAGGACGTCTCCATCAACTTGAGCCCTAACTCGAGAGCATTGGCGTAATTGAGGCCGCGCCCAACCGCAACGGCGCGCGTCATGAACGTGTATCGCTCGGCGATTTCGCCGGCGCGTTCCTCGAGCTCGAGCACGGTCTGTACCCAATCCGGCAAACGGCGCAAGATCTCAACCTGTACCTCGCCGCCCAACGCCGCGGCCAACAAATACAACGCCATGAGCTGGCAGGAGTATGTCTTGGTGGCGGCCACGCTTTCCTCGCGGCCGGCGCGCGCGGCGATGACGAATTCGGCGATCCGCGCCATGGGGCTTTCGCTTTCGTTGGTGATGCCCACCGTCAGCGCGCCGCGGGCGCGGGCATCTTCCAGCACCGCGTTGGTATCGGTGGATTCGCCCGATTGGGAGATTCCAACCACCAGCACGTCGCGCAGGTCGAGCGGGCATTGGTAGAGCGTGAGGACGCTGGGCGCCGCCAGCGAGACCGGAATGCGCGTGGTGATCTCGATGAGGTAGCGGCCGAACTGCGCGGCGTTATCGGACGTGCCGCGCGCCACCAGCGTCACCAGGCGGGGGCGTCTCGCCTCGAATTGGCGGCGCAAATCGCCGAGCGTGGCCAAACCCTCTTCGAGCGTCCTTGCGAGCGCTTCCGGCTGCTGGCGCGTCTCTTCGAGCATTCGGGACATGGGCGTGGACCAGACCGATAGTGGCGCGGCGGCGGCGGTAAGATCCAGTTTCAAACGGTTGCGGGAGGGTTATGCGAGGTTCGAAACGGGAGCGAACGTTATTATTTTCAGGGTTTCTGGGAGATGCGGGGCGCGGGAGAGGCTTTAATGCCGTTTGTTATTCCGGGGCCGGACGGTGTACGTCTATAGGCAGGGGTCGCTTCATGGTCTGGCGTCGACTAGGAAGTTGTCACGATAGCTGAAACGACAGTTGCGCGGCACGGACCGATGTGTACCATTTGAGGCAATCCGAGGTCCCCTTATGGTGATGCTCGAAGATCGTGTTCCGGCGCCGCAGCCTGGGCGATATGGCGGGATGTTGTACACTTAGGTTTGTAGCCTGCTCTGGCTACGATAGAAGCACGTCCCCCGCCTGGCCAGCATGGATGTGTTAATCTTCCGGTTTGCTCTGCCTGTTCTCAGGCGAGAGGCCTTTTCATGAGCAGTTCCATTCGACCAGCCGATCTGCCGGATTTCTACGACCCTCCCGTCGTTGAAACCGTTCTTTCCGTCCAATTCGATCCTCTGACCGAGATGCGCACGGCGCACCTGGGCCTCCTCTGGAATGGGTTTCGTGCGGAGTTTCCCAAAACCGAAGAGCGGCCACCACTTGCACGGATCTTCGAACAATTTCCCGAAACCTCAAGAACCAGGCTTGGACTCGAGTTGCAGTCCTACGAGAATCCGCCAGTGCCGAGGCTGTGTTTCGTCACGGCGAAGGGCAACGAAATGATTCAGATTCAGCCTGATAGATTTATCCGAAACTGGCGGAAAGAGGGAGTAGAGGAGACGTACCCACGCTATGAGCGGAACAAAGCATCCTTCGAGCGAGACTTCGCGGTATTCCAGGAATTCGTAACTGCGAACCGCCTTGGGAAGGTGCGCATCAATCAGTGTGAAGTCACATATGTGAACCACATCTTGTCTGGGGCGGGGTGGCGCGACTTTGGTGACGTGGACAAAATCTTCAGTTTTTGGAGGAGCCCAACCGACCCGATTCCTGGAAGGCCGGCAGACTTGGGCGCGCACGCCCGCTTTGTCATTCCGGCCGATGATGGGACACCAGCCGGCCGGCTGCACGTAGAAATTCAACCGGCGTTTAGAGCCTCCGACCACAAAGCAATGTACGTCTTCCACTTGACCGCTCGCGGTCAGGCTGGAGAGGGATTTGAATTCTTTGACCTCGGGCGCCGCTGGATTGTAAAATCGTTCGCTACGTTGACGCTTCCGCAAATGCACGAAGTATGGAAGAGGAAGGGATAAACTTATGTCACCGGCTGAGATAACCGAACTTGACAGGAGCTTTGTAAAGACATCCTTCTTTCCCGCTCTGGGCGCGGATTTGACCCAGAAGGAACGCCTATTCTCAATTCGGGCGGTCATCGCCAGACCGGAGCCTGTGCAACGTTTCGTACCGGTTTTCGCCCGCGGCGAGACGGTAACGTTCAGGTATCTCGACAGCGGCGAACCACGACCGACATGGTTCATGCAGGTACTCCAAGGTTTTGCTAATCTGGCGACCTTGACGCAAGGCTGGGATGGGTCAAAAGCAGATAGAATCGACCGCCCAACCATCAATCGTGCCCTCAGCGCGATCGAACAAATACTCCCGTCACAGGCGCCTCCTCCAAGCGTCGTGCCGATTCCAAGCTCGGGCCTCCAGATTGAATGGCACCGGAACGGACGAGATCTAGAAATCGAGTTCAGCCCGGATGGCGCCGTTGAGTTTTATTACTTCGACGAAAGTACACAGGAAGAACGGGGAGGGCCTGTAGGCTTGAACTTCGCAAATGTAACAGAGTATCTTGACCTGATTTGGTGATGCCCGATCCGTCCTTCGCGAACGATTCCAGCATCGCCGACGGCGAAGTCCTGCTCCGGCGCTTGCAGCCCGATTGGATCGTTCCCGGCAATCACGGACGAATGCGCATTGCGTCCGCAGCGTTCAAGCATGAGGAGTTGTCGATACTTTTTTATGCGCTGCTCCAGAGTCAAGGCCGGACGGTCCAAGATGCTATGTGCGGTTACCCTACTAACTCTCTGTGTTCAATCACAGCAGGCCTCGCGCGAGAACTGGGTCAAGCCGTGGTCTATGAGGTTAGCCATCCGAACGATCCAGCCCACGGCCTTGTCGTCGGCAAGAAGACGAAAGCAGTGGCTAACCGTTTCGCCCGAGAGGCGGGTTGGGTCATACCCTCTGAGGCTCCCCCAATCGAGGAGACAGGAAACGACTGAAGGCCGCACTCGGCCGATACACTTGCGATCGCCGTCCTGCCGGTAAGCGGCGCGCGGTGAGCTTTGCCGGGCGGGCAAGCTAAAGCATGCCCTACCTCTTCAGCGCCGCTAGTACGTCTCCGCGCCCCATCTTTTCGGCCCACGCCTGCGGCCTCGCCCACGGCTCCGCGTCCGCCTCAACCGCATCGGCGCCCCGATCGAGAAGCAGCTTCACCAGCTCCACGCGGCCCCACCGGCATGCCCACCCCAGCGGCGTACTTTTCAGCAAATCGTCGCGCACATCCATCCTTGCGCCCGCATCCAAAAGCGCCGTGGCGAATTGTACTACCTCCTCCGATGTGACGTGGCCGCGCATCGCCGCCACCTCGTGTAATGCCGTCTGGCCGAATCGCTTCGGCCGGAGGTTCGGGCCGCACCGTTTGAGCACCAAGCGGAAACATTCGAGGTAAGCGCCGCGGTCCAGCTCCGGATTCCCCGTCGGTATGCCGGGCATGTGGTTCCAGAAACACAGCGGATCCTGCAACCTCCAATACCAGCGCTCATCGTCAAGCGGCCAATCGATGCGTTCCAACGCCATCCGCACAATCTCCGGATCGCCGCCAGTCGCGCCGCTTCCCAGCAGCGCCTCCGCTACGCTTTCGCCCGCGCCCACCGTTCCCTGGCGCAGGCGGCCGGCAGCCTCGTCCGCGAGTAAGCGCCGCGCCAGCTCCGGGTCCCGGTAATACCCGGCATTCGCAGCATAGACCACGCCGCCGTGGCGGTCCAGCAGTTTCACCATCTCCCGGTCGCGCACGCCAAACGCTACGCCCACCGGCGTGCCCGAGCAACACACCTGTCCGTTCGGGTCGGCCCCGCGCGCGAGCAGCATCTCCGCCATCGCGAATTTGCCCGCCCCGGCGCAGGCATGCAGCGGCATGCCCCACGAGTACTCAACCCCCTCCGTATCCTCCAGGCGCGCGCGCTCGTCCGGGTCCAATCCCAGGTCGAGCAGCAGCGCAAGCATCTCCGGACGGTTGTGCGTCACGGCCATCGTAAGCAGTCCGCCGAACGGCCCGAAGACATCGAACGACGCCGCGTTCACCAGCGCGCCTTCCGCGTGCCGCGCCCGCAGCCAGTCGGCATCGCCCAACGCTACCGCCGAAATCGACGTCATTTGCGCGCCCGCCCGCAGCAGCACTTTTGCTACGGATTCGAATCGCGCGGGACTGCCGTCTGGTTCTCCCCACGCATCCCACAATCTTCCCGATGCCGCAAAATCGAGCGGTGTCCAATCGCCCTTGGCCTTCCCGTTCACATCGGCGCCGTGCTTCACCAGCCACTCCACGACACGTTCCTGGAGCATTCCCGCCGCCCGATGGAGCGCCGTCCAGCCGTCGGGGTGACGCCGCTGGACCAAGCCCGCATCTGCTTCGAGCAGCGCGATCGCTTGTTCTTGATTGCCGGCCCGCATCGCGGCATCCAACTCGCGATCCAGCTCACGGTCCGTCCCATCTGCGCCAGCCGCCGATTGCGCGCCGGAGCGCTTCCGTTCTTCCTCATGGATGATGGCGGCGATTTCGTCATAGCCGCGCTCCACCGCGAACCGTAGCGCGCTGGTGGCATCGCGGTGCGGATAGATTCCACGCCGCGCATCGGCGCCATTTTCCATCAATAGCCGCGCCATCGCCGCATCGCGGCGCAATACGGCAACGTGCACGGCCCGATGCTCCCCGTGCCCCGGCCATTCCAGATTGCAAATCTCCGGACGCCGGCGCAGCATGTCGCGCACTGCCTCCCGGTCGCCGCGCTCCACCGCATCGCACAAGCGGGCGACCGTCACTCCGTCCACGTAGGCCTTGAGCTTGGGCCAACTGTCGAAACCGTAGCTCCGCGCGAGCACAAGCTGGGCATCGTGCAACGCGAACTTAGCAGCGTCCGCGCCGCGATAGTGGGCGCTCACCTCATCTACAGCATCGCGCTCACCGGCGATGAAAGCTTCCAGCAGCTCCTTCGCCTGGCGCTTGAGCTGCCCGATGTCCGGGTGTTCGCGCATCGCGCGAGCGCGCCCTTTCACAGTGAACCCCCCAGCGCCGCGAGCACCGCGGTATGCCCCATTTTCCGCGCCCACGCGCTTGGCGACGCCCACGGCTCCGCGTCCGACTCCACTGGATCCGCGCCGCGCGCCAGCAGCAGATCTGCGAGCTCCACTCGTCCCCACCGGCACGCCCAGCCCAGCGGCGTGCTGTTCAGCAGTTCGTCGCGCACATCCATTTTCGCGCCCGCATCGAGGAGCATGGTCGCGAACGCCACCCGCTCTTCGGCCGTGACGTGACTGCGCGACCCCGCCACGTCGTGCAGAATGCTCAGGCCAAAACGCCCGCGCACGTTGGCGTCGCACCGCTCCAGCACCAGGCGGAAGCAGGTGAGATATGCGCCGCGGTCCCACTCCGGGCTCGCCCAGTGCCCGGACCCGTGATTCCAGATGCGCAGCGGCTGTTCGAGAATCTCGTACCATCGCGGATCGTTGCGCGCCCAGTCCACATGTTCCAGCGCCATCCGGACAATCTCGGGATCGCCGCCGCATGCCGCGCCCCAGAGCAAGTGCTCGGGCAACGTCTTTTCCGCGGAGAGATTATCTGTGGACGCGGACAGGCCAGGAGGCCTGTCCCACAGCATTTGTTTGGCCAGCTCGGTGCGGCGGTAGAGGCCCGCCGTGGTTGGTTCGGCCGCGCCGCCGTAGCGCTCGAGGAGCTCTACCATTTTCCAGTCGCGCTGACCGTAGGCCTGGAACACCGGCGATCCGCTGGCGTAGACGCGCCCATTCGGATCGGCGCCGTGAGTGAGCAGTATCTCCGCCATCGCGTGCATGCCCCGTCCCGCGCAGTGCCACAGCGGCATACCCCAGGAAAATACCGCTTCGTCCAATCCCTCGACGCGCACGCGCTCGTCCGGGTCTAACCCCAGTTCGAGCAGCAGCGCCAGCATCTCCGGCCGATCGTGCTTCACCGCGACGGTGAGCAGCCCGCCATCTTCGATTGGTTTCGGCAGCGCTCGGACCCACTCGGCTTCGCCCAGCGCCACCGCCGAGCGGGCCGTCAACGGTGCGCCGTACTGCCGCAGCATCCCCGCCACGGGCGCGAATTGTTCGGCGCCGTGACGCGGCTCCCCGACTGTTTTCAATCCGGCCGCCAGGTCCAACGCTGTCCGGCCGCCAGGGCCGCGCCGGTTCACGTCCGCGCCGTGCTGAAGAAGCCACTCGACGAGTTGTTCATTGAGCGACTCCGCCGCCATATGCAGCGGCGTCCAGCCGTCGCGGTTGCACGAATGGATTGCCGCGGGCTCGGCCTCCAGCATAGCGATTGCCGTAGCGTTGTCCCCGCGGCTAGTCGCGTCGAACAGTTTGTCTGGCGCGGGCGCCGCCACAGTATTCAAGCCGTTCCCCGCTGCCGCGCGGCGCTGCTCTTCTTCGCGAATGATGGCGACGATTTCGTCGTAGCCGCGCTCCATGGCGATGGTCAGCGCGCTGGTGGCGTCGCGGTGAGGATAGATTCCTTTGCGCGCGTCGGCCCCGTATTCCATCAGCAGGCGCACCATTCCGGGTGCGCGATGGAGTACGGCATAATGCAGCGCTCGATGTTCATCGTCCGTCGCCATGTCCATATGCACCAGCTCCGGACGGGACTTGAGCGTTGCCCGCACTTGCGCGGCATCGCCCCCGCGCACTGCGTCCGCCAGGCGTTTGACATTAGCGCCGTTCACATAAGCCTTGAGCTTGGGCCAACTGTCGAAGCCGTAGCTTCGAGCTAGCACAAGTTGGGCATCGTGCAGCGCGAAGTTAGGCGCGTTGGCGTCGCGAAAGTGCGCGCTTACTTCCGCGGCGGCATCGTGGTCGCCGGCAAGGAAAGCTTCCAGCAGCTCCTTCGCCTGGCGCTTGAGTTGATCGAGGTCCGGATGTTCGCGCAACGCGCGAGTGGGTTGAGATTTTCTCACAAATGAGCTCCTTTCATGGCCGCGCTTTCAGCGTCAGCCGTTGCGCCCGGTGTCCGCTCACTCGGGCAGAAAAGAGTTCATCGAAACAAACACGATGTAAGAAACATTCCAGGGGGACGCAGTCCTTCCCGCGGACACGGCGGCGCCCTGACGCGCCGTCCACAGGATATCACGGAAGCTTAGAATCTCATGCGCTATCCTGAACAGGGCATCCTGAAAACTGCCTTGCAATCGCCGCCAGCTATGTTGAGTTTTACGTTTCCGCCCCCGGCGATAGCCGTGCTGCTGCTGGTCTTCGTGAGCGCGCTGTTCGCTTTGTGCGTGGTTCTCGGCATCCTGCAATATCGCTGGATCGCCGAAGTCAACGTGACAGCCCGCGACCGCTTGCAGGAGGGCCTGCAACGCAGCCTCACGTTCTCGTCCTGACTCTCACCGATCTCCTTACGGCGGAAGGATACGCCGTGGAGAGCGCAACCGACGGCCCGGCGGGACTCACCAGAGCGCTTGGCGAGCGCTTCGACCTGATTGTGCTCGACATCATGCTGCCGGGCAAGAACGGATTCGAAGTCTGCCGCGAGCTTCGCCGGCAGGGAAGAGATGTGGCGATCCTGATACTCACCGCCAAATCGCAATTGACCGATCGCGTAGTGGGCCTCAAGTTGCTTCGCTACCTGATCGATCATCGCGGCGCCGTGGTTCCGCGCGAAGAGTTATTGCAAGCCGTCTGGGAATATCAACCGGGCGTCTCGTCGAGAACCATCGACGTCCACGTCGCATGGCTGCGCCAGAAGCTGGAAGACAACCCGCAATACCCGCAGTACATCCATACGGTCCGCGGCGTAGGCTACCGCTTCTCGGGTTAAGTGGGACAGGCCTCCCGGCCTGTCGTTCCCGAAGGCGTTCCCGAATGCCCCGGACAGGCCTGGGGCCAGCCCGCGAGCCAGGATGTGTCGGCGCGGACAGGCCAGGAGGCCTGTCCTACTGAATCCAGTTATTCACCAGATTAAAAGCGTTTACGCTGCCAATCCCGTTTGCGAAGTTCCATCCCGCAGCCGTTCCGAACGCCGGCGCGTACGATTGGTCGGAACTCGAAAGCGCGCCATTCGCCGTGCTCTGTCCGTTACCGCCGCGACGCCCGAATACAGTTGACGCCGTCTCGCCGAAGCAATTCTGGGCGCCGCCGCAGTTCACGTCGATATCGCCCTGCGTCACGTTATGGAACACACACGCGCTGACGCCTGGATCCCCATTCGATGAATCACACGTCGCCGTTGCGGCCAGTTGATAGTAAACGTAATTCGGATTGCCCTGCGCGCTGCCCGTGCTCTGGTTCACCAGCGCCTGAATCCCGGCCATAATCGGCGATGCAAACGATGTGCCGCCCGCGCCGGCCCAACTACTGGGATCGCCGCTGCACGGCGCGCCGCCATTCCGCGTATCCGACCAGCACATCACGTAGTAGTGTCCCCACACTCCCGTGCCGGCGAACAAAGAGACATCCGGAATATCGCGCACGCCATCGCTGGGAACTCCGCCCAAGCTCGATTGCCATGAAGGCTTCGCATATCCCTGGCACGTTCCGCCGACGACGCCGTTAGCGCTGGGATTCCCGGTAGCGCAGCCGCTTGGACCACCGCTGCCCGCTTCCACTTCCACCAGCCCATCTTGCTTCGCGGCGGAACTCGCGCAGAGACCGTCCGTGCCGTAAGTCGCTGTAAAGCCCAATGCGCTCGCAAGCAGGCCGCTCGCGCAGGAATCGTTCCAGGGTATCTCGGGTATGTAAGACAGGGCCGAGCCGTAAGTCGACGTGTTGGTTGAGCCCCAGTAAGTCGAGCTTGTGCCGGCGTAAGAGTCGCCGAAATCGGTGCCGCCGACCGCTACATTATATGGCGTGGACGCCCAGGCGCTGACGCC
>Ga0182024_10021782_pt1 | contig 11602 bp, 6 predicted proteins | sample P32metaG_FD_120480 | JGI IMG/M metagenome (GOLD analysis project Ga0182024, IMG submission 120480) | Permafrost microbial communities from Stordalen Mire, Sweden - P3-2 metaG (Illumina Assembly) | ecosystem: Environmental > Terrestrial > Soil > Wetlands > Permafrost | place: Sweden: Stordalen... | reverse complement strand
TTGCATCGCCGTCGTCGGAGAGAGCAAGGTGGCGGACTGGCCCATCAATGTTTCGACTTCGGTCACACCATTGGAACCGAAGACCGAGGAACTGCTGATCGGGACGGTCGATTCGCCACTGATGCTGGAAAACAGACCGAGTCCGCTGGAGTTGGCAATGGCCGTCGAGGTGCCGCTCCCCCTGTGCCGCCGGCAGTGCCGTTGCCGTTGCCGTCGGTACCGCCCGAGATACCAGTGGTCCCGGCCACTCCGGTTTCGGTATCGGTTGCTGCCCAAGCCGGCGGGGCGCTCAACGCGATGGCGAAACAGACGGCGATCAGTTGGCCGGCGCGAAGCAGGGCGCCGACTGTGATGAAGTCCACGCTTGAGACCAAGCGGCAGCAAGAAACGAACGATCGCGTGCTGCTGGGCGAGCTGAAGTTTTGAACGTTCGTGTTGATGATCTTGGGCATGGAGTCCTGATTGCGGATCGGCGATCGGGAAACAAGCCAAGACGGCTTACCGGAAGGAAAACTGCCGCGAGAGAATGCGGCGGTGGCGGCGAACGGTCCGCGAGAAGACGGGGAGCCGGCGGGCTGCCCGAAAGGTCTCGCAAGCAAAACAAGCAATCGCAACCGACTCCCTAGCAGTCCGTTTAGGAAAGGCTTTTGGCGGGCCGGCGGTCAGCGTGGCGCCGGCGTGAACGGGCAGCCGACGGCAACGCTCCAGCGGCGCGCTGCGGTTGCCAACCATCGCCAGATAAGGATCACGGTAAGCTGCACAAGCCAAACAAAGTCGGCAGGGCCTTGCAGCACCCGCGGCTTCCCGATGCCGAACAGTAGCCGCATGATCCGCGCCAAGTTGTGCGCTGCGGCCGCCAAGCGGTAGCGTTTGGTCACGTCTTCCAGCCCGCGCAGCCAAGACCTGCGCGCTCCGCCCGTATCGCACACGTGGGCGAAGCTCCGCTCCACGCGCTCGCTCCGCAGCCGTCCCAGCCGCTTGCCCTTCTGGCGGGCCATGCGGCGCCGATTGTTGACCACCGCGCGTCGAAATTCTTCTGGCTTGTCGGTCCAGACGCGATCCTGTTTCAGACGCGGCTCGGGAATGTACGTCCGCAACTTCAGATCGGCGGCCAGTTCCAACGTTGCGTTGGCGTGATAACCTTTGTCGGCTGCGACTTCTTCGATCTCGACCTCGCTGCCCGCGGCTTCCAAGTTGATCTTGGCCTCGATCACGCTATCGACGAGCGTTTGCTGATCGGCATGGTCGGCCGGTCGGATCTCGGCGGCCAGCAGGATCTCGCTGTCCAGATCGACCACGTGTTCGGCCTTGTAAGCCAAATGCGTACGGCCGTCTTTCATCTTCGTGATCCGCGCGTCGGGGTCCGTCTTTGACACCCAATCCTCATTGGAGACGGTTTTCTTCCGCTTTTTGTCGTAGCGCCGCAGCTCGTCGTCGCTCGGCTCCTCATCCGCCTCGATCGTGCCATCCTCACGCATGAGCCGCGTGACGTACTGCCGCCAGTCCTCGCCCGTCTCGCGCCGCACGATGCTCTTCATCGCCGCGTTGGCTTCCAGCGTCGTGCTGTCGACGCCCACCGTCTTGCCCGCCAGCAACCGCTTCTGTTCGGCGATGGCCAGCACGAAGCGAAACACCTCGTCGAAGACTTCGGCGCCGATCCGCCGACGTGTGACCGACATCGTCGAGTGGTCGGGCGTGGCCTGGTCCAGCGGTACGCCCAGAAACGCCCGCAGGCTCAGGCTGTCGGCGCACCGCCAGGCGATGCCACGTTGGCTGGAAATGTCCTCGAAGTAACCGACCAAGAGCATGCGAAAGTAGACGCCCGGCGGAATGCTCGGCTTGCCACGCGTCTCTTCCTGCTCGTAGAACGGCCGGCAACGCCCCTCGACCCAGCGATCGAAGCCGGCTTCGGCCAACAGGGCGTTCAGCTTCTGATAAAATGGGTGGCCGTCGGAACGCGGCAAGCTGTCGGCCGTGATGAACAGCGACTCCTGCCGCCGTTTGCGTTTGCCCATCGCCATGCGTCTTCCCTCCCTGCCGTCGATCGATCCGTCGTCATCGCCGCCAATTTATCAGCCGCGCGGGGAAAGGGAATATCTAAACGGACTGCTAAGGGTGCCGTACGGCTTGTCTCACTTGCGGTTCCTTGATGCGACCATTGTGCGATTGAATTTGCACACCATTCGGCGCAAAACCGATGCCGGGGCAACGACAAGAGACATAACTAATCGCGGCTCGGCATCGATGTCAAGCATTCTGCGATGAGAAATTAGCTAACAATTGCGACGATGCCGCAGCTTTGCCGCGTGGCCATCCGTGGCCAAAGCGGCGTCAACCTACCCCAAGCAACACGACGGTTGTCCCTGAAATTTCTCCCAGCTTTGTTTGAGCGACGATCGCAACTGTGAGATGCGAGCCGGCGAAACTCGAAAACGTCGGGCAGCCTCGTTCGTGGTTTCACCGTGAGCCAGAGCAAGCACAAGTTCCCGCAGCCGTGTTGGCAGCCGTTGGCGCCAAGCCGCGAAGTCGATCCGGGCGGCGGCCGTGTCAGCTGGACCGGCGGTGTGGTCTTCGATGAGCAACTCACACCACGCGCCCGTCTCGCGATCCCACCAGTACATCGGCTGACGAACCAGTCCCTGCCGGGCAATCACTCGCTGCGACAAGATGTCCCGGCTGCCGAGTGAGCCGCCAACCCGCCGGCCAGAGTGAACTTGCCGAATCGCGTACTGGGCCAGGGGTGTGGCGTAGGCCAAGTCTTCTCGGCCGCGCTGAGCTAAGCGGGAGAAGGCGGAGAAGCTGTTGGCGATGACCTCCGCGATGAGGTCTTCTTTCAGTTCATCCCTGACCTTCCGGAAGGCGAACCGCGCGTGTTGACGAATCAACGGCAGCAGGCACAAAAACTTGGCGTGGGAAGCGGGAGCTTGAGATTGTTTGACCGGGGTTTTGATCTGGCTAATCATGGGACGATCCTTTTGTGTAGGGACCGCCCCAGCGCGGGGCGGTCGTTTGAAAAACAACCACCCCTCACCAGCGAGGGAGAGATAAAACGTGCTGTTGGCCAAGACCAGCATGAAGGCCTGGCTCGCGCGCACGAACTACGTCACGCTTGCCCAGCGAATTCGACGGCGCTGCGGCCATTCACCGTAGCGACGAGCGATTGAGCTACCGTACCGGTGCCGTACCGGTTCGCAGGACCCGGGACGGCAATGAGAAACCGCTTAATCCGCGCCAGCGATGGCGTCGACCAGCAGAAGAGCCGGCGAAAAGCTCTGCGAAGTCCGGCAAATTGCCGATTTCGCGAGTCGGGGAGAGCTAAGCGCCAGTCTCCATATTGATATGCCCGCAAATCGGTCGAAATTAAGATGGCCGATCATCGCAACGTGCTGAGAAAGTGCGGCTTGCCGTGTCGATCACGGCCGAATAACGCCAGCCCGGCAGACGGACCGCCAAGCCTGTCGCTTGATCGCTGAACAGTTGGACTGTTTCTTGAACAGGGGCAACCGGGCCCAGGCCGCTTTCGCCATGTTTGCGGCCTACTACAATTACTGCTGGCAGACTCGTATGCCGGGCAAAAGCGGGAAGAAGCGGCCGTCGGCCGCGATGATGGCCGGAATAGCCGGCCACGTTTGGAGTTTTGACGAGATTTTCGAGGTTGTCCTAAAACCCGCAACACAGTGTTAAGACACTACCAGATCGAGGTGCCCCCTTGAGAGGCACCCCGGGGTGTGGTAATTTCGAGGGATTTTAGTACGCCCGATGGGCGTCGATTAAGCTGAAGTTATCGTGGCGGGGCGCAATATTGCCACATGCTCGGAGCCGGTTGCCCGTCGGCCGACGTTAGATTCGCTAGGGCAGGGGAAGGAAAACTGCTGTGCCGCGTCGGGACGATATTCACAGAATCCTGCTGATTGGCTCGGGTCCGATCGTCATCGGTCAGGCCTGCGAGTTCGATTATTCGGGGACCCAGGCCTGCAAAGCCTTGCGTGAAGAAGGCTATGAGGTGGTGCTGGTCAATTCGAATCCGGCGACGATCATGACCGACCCCGGCATGGCCGATCGCACGTACATCGAGCCGTTGACCTGGGAAGTGGTCGCCAAGGTGATCGAGGCCGAGCGGCCCGACGCCTTGCTGCCGACGCTGGGGGGCCAAACGGCGCTGAACCTGGCGATGGAATTGGACGAGCAGGGGGTGCTGGCCAAATACGGGGTGGAGATGATCGGTGCCCGACCCGACGTCATTCGCAAAGCCGAGAATCGCGAAGAATTCAAGCAGGCGATGCTGAAGATCGGTCTGGAGGTCTGCCGCGGGCGAACCGTGCACAACCTGACCGAAGCCCGCGAAACGCTGCAAATGGTCGGCTTGCCTTGCGTGCTGCGTCCGAGTTTCACCATGGGAGGAAGCGGTTCGGCCATCGCGTACAATCATGTCGAGTTCGACGACATGATTCGCCGGGGCCTGGAGCTATCGCCCGTCACGGAAGTCTTGGTCGAGGAATCGATCATCGGTTGGAAGGAATACGAGCTGGAGGTGATGCGCGATGCCGACGACAATGTCGTCATCATCTGCTCGATCGAGAATTTCGATCCGGTCGGAGTTCACACGGGCGACTCGATCACCGTGGCACCGGCCCAGACGCTGTCGGACAAGGAATATCAGCGGATGCGCGACGCGGCACTGGCCGTGATTCGCGAGATCGGCGTCGAGACCGGCGGATCGAACATTCAGTTTGCGATCGATCCGAAAGACGGTCGGATGATCGTGATCGAGATGAATCCGCGTGTCAGCCGCTCCAGCGCGCTGGCCAGCAAGGCGACCGGGTTCCCGATCGCCAAGATCGCGGCCAAGCTGGCCGTGGGTTACCGCTTGCATGAGTTGCCCAACGACATCACCCGCGAAACCAGGGCCTGTTTCGAGCCGACCATCGATTACGTGGTAACCAAGATTCCGCGGTTCGCGTTCGAAAAGTTCCCTGAAGCCGACCCCATGCTCACCACGCAGATGAAGAGCGTCGGCGAGACCATGGCCATTGGCCGCACGTTTAAGGAGTCGTTCCAGAAGGCGCTGCGTGGTTTGGAGGTGGGGGCGTTCGGTTTCGGTTGCGATGGCAAGGACCGTTGGAACACGCCCCAGCAGCCGACTCGGGAGGAGATTCGGGCCAAGCTCGCCCGGCCGAACGACGAGCGTGTCTGGTTCTTGCGATACGCTTTCAAATCGGGAATGACGGTCGCCGAGATCTATGCGCTCACTTACATCGACCCGTGGTTTCTGACCCACCTGGCCGAGATCGTGGAACTCGAGGAGACGTTGCGGCGTCAGCCGAGCTTATCGACGGTAAGCGACGAGTTGCTGCGCTCGGCCAAACAGGCTGGCTTTTCCGACCGGCAACTGGCAACCATCTGGGAGACTCCGGAACTGGAAGTCCGCCAGAATCGCAAAGACCGCGGTATCGTGGCGACGTTCAAGTCGGTCGATACCTGCGCTGCCGAGTTCGAGGCTTACACACCGTACTACTATTCCACCTACGAGCAAGAAGACGAAACGCCGGCCAGAGCCCCCGGCCAGCGGCGGGTGATGATCTTGGGCGGCGGACCCAATCGCATCGGCCAAGGGATCGAGTTCGACTACTGTTGTTGCCACGCCAGTTACGCCTTGGCCGAACTCGGCATTCAGTCGATCATGGTCAACTCAAATCCCGAAACGGTCAGCACGGATTACGATACCAGCGATCTGCTCTTCTTCGAGCCGCTGACGACCGAAGACGTATTGAACATCTGCGACCGTATCCAACCCGACGGCGTAATCGTGCAGTTTGGCGGCCAAACCCCGCTCAATCTGGCACGGGCACTTTCAAGCGCCGGGGTGCCCATTATCGGCACCAGCGTCGATACGATCGAAGAAGCGGAGGACCGCGAGAAGTTTTCCAAACTTCTGCGTCGCCTGGGCCTGAAGCAGCCGCCCAACGGCATTGCCCGCACGATGGCCGAGGCTCGGAACGAAGCGGTCAAGATCGGCTATCCGGTGCTCGTGCGGCCCAGTTTCGTGCTGGGTGGTCGGGCCATGGAGATTTGCTACGACAACACCCAGCTCGAGCGTTACGTGGTGGAGGCGTTCATCGCCGCCCAAGGCCAGCCGGTGTTGATCGACAAATTTCTGGAAGATGCCACTGAGGTCGACGTCGACGCCATCTGCGATGGCAAGGACGTGATCGTCGCTGGCATCATGGAACATATTGAAGAGGCGGGGATTCACTCGGGCGATTCGGCTTGTGCCATCCCCCCCTATAGCCTGAGCGGGCCAATCATCGCCGAGATTCGCGAAGCCACGCATGCGCTGGCCAAGCGACTGAAAGTCGTGGGGCTGATGAATGTGCAATTCGCCATCAAGAAGGACGATGGCCTGCTCTACGTACTCGAGGTCAATCCCCGCGCCAGCCGCACGGTCCCCTTCGTCGCCAAGGCCACGGGACTTCCCGTGGCGAAAATCGCCGCAAAAGTCATGACCGGAATGTCGCTGGCCGAACTCGGAATCGACTCCGATCCGATTCCGAGCCATGTCTCGGTCAAAGAGAGCGTCTTCCCTTTCCGCAAATTCCTGGGCGTCGACATCGTGCTGGGACCCGAGATGCGGTCGACTGGCGAAGTGATGGGAATCAGCGACCGTTTTTCGATCGCCTTTGCTAAAAGCCAATTAGCCGCCGGCACGGTGTTGCCGGAGTCTGGCACGATTTTTATCAGCGTCGCTCCGCCCGCCAAGGAACACATGGTGGGCCTGGCCCGGCGATTAAATGCAATGGGCTACAACCTGATGGCGACCGAGGGAACCGCCCGGCGGTTGGAAGAGGCGGGCGTGCCGGTCGAGTACGTCTCCAAGTTGCAGGAGGGGCATCCGAACCTGATCGACTATCTGGTCGACGGGAAAATCCAGCTCATTATGAACACTCCCAGCGGTAAGGGAGCCCGGACCGACGAGGGACGCATTCGCGCCGCCGCCGTGGCCCATGGCGTGCCATGCATCACCACAATCCAAGCAGCCGATGCCGCGGTTCGGGCGATGGAGGCATTGCGGCACGAAGAAATCACCGTCCAAGCGCTGCAAGATCGCTTTGCCCAGCCGAACCGGCCCGAGCCGCTGCGGCTGTAGGACGATTTCACACGTCGAAGCGGACGCCCTGGGCTAGCGGCAGATCGTTGGAATAGTTGATCGTGTTGGTGGCCCGGCGCATGTAGGCTTTCCAGGCGTCGGAGCCCGACTCTCGGCCGCCGCCGGTCTCTTTCTCGCCGCCGAAGGCACCGCCGATCTCGGCGCCACTCGTGCCGATGTTCACGTTGACGATTCCGCAGTGGGCTCCCGAGGCCGAACAAAACAGCTCGGCCTCGCGAACGTCCAAAGTAAAAACCGCGGCCGCCAATCCCTGGGGCGCGTCGTTCACGATCGCGATCGCTTCGGCAAAGCTCTGGTATCGCATCACGTAGAGAATCGGAGCGAATGTTTCCTGCCGCACGATCGCCGCGCCCGGCTCGATGAGCACGATCGCCGGCCGAACATAAATTCCACCGGCCGGAACACCGTCGGTCACACGCTCGCCGCCGTGAACCCGGCCGCCGGTCGCGCGAGCTTGCCCGAGCGCTCGTTGCATGGCCTGCCACGCCGATTCGTCGACCAGCGGGCCCACCAACACTCCGTCGGCACGCGGATCGCCAATCGGCAGCCGAGCATAGACGGCCAGCAAACGGTCCACCAGGTCGTCGAAAATTGCCTCGTGAACTACGAGTCGCCGCGCCGTTGTGCAACGCTGGCCGCAGGTGCCGGCCGCGGCGAAGACGATTCCGCGCGTCGCAAGTTCGACGTCAGCCGAGGCCGTGACAACAATCGCATTGTTCCCACCCAGTTCCAAGAGCGAACGGCCGAGTCGAGCAGCGACGGTTTGGGCGACCGCCCGGCCCATTTCGACCGAGCCGGTCGCCGACACGAGCGCGACGCCGGCATCCGCGGCCAAGGCCTGGCCGACCGTCGGTCCGGTGCCGACGATCAAACTGCTGACCGCTGGTGGCGCGATTCCCGACGCGGTCGCCACGCGGGTGACAATCGCCTGACAGGCCATTGCCGAGAGGGGCGTTTTTTCCGACGGTTTCCAAACGACCGTGTCGCCGCAAACCAGCGCGATCATCGCGTTCCAGGCCCAAACGGCAACCGGAAAATTGAAAGCGCTGATTACGCCGACGGGGCCCAGCGGGAGCCATTGTTCGGTTAAACGATGCTGCGGCCGTTCGCTGGAGATCGACAATCCGTAGAGTTGGCGACTCAGACCGACGGCGAAGTCGCAAACATCGATCATTTCCTGGACTTCGCCGCGGGCCTCGCTGGTGATTTTGCCCGTTTCCAAGGTAACCAGCTCGGCGAGTTGAGCTTGCCGCTCGCGTAGGGCCAGGCCAATTTGCCGCACCAGCTCACCCCGCCGCGGCGCGGGGACCAGCCGCCAGGCGTCGAACGCCTCGGCCGAGGAGGCTACAACGGCGCGCACGTCGGCGGCCGTGGCAGCCGGAAACTGAGCCAGCACCTGACAGTCGATCGGGGAACGGACCGCCAACTGCGGACCGGCGCCCGTTTGCCACTGGCCGCCAACGGCGATCGCCGCCGGCGCGCGCGGCACTTCGAGCGACTCGAGGAGCGAAACCAATTCAGGCGACACGACTGGCATCGGCAACATCCAGTGCAGGCTCGACCAGGGGGAGCGAGAGCGCTCGGTCGTAGTATTTTCCAAAACGATTGGCAAGCAGCCGTGGGCAATCGACCTGTTCCTGTCGCACAAAACCGGTGATCGCCGGATCACCGGTGCTGAGTTGGCCAGTGAAATGCAGGTCGACCACGGCGCACACCCCGGCCGCCGTGGTGACTTGGATGGCACTCCAGACCTCGCCATCGATGGTTTGTTGATAGATCTTGCGGGCGTCGGACGTTTGGACCAACTGGCCCTGGCGGCGGCCGGTTACGGTACAGAAGACAACGACGACGTCCTGCATGGTGATCGGGATAGCAGTTTCCAGCAGATCTTTCAGCAGTTCGCGTCGCTCGCTCAGTCGCAATTCGCTGATGAGAAACTGCATCAAGTCGCGATGGCCGTTGTAGCGCACCGTTTTATAATTGAGCGTTCGGACCCGGCCAGACAGCGTTTCGCAGAGGGTGCCCAGTCCGCCCGAGGTATTGAACGCCTCGTATCGCACGCCATCGAGCGAGAAGTGTTCGAGACCTTCCAGCGGCAGCACTTCGAGCAGGCGTCCCTCGTGAATCACTTCGCAGAAGTTGCAGTATTCGTTGATCAGGCCGTCGGTGCTCCACGTCAAGTTGTATCGCAGAGCGTTGGTGGGGAATTGCGGCAGCGCCCCGACGCGCATGTAGACGCTGTCCAATTGGTCGAAGTAGCGAGTCAGTTGATTGGCCACGATCGACACGAAGCCTGGCGCCAGCCCGCACTGGGGCATGAAGATTTGCCCCGGCAGTGCGTGCTGGGCGATTTCGCGAACGGCCCGGGTTGTGGCGATGTCTTCGGTCAGATCGAAATAGCTGGCTCCGGCTTCCAAAGCCCCCCGAGCAACCAGGGGATTGAAGTGGTAGCTGAGGGCGGAAATCACCGCCTGCTGCCCCTGGCACAGTGGGAATAGCTCCGCCGGATTGCCAGCATCGATGCAAGCGGTCTGGGCGCCGCTCTGTGCAGCCACCAAGGCCAGCGATTCGCGATTGTCATCGGCGACTACCACGCGGTAATCCGTCGTGGAAGTGAGGAATTTGGCAATCATCCGGCCGATCTTGCCGGCGCCCAGTAATAATATGCGGTGCATTGCGACCCCTTTACTGCCCAAGTTTGCGCCGAGTCCAGGCGGGGGGGCAAGCCCAAAGAAGTGTCCGAAGCGAAATGTCTGTGGGGGGTGAGTCGCCCGCAAGCGGTCGAATCGATAGAATTATACAGGCCAGGGTCAATTCGTTTCGGCACGCTTCCCGTCTTCTCCGAGGATCCAACCATGGCGGTCCACGTCGACACTTCGCCGGGCACCTATGTCTGGCAGCCCCAACCGGAACCGGCTCAATTTCTGCAACATTTCTTGGCTTCGTTTTTGGCGAGCTGTCCAGCGGCGGTGTCGCTGGCCGAACGCTTGCGTGACGAAACGGGAACTCGGCTGTGGGACTTGATCGACCATGTCGCTCTGCCGGCCGAAACGATTACCGACGAGCAACTCGGCCAGCTAGGTTTTGTTCGCTCGCCGGCAGGCGATCACGCCTGGGTTCATCCGCAAGGCATGTTTCCGACGATTGTCGCCGACGGTCGGTCGAGAGCGAAAGTAGCCTTGGCGGTGGAATCGGTGGCCGACTTTCTTGCGGCTCACAGCTTGGAAGACGTGCCGATCGCCGGCGAGCCGTTTGCCTCGCTGCGCAAGGCGAAGATCGATGGTTCAGCCGTCGCGGAGCTCTGGGTAGTCGAACGACATGGCTGGCGAGGTTTTGATTCCCGTTCGCTGAGCACACACCAATTGCACGCGCTGGCCCACCATGCCGAAGCATTCCGCCGCCGCGCTCGACATTTCCAGCACGCCGAACACGGTTTTGCGCACGCTCAAGAACTGGTGGGCCGAGCGATCGACGACCTGGGCGTTGACCGAGCGTGCGACTTGTTCTTTTCCGCCGAACGCCAATACTGGCAGCGTCGCAATCGTGCGGGCCAGGTGCAGAAAGGGCGCCAAGACAAGCTCGGCCTCGGGTGGGCCAATCACGACCACCATACCTATCGCTCGAGCCGTCGCTATTTCTCTCGGTTGATCAGCGTGTTCGAACAGCTTGGCTGCGAGTGCCGCGAACGTTTCTACGGCGGCCAAGACGCCGGCTGGGGCGCCCAAGTGCTCGAACAACCGACTGCCGGCATTGTGATTTTTGCCGACGTCGATCTGACGCCTGAAGAAGTCACTGGCGATTTCGCCCACCAACCGATGCCAGTGCGTGACCAATTGGGAACCGTCGGGCTGTGGTGTGAGCTACACGGTGAAGCGTTTCTCGAGGCCGGCATGCACCACCTGGAATGCCGGTTCGACTTCGACGCGGCCCGCGAGCAACTTCAGAGGACCGGCGTCGAGAGCATGCAACCGTTCACCGATTTTCCTTACTTGCGACAGGCTTTTACCAAGGCCGATCTTTGGCCTGTCGCGCCGCACCGAATCGACTTCGCGGTGGAGAAAGGCTACATCACTGTCGAGCAGGCCGACCGGTTCGCCTCGGAAGGGGCGCTCGGTTCGCACCTGGAGATTCTGGAGCGGAACGAGGGCTACAAGGGTTTCAACCAAACGGGCATCAACCAGATTATTCGTCAGACCGATCCCCGCCGACAGGGCTGATCGACGTCCGGACGGTTCAGAAACCGGCCGCTACCGCTTTGCCTGATCGCTGGGTGGCCGTTCGGACTTTGTGTTGCGGCGGGACTGGGGGGCCGGCGCTTGGCCGTGGTCGTAATTGTCGACAGCCTCGGCGTCGAGAGGCGTGGCAGCCGACTGACCGGGCAGGATCCAAATCTCGCCGAACAGTTCGTTCTGGTCCGTCCGTACACGATCGTGGCGC
>Ga0182024_10021781_pt1 | contig 11602 bp, 6 predicted proteins | sample P32metaG_FD_120480 | JGI IMG/M metagenome (GOLD analysis project Ga0182024, IMG submission 120480) | Permafrost microbial communities from Stordalen Mire, Sweden - P3-2 metaG (Illumina Assembly) | ecosystem: Environmental > Terrestrial > Soil > Wetlands > Permafrost | place: Sweden: Stordalen... | reverse complement strand
CACCACTGTTCTGACGGAGAAACTTTCCATCTACGGCGGTTTTGCGGTAACGCATGGCGCGCATGCCGGCATCGGCACGCTGCCCATCGTGTATTTCGGGACGGAAGTACAAAAGAAAAAATATCTTCCCAAGCTGGCGACCGGCGAATGGATCGGAGCCTATTGCCTTTCCGAACCGCAAGCCGGCTCCGATGCGCAGAATTCCTTGACGCGCGCGGAACTCACGCCCGACGGAAACCACTACATTCTGAACGGCCAGAAAATGTGGATTACCAACGGTGGCTTCGCGGACATTTATATTGTGTTTGCCAAGATTGGCGGGGAGAAATTCAGCGCGTTCATCGTGGAGCGCACGTTTCCGGGAATTAAACCGGGAAACGAAGAGCACAAGATGGGCATCCACGGGAGTTCCACAACGCCGGTGTTCCTCGAAAACTGTAAGGTTCCCAAAGAAAATCTTTTGCACGACGTTGGTCGCGGGCACATCGTGGCATTTAATATCCTCAACGCCGGGCGCTTCACTTTAGGAGCTTCCGCGGTGGGCGGCTCGAAATACGTGCTGGCAACCGCTGCGAAATATGCCAAGGAGCGCAAAGCGTTCGGCAAAGCGATCGGCGATTTTGGGTTGATGCGGGAAAAGCTTGCGGAAATGGCCATCCAGCTTTTTGCGGTGGAATCGATGATTTACCGCTCGGCGGGCAACATGGAAACGGCCATGGCCTCGGCGTCGAGTAACGGCGCTGAAAATGCGAGTGAGAAAATCCAGAACACCATGAAAGTTCTGGAGGAGTACGCCATCGAAAGCTCCATTGCCAAAGTGTATGGCAGCGAGATGCTCGATTTTGTAGTGGATGAAGCGGTGCAGATTTTTGGCGGCTACGGTTTTCACGAAGACTATCCAGTTTGCCGCGCGTATCGCGATTCGCGCATCAATCGCATTTTTGAAGGCACCAATGAAATCAACCGCATGCTGATTATCCAGATGCTGATGAAGCGGGCCATGGGCGGGCAGTTGGCGCTGATACCGGCGGCCATGAAACTCGCGGACGAGATTCTTGCCGGACCATCCTTCGAGGAAACGGACGACGGCGTTTTGGCGGCTGAGGCCACGGTGGTCGCCAATTGTAAAAAAATATTTTTGCAGGCGGCCGGGGGAGCGGTTCAGAAATATCGCGAGAAGCTGGCCGACGAGCAGGAGCTGGTCGCAGCGCTTTCCAATATCGTCATGGAAATCTATGCCATGGAATCGTCGCTGCTACGCGCGCAAAAAGCCGCGAACGCTAAAGGCCAGGCAGCGGCGCAACCGATGATCGACGCAGCGCGAGTGTTTATTTCGGATGCTGCCGAGCGTGTCGAGCACGAAGCCAAACGCGCCATTGCCGCTCTTCACGAGGGAGACATGCTAACCACGCAGATGTCGGTGCTGAGGCGTTTCGCAAAACGCGCGCCGGTCGATACCATCGCATTGCGCCGAAATGTAGCGAAGGCGGTACAGTCGCAAGACCGCTATCCGTTCGAAGGCAAGTAAATTTATTTCGGCAGGCGGCCTGCCGCTACTTTGTCGGCTGGAGTGATACGCCAAAGTGCGGATCGTGATATGTGCCAGTCATCTCCACAGGTACTTCCGCTCCGGCATGTTTTTTCTTAAACAGCGGATCTAACGGTTTTAGCAGCACGGCTTTTACGCCGCTACTGTCTTCCGACAGCGACGCCTCCGTTTTCAAATCTCCATGAAAATCGATCTTGGTGTTTTCTAAATTATAAGTTCCTTGCAGAGTGGCTTCCGCACCGGGCACCTTGAAGGTAGTGTCATGAAATTTGGCGACTTCGTTGCTCAATAACACGCTGCCTTTTAAATCCGCGGCCACGTTAGGAGTCTCAGGATCTTTTTTCTTGCCGCTGGCTTTTTTACTTAACATGTTCACGCTCATCTGGCGCTCCGGGTTCGTCCATTGCGCGTGCTCGATTTCAAAATCGGCCTGAAACACGACACGCTTCAAAAACGGCTGGTGCCCGGAAGGCCAGACGACGTGCCCGTGAAAATTGGTTGCTCCCTCCATAGGGGCTTTGCTTTCCTTAACGAAAAGCCACAGGACATCGTCGATGCGGCCGCTGCGCACATTCAAATTGAGCGAAGTGGTCTTGCTAGGCTGGCCGGGTTTGCCGGCCACCGAACCTTCGATGTGTACCGGCGTTTTCAGAAACGCCCCATCGACGGAGTGCAAAATCGTGTCGCCGCTCATACCGTCAACGGTGGCGTTGAATTTTGCTTTGAGCGCGACGGTGTGGTGACTCCGGGTAACTTCAAATTTCGGCGTGTCCGTGGTTCCCTGAGTTTCTATGCGGCCCAGCACGCCGTTAAAATCTCCTTTGCCGGCCAAGGTTCCACCAATGCCTTTAAATACTCCTAAATCGACATCATCGAATGTATATGTGCCTGAGAGCGGGATGTCGTTGAGGTGTTGACTGTCCCAGGGACCGAGTTTTCCGCGCGAACGAATTTCTCCTGGCGGCTCCGCGTTGCGCATCGCGAGGTCGTAAGACATGGGCGAGCTATCGCTGATGGATTTTAAGCTGAGTTGATGAATCTCGAATTTCAGGGGGCCGTCGTCTTTTCGCGCGACCTCCAGCGTGGCGTCTTTGGTAAAAACCTCTCCGATGCGAGTGGACGATTTGGCCGACGTTGTTTGCGATGCAGATGTGTCTTGCTCGGCCGGAACTGAAATTTTTAAGCCTTCGAGAATAGTTCTGGATACGTAGCCGGGCCGCAATAAAAGATCCTGGTAATTCGCCTGGATCGTGACTCTTTGAATGGCGACCAGCGGCGGGACAGAGTTGTCAGAGCCGCGCGTGAGTACCACATTTTCCAGCACACAACCGGGATGCGGGAAGTACGTCCGGTGGAAACTTTGCACTGCTATTTTGCCGGGCCAACTTTCCTGGACGGATTGAGTAACTTTCTGGGAAGAAAACGGCCAGTGAAAAGCCAGGATAATTCCGCCGATGCACAGCGCCAATAAAATTACGATGGCGAGAGGAAGTAACCAGCGTCTAGTGCTGGTGGTTCTCGGCGTTGCCTGGACAGGTTCTTGTGTCGCGACGGTCATTCTTCCTTGAGTTTGCTTCGCCGTAGTATGCCATCCTCATGCGTCAGAGAAGCTCGGGGAATCTACGTAAAAGGGACGCGGCTCGGCTGTAGGAAGTAAATTGCGATTCCCCGCCCGATGAGCCGTGCTGGTGATTTTACCGGCTTGATTTTAGGGTTTCGGGCGCGCGGAATACTTTTCGAATAGCCTTTTTTGACGGTTGTCGAGCGAAGTGACCTGTCCGCGAATAAAAAGGTAGCGGACGTCGCTAGTGATTTCGAGAGGATCGCCATTCGTTACGATGACATTAGCGATCTTGCCGCTCTCGAGCGTGCCCACCTGATCGGACAGACCGAAGATTTGCGCTGGATATAGAGTGACTGCCTTCAGCGCTTCATCGTAGGGCAGGCCGTAGGCTACTGCGTTGGCTGCATTTTGCCCCAGCCTGCGGGCAAACGAATTATCAAAGCTGCCAAAAGCGAATTTGACGCCCGCGGCGGACAGTTCCGCGGGCTGCGAGAGCAGACGATCGTAAGGATCGTCTTCATACAAAGGCGAAGTGAGCATGGGGCGCAAAACCACCGGGATGCTTCTCGATCGCAGCAGATCTTTCAGTTTGTAAGCTTCGGAGCCGCCCGCCAAAATCATTTTCAGATTTTGCTTGTCGCAAAATTCGATGGCGTTGCGGATTTCTCGCGAACGGTCGGCAAAGATCAGCAGCGGCAGCTGGCCGCGCACTACGGGCACCAGCGCTTCGAGTTTTAAATCGCGCTCATAATCGGCAGGACCGGCATGCCCCATGGCTTGCGCGTAATGACGCGCGCGCTCAATCCAATCGGTTAACTCGGTCACCTGCTTGTCGTATTCCTGCTTTGCTTCCATGTAGGGCTTTTCTTTTCTTTGAAAGGTTGCGAAGTCGAACGTTTTGGTCTGGATTTCCGGCCAGTTCACTACCATGGCAACGCTTCTTTTGAGTTGCATGTCGTCAACGGTCCAACCCGCCAGATAAATTGCCGAGGCCTGGCCTCCGATGACCCCGTTCGGCCCGAAAGAATCCATGCCTCCGCTCGCCGGCACAGCCAGAACTTCGGTGATGCCCGCAACTCGCGTTACCGGGATGTGTTCGCTCGACGGCGATACCGCCGTTAACGCCACCACGTCAGGGTTATAGTTTCCAGTTTCCGTGGAGTCCACGGTGGAGCTGACGGCGCCGATTTCGCGCAGGCCCATTTGTGTGACGGGATCGAACATTCCTGGATAAATCTGCAGGCCTTCGGCGTTGATGACCTGGGCGTCTTGCGGAACCTCGACTTGCCCGCCCACCGCGGCAATCTTGCCGTCACGAATAATCAAGGTGCCATTTTCGATGGGCGCTCCGGCAAGGGTGAAAATTTTAGCGTGCACCAACGCATAGGCTTTCGGGGCATCCGCTTTTGGAGTTGGTTGTTGGGCCGCGAGCAACGCTGGAAACAAAAATGCCGTCGCGAGAATCAAGCTATTGCGGAAGATTGTTGTGGCACGCAAGCAGTTCACAGTGCACCTCTGTCGCTGTCTGCCGCGCTACCAACTCCGTCACTTTCATCTGCGGTGCTTCCCCGCCCTGATTGGGGCGGCTTAGGTTTGTCGTCCGGTTTCTTCTCGTTTTGTCTTTTCTCTTCGGGCTTTTTCTCTTCGGACTTTTTCTCGGCAGATTTCTTTTCTTTCTCGGTGAGGGCTTTCTTTTCTTTTTCACGATCGGCGCGCTCGGCAATATCGCGCGTCCGATCGAAGTAAACTCGCCCATCGATCAAGGTTTTCTGCACAACTGCATAGGCGCTTAACGGGTCGTGATTGTAGATGACCAGGTCGGCGTCTTTGCCCACATCAATCGAACCTACGCGCTTGTCGATGCCCAGCTGCATGGCGGGATTAATGGTGATCATCTTCAACGCTTCTTCACGGGAGAGCCCCCCATAGCGGATACTCTTGGCGGCTTCCTGATTCAGATGCGTAGCTTCTTCCGCGTCGTCCGAATTGATGGAAACCAGCACGCCGCGACGGGTCATGATCGCCGCGTTGTAAGGGATGGCGTCGTAGGCCTCCACTTTGTAGGCCCACCAATCCGAAAACGTGGAAGCACCCGCTCCAGCGGCGGCGATTTCGTCGGCCACTTTGTAACCTTCTAGAACGTGCTGGAAGGTTCGCACCTTGAAGCCGAATTCCTTGGCTACCCGCAGCAACATCAAAATTTCGTCTTCGCGGTAACAGTGCGCGTGCACGTAACGCTTCCCTTCCAATACTTCGACCAGCGGATCCAAGCGCAAGTCCCGGCGCGGAGGAATGAGATTCTTTTCTCCCGCCGAAGTTCTCTTGTTGTAGTCATCCCATTTACTTTTGTAATCACGCGCTTCGGTAAAGGCGGCGCGAATGGTTTCTTCCACGCCCATGCGCGTCGCGGGATAGCGCTTTTCCTGGCCGCGGATGCTGAAGTTGGAACGCTTGGGATTTTCGCCGAGTGCGAACTTAATGCCGGGAAGAGCGCCTTCAAACGGCAACCGCGAGGCCGGCGCTCCCCAGCGCAACTTGATCACCACGGTTTGTCCGCCGATGGAGTTAGCGGAACCGTGCAAGACGTTCGCAACGGTCACGCCGCCGGCGAGATCGCGATAAATGTCGATGTCATCGGGATTCAGTACGTCCGCAATATTCACCATGGAGGAAACGGAAACGCTGCCTTCGTTCACGGAGCCGTCCACCGCGATGTGGGAATGACAATCGATGATGCCCGGCATTACGAATTGCCCGTTGGCATCGATTACTTCCGCGCCTTGCGGCTTGGCGATGGATTGGCCGACCTCCGCGATTTTGCCGTCGCGAATTAGGATGGAGCCGTGCTCAATCGTTCCGTGGGAGACGGTGAGGATGGTGGCGTTTTGGATCAGCAGAATCGCGGGAGCTTTCGCGTCGGGAGGATTGGCCGCGAGAACGCCCAACGCCATTAGAAAATGCAGTACCACAATAACCGCGAAAGCTTTTAGGAGCGCGTTACCCGCCCGAGCGGCCTTCACAGTGCACCCCCGGTTGCAGACGCGCTGGAGTGTGCTCCAGGTTTTGTGCCGGTGAAATCCGTGGAGAATCCAGTGACGCTCACTAAACCTTTCATGGAGTTGGCGTCAAACGTTCCCGAAAAAGTCACGTCCAGGGGATTTCCTTCGATGGGAATATTTATACTGAAGCTGAATTTATCGGCGCTGGCGTAGCCATTCAGAATTGACCCCGTTCCGCGGCTGCTGGTCACTATGCCGGAAATGGTGCCATCTTTTTCCATGTTCAAGTCAGCGGTGGCTTCTTCCGGGCCGTGTGGCGTGTTGAACGCCAGCTTCCATTTGCCGCTGATGTCGCCTTTGGGCGGATCTTTTGGTTTTTCAGGCTCGTGTGTTTCGAATCTGCGCCCATCCACGAAGACCATTTTGATTTTGGTTTTTTCGTCGAAGAGATCGCCATCGGTGACCACCAGGTTGGCGATTTTGCCGACTTCGATGGAGCCCATGCGATCTGACACGCCGTAAATTTCCGCAGCGGAAAGAGTCAACGCACGCAACGCCGCATCCGCCGGCAAGCCCGCGTCGATCGATTTTTTTACCGCTTTCAAAACATCTTTCGGCGCCGTTAAACCGCCGGAATAAAACGCGAACTTTACGTTAGCCTTGGCCAGCGCCGCCGGCGCGGATGGAGCGCGATCGCGAAAACGCAATTCGCGCAAAGTCGGCTTGTCTTCGGGATCGGCATCTTTTTCCGCTTCCGGCCATTTCGCGTTTACCAGCACGGGAAGTTTTTTGGCGGCAATGTCGGCGGCATCTTCATAAGCCATTTGGGCGCCATAAATCACTCCGTTCACCTTCCAGCGATCCGCGAGCTCCAGCGAACGTTGAATCTGCACGCTATTGTTTGCCGGAATGAGCACCACAACATGCTTTTGGAGCGCCGCGGCGAGGGACGCATCGGTGCGGTCATACGGCGGGCGCTCGACATGCGCATTATGTTCGTAAGCGGCTTGCGCTCGAGTACTCCAATCCGTGTCCAGAAACACCTGACGCACGTATGCCAGCACGCCCATTAGCGAACTGGGAAAGCCGCTGCCGAATCCGCCGGTCACGCTCAGGTTCAGAGGAATTGCTACCGGCGACTTCACGACGAAGTCTCCAACGCGATCTCCCGCGAGATCAAGGACCGCGGCTTGACCGGGGAAAAAGCCGCCTTTAGGCGCGGCGACGACGGTTGTGAAGCCGCCATTGCGCCACATTTCAATACGCTTGTCGCCGAGGCTCACTTCATCTGCGGCATTGCGCCAAGGTGTTGTGCCGGGCCGGTCCTCAGGACCGCGCGCGGCCGTTTGTGTTTGAGGAGGTCGCGGGGCCGATTCTGTCGCGCCAGGTGCGCCAGCGGCGGGTGCACCAGGTGCAGGTGGCGCCATCAAACCCACATCAGTAAAGGAGTCGATCAGCCCGGGATAGACGGTCAGTCCCTTGCCATCGATGATCCACGCTTCATCGGGAATCTTGGCGTCAGCCGCAATGGCGGTAATAATCCCGCGCGAAATGATGACTGTGGAATTTTCCGCGGTTCGTCCTGACACCGTAACGATTTTCGCCCCGCGAATCGCGAAGTAAGGCGGTTCCCCTCCCTGGCCGCGGGCTTGTGGCGCCATGTATAACGCCACGATCAAAGCCGCGAATACTACAGTGCAGCATTCTGCAAACACACGGGTGCGCATGAAACGCTCCTTGCCATGAGGGAAGATTTTTCGATAGAGAAAGATAGCAGTCGCCGTCTCTTAATTGAACGCACGAGGCTAACGGTAAGTTGCAGAAGAGTCAAGAAAAGTTCGGATTTGACCGCGCTGAAAATATCAAAATAACGAGTCCCTGTCGGAAACAAACAGCGATCTTGAGCGTCTGTACTATTGGCTTCCCATAGGAGAGCGTCGGGTTTAGTATGGGCATCCCATAGGGTCAAAGAGGCGGACACGAGGAAATGGCTGAAAAAGTGGATGTGTGGCAAGGCACGCTGGCGCTGATGATTCTCAAAACGCTTGAAGCGCTAGGCCCATTGCATGGTTACGGCATCGCCCGCCGCATCGAGCAGACCAGCGGTGACCTCCTGGCGGTGAACTACGGCACGCTGTATCCCGCGCTGCTGAAACTCGAGCAGGAAGGGCACATCGCGTCGGAGTGGGGGCAATCCGACAATAATCGCAAAGCCAAATATTACAAATTGACGCGCGCCGGGCGCAAATTCCTGGGCCGCGAAGAACGCGATTGGGAACAAACCACCGCGATCCTCGCGCGATTCCTCGCTCCCGGTAAGGAATCGGCATGAAGGCGTGGTGATGAAGGAATTAGCATGAAAACGTTGCGAGCATTTTGGCTGCGGTTGGCAGGCACGGTCCACCGTGAATCGCGGGACAATTTTGCAGAAGAACTGGAAGGACATCTACAAATGCACACCGACGACAATCTTCGCAAAGGGATGAGCGCCACGGAAGCACGCAGGGATGCACTGATGAAACTGGGCGGAATTGAGCAGACGAAAGAGCTCTACCACGACCGACAGACCCTGCCGGTTCTGGAAGTTTTTATGCAGGATCTGCGCTATGGCTTGCGCATGCTGCGAAAAAATCCGGGGTTCACAGCGGTAGCGGTACTGTCTCTGGCGTTGGGCATCGGCGCCAACACCACCATCTTCACGGTGGTCAACGCGATACTGCTGAATGCGCTTCCGGTGCGCGACCTTCCACGACTGGTGGAGATGGACACGGTCGACAGCAAGCTGCTGGTCACACAAGCCCGATCCGAAAAACTCGGGATGTCCTTCCCGAATTTCCAAGACTATCGCCGCGATAACCAGGTGTTTACGGATCTTGCGGCATTTATGCCCATTGCGGTGACCTGGAGCGGCGGCGCGGAACCGCGCGAACTCCAAGGTGAACTTGTCAGCGCAAATTATTTCGAAGTCCTGGGAATACGGCCAGCTCGAGGACGCTTTTTTATGCCCGATGAAGACACCAAGCCCAACGGCAACGATGTGGCGGTACTCAGCTATTCGCTGTGGGCCAATAAATTGGGCTCTGACCCCGGAATCATCGGAAAACCAATGATATTCGACGCCCGCCCGTACACCGTCATCGGGATTGCCCCACGGGGATTTCGAGGAACGATTACATTCTTCAGCTCCGAACAAGTGTGGATCCCCACCAGCATGAAAGATCAAGTGCTGGGCGGGAAGGCCAAAGATTTTTTCAATGAACGGCGATTTTTGGGCGTCGGCACCGTTGGCAGGTTAAAACCTGGGCTGGAAATGAGCGCTGCGGAGGCGTCCCTCAAGACGATGGCCATACACCTGGAGACGGAGTTCCCCAAAGACAATAGCGGTCGCAGCGTGGCGCTCAGTCCGCTAGCGGATGCTGCAGTGGGCGTGAACGACCATAAACGAATCGCTTTGGCTGGCGCGATGATGATGAGCGTGGTGGGTTTGGTGCTTTTGATCGCGTGCGTCAATCTGGCGAACCTTCTGCTGGCACAAGGCGCACGACGCCAGAAAGAAATCAGTCTGCGTGCGGCGCTTGGCGCGGGTCGCACGCGCATTGTTCGGCAGATGTTGACGGAAAGTCTGCTGTTATCTCTCGCGGGAGGAGCCGTCGGCCTAGCGTTCGCTTATGCAGGCCGCAGTATTCTGTGGTCTTTCCGGCCGCCGTTCATCGATCAGAGCGGCATTGACTTGTCTCTGGATTCGCACGTGCTGCTCTTTACGTTGGGCATCGCGATTCTTACCGGATTTATTTTTGGCCTGGTTCCAGCGGTGAAAGCTTCGCGCCCAGATCTGATCGAAACGCTAAAGTCCGGAGGGCGGGGCGGCACCATGGGCTGGCGACGCGACCCATTGCGTAGTTTGCTGGTCATTGGCGAAATGGCGCTGGCCTTAATCACACTTGTCGGCGCCGGGCTCTTCCTGCATAGCCTGCAGAACGCGCAAAAGACCGAGTTGGGGTTTGAATCGAAAAATCTTCTAACCATGAATTTCGATCTCGGTGCGCTGCACTACGAAGAGGGACGCGGCCAGCAATTTTACCGTGCGGCAATTGAGAAGGTGAAGAATTCGCCCGGCGCGGCATCCGTGAGCATAGCTTCCAATCCGCCTATTGGCGGGGGTTTCGCGCGCACGGTATTTCCAGAAGGGCAAGACGAGGCTTCGGGCAACCGCGGCACATTGACGGTAGTGGACGACGTGACTCCAGATCATTTTGAAACCCTGCGCATCCCGGTCACACGCGGGCGAAGTTTTAATGATGGTGACCGCATGGAAACCGCCGCCGTGGCGATCGTCAGCGAAGCCATGGTGAAGCTGCATTGGCCTAACGAGGATGCCGTCGGCAAGCGATTCCATTTCATTGGCGATACAACTTTGCGCGAAATTGTCGGTGTAACAGCAAATTCAGTTATCAACGAAGTTGGAGAAGAACCACAGCCCATTGTGTTTTTACCAATGACTCAAGACTACGTTCCGGCCGCAACTTTGCATGTGCGCACCACCAGCAATCCTGAAAGCGTAGTAGCCACCGCCCGGGCGGCGCTGCAATCGCTGGATCCGAATCTGGCGATAACGAATGTGTTCACCATCGAACAGATCTTGTCTCAAGCGCTCTGGGCGCCACGCATGGGTGGTTTGTTGCTGGCGCTGTTTGGCGCCCTCGCGCTGGTGCTGTCCGCGGTGGGAGTGTACGGAGTGTTGTCCTATTCGGTGAATCAGCAGACGCGCGAAATCGGTTTGCGCATGGCGCTGGGAGCTCAGCGCGGCGATGTCATGCGCTTGATACTCGCCCAGGGGTTACGGTTGACAGTCGTGGGATTAGGTCTGGGAATTCTGGCGGCCTTAGCGCTGATGCGCGTCCTGGTAAGCCTGCTATTTGATGTGCGTGCTTACGATCCGTCGACGTACACAGCCGTAACGCTTCTACTTACGGCCGTAGCGTTGCTGGCTTGCTACATTCCGGCGCGGCGCGCGATGCGCGTAGATCCGATGGTGGCGCTGCGCTACGACTAGGCCGTTACGGTTTTGGCTTCTTAAACAGTCCGCCGATCGCGCTGGTAGCATTCGTCGGGTTCAGGTTCGTCGGATTCAGATTCTTCGCGCCCGTCAAGCCACTGCCCGCGCAACCTAATTGAGTCTTCAGCATCCCGGCGGCAACCCCGCCGACATCCGGAACAAATTTCGGATCCGCGGTAGTGCCCTCAATTTTGAACGGCACGGTTACACCATTCTTGCAGCCGCTTGACCCTCCGCCCAAAGCCGAAGTGAGGGCGCCGGTAGGATTCGCGACATTGGCAATGCCGCTTTTAAGCGTGGCGGCCATTTTGAAATCGAGGTCGTTCTTGGCGTCTATGGTCCCTGCGCCGACGATCTGGCCGAACGCCGGGAGTATCGCGATGAAATTATCGGCGCGCAATCCGTCGCGAGTCATCCGCAAATTAGAAGTCATT
>Ga0182024_10021780_pt1 | contig 11603 bp, 13 predicted proteins | sample P32metaG_FD_120480 | JGI IMG/M metagenome (GOLD analysis project Ga0182024, IMG submission 120480) | Permafrost microbial communities from Stordalen Mire, Sweden - P3-2 metaG (Illumina Assembly) | ecosystem: Environmental > Terrestrial > Soil > Wetlands > Permafrost | place: Sweden: Stordalen... | reverse complement strand
TCCAGATCGAGGGCGAGCACGGTTTCGGCAAGCCCGAGGAGCGCGCCTATACCCATGCGATGGAGGTGCTCGGCGTCGCGCCGCACGAGACCTGGATGGTCGGCGACAACCTCGAATGGGAGGTCGTCGGCCCGCAGCGCCTCGGCATCCACGCGATCTGGCATGACGGCTACGGCGTCGGCCTACCGCCCGACTCGCCGATCAAGCCCGACCGGATCATCCGCCGGCTGAGCGAGTTGTTGGGGTAACTACTGCCCGTGCTTCAGCCCGAGACCGGCCAGGCAGGTATCGAGCGGTCCGCCCTTGGATTGGTCCTGGCAGGTCGCCGTGAGGGCGGCGAATTCCGCCTTGCTCGGCGCCTTGCCGGAAACCAGCCGCCAGCCGGTCATGTCGACGGGGGCGGCATCGGCGCTTCCGGTGTCGGAGCCCTGGCAGCCCGTGAGCGCCAGCACAGCGACAAAGGCGAGGCGGAACAAGGTTTTATCGAGCATCGCGGCGATAATGCAGAGGGCGTCGCGGCGAGTCTACCCCTGCTGCCGCGAATTTAGGCGGTCGGGACGCGACAAATCACGCTAAGCTCGCCGCGATGGACCGGCGGATGTTCTTATCGCTGCTGTCGGCGGCGCTGGCGATGCCCGAGGCGCTTCGGGCCGCCCTTCCGCCGCCTGAGCCGCGTCGCCTCAAGCTGGTGAACGCGCATACCGGCGAGACCTTCAATGGCCCCTACCGCGACGATGCCGGCCCGATCGCCGCGGCGATGGCGGATTTGTCGGTTTTCCTGCGCGACCATCATTCGGGCGAGACGATCGACTACGATGTCGGGGTCCTCGATTTTCTCGCCGAGGTGATGGCGGCGGCGGGCGCCGGCGAGGCGACGGTGCTGTCGGCCTACCGCACGCGGGCGACCAACGAGATGCTGGCGCGCACCACTTTCGGCGTCGCCGACAACAGCCAGCACATCTATGGGCGAGCGCTCGACATCTATCTGCCGGTACGGCTCGACGTCGCGATGGAGACGGCGCGGGCGATGCAGCGCGGCGGCGTCGGCTGGTATCCGCAATCGCATTTCATCCATCTCGATACCGGCCCGGTGCGCAACTGGGATCTCGGCGGCGCGGGGTTCGAGCGGCTGCTGCTGGAGATGCGCGACCTGATCGCCAAGGGCGAGCTCGACGTGTCGCGAGACGGCGTGTTGTCGCTCGGCGGCGAGGAACGGCCGTTATCGGCGAACCAACGTCTGGCGCTGCACCGTCTCGTCGCCAAGGCCGAGGCGCTCGCCGTCGGTCATTGAGGTTTTTGCGGCTCGGGAGCGGCCCGCTTCAGCTTCAGCGCCGCCTCGCCCGCCGGCGAACTCAGCAGCACCCGGTCCGGACCGATCTCCTTGACGGTCCAGCCGTCGAGCGCATCGCCCTCGGCGATCTCGACGCGGCGCGCGCCCTCGGCGACAAAGGCTTTTTTCTTCGGCCCGGTGGCGACGATGCCGAGCAGCCGGTAGCGACTTTCGATCGACGATCCGAGCGCGGCTTCGGCGCCCGGCGGCGGCCGGCGCGACGGCGAGAACAGCGGCCGCTCGACGATCGCGGCATAGCTGGCGAGCGGCGGCAGAGCGGCGAGGGCAAGTCCGGGCGCGCTGGCCGGCGGCGCGGCGAGCGGGCGTGTCGCGGGCAGCGGCGGTATGAGCCACGGCCAGGCAGCGAGCCCGAGGCAGACGAGCGCGGCGGCGCCGAGAAGGTGGTTGAGTCGCGACGCCGGGAGTCGCGACGCGATCACGATCGCGGCTCCGTCTTGAACCCGGAAACCTCAAGCTGGAAGTCGAGCGCGCCGGGCGCCGCGTCGGGCGAGGTCGCGTGCGACTGGATTTGCAGATTGTCCGGATAGAGCACCGGCCGCGCGGTCTCGATCGCGTAAATGAGGCTGCGCAGGCTCGCCATGTCGCCGCTGGCGCGCACCCTGACGCCGATCTTCGTCGCGCCGCCCTCAGCCTCGCCGCGCAGCACCTGCAGCCCCTGCACCTGGGCTCGCGCCGCGGCGGCGGCGTTCTTGACGGTCTCCTGCAGCAATGCCGACGCCTGCGACTCAGGCATGTCGGGATAGAGCAGCGCCGGTACCGCCGGCGCGGGTGTGCTCGGTCCCGGGGATGGCGAATTGTCGCCGGCGAGCGCGCGATAGCGCTGCAGCATCGCGGATTTGACGGTGAGCGCGTCGTTGTTGTCGGCGATCAGGTCGCAATAGGCTGCCAGCGGGCCGCCGCAGAACAGGACGATCAGCGCGGCGAGGATCGCCAGCGCGGCGATACGGCTCAATAGGGGGCGCCCCAGGACGGCGAGGGTCATGGCTTCGCCTCGACGAGCGTCGCGCCGAGCTGAAAATGCTCGAGCCCCGAGGCCTCGCGGGTGATCGGCGAGCGGAACACGATGCCGGTCACGTCCTGGCTCTTTTCGAGCGTCATCGCGATCGTCGCGGCCGAGGGCGCCAGGCCGTCGAGCACGATCTCGCGGCCCGAAATCGCCAGCGACAGGAGCCACGCGCCATCCGGCAGATCGCGGCTCAGCGCGTCGAGCGCGCCAACGAGCGGCGGCCGGCCGGCGCGCAAGCCGAGGATCGCGGCGCTGCGCTCGCCGGCCTGACGCTCGGCCTCGCCGGTGCGCAACGCCGCCTCGGCCCGCGGCTTCAGCGCGGCCAATTCGCGGTCGATCGAATGCAGCCCGGCTTGTTGCGCGAGCGGCCACGACGCCAGCGCAGCCACCGCCGCCAGCGCCGTCGCGACGCCGAGCAGGCGCGTCGTCGGCGCTGTGTCGCCGCGGGCCGCGCCGAGCGCGGCGGCGGGAAGGAAGAGGGGCTTTCCCCCTGGCCCGGCGCCGACCGCGATCGCCGCCGGGCGCAGCCCGGCTTCGGCGAGCGCGGCGCAGATGCTGTCGACGATCTCGCGCGGCACCGCGACGATCTCGACGGTCACCGCGCCGGCGCCGTCTTCCTTGCCGACGACGCGATGGTGGAAATAGACGCGCTCGGCGGGAAACGGGAAGTGGCGGGCGATCTCGAAGCCGAGGATGCGATCGATTTGACCGCTGGCGCCAGCGGGCAGGGCGACGTTCTTGGCGAGCGCGCGCTCCGGCGGGATTTCGACGATGACCGCGCGCCGTCGCGCGGCGGGCGGGATCAGATGCAGCAAGCCCGCCGCCTCGCCCGCTTGCGCATCGATCTGGCCGATCGGCCGCCCGCCTTGGCGCAGCAGCCAATAGCGCTCGCCGGCCTCGATCGTCACGCCGCGCGGGCGGCGCGTGGCGACAAAGCGGCGCAGGTCGTCATGGCAGCCGCCGAGCTCGTCGAGCCACCAGCCGAGCGCGCGGCGACCCCAAGCGCGTGAGCGCGCGCCTTTTAGCGGACGGTTGGCGGCTATCGTCATCGGCGGTCGACGGCAAGTTTAAAGGAAACTCGGGCGGGACGGAATTGCCGCGATCATGGCGCGTGCCGCACTTTTGCCGCCGCTGCCACGCCGCGGTCGGCGGGCGGGGTGCGCCAGGCGACGACTTGGTAAGGCTGGGCCGCGCGTCCGGTCAGGCGCACCTGCAGCTCGGCGCGGTAGCGCGCGCCTTCCGCCGTCGTCGCGGTCGCGGAGATGGTGAAGTCGCGGCCCGGCGTCACCATCAGGAATGGCGCCGCCGAGGGCAGCGGATTGGCGTCCGCCGCGCCGAAATCACGCCAGGTCGCGCGGCTTTGGAGAAAGGCATCGACGAGACCTTCGGTGGCGCCGGGTATCGCCATCAGCACGGCACGCGGCGCGACCATCGGGTCGATCGCCGAGGCGCCGGTCGCGACCGTGACGTCGTCGGCGACCCGGTCGTAAAGCCGGTCGTCGATGCCGGGCAGCTCCGCCAGCTCCTCGGGCACCGCGAAACGGCGGCCGAGATGCGGCGCGTCGGACACGGGACACCCGGCGCCGGTATCGCCGCGCCGGTCGAGGACATTGCAGGCGAGCAGCACCGCCGCTTCGTGCGCCGTGCCGACCGCCTCGAAGAGCCCCGCCAGGAGTTCCAGCGGCGCGAGGTTGAGGTCGATCTTGCCGGCCTCGTCGGCGATCGCGATCGCGACGCGGGTCGAGCCCTGCTGCCAGGGCTCGGCCGTGCCGTCGAAATAGGCGGCGCCGGACCCTTGCCGGCCCAAAAGCCGCAGCAGACCGAGCTGCGTCCCGGCCTCGGCGGCGAGCCGCGCCCGGCTCTCGGCGAGTGCGTTGCGCGCGATCTGCAGCTCGCCGCGCGTCGCGAAGGCGACAGGGGCGATCAGCATGAAAATGAGCGCGACGCCCCACAGCGCGAGGATCGCGATCGAGCCGCGCTCGGGATCGTCGCGTGGCATGTCAGCCGGCATTCCATAGCCGTACGACCAGCGCCGGACGCGGCGGATCGCCGTCGGTGTCGAGGATCACCCGGACCATCAGCGGCAGGATGGCGAGCTGGCGCCAGCTATCGTGCCAGGAGGGCGCGGCATCCGCCGAATCGGCGCCGAAATAGGCGAGGCGGAAGTCGCGGACTTTGGTCGCGACGATGCTCGAAGCGGCGCGCGGGTCGCCGGACGGCGCGGCAAGCTGACGCTTGAGGATCAGCGGCCGGTCGCGCCGCGCGCGATCTACGGTGAGGTCGATGCGGTAAAGTCCCGGGCCGCTATCCTCGGCCAGCCCGAGAAATTCGATCGCGTCCGACGCGCCGATGAACTCGCCGCCGGCGCCGCGCGGGATCGCGGCGGCCGCGCCCAGCGTGCGGCGCAGGATGTCGTCGAGGCTCTGCCGCGCGTCGAGGCGTTCGGACGCGCGGGTGTGCCGATCGAGCCCGGACGCGGCCAGGCGTATCCCCTGCAGCAGGGTCACGCTGACCAGCGCGCTCAACGCCAGCGCCACCAGCACCTCGATCAGCGTGAACCCGGCCTGGCTTGTGGGCCGGGTCATTGCGAGACCCCGGACGGAACTCCCAGCCGCAGGGTCGACAGCGCCACCTCGCGGCCGCGATGGCCGTCATGCCAGGCGACGCTGACCGCGATGCGATAAAGCGGCGGCAGCGATGTCGGCGCGACGGTGGGCTTGGCGCCGCCATCGTCATAGCGCGACACCGTGGTCTGCCAGGCGAAGCGGCCGGCGAAAGTGCCGCTGTCGCTGCCAGGGCGCGGCGGCTCGGCGGCCAGCGCCAGCCGCTCCTCGGCGAGGGCGAGCGCCGCCTCGGCGTCGGACGCGGTCTCGTGACCCATCAACCCGTTGCTGAACACACCCGCGATCGCCCCCAGTGCCAAGCCGACAATGGCGAGCGCGACGAGGACTTCGATCAACGTGAAGCCGGCAGTATGGCTTTTATCGTTCATCGGCGCGTCCGGTCAGCGCGTCGACGGCGATCTCGCGTTGTCCGCCGCCGCTGGTCACGCGGATGCGGCCGCCCGACGAAGCGCCTGACGGGAAGAACGAAATCCGCTCACCGCCCACGGTCGCGACCCGCAGCGGCGGCGCGCCGCTCATCAGCGGCAGCGTGAAATGATTGCGGTCGAGCCAATACCCGCCGCCTGGATCGCCCTGGAAGACCACCGGCCGGTCCTCGGCGATCGCGGTGCTGCGCGCTCCGCGCAAGGCGGCGCGGATCTCGCCCGTCGCCGCGTTGAGCGTCGCGCCGGTGACGTGCCGCGCGAGCAGCGGCATCGCGATCGCCAGCGACAGCCCGACGATCGCCAGCACGACGACGAGCTCGATCAGCGTGAAACCGCGCTCACGTCGCGAAATCATAGACTTCCATAACGGTGCCGAGGAGCGCGTAGGCGATGACCCCAATCAGCAAGCCGAGCAGCACGATGCTGACCGGCGTGACGAGGCCGATCAGCTCGGTTGTGGTCGCCTCGATGTCGCGGCGCAGGATGTCGCTCGCCTTCAAGAGCATCGTCGCGAGATCGCCGGTCTCCTCGCCGACGCGCACCAGCTCGAGCGCCAGCTCGGGCAGGAGAGCGCCGGCGGCGAGCGCGGCGCTGAGCCGGTCGCCGCGCTCGACGGCGCGCTGCGCGGCGGCGAGGCCGCCGCGGTAGGCGGCGTTGGTCATCGCCGCTCCGGTCGCGGCGGCGGCCTCGGGCACCGGCACGCCGGCGGCGACGAGATTGCCGAGCAGGAACGCCAAACGTTCGGCCTCGCTCTTGCGGAGCATCCGACCGAGCCCGGGCAGCTTCAAGATCCAGCGGTCGACATTTGCGCGGAAGTCGGCGTCGCGCCGGCGATAGATGATGTACAGCGCCAGGGCCAGCACGATCAGCGCGACAGGCAAAGCGCCTTGCTGGAACCCGTTTGATAGCGCGAGCAGGATCTGCATCGTCGCCGGCGGCTCGCGGCGGAAGCTTTCGAGCAAGGTCGCGAATTGCGGGACGACAAAGGTCAACAGGAACGACACGGACAAGCAGGCGACGACCAGCACGCTCGCCGGATAGATCAGCGCGCCGAGCAGCGCGCGGCTCGTCTCGCGGCCGCGTTCGAGGATGTCGGCGAGGCGGGTGAGGCCGCCGGCGATGTCGCCCTTCGCCTCGCCGGCGCCGATCACCATCGCGTAGTGCTCCGGCAGCGCGGGATGCGCGCGGCACGCGGCGGAAAGGCCCTCGCCGCGATTGATGGCGGCTAGGAGCTCGGCGGCGAGCCGGGCGCGCCGCTCGGCGCCTGGCGCGGCGGCGATCAGCGCGAGGCCGCGGTCCAGCGCCACCCCGGCGCCGAGCAAGGTCGCGAGCTGGCGGGTGAACAGGATGCGGTCGCGCGCCGAGACGGTATTGCGGATCGGCGCGAGGCGGCGCGCGAGCCGCGCCCCGGTTTCCGGCAGGGTGATCTCGATCGGGTAGTTGCCGATCGCCTGCAGCCGCTGGGCGGCATCGCGCTCGTCATCGGCGCTCAGCTCGCCGGCGATCTCGCCGCCGCTCGGACGCAGCGCGCGGTAATGGAAGAGCGGCACTCACCCGGCTCCGGTGACGCGCAGCACCTCGTCCAGCGAGGTGATGCCGGCTTCGGCCTTGGCGACGCCGTCGCTGCGCAGATCGACCATGCCGCCGGCGAGCGCCGCCGCGCGCAACTCCTCGGCGCCGGCGCGGGCCACGACGAGCCGAGAGAAAGTGTCGTCGAACGTCAGCAGCTCGGCTATCGCGGTGCGCCCGCGATAGCCGGTGCCGGCGCAAGCCTCGCAGCCGGCCGCGCGGTAGGTATCGCCGTGCTTCTCGCGGCAGGCTGGGCACAGGCAGCGTACCAGACGCTGCGCGACGACACCCTTCAGCACGGCGGCGACCAGATAGTCCTCCAGCCCCATGTCGATCAGCCGCACGATCGTGCCGACCGCGTCGTTGGTGTGTACCGTCGACAGCAGCAGATGCCCGGTCAGGCTGGCCTGCGCGGCGATGCGCGCGGTCTCGATGTCGCGAATCTCGCCGACCAGCATGATGTCGGGGTCTTGACGCAGCAGTGAGCGCAGCAGGTTCGCGAAGCTCAACCCGATCGCCGGGCGCACCGGGATCTGGTTGACGCCGGGAAGCTGGTATTCGACCGGGTCCTCGATGGTCAGGATCTTGCGCTCGCTGGTGTTGAGCAGCTGCAGCGCCGCGTAAAGCGTCGAGGTCTTGCCGCTGCCGGTCGGGCCGGTGACCAGCAGCATGCCGCTCGGTAGCTCCAGCAGCGTCTCGAACCGCGCGCGCAGCGCCGGATTATAGCCGAGCTCGGCGAGGTCGAGCGGCGCGCGGGCGCGGTCGAGCAGGCGCATCACAACGCTTTCGCCGTGCAATGTCGGCACGATCGAGATGCGCAGGTCGATCTCCCGGCCCTCGACGACGACCTGGAACCGACCGTCTTGCGGCAGCCGCTTCTCGGCGATGTTGAGCCCGGCCATCACCTTGAGGCGGCTGACGATGTTGTCGTGCAGCCCGGCGGGCGGCGGCGCGATCTCGCGCAACAACCCGTCGACGCGCACGCGCTGGACGATGCGGTCGGCGCTCGCCTCGATATGGATGTCCGAGGCGCGCTGGCTCGCGGCCTGGCCGATCAGTCCGTTGACATAGCGGATCGCTGGCTCCTCGCTGGCGAGATCGGCGAGGCGGCGGACATCCTCGCGCGCCGCCCCGGTCGCCGCGCCGCCGCCGCGACCGAGCGGGCCGTCGCCGTAAAGCCGGGCGAACGCCGTCTTCAATTCGCTCGGCACCGCCGCCCAGGGCAGCACCGCGCCGCCGGCGGCGAGGCGCACCGCCTTCAGCGTGTAGTCGTCGGTTGGGTCGGCCATCGCCAGCACCAGGCCGTCATCGGTCTCCTTCAACGGCAGGGCTTGGGCGCTGGCGATGAATTCGGGCGTCAGGCCGGAGGGGCCGCAGCGCGCGATCGGGTAGTCGCCGGGGGCGGCCAGCGGAATTTCGAGAAACTCGGCGAGGCACTCGGCCATGTCGCGTTCGTCGATCATGCCGAGCCGGGTGATGATGACGCTTTCGCTTTCGCCGCGCTCGCGGCGCAGCGCCAGCACGCGGTCGCGATGCACCGCGTCGAGGCGGCCGCGCGCCATCAGAAAATCGAGTAGCTGCATCTGGAATGCTCCGGCAGGCCGAAGCGCAAGTCAGGCCAACTTAGGGGGCGCGGGGGCCACCGGCAACGGCAAAACGTTGCCGCGCCGACAGGGCTCGGGCAAGCTGCGCCGCGCAATGCCGTCAGCTCCCTCCCCGCGCCGCCACAACCCAGCCGAAGCCGGCTTCAGCCTTATCGAGCTGCTGGTCGTGCTGGCGATTCTCGGGCTGTTGATCGGTCTCGTCGCGCCGCCGGTCATCCGCTATCTCGGCCGCGCCAAGACCGATGTCGCCAAGGTCGACATCCATAGCCTCGAATCGGCGCTCGATCTTTATCGTCTCGATCTTGGGCGCTACCCGACGCAGGCCGAAGGATTGCCGGCACTGGTCGAGAAGCCGCCGGGGCTCGAGCGCTGGCAGGGGCCGTATCTGAAGCAAAAGACGGTGCCGGCCGACCCGTGGGGCCACCCCTACCGCTACCGCATCCCCGGCGAGCACGGCGAATTCGACCTCTACAGCCTCGGCGCCGACGATGCGCCGGGTGGCACCGGCGAGAACCAGGACGTGACGAACTGGCAGTAGGGAAGAAAGTTACAGCGGCAGCTTGGCGTTGAACGCCTTCAACGCGACGACGTAGGCGTCGGGATTGTATTTCTGATCGTCGGCGATGGCGGCGCGCAGGCCGTCAAGCGCCTGATCGAGCCCGGCGAGCTGCTTGTCGTCGACAAACTCGAGCTGCTTCATCGCCGCGACGATCGATGTCAGCGCCATGACCTGCTGCTGCGCGCCGCTATAGTCGAGATCGTTGCCATCGAGCGCGCTGACCACCACGCCATGGCCAAGCGAAATGGCGTCGTCCTTGTTCCAATCATGCCCCGCGAGCGCCGGGATCAGAGCATTCGCCAAATCGTGGACCGCGCTTGCCTCGCGCTTGACCGCTTCCCAGCTTTCGCCGGTCGCCGCCTGCAACGCCAGCATGTGGTCGAGCAGCGCCTTTCCCGAGTCGGGCGCCACGTGCCCAGCGGCGATGAGCAGCATCACCGCGGTCGCGTCGTAAAGCTTTACCCGCCCGGGATCGAGATTGGTCGTGGTGCGCGGCCGCCATTGCAGATAGCTGATCGAATGATGACAGGACTGGCAATCGAACAGCGACAGCTCGGGGTTGAGCCCCTTGGGAGCGTGGTTCGGGTCGAGGATCAAATCCATCCGCAGCTTGACGTCGAGCGCCTGACCAACCGCCCAGATCTGCATGTCGTTGGGTTTGCCCTTGCGCTCGATATAGCTGGCATTGACGATGAAATGCGCCGGTTCCTTCGCGGTATAGGTGTCCAGCTCGAACGGCATCGCCGGATGCCCGGCGCCCATGATCTTGTGCGCCACAAAGCGTTTGTCGTCGCCGACATGGCACCCCAGGCAGCGAGCGGCGCGTTGTCGTGGATCGTCGGTGGCGTAGAGCCCCGCTTCTATGTCGCGCTGATGGCCGACATTGCTCAGATGGGTACCGAGCCATCCGCCTCCCTTGGGCGAGACGCCGGCGCCGCCGTGGCAGGCCTCGCAACCCACACCGTCGGAGAGCTGGAATTGCGGCCCGCGGCGCTCGGGCGGCACGTTGTCGGCGTGGCAATCGAGGCAGAGCGGCGCGTGTTCGGCGTCGACCAAGCCAAGATTTTTGGCGATGCGTTGCGAGCGGTCGCTGGTCAGCACGGCATAGGCTTGCGCGTGCTTATCCTTCTGCGACCACGTCAGGTACTCGTCCTGCGGCACGTGCGAGGTCGCCAGGGGTTTGACCGCGCCGTGGCAATTGTCGCCGGCGCAGCTGTGCACGCCGATGTGGGTGGCGTCGTCCGCCAGCGCGGGCGCCGCGAGGATGAGGAGCGCGGCACAGGTCGCCAGGCGCCGGAAGATGCCGTTCATCGCGGCATCGCCTGTTGCACGCCCTTGAGCGCCTTCACGAAGGCGTCGTGATTGACCGTATCGCTAGCGAAGGCCGCATAGACCGTTTTCATCGCGGTATCGATCGATTGAGCCTTCCTGTCGCCGATATCGCCCGAGGATTTGAGGCCGGTGGTGACGGCTTCGAGCGCCATCGTTATCTGTTCGTCATGCGAGAATACATCATCGCCATTGGCCGTGCCGAGCACGATCAGCGCGTCGGCGAGCGCGCGCATGTCGTCGCCCGTGAAATTGTGATGGGCGAACTCGTTGACGAGGCTCTGCGCCGCGTTCCGCACCGCGGTCGCCTCGCGCTCGACGCCGGCCCAATCGTCGAGCGTCGCCTTGTGCAGCGCCTGCATATGCTCGCTCAACGCGGCCGCCGCCGGGGGCGCGACGCGCATCGCGATGATTTTCAGCATGACTTCGTTGGCGTCGTTGAACTTGATGGCGCCGGGACCGAGCCCGGTCGTGGTCGGCCTCGCATAGGCGCCGTATTGGTGATGACAGGACTGGCAGTCGAAAAACGCGAATTCCGGCCAGAGCCCCTTGGGCGCGTGTTTCGGATCGAGCACCGCGTCCATGCGGCGTACCAGCGCGATCGCCTGGCCGGTCGCCCAGATTTGCACGTCGGTGATTCGGCCCTTGCGTTCGACATAGCCCGGGTCGACGACGAAATGCGCCGGCTCGACCGCGGTATAGGTATCGAGCTCGAACGCGAGGCGCGGGTGGCCTGCCCCGTAAAGCCGATGGTCGAGAAAGCGCGTCGCGTCGCCGTAGTGGCAGCCGAGGCACTTCTCGGCGCGGGCGATCGGCTGTTCGGTGGGATAAAGCCCGGCGGCGACATTCTGCGGGTGCGTCGCCCCGGAGATGTGGATACCCAGCCAGCCCGACGCGCCGCCATGGCAGGCCTCGCAATCGACCCCGTCGGAAAGCTGGAATTGCGAGCCGCGCGAAGTCGCCGGCACGTTGTCGGCGTGGCAGTCGAGGCACAGTTTCTGATTCGCTGCATCGGGCAGGCCCAAGGCCCGCGCCATCTTGATCGCCCGGCTTTGCAGCAGCACGTTGTAGGCGTCGCGGTGTTTATCCCGCTTCGACCAGATCAGGTATTCGTTGCCCGGCACAGAGGAGTTCTG
>Ga0182024_10021779_pt1 | contig 11603 bp, 11 predicted proteins | sample P32metaG_FD_120480 | JGI IMG/M metagenome (GOLD analysis project Ga0182024, IMG submission 120480) | Permafrost microbial communities from Stordalen Mire, Sweden - P3-2 metaG (Illumina Assembly) | ecosystem: Environmental > Terrestrial > Soil > Wetlands > Permafrost | place: Sweden: Stordalen... | reverse complement strand
CCGCTTTCGCGGGAATGACAGGTGAGGCCGCCCACATTGGCCTCTGACAAACACGTGTCATCCTCGCGAGTGCGAGGATCCAGGACGCCACGACCCTACAAGGCTTAGGCCGCCTCCGCCGGGTCTCCCTCGCACCGCCGCCTCGTGTCCCCGCGGCTGGATTCCCGCTTTCGCGGGAATGACAGGTGGGGCCGCCTACTGTGTATTTCGCACGTCGCCCGCCCCTTCCCCACATGACATTTTTGCGACGCCGCCGCGCCGTCCGCGCTATTGACGGCCCGCGCCCAGCGTGGCTTTAACCCTGGCAAAAGGGCGCCCCGCGCCCCTGCCGGAGTAATCCCCTCATGCCGAACGGACCTCGTCACGGACGCATCGAAGGCGCGATCGTGATGATCGGGTTCGGGTCGATCGGCCGGGGCACGCTGCCGCTGATCGAGCGGCACTTCGACTATGACAAGCAGCATTTCGTCGTCATCGACCCCGACGATTCCGACCGAAAACTGCTCGACGAGCGCGGCGTCAAATTCGTGCATCTGGCGATCACGCGCGACAATTATCGCGAAGTGCTCGGCGCGTTTCTGAAGGCCGGCGGGGGCCAGGGATTCTGCGTCAACCTCTCCGTCGACACCTCTTCGCTCGACATCATGCGATTCTGCCGCGAGATCGGCGCGCTCTACATCGACACCGTCGTCGAGCCCTGGCCGGGGTTCTATTTCGACAAGTCGCGGGGCAACGAGTCACGCACGAACTATGCCTTACGGGAGACGGTGCTCGCCGAGCGCCGCGCCAACCCCGGAGGGACGACCGCCATCTCCTGTTGCGGCGCCAATCCCGGCATGGTCTCGTGGTTCGTCAAACAGGCGCTGGTCAATCTGGCGGCGGACCTCGGCGATAAGGCGCCAGAGCCGTCGACGCGCGCGGAATGGGGCCGGCTGGCGCAGCGGCTCGGCGTCAAGGGCGTGCACATCGCCGAGCGCGACACGCAGCGCGCGAAAACCCCCAAACCGCGCGACGTTTTCGTCAACACCTGGTCGGTCGAGGGTTTTCTGTCCGAGGGCATGCAGCCCGCCGAACTCGGCTGGGGCACACATGAGAAGTGGGCGCCCGCCAACGCCGGCTTCCACAAGAGCGGCAGCGGGGCTGCGATCTATCTCGACCAGACCGGCGCCAACACGCGCGTGCGCTCATGGACGCCGACCCCGCAGGCGCAGTTCGGCTTCCTCGTGACCCACAACGAGTCGATCTCGATCGCGGACTATTTTACGGTGCGCAATGGCGCCGGCGAGGCGATCTATCGCCCAACTTGCCATTACGCCTATCACCCCTGCGACGATGCGGTGCTCTCGCTGCACGAACTGTTCGGCCGCGCCGGCAGGATCCAGCCGGTGCATCGCATCCTCGGCGAGGCGGACATACTGGACGGCATCGACGAGCTCGGCGTGCTGCTCTACGGCCATGCGCGCAACGCCTATTGGTACGGCTCGCAGCTCTCCGTGGAGGAGACGCGCGAGCTCGCGCCGTACCAGAATGCGACCGGCATGCAGGTGACCTCCGCCGTGCTCGCCGGCATGGTCTGGGCGCTGGAGAATCCGAACGCGGGCATCGTCGAGGCCGACGAGATGGATTACCGAGGCTGCCTCGAGGTGCAGATGCCCTATCTCGGCCCCGTGATCGGCGTTTACACCGACTGGACCCCGTTGACCGATCGGCCCGGCCTGTTCCCAGAGGACATCGACGAGACCGATCCCTGGCAGTTCCGCAACGTGCTGGTGCGGTGAACGATCTGGCTTGCCCGGCGCGCAATTCGCCGCCAGTATCCTCGCCCGACTCGCCGCACGGACACTGCCCCTTGCCGAAGCCCGCGACCAAAACGCCGACCTTGGTCCATATCAAGGTTACGCTGAACGACATTCGGCCGGCGATCTGGCGTCGGTTGCGAGTTCCCGACTCGATGAACCTCGGGCAACTCAGCCAACTCATCCAGGTCGCGATGGGCTGGGATGGCGGCCATTTGCATCTCTTCGAGATCGGAGGCCAACAATACAGCGACCCGTCGATGATCGACGAGGGCGAGGACGAAGCCCGCGTGACGGTCAAGAAGCTGATGCGAGACGGAATTTCGCGATTCGGCTACACTTACGATTTCGGCGACACTTGGGACCACGTCGTGCTGATCGAAAAGAAGGCGCCGCCGCCCGGCAGTCCCACGGCGCCGGCTTGCGTCGCGGGAGCGCGGGCCTGCCCGCCCGAGGATTGCGGCGGGGCGCCGGGCTACGACGAGTTGATCGCGGCGCTGGCCGAGCCGGACACGCCTGCAAACCGGGAATTGCTGGAATCGGCCGGCGAGGATTTCGACCCGGAATATTTCTCTCCCGCAGAAATCAATGCGCGGCTGAAATCGTGGTCGGATAAGTTTTGACAACCGCCATCCGACAGTCCGAAGGCGAGGCGGTTTCCCTGGCGCTCGCGTCGTCGCGCCGAAGTCCCGATCAGCGCGCGGGCAAGGTCGAGGCGTCTTCGACGCCCTGTGCGCACTCGTCCGTGCCCTGCGTCTAGGCGGCGGGATGCCGACTTTCCTCTACATCGACTACGGCCCCTCGCCTTACATAACGCGGGAATTGCGCTACAGCCTTTCGACGCTGCTGGCCGAATATGCCGGCGGCGGCGCGCGGGTCGTCGTCTACACCGACAAGGCGCGGAATTATGACAATTTGCACGAACGCGTGCGCGCACGGGACATTTCCCATGAGCTTGCCGCCATGACGCGCAACGGCGCGCTACCGCATCGCGTCAAAGCCTGCGTGCTGCTCGACGCGTTGAAATCACTCGACGACGATTGCGTTCTCCTCGACACCGATAGCTACATATTGCCGGGTTTTGCGGACGCCCTGACGAAGGCGTTGGCCAGCGGCGCCGCGATGGACGCTTTCGAGGAGCACGATCCGTATCCCGAGCTCGTTGGATTCCAAGCCGACCTGCCGCACGCCGGCCGCTACGCCTACGATTCCGTCGATTCCGTCATGTACAACAGCGGGCTGGTCGCGGCGCGTCCCGCGCGACACCTCGTCGTGATGGAGGACGCGATCGCGCTGATCGATGCGATCCTGGATGCGGGAAACAGATCGTTCAAAATAGAGCAAATCTCTTTTTCCGAGAGTTTTCGGCTCCATTCGGCCACGGTCGCCGAGATGCGCCCGTTGTTTCAGCATTACTTTCGCCGCAGCACGAAACGATACATGCATTGGCGGATCGATCGATGGTTGAAGCGTGAGCCCAAGCTCGAGATCGGCCGGCCGTTCATTACGCATTCACGCAGTCGGGTTCGCATATTCAATTATGTGAACCGGCTTACGAAGGAATACTGATTCGTGAACTACATGCGAGCGGCGTTGCCCTTTTTCACCCTCGCGTGGGGCTCGCCTACCTCGCCGCGGGTTGAAATCGCGCCTTCCCGCGCCGCGTATCGAAGCGAGATCGATGGGCTCCGCGCCTTGGCCGTGATTCCGGTCGTCCTTTATCACGCGGGCTTTGCGATTTTTGGCGGCGGTTTCGTCGGCGTAGACGTGTTTTTCGTGATCAGCGGCTATCTCATCACCGGCAATATTCATGCGGAAATGTCAGGCGGCCGTTTTTCGATAATCGATTTCTATGAGCGCCGAATACGACGGATTTTACCTGCGCTTTATTTTGTCATGATCGCGTGCCTGCCGTTTGCATGGATTTGGCTATTACCGCGGGAATTCGTAGATTTCGGTAGAAGCCTTGTCTCGGTCTGCCTGTTCACCTCGAACATATTCTTCAATCGGGAGATCGACTATTTCGCGCCGAACGCCGAATCTTGGCCTCTCATCCACACTTGGTCGTTGGCAGTCGAGGAACAATATTACGTTATATTTCCGATGCTTCTGTTGGGGTCACGAAGATTGAGCAGCACCTCTCTCATCGTGCTGCTGGCGGCGCTCGCGGCCGTCAGCCTGGGTTGGGCGGATTGGGAGTCTCGAATAGACCCGCAGTCTGACTTCTACCTTCTGCCGACGCGCGCGTGGGAGCTCGGCGTCGGCGCCGTCGTGGCGCTGATTCCCAGGGATAAACTGGCGCTCGAGCCGCATCTGACGAACATTTTGGCGTTGATCGGCCTGTCGTCGCTGACGTTCGCGATCTTTTGTTTCCGCCCAGACATGCCTCTGCCGGGTCTTTGGTCGCTGGCGCCGGCCGGCGGCTCGGCGCTGCTGATCGCATTTGCGACTGCCAGGACGAAATGCGGCCGATGGCTCGGCTGGCCGCCGTTGGTCGGCGTCGGATTGCTGAGCTACAGCGCCTATCTCTGGCACCAGCCGCTGTTCGCTTTCGCCCGCTTCAGGTTCGCCGCGCCCGCGGGGGGATGGCTGATGCTCGGGCTGAGCGCGGCTTCGCTTGCGATGGCTTACGCATCGTGGCGATTTGTCGAACGTCCGTTTCGAGATCGCAAGCGATTTTCCAGGGCGACGGTCTTTGTGGCCGCCCTGGCCACGGGCATGATCATTGTCGCAGTCGGCAGAGTTATTGCGCTGAACCGAGGTTTTCCCACGAGAATGCCCGCCATCGAAGGGGTCAGGGACCTCGGCGCCTATCGAGACAGATGCCTTGACCTCCCCGATTTGAATCCGAGCCGCCTGGCCGACATGGACGCCTGTCAACTCGGAGATCGCAAGGCGAAACTCGACTTCCTTTTGATCGGAGACAGCCATGCGGCGGCGCTTGCAGACGGAATAAATGCCGCGGCTTCGCGGCGGGGCCGGCGAGGGTTGCTCATTGTGGCCAACGCCTGCCTACCCATTTTTGGACTGCGGGGACAATATCCACGCAACGAAGAGGCGTGCCGTCGCCTGCATGAAAGCCTGATGAGCATAGTCGATCATTTCGGGATAAATCTTGTGTTGATGCATGCGTACTGGCAGGCTTTTGATAAAAAAAGCATCCTCGACGCGGAAGACTTGAAATCGCGATCGCCACAGCAAGCCATCCACGATCGCTTGCTGGAGACGCTTTCGACTTTGAAAGGTCGCAACGTTCAGGTCGTGATCATAACCGACACGCCGCACGCTCCCTTCAGGGTACCGGATATTCTGGCGAGAAAAGCGATGTACGACCTGAATGTCGAGGAACGGCCTAGCCTGGAAACGTTCTTGCATGAAAACAGCAGCGCTTTTCGTATATTCGAAGATCCGGAAATTCGCCGACGCGCGCGTATCTTCGACGTCTATCCCTTTTTTTGCCGGACGGCCCATGGCTTTTGCGACGTCGCGGACCATGCTCGCCCCTATTTTTGGGACGACAACCACCTGACTTCTTTTGGATCCCTCGCGCTGTCAAATTTCGAAGATGACGTCTTCAAATAGCGGCGCCCTTCGCGCCACTTTGCCCTTGCGTCGATCCTCTGACGATGCTTCGCAACGCCCTCGATCGATAAGCACGCGGCCTCCGCCGGATTCGACAATGGACCGCATCGTCTTGCTGTACTGGGACAACATCGATCCACGCGTCGTGCAGGCGCAGCGCAAGGTGTTCGCGCATTTCGGCGTTTCGAACGATCAGCGCGAGCGCACCGGCCTGGACCATGGCAATAAGCCTTTCAATATCGAGCAGATCTCGATTTCCGAAAGTTTCAGATTGCATTCCACTGTCGTCGCCGAAATGCGACCGCTGTTTCAACATTATTGCCGTCGCAGCGTGAAACGATATATGCATTGGCGCATCGAGCGATGGCTGAAGCGTGAGCCCGATTTCAAGATCGTCGGGCCGTTCATTGCGCATTCGCGCAACCAGGTTCGCATTTTCAACTACGTAAATCAGATTACGAAGAAATACTGATTGATGAATTACCAGCGAATGCGAGCAGCGTTGCCCTTCTTCAGCCTCGCACGGACGTCGCAGTCGGTCGATCGCATAGCCCCCCGCGCCACGTATCGAAGCGAGATCGACGGGCTCCGCGCCTTGGCTGTCCTTCCTGTCGTCCTCTATCACGCAGGTTTTGCGATTTTCGGCGGCGGCTTCGTCGGCGTCGATGTGTTTTTCGTGATCAGTGGCTACCTCATCACCGGCAATATATACACCGAGATGGCGGGAAATCGCTTTTCGATAGTCGACTTTTATGAGCGCCGCGTACGACGAATATTGCCGGCGCTCTATTTCGTCATGCTCGCATGCCTGCCTTTTACATGGCTTTGGTTATTCCCGCGCGAATTCGCCGATTTTGCCACGAGCGTAGTCTCGGTTTGCTTGTTCACCTCGAATATATTCTTCAACCGGCAAATCGACTATTTCACGCCTGACACGGAGACGTGGCCGCTCATCCACACTTGGTCGTTGGCGGTGGAGGAACAATTTTATTTGTTTTTTCCAATATTGCTACTGTTCTCAAGGGGATTGAGCAAAAGGTCTCTCATCCTATTGTTGGCGGCGCTCTCGGCCGTCAGTCTGGGTTGGGCCGAGTGGGAGTCTGGAGTCGACCCGCAGTCCGATTTTTATCTTTTGCCCACGCGCGCCTGGGAACTCGGATTCGGCGCCGTCGTCGCGCTGATCCCTAGGAACAAACTGTCGCTAGCTCCCCGTCTGGCGGACGCTTTGGGATTGATCGGCCTGTCGTCGCTGGCTTTCGCGATCTTTTATTTCCGTCCAGACATGCCTCTGCCGGGTCTTTGGTCGGTGGCGCCGGCCGGCGGTTCGGCGCTGCTGATCGCCTTCGCGACACCTGGGACAAAATGCGGCAAGTGGCTGGGCGCGCGACCGTTTGTCGCCCTTGGATTGGTGAGCTACAGCGCCTATCTCTGGCACCAGCCGCTGTTCGCCCTTGCCCGCTTCAGGTTCGCCGTTCCTGCGGGCGGATGCACGATGCTCGCCTTGAGCGGGGCCTCGTTTGCGATCGCTTACGCTTCATGGCGCTGGGTTGAACATCCCTTTCGCGATCGGGGGCGTTTTTCCCGCGCGTCGGTGTTTCTCGCGGCCTTGGCCGTCGGAATAACCCTCATCATGATCGGCAGAATTATTGTCCTGAACCGTGGGTTTCCCATGAGGATGCCGGCCATCGAGGGCGCAGCGGACTTCGGCGCCTATCGAAACAAATGTCTGGACCTGCGCGATTTGAACCCGAGTCGGCTGGCCGAAATGGATGCCTGTCAGCTCGGCGACCGAACGGCGAAACTCGATTTCCTATTGATCGGCGACAGCCACGCCGCCGCCTTGGCCGACGGGATAGATGCTGCTGCTTTGCGGCAACGCCGGCACGGGCTGTTAGTTGCTGTCAATGCCTGTCTCCCGATCCTCGGCCTCGAGGGACAATTTCCGCGCAGCAAGGTGGCCTGCCGCCGCCTGCACGACGGCCTGATCGAATTGATCGATCATTTCGGGATAGGCCTCGTGTTGATGCACGCGCGCTGGCGGGCCATCGACGAAGATGGCGCCGTCAGCGCTCGAGACCTAAAATCGAAATCGCCGCGCCAGGCGATACAGGATCATCTGTTGGATACGCTCGCGAAGTTCGAGTCTCGTGGCGCCCGAGTGACGATCATATCGGACACGCCACGCGCGCCGTTCAAAGTGCCGGAAATTTTGGCGCGAAAAGCGCTGTACAAACTGGATGTCGACGAACGGCCGCGTCTGATGACGTACTTCCGCGAAAACAGCGGCGCACGTCAGATATTCGAGGAGCCGGAAATTCGTGCTCGCGCGAGAATATTCGACGTCTACCCCTTCTTTTGCCCAGCGGCGAACGGCGGCTTCTGCGATGTCGCGGAACGAGGCCGCCCCTATTTTTGGGACGACAATCATCTGACTTCGATTGGGTCACTGGCCCTGTCGCCTCTGGAGTACGATCTCTTCAAATAAGGGCGGCTCCGACAGCTTTCCCGAGCTTCGCATGGACGAAATCGGTCATTTGATTCCACGTGGGATATCCGGTTGAACTCCGGTCGGAATTGCCCGTCTTGGGAGCCAATCCTCCAACATGGCCGGCGCCCGCGGGCCTGAAGTAGGCAGTTCAATTCGCTTGACGGGTGTTGAATGCCAGGCGGCGCAATGCAAGTCGACAAGAAATTTTTCGACTTGCACGTCGAGAAGCTGAGCATCACAAGCGGGTTCCGCCTGAGCAAATCGACTCGGATTGCCAGATCGGCGTCCCGGAACCATGAATCGACCTATGGACCGCATTGTATCGCTCTACTGGGATAATATAGATCGACGGGTGGTCGCGGCGCAACGCGAGGTGTTCGCGCATTTTGGCCTCTCGATCGATCAGCGCGAGCGGACCAGGCTCGATCACGGCGATTTTCTCGACGGCTACATGGCGGAGATCGGCGAGAACGACGTCGCGCTGCTGATGGACATCGACTGCTTTCCGCTCAATCGTGACATCGTCGACCGCGCGTTCTCCGCCGCCCGCGCGGGCGGCATATTCGGCTGCGCGCAATCCTCGGGCCATGTCGATCCCGACCGGCTGTTCGTCGCGCCGATGTTCATGGCGATCTCGCGCCGCACATGGGACGGACTCGGACGGCCGAGCTTTCGCCCCGATGCGAGCGCCGACGTCGCCCAGCGGCTGAACGAGGCGGCGACGGCGGCGGGGGTGGGGATCGAAATGCTTTATCCATGGGGATGCATCGTGCCAAAATGGCGCCTCGGCGAAATCGCGCTCTACGGGATCGGCACGTTCTATCGCGGCGGGGTGTTCCACCTGTTCGAATCCCGCAAGACGCCGTTCAGCTACGTCCTCTACGACGTAGCGGAAGCGGTGCTGAACGATCGTCCGATCGACTATGCCGCCTTGATGGAAAAGGCCCTGTCCCAACGAGGAAACCAGCGCGGGGCGCGCCGCTTCACACGATGGCGCAAGGCGATCTGGTGGCGGCGCCTGCGCAAACGCTTCGGCTGGTCGTGATCCCGATCTACGTCATCAATCTCGCGCGCAGTCCCGAGCGCCGCGCCTGGATGGAGGCCGGACTCGCGCGCGCCGGCGTCGAGGGAGTTTTCGTGCGCGCCGTCGATGGGCGACGTTTCGGCGAGCGTTGCGCCCGTGACGCGCGACCCACGCTGTCCAAGGCCGAAGCGGCGCTGATTCTCAGCCACCGCAAGACCTGGCGAGCGTTGCTCGCGAGCAGCGTCGACTACGCGGTCGTGCTGGAGGACGACGTCCACCTCGGCCGGGATTTCCAGGCGACGCTCGATCTCGACTGGAGCCGCTGGGGTTTCGACGCCGTCAAACTGGAGACGCTGCTGCATAGGGCCTGGCATTCGCGGCGAGGGGAGCCGGCGGGAAAGCGCAGGCTACATCGGCTGGGCGCGGAACACCTCGGCGCGGCGGCTTATCTCATCTCACGCGCAGGCGCCCTCAAAATGCTCGCCAATACCAGGCCGCTGGCCGAACAGGTCGATCACACGCTGTTCGGACGCCGCGCAATCCGGGAAGGCGAAATAAAGGCGCTGCAACTCGTTCCCGCGATCGCGGTGCAGGACACCGTGCATCCCGATACGGCGGCGCGACGCGCGCTGACCAGCACCCTGCACGAGGAGGACCGCAAGCGCCTCGCCGAGCAGATCCGGCGTGAGAAACCGCGCGGCCCGCTGCGATGGCGGCGCGAGGCGCGTCGTCTGGCCGATCGGTTCTGGCGCTGGGTTCGGCTGGCGCCCTCCATGCGCTGCAGGCGTATTCCGTGGGAGTGACTTACGGAGCGGCCTCGTCGAACCCCACGGCGAAGCTCTCGGCCCAATCTTCTGCGCCGGGCGTGGCCTTCAGTCGCCTCTCGCTTATTTTGCCGTCCCGCGTGGGAGTCGCCCGCGCGAGAATTTCCGTAGCGCTCGCGATCAAGCCGTGGCTTTCCAGCCCGAACAGAAACTCAGATGTGGAGAGAATGAGGACGTTGTCGGGGACGCGGACTAGGAAATTGTCCTTCCGAACATCGCTGTCCTCGAACAGCAGGATGCCGATGTCTACGCCGCCGCGAAGTTCTTTCGCCAACACCTCGGACGCCGCCAACTCCCCCCGATTGTTGGACCGCGCATCGGGCTTGCTGTTGAGGACGATCTGGAATTCGTCGAACACCTCGGTCGTCGCGACCCGAACTCGGGTCGGCTCGTTGTCGCGAATCCAACTTGTTATCAGCTGGGCGCCCGGCTTTTGCAAATTGCGAGCGACCTCGTAGCGGACCATGTCGGGAATGACGACGGGCGCCCTAAGGAGCAACAGAGTGTCCAACGCGTCAGCGACGGCAAGCGTGATGAGAGGGCTCGCGTCAGTGACGATGAGCGCGATCCTCTTCGTCATCTCCCCTCGAACGCCTCTTCGTAATTCGCGTTCTGAGCGGCGTTGAAGCGATCGCGCGTCCGCACGACGGGCAGCGTTAATTCCAGCGCCCCCATCCTCTGCAACATCTCTCCGAACGCGAGCCCGGTCGCATCCTGACATTCGGAACGGCCGAGCAGACCTTGGGAATACATTTCGAGCATATGATCGACCGTGGCTGGATCGAAGCCCGACGGACGCTTTTCGGAATCCGCAGGCATTGCCACGACCACAACACGCCCGTTGCGGGTTATCGACAGCGGTTCGCGTTCGGCTACCGCCAACATTTCCCCGAAGCGATCCTTCGCATCGGTCGCGGTCATCGACTTCATCGCGCTCTCCTGTCAGGACGACCGATATAGGGGTGCGCGCCGAAATGTCCAAGATTTCCGCGGAGTCACTCGTCGGCGATAGGAGAAATTCGCTTCGACTATGTCATTCCCACGAACGCGGGAATCCAGGACGCCACGCAGCCGCGCAGACTTTCCGGTCCGTCCAACTGCGCCGGCGCACCGGGTGAAGGCGCCCGGGCCAACAGGACGGGCCGCGTGGCCTTCTGGATTCCCGCGTTCGCGAGAATGACAGCGCTTTTTTAGCACCGCCGCTCACATCGCGATCGCGAAACTGTCGGCGCGGGCCATTTCCCACTGCCTGCGGAATGCAGGATTGAGCGCGCCGGTCAGCAACTCGCCCGAGACCGGCGCCGGGTAGAGTTCGCCGAAGGTCATGACGTCCCGCTCCGACACTCGGCGCGAGAAATGTTCCGGATGGAAATCCTGGGGATGCTCGAGGCCCGCGGCGGCGGTCAATTCGGCGAGCGCGTGCAACATCGAGCGATGGTAATTCCGTACTCGCTCGGTCTTGTCCTCGACGACGAGGGCGCGGCTCCGCGTCTTGTCCTGTGTCGAGACGCCCGTGGGGCAACGGTCGGTATGGCAGCTCAAGGACTGGATGCAGCCGAGCGCGAACATGAAACCGCGCGCCGAATTGCACCAGTCGGCGCCGAGCGCGAGCGCGACCGCCATATCGAACGCGTTGACGATCTTGCCGGAACAGCCGATGCGAATTCGATCCCGCGCGCCGATGCCGATCAGCGCGTCGCGCACGAACACCAAGCCCTCGCGCAGCGGCATGCCGAGCCGATCGGTGAATTCGAGCGGCGCCGCGCCGGTGCCGCCCTCCTTGCCGTCGACGACGATGAAATCGGGAAATATTCCGGTCTCGACCATCGCCTTGCAGAGTCCCAGGAATTCCCAGGGATGGCCGAGGCACAGCTTGAAGCCGACCGGTT
>Ga0182024_10021778_pt1 | contig 11604 bp, 6 predicted proteins | sample P32metaG_FD_120480 | JGI IMG/M metagenome (GOLD analysis project Ga0182024, IMG submission 120480) | Permafrost microbial communities from Stordalen Mire, Sweden - P3-2 metaG (Illumina Assembly) | ecosystem: Environmental > Terrestrial > Soil > Wetlands > Permafrost | place: Sweden: Stordalen... | reverse complement strand
TTCACGGGGCTCCGCATCGGCTTCACCGTGACGCTGCTCGGCGTGCTGCTGGGCGAGATGTTCGCCTCGAAGCTCGGCCTCGGCTCCATGATCATGACCGACATGTCGCTGGCGCAAAGCGAGGACATGGTGACGGTGGCGCTGGTGCTGTTCGCCTTCGCCGCGGTGGCCAACGCGCTGCTGTTATGGATCGAGCACCGGCTGCATCGGCGGGTATAGCTACCCCGCTCATTAACAATCACCCCGCCCTGACGTAGCGCTCCAGCGTCATCGGATTGCCCTTGTGCTCAGGCTCGCGCGGCTCGACCCCGGCAAAGCGGCTCGCTTCGGCGAACCACATGGCGCGCGCCGGCAACTGCCAGCGCCGCTTGCCGGCGACGGAGGCGTCCCAGCGTACCGGCTCGTCCTCGATGTCCATGCACTGGTAGTGGGTGTTGAACAATTCGATACGATGGCCGTCGGGATCGCGCATGTAGACGAACAGCGCCAGACCCGGGCCGTGTCGTCCCGGGCCATATTCGATATTGTCGGCGAAGCCCAATTCGGAGGCGAGATCGCAGACGTAGAAGAAGTGATACGATTCCGGAATGCTGAACGCGGCATGATGCAGCCGCGGTCCGGCGCCCGGCGCAAACACGATGTCGTGCGGATTGCCCTTGCGTTGCAGGAACACGAACATCGGCTCGTCGCTGCCGTCCGGCGCAATATATTCGGACAGGCGAAAGCCGAGCCCCATATAGAACTCCAACTCGCGCCGCACGTCGGGAACCAGGATCTGGAAGTGATCGATGCGTTGCGGCACGGCGCCGCGATGGTGCGCGAAGTCCATCAGGAGCCGCGGCCGGGTGGTCATGGTGGCGCAGAACTCGAGCGGCACGCCGGCCGGATCGCTCACATGCAGCGTCCGGCCTTGATAGGGACGCTCCACCCATTGAGCCGGCAGGTCCGCCTTTTCGAAAAACGACTTCGCCTTTTCCAGGTCCTCCTCGGTGAAGCAGCGCATGCCGACGCGCTCGGATTGCGGCGTGGCCGAACGCTTGAGCACCAGGCTGTGATGGCACGCCTCGGCGATACCGCGCAGATAGATCGTGTCGTTGTCCTCATCGCTCACCACCAGGCCGATGAGATCGACATAGAAGGCGCGGCTCTTGCCGAGGTCCCTCACATGCAGCACGGCATGACTGGCGCGGGTGATATTGAACGGCGGGTTGTAGTTGGGACGCGGCAGGGTCACGGCAAGCTCCAGAGGGTCACGGCAAGCTCCAGGTCAATTGCCAATCGGAAGCGCGGACGGCATCAACTTGACACGTCCGGGGGCCACATTCATACCGCCTCTAGTCGAACTCGGCGACTTCGAACGCGGCAATGATGGAGACGGGCATGGCGAGCGCAGGCGCTGCGGCACAACGCGAAGGCGTCAGCTACCGCGGCTTGCGCGGCTGGCTCGACGTGGTCGACAAGCTCGGCGAGCTCGAACGCGTCTCCGGCGCCAGCTGGGACGCCGAGATGGGCGGCATCACGCAGATGCTCACCGAGACAAGCCGCGGCACCGCGCCGGCGATCCTGTTCGACGACGTGCCGGGCTACCCGAAAGGCTATCGCACGCTCTACGGCCAGCTGTCCTCGATCAAGCGCATCGGGCTCACGCTCGGCCTGCCGCTCGACTACGACCGCAAGGTCGACATCGTGCAGCGCTATCACGCGCGCATGGCGGAATTGCCGCCGCGCAAGCCGCGCTACGTCAACGACGGGCCGATTTTCGAGAATGTCATCGAAGGCGACGCCGTCGACGTACTGAAATTTCCGGTGCCGCGCCATCACGAGCAGGACAAGGCGCGCTTCATCGGCACCGCCTGCGCCGTGGTGACCAAGGACCCTGACGACGGCTGGTACAATCTCGGCGCCTATCGCAGCCAGGTCTATGACGGCAAGACGGTCGGCTGTCAGATCACCGAAGGCAAGCACGGCCGCATCCACCGCGACAAATATTTTGCCCGCGGCGAGCCGATGAAGGTGGTGATCCTGTGCGGCCAGGACCCGCTGTTGTTCATGCTGTCGTCGAGCCCGCTGCCGGAAGTGAGCGAATACGACATCGCCGGCGGCTTGCGCGGCGAGCCGATCGACGTGGTGCGCGGGCCCTATACGGGCTTTCCGATCCCGGCCGACTGCGAGATCGCGATCGAAGGCGAGACGATCCCCGGCCGCACCAGGCCGGAAGGGCCGTTCGGCGAATGGATGGGCTACTACTCCGACGACACGCAGGAGCGGCCCTACGTCAACGTCAAGACCATCCTGCACCGCAATGATCCGATCCTGACCTGCGCGCCGCAGCACAAGCCGGTCGACGAAACCGGGCTGCTCAAGGGCATCGCCGGCGCCGCGCAGATCTGGCGCGCGCTCGACGCCTGCGGCATTCCCGACGTGCTCGGCGTGTGGAACCACGAAGCCGGGCCGGCCACGCGCTTCACCGCGATCCAGCTGCGCCAGCGCTATCCGGGCCATGCGCGCCAGGCGCTGCACGTCGCCTGCTCGTGCCAGGGCGGCGCCTATGCGGGCAAATGGACGGTGGTCGTCGACGAGGATATCGACGCCGGCGATCTCGATGCCGTGCTGTGGGCGATGTGCACCCGCTTCGATCCGAAGGTCGACATCGATCTGGTGCAGAAGGCCTGGGCGTCGAAACGCGATCCGCTATACCTGCCCGGCAATTTCAACAACCGCATCCTGATCGATGCCTGCATCCCCTACGACATGAAGCTGAAGGGGACATTCCCGCCGACCGTCGACGTCAGCGCCGATTTGCGGGCGAAGCTGCGGGTGAAATTTCCGCAGCTGTTTCATTGAAGAACGCGAATGGCGAGTAGCGAGTAGGGTTGCCCTGTCGCAATTCCTATTCGCTATTCGCCAATTCGCCTCTATTGCTGGTTCTGCGCGAACAGCTGCGTGCCGAGCGTGTTGAAGCGGGCTTTCTGATCGTCGCTCAGCGAATTGTAGAATTCCACCAGCGCCGGGCGGGTCGTCTGCACCGCCTGCAACATGGCTTCCAGGTGCTTGCCGACCGCGGCGAGACGGGCCGGCGGGGTGCTCGGGGGTTCACTCGGGCACGCCGACTTGATGATGTCGGCGGCTTGTGCCGCCGCCGCCTGCAGGGCATCGAGCTTGGCGCGCTGGGCCTCGGTCGGCCGCACCACGCGCTCGATCTGCTCGGTGGGCCATGCCATCGCCGGGGCGTCGCACTCGCTGCGCGGGTTCGGTGGATTCCCAGCCTGCGGGTTCGGCGTATTGGAAGCCTGCGGCGCGGCATGCTGGTTATCCGGCGGCGCCATGTCGTTGAAGCGCGCCTTCTGTTCGTCGCTGAGCGAGTCATAAAACTTCGACAGCGCCGGACTGATGATGTTGACCGCCTCCACCATCCCCCCCAACCGCTCTTGCATGGCGTCGAGACGACCGATCGGCGTAAACGCTACGTTGGTCGGACAATGCGACTTGATCACGTCGCTGGCCTTGACCACGGCGTTGCCGAGCTCGTCGAGCAGCGCGCCTTGCTCGGCGCTGGGCTGCACGGCGGCCTGGATCTGATTGATCGGCCAGCTGGTGACTTCGGCCGCCTCTTCGACGCAGCTCTGCGCCACGCTTTGGGTGAGCGCCTTCATCCGCGCCGGCGCGGCCGGGCCCTGGACGTATTGATCGTAAGTGTAGGGCGAGAAGATGCCTTGGTAGATGTCGTCGTAGCCATAGACCCAGATCGGATCGACCTCGCCGTAATCATAGGGCCACAGCGTGTAGTAGAAGACGTCGCCGTAGGCATAGGGCCAGAACAGCGGGCCGATCCAACCGAGATGATGGTGCCAGTGCCAGCCGTGATTCCAGAACGGCCCGAACGCCGTGTTGGCGGCGAACTGCCGCCGCGCCGCAAACGTCCTCGGGTTGGCGCCAAAGCCGACGTGGGAGAAGCCGGTCGGCCGGCCGCCCGTCGTCAGCCCGTGATTGTTGCCGAGCGGGCCGCCATGGTCCAAGCCGTGATGGTCAAAGCCCTGATGGTCCAAGCCGTGAGTTCGTCCGGGCAGCTCATGGGCGGCGGTATGAAGCGCCGGGTTGCCGGGATGTGGCCCGCCGTGGGCGGAAAGATGCGGCCCCACGCCATGCGCGGTGAAGTGGGGCACCGTGCGCGCCGTGAAATTCGGCACACCATGCGGGGCCAAACGCGGCCCGGCGCCGAAGTGCGGTGCGCCGCCGGGAACGCCGCCGACGTGCATGCCGCCGCCTGGAATTCCGCCGACATGCATACCGCCGCCTGGAACTCCGCCGAAATGCGCCCCGCCGCCGGGAACGCCGCCGAAATGCGCCCCGCCGCCCGGCGCGCCACCGCCCGGCCTGGCGTTCGCGGCCGCCGTCATCATGCAGAGCGAAAGACCGATTGCGGTTGCGTTGGTTCCAATCTTGCGCATGCGATGAGTTCCTTGTTGCGGTACGCAAACCAATTCCGGGTTGGCTCGTCTCTTGACGAGTCCAGCCTTGGCGAGTCCAGCGCTTGCGATGGTGCAGCGCACAGATGCTACCGCAGTGCATCCCGCGTTGCGCCGACAACGCGCGTCTGCTGATATGTGCGCGATCCTCCGCCCGCGCCAGAGCTTGCACGCGTTACAAATTTTTCATCGGCGTTCCCGCGGACGCAGTCCGCGGCGATGAATGATCGTTTATCTTGCCTTCGACCGCGACGGCGGGAATAGATGTCAACGCCATCGCGCCGGCATTTTTAGGAAAGCGAAAAATGAAAAAAGGACAGTTTGCCTGGCCGAAAGGTCAACGCATCGCAGTGACGGTGTCGGTGATGCTCGAACAATGGTCGGAGGGGAAGCCGCCGCCATGGGGCGTGCAGGGCACTTCGCTCAAGCCCGGCACGCTCGACCGCGGCCGGATTTCCTGGGGCACCTACGGCGGCAAGGTCGGCGTCTGGCGCATCATGAATCTGCTCAGTCAGAACAATGTGCGTGGCACGTTCTGCGTCAACGCGAAATGCGCCGAGATCTGGCCGGAAGCCGCCAAGGCGATCGTCGCGTCCAGCCACGACATCGCCGGGCATGGCTACCTGCAGGACGAACTGCTGGCCTACAAGACGCCGCGGGAGGAACAGGATACGATCAAACAATCGCTCGAAGTCCTGGCCAAGATCTCCGGCAAGCGTCCGCAGGGTTGGATCAGCCCGGTGCTGGCATGGACCGAGCACACCAGCGATTTCCTGGCGCAGGAAGGCCTGGCTTGGCACGGCGATTGGCTCGACATCGATCTGCCGCGGGTGAAAACAACCGATCACGGCCCGATCGCCTATATCCCGGCGAGCGATTTCACCGACAGCCGTGTTTCGCACGCGAGCCCAACCGCGCTTTGGGATGTCTACAAAGATACCTTCGACTATCTTTATCTGCGCGAGGCGCCGGCCCTTCTCGGCCTCACGCTGCATTGCCATTTCGGCGGCCGGCCGCTGGTCTGCGCGGTATTCGACAGGATTCTGAAATATATCGCGCAGTTTCCCGATGTCTGGTTCGCCACTCACGGCGAGATCGCGCGCTGGACGCTGGACGAGAATATCGAGGCGGAAACCTACGCCCGCCGGATCAAACAGCCGCAGGCGTGACCGCACGCCTGCGCCGCCGCTTCGTCACGTGGGCTTGCGTCGCGCCGGTTTGGCTTTCGCCGTCTCGCGCTTGAGGGCTTTGGCAGGCTTGCGCTTGGCGATCGCTGCGGCTTGGCGTTTGGCCGGGTTCGCCGCCGCCTCGCGTCTGGCAGGCTTCGCCGTCCGGTTGCTGGCGACCGGTTACGGGCGACCGGTCAGCAACGTGCCGGCGCGCACACTGTCGCCTGAATATCACATTGCCCGGCAGAAGATGTGACAGCGGCATGGCGCGCCGTTGCGGTGTTGATATTCAGCCATGCGTCGGTCATGGTTGACGTGATCGCTGGGGGGCCGGGATCGAGCACAGTGCAGTCACGCCCGCCGGCCTGTGCGCCGGCCAGGCGCAGGCAGCGTTCCCGGAATAACCCGTGGTCCCGGCGGTTTGGGGTTATTGCTGCAGCGGGTTTTCGGCGGTGTGTACGTTGGCCCATGCTGATTTGCGGCGAAGAAGCTGGGTGCGACGCGTCCGTCACCTGCGCGCGCCGATCCGGATATCGGCATCGCTCCTCGCGCTGGCGCTGGCGCTGGCGCTGGCGGCGTGCACGGTAGGCCCCGACTATTCGCGCGAGGCGGCGCCGGTCGCGCCGGAATTCAAGGAGCTCAAGGGCTTTAAGTTCGCCACGCCGAGCGATCAATTCGATCGCGGCGACTGGTGGTCGCCGTACCGCGATCGCGGCCTCGACGAACTGCTGCGTCAGGTCGAGATTTCCAATCAGACGGTGGCGGCGCAGGCCGCGGCCTACGAGGAAGCCCGCGCCGTCATCCGTGAGGCGCAGGCGCAGCTGTTGCCGACGGCCACCGCCGGCTACACCGTCACCCGCACGCGGACTGGGGGGCTCGCCGGCTCCGGCAGCAGCCGGCTGAACAGCGTGGCGGGTGCGACGTATACGACGACTTACAGTGCCCCCATCAGCGGCACCTGGGACCTCGACGTCTGGGGCAGAGTGCGCCGGCTCATCGAGAGCGATACCGCGGCGGCGCAGGCGAGCGAGGCCGATCTTGCCAATGCCAAGCTGTCGGCGCAGGCACAGCTCGCGACCGCCTATTTCGAGTTGCGGACCTCGGATTCGCTGATCGATCTGCTCACCCGCACCGTCGCATTGGATAAACGAACCCTGGGCATCGTGCAGAATCAATTCAACGCCGGTTACTCGGTGACGAGCGGCGACGTCGCCACCGCCACCGCCCAGATGTTGAGCGCCCAGGGACAGCTCATCGCCGCCCATGTCACCCGCGCGCAGTTCGAGCACGCCATCGCGATGCTGACCGGCCGGCCGCCGGCCGAGCTCACCATCGCACCGCGCCTGCTGCCCGGCGGCATTCCCAGGATTCCGGTCGCGGTGCCGTCGGCGCTGCTGGAGCGGCGGCCCGATATTGCCGCGGCGGAGCGGACCATGGAGCAGCAGAACGCGCTGATCGGCGTCGCCGTGGCGGCTTATTTTCCGACGATCTCGCTGTCCGCCACGGCGCAATTTATCGGGCCTATCCCGCTGCCATTCGATGCCGCCCGCGCGATCGAGTCGATCGCCGCGAGCGCCTCGCAAACGCTGTTCAACGGCGGACTGACGGCGGCGCAAGTCGATGCCGCGCGCGCCGTCTATTGGCAGAGCGTGGCAACTTACCGGCAGACCGTCCTCACCGCGCTGCAGCAGGTCGAGGACGAGCTGGCGGCGGTCCACTACTATTCGCAGCAGGTCGGCATCGAGCAGCGCGCCGTCAAGGAAGAACGCCAGGCCGTGGACGTCTATTTGAATCAATTTCAACAGGGCCTGGTGGCGTTCACCACGGTGGTGACGGCGGAGTTGACGTTGCTGAGCGACCAGCAGGCCGAGCTCACCGCCCGGCAAAACTTGTTCCTCGCCAGCGTCAGCCTGATCGAGGCGCTGGGCGGCGGATGGGACACCATGTTGCTGCCGACCCAGAGCCAACTTCAAGCAGGGTTTTCGCTGTTCCAGCAAATCGAAGATACTTCGCCGCCGGTCGGTCCGCCGCCGCCGGATGCTTCGCCCGACAGCCCGGCGAATGCGCCGCAACAAACTCAGTAACGCCAATCTATGGCGAATCGGCCCCGGCTTAGCCGAATCTGTGGCAAATCAGGGCGCCATGATGCAGGCGACGACACCATGATACGTGATGACCTGGATGGCCGGGCGAAACCGCGGAACCCAACCGGTGCTTTCGCCGTGTCATCATCCAAGCTGTTGATTTGGCGGTCGATTCGGAACGCCACGGGCGCCCGGAACATCGGCTTTGCAGCAGCGCCAGGTCGATCATCCCGCTCGGCAAGATCGCTCATGATCCGCGGCCGCCGAGTCATTAGCGAATTTTCATTAGGTGAGGGATGTTGGCGCGCACTATTATGTTCAAACTGCTGGGATATTGAACGCCGACATGGATGAGCGAACCCGCACATCGGACGACGACCTGGCGCCAAGGCTGCGGCGGACCGCGCCCGAACCGGGCGTGAAAGCGCGGCCATATTCGAGACTCCGCTTCGGCATCGGGCTGATCGTCGTCATCGGGCTCGTGCTCGCCGGATATGAGATCGTCCACACCATGCGGCCGACGCAGCCTGCGAATCCGCGGGCTCAAGCCGGCGCCGCGCAATCGGTCGGCGCGTCGACCGTCACGCTGGGCACGATCCGGGTGATCGTCAACGCACTCGGCACAGTAACGCCGCTCGCCACCATCACGGTGCAGACCCAGATCAGCGGTCAATTGATCCTGGTCGGCTACACCGAGGGCCAGCTGGTGCAGAAGGGCGATCTTCTGGCGCAAATCGACGCCCGACCGTATGAGATCCTGAAATCCCAGTCCGAAGGCCAACTGGCGCACGATCAAGGCCTGCTCGCCCAAGCGCAAATGGATCTGAAGCGCTACCAGACGCTGGCGCAGCAGAATTCGATCGCGCGCCAGCAGGCCGAGGATCAGGTCTTCATCGTCCAGCAATACGAGGGCACGGTGAAGCAGGATCAGGCGCTGGTCGATACCCAGGCCTTGAACATCGCCTATTGCCACATCGTTTCGCCGGTCACCGGCCGTGTCGGACTTCGCCTGATCGATCCGGGAAACTACGTGCAGACCGGCAACAGCACCGGCCTTGCCGTCGTCACCCAGTTGCAGCCGATCACCGTGATCTTCTCCATCCCGGAGGACGATTTGCCGGACATCCTGCCGCAGCTCGGGGCCGGCACGACCCTTTCGGTCGCCGCATTCGATCGCTCCAACGTCAAGCAACTCGCAACCGGCAAAGTTTCGGCGCTCGACAACCAGATCGATACCACCACCGGAACGGTGAAGGTTCGCGCGGAGTTCGACAATTCCGACAATGCTTTGTTTCCAAACCAATTCGTCAACGCCCAGCTGCTGGTGAAAACGCTGCAAAACGTCGTCACGGTGCCGACCGCGGCAATCCAGCTCGGCGCCCCCGGCAGCGCCAGCGCCACGCCCCTCAGCAACGCCGGTAATCCCGGCAGCACGAGCCTGGCTGCGCCTTCTACCAACAATGCCGGCGCTCCCGGCTATTACGTCTATGTGCTCAACGACAACAACACCGTTACGGTGCGCCAGATAGCGATCGGCCCGACCGACGGCAGCATGACCGCCGTCACCAGCGGGCTTGCCGCCGCAGAGCGCGTCGTGACCGATGGCACCGACCGGCTTCGCGACGGCCTCGCCGTCAGTGTCTCCACCTTGGACGGCAAGCCGGTCGGCAGCACGGGCGCTCCAGGCGGTCCGGGCGCTCCGGGCTCACGCCGCGGCGGGCCGGGAGCTCCCGGAACGCCAGGAGCGCCAGGCACCGGAACAGCGGGCGCGCCGGGAACAGGCAATCGCGGAACCGGCGGTCCGCGAAACGGCGGCCCCTCACAGAATCCCAACCGGTCGCCAACCCAGGGCTCCAATACCGGCGGCCAGTAGCAAGCGTTAGGGCGACCGGCGCAGGCGCGACAGTGAAACTGGTTCGATGAACGTCTCCGAGCCCTTTATCCTACGTCCGGTCGGGACCTCGCTATTGATGGCGGCCATCATGCTGTCGGGCATGGTGGCCTATACGTTCTTGCCGCTGTCAACGCTGCCGGAAGTCGACTATCCGACGATCCAGGTGCAGACGCTTTATCCCGGCGCCAGCCCCGAGGTCATGACCTCCTCGGTCACCGCTCCCCTGGAGCGGCAATTCGGTCAAATGCCGGGACTGAATGAGATGACGTCGGCGAGTTCGGCCGGCGCGTCGGTGATCACGCTGCAATTCAGCCTCGATCTCAGCCTCGACATCGCCGAGCAGGAGGTCCAGGCCGCGATCAATGCCTCGGGCAACCTGCTGCCGTCCGATCTGCCGGCGCCGCCGATCTACGCCAAGGTCAATCCCGCCGACGCGCCGATCCTCTCGCTCGCGGTGACGTCGAAAACCTTGCCGCTCACCAGCCTCGAGGACTTGTGCGAGACCAGTCTCGCGCAAAAGATTTCGCAGCTGACCGGCGTCGGGCTGGTCAGTATCAGCGGCGGACAGCGGCCGGCGGTGCGGCTGCAGGTCAACCCGCAGGCACTCGCCGCCTACGGCCTCAATATCGACGATATCCGCACCACCATCGCCAACCTCAACGTCAACACGCCGAAGGGCAACTTCGACGGGCCGGCGCAGGCCTCCACCATCAATGCCAATGATCAGCTCGCCAGCCCCGATCAGTATCGCAACCTGATCGTCGCCTATCGCGACGGCGGGCCGGTCCGGCTGTCCGACGTGGCCAGCATCGTCAGCGGCCCGGAAAACACCAAGCTCGGCGCCTGGGCGGACACCACGCCGGCGATCATCCTCAACGTCCAGCGCCAGCCCGGCGCCAACATCATCCAGGTCGTCGACCGCATCCAGACCCTGCTGCCGCAGATCCTGACGTCGCTGCCGGCCGCCGTCGATGTGAAAATACTGAGCGATCGTACGGTGACAATTCGCGCCTCGGTGGCCGACGTCGAGTTCGAACTCGGTCTCGCGGTGGTGCTGGTCGTGCTGGTGATTTTTCTGTTCCTGCGCACGCTTCCGGGCACCATCATTCCGAGCCTGTCGGTGCCGCTGTCGTTGGTCGGCACGTTCGGCGCGATGTATCTGCTCGGCTTCAGCCTGGACAACCTGTCGCTCATGGCGCTGACCATCGCCACCGGCTTCGTGGTCGACGACGCCATCGTCATGATCGAGAACATCGCGCGGTTCGTCGAAGGCGGCATGGACCCGCTCGACGCGGCGCTGCGCGGCTCCGAGCAGATCGGCTTCACCATCATTTCGCTGACCATCTCGCTGCTCGCGGTGTTGATCCCGCTGTTGTTCATGGGCGACGTGGTCGGCCGGCTGTTCCACGAATTCGCCATCACGCTCGCCGTCACCATCGTCATTTCGGCCGCGGTGTCGCTGACGCTGGTGCCGATGATGTGCGCCAAGCTGATCCGCCATCGCCCGGAAAACGAACGCACGGCATTCGATCTCAAGGCCGAGAGCGCGTTCAATGCGGTCATCGCTTATTATGGCCGCGCCTTGAACTGGGTGCTGGACCGCCAGCCGCTGACTTTGGCGATCGCGCTGCTGACGCTCGGGCTCACCGTGCTGCTCTACTTGGTGATCCCGAAGGGTTTCTTTCCGGTGCAGGATACCGGAACGATTCAGGCCATCACCGAGGCGTCGCAGAGCGTCTCCTACGCCGAGATGGCCAGGCTTCAGAACCAGCTCGCCGAGGCCATCCTCAAGGATCCCGACGTCGTCAATCTCAGCTCGGTAGTCGGCGTCGACGGCACCAACAAGACGCTCAACAGCGGCCGCTTCCTGATTTCGCTCACCGCCCACGACACTCGCAGCCTCAGCGCGAGCCAGATCATCCAGCGCATTCAAAAGGAGGTTTCCGGCGTCATCGGCATCGCGCTCTACATGCAGCCGGTGCAGGACCTGA
>Ga0182024_10021777_pt1 | contig 11605 bp, 8 predicted proteins | sample P32metaG_FD_120480 | JGI IMG/M metagenome (GOLD analysis project Ga0182024, IMG submission 120480) | Permafrost microbial communities from Stordalen Mire, Sweden - P3-2 metaG (Illumina Assembly) | ecosystem: Environmental > Terrestrial > Soil > Wetlands > Permafrost | place: Sweden: Stordalen... | reverse complement strand
GCCTGCCGTTCGTGATCGCGCGCCGGATCGGCAGCGGGACACGGAGGGCGCACCGAGCGTGCCGGCCCAGGCGCGCGGGGAGCTGCTCGCGCTCAAGTCCGGGGGCCAGTTCGTGTGCACGCGGCCGGACGGCAGCATCCGTCCGGCCCTCGCCTCGGGGGAGGGCTTCTACGCCGCGGACACCAGGCATCTTTCGGAGCTGCGACTGACGATCGGTGGTTTGTCGCCCGTGCTGCTCTCGTCGTCGATGGAGTCCGGGCATCACGCGCTGATCAACGCCACCAACCCCGCGCTGCCGGACGGCGCGTCGCCGGTGCCGCAGGACACGCTCAACCTGCGCCAGACGATCCTCGTCGCGGACTGCCTCCACTACGGCGTTGTGGTGCGCAGCTTTCATGCCCGCGCCGTCGCGACAGAGGTCGCGGTGTCGCTGGCGGCCGACTTTGCGGACGTGTTCGAGGTCAGGGGGGTGGCGCGGCGCACCGGCGAAAGCCTCGTCCCCGTCGCCCGCGAGGGCGACCACCTGCGCTTCGGTTGCGTCGCGGTCGACGGACGGCGCCGGGAGACGCTCGTCGAGCTGCGCCCGCCGCCGACCAGCGTGGAGATCGACGGCGATCGCGCGCGCGTCGCCTGGGACGTGTTGCTCGCCGCGGGCGCGGAGTTCGAGCTGGGGCTCACCGTGCTGGCGGTCGGCGCCGGCCTGGACAGCGCCGTGCCGGCGACGCTGGAGGTGAGCGCCGAACGGCTCGCGGCGGACGACGACGCGTGGGTCGCGGCGTGCGCTCGCGTCACCAGCGACAACGAGCTGTTCGACGCGCTGATCGACGCTTCCGTGCGCGACCTCCACGCGCTGATGATGCCGGTCGGTGGCAGCGAGCTGCCCGCCGCCGGAATCCCCTGGTATGTGGCGCCGTTCGGGCGCGACTCGCTGCTCAGCGCGTGTGAGACCCTGATGATCAACCCGGACCTGGCACGAGGCACGCTGCTCGCGCTCGCGGGCCTTCAGGCGGACGCCGACGAGGGATGGCGCGACGCCGAGCCGGGCAAGATCCTGCACGAGCTGCGCACCGGGGAGCTCGCGCGGACGGGGCAGATCCCGCACACCCCCTACTACGGAACCGTCGACGCGACGCCGCTGTTCCTGATGGTCGCCGGCGGCTACTACCGCTGGACGCTCGACCTGGACACGATGAGGCGGCTGGCGCCGGCGCTGGACGCGGCGCTGAATTGGATCGACGAGTGGGGGGACCGCGACGGAGACGGGTTCGTCGAGTACGAGCGCCGCTCACCGGCGGGGCTGCGCAACCAGGGCTGGAAGGACTCCGACGACGCGATCATGCACACGGACGGGTCGCTCGCGCAGGGCCCGATCGCGCTCGTCGAGGTACAGGGCTACGTGTACGAGGCGAAGCTGCGAATCGCGGACGTCTACGACGCGCTCGGCGAGCACGCGCGGGCCGCCGCGCTGCGCAGCGAGGCCGCCGCGCTGCGCGTGGCGTTCAACGAGGCGTTCTGGATGGAGGACGAGGGCTTCTTCGCGCTCGCGCTCGACGGCGCGAAGAACCAGGTTGGCGCCGTCACCTCCAACCCGGCGCACTGCCTGTACTGCGGGATCGTCGACGACGAGAAGGCGCTCGCGGTCGCGGAGCGGCTGATGGCCGCGGACATGTTCTCCGGCTGGGGGATCCGGACCCTCTCGAGCCGCTCGCCCGCCTACAACCCGATGAGCTACCACAACGGCTCGATCTGGCCGCACGACAACGCGATCGCCGCCGCCGGGCTCAAGCGCTACGGCTTCGACGCCGCGACGAGCCGGATCGCCGCCAGCCTGTTCGATGTCGCCTCGGCGGCTCGCGACTCCCGTCTGCCTGAGCTCTTCTGTGGCTTTGGGCGCAGCGAATCGAGGTCGATCGTCGCCTATCCGGTGGCCTGCATTCCGCAGGCCTGGGCGGCCGCAGCGCCCTTCATGCTCGTCCAGGCGCTGCTGGGGATATCCGCCCACGCGCCCGAGAACCGCCTGACCGTCGACCGACCGCGGCTCCCGGATTGGCTCGGCAACGTCGAGCTTCACGGCATCCGCGTCGGCAACGCCACCGTGAGCCTCGCGTTCAGCTACAGCGCGTCGGGGGCCACCGGCTTCTCCCTGCTCGAGCAGCACGGCGACGTACGGGTGACGATGTCCGCGTGAGCGGACCGCCGCTTCCCTCCGAGCCGGTCACGCTCGCCACGCCCGACGAGCGATGACGCCGCCCGCTGGAGCTGTCGATGGTCCGCGCTACGAGGCGCTGATCTTCGACTGGGACGGCACCGCCGTCCCCGACCGCTCGGCCGACGCCTCACACCTGCGGGCGCTCGTCGCCGACGCCTGCCGGCTGGGGCTCGACCTGGCGGTCGTGACCGGCACGCACGTGGAGAACGTCGATGAACAGCTCGCGGTGAGGCCAGACGGCCCCGGCGAACTGCACATGCTCGTGAACCGCGGCTCGGAGGTGTTCCGTGTCGACCCGCAGGGCCTGGTGCTCGTCGAGCGCCGGCACGCGTCGCCGCAGGAGGACGCGGCGCTCGACGCCGCCGCCGCGCTGACGGTCGAGCGGCTCGCGCAACAGGGCCTCGAAGCTCGCGTGGTCTCGCAGAGGCTCAACCGGCGCAAGATCGACCTGATCCCCGAGCCCGCCTGGGCCGACCCGCCGAAGGCACGGATCGACGAGCTGCTCGTCGCCGTCGAAGCGCGGCTGGCGGCCCACCACATCCGAGGCCTGGTCGCCGCCGTTGCGCTCGCCGAGCAGGCGGCCGCCGATGCCGGGCTGGCCGGCGCGCGGGTCACCAGCGACGCCAAGCACATCGAGATCGGCCTGACCGACAAGACCGACTCGGCCCGCTGGTGGTTCGACCACCTCTGGCGTCGGGGAATCGCACCCGAGCAGGTGCTGATCGTCGGCGATGAGCTTGGACCGCTCGGCGGCCTGCCGGGCAGCGACTCGATGCTGCTGGTTGGGCACGGCGCGCGGGCGGCGGCGGTGTCCGTGGGCGTCGAGCCCGGCGGCGTGCCGCCGGGGGTGACGTTGCGGGGCGGGGGGCCGGCCGAGTTCGCTCGGCTGCTCGAACGCCAGGTCGCGCTGCGCCGGGTTGGTGCGATGCCGTTGGTATCCGCGGACGCGCTCTGGACGCTCACGATCGACGGCAACGACGCCGCCCACGAACAGGCCCGCGAGTCGATGCTTGCGCTCGTCGACGGGCGCATGGGAACGCGCGGCAGCCTCGTCGCGCCGAACGGAGCGTCGTCACCGGCCGTCCTGCTCGCCGGCGCCTATCGTGGTGAGGGCGAGGAGTCAACCCTGCAGCCCGCGCCGCTGTGGAACAGGCTCTCGCTGCGCACCCGCGACGCCGGTCCGCCGACCCGGGCGCTCGACCTTCACGCCGGCCTGCTGCGGCAGAGCTTCCCGGGCGAGGCCGAGGTGCTCCAATTCTCCTCGCTGGCACGGCCCGGGGTCGCCGTGCTGCGAGCGCTCGGGCGCCGCCAGCCACTGGAGCGCAGCTCGGCGCTGGTCGTTCCAGCCGACGCCGGAGCCGAGGTCTCGCTCGACCCCGAGCGGACGCTGATGCGGGTGGAGCTGCCCGACGGCGCGGTTGAGGTGGCCGCGACCCAGACCGTCGAGCGACGCGGCGAGACCGCGCTGCTGGAGCGCGTCGTCGCCTATGCCCGCACCGCGGCGCAGGCTGCCGACGAGACCACCGGAGCCGCCGCGCTGCTTGCGTCCGCGGCGGCCGCCGGGCGCGAAGCGCTGCTGATCGAACATCGCTGTGCCTGGGCGGCGCGCTGGGAGCGCGCCGACGTGCGGATCGAGGGCGACCCGGGGCTCCAGCTCGCCGTCCGGCTTGCTCTCTACCACCTGATTGGGTCGGCGGCTGACAGCGGCGAAGCCGCGATCGGCGCCCGCGGTCTCACCGGGCCGGGCTATCGCGGGCACGTGTTCTGGGACGCCGACGTGTTCGTGCTTCCCTTCCTGGCAGCGACGCACCCGGCGGCGGCGCGGGCGGCGCTCGAGTACCGCGTGCGCCGCCTCGCGGCGTCGCTCGAAACGGCGCGCGCGCGCGGGCGGGCCGGCGCCCGCTTCGCCTGGGAGTCCGCCGCCACCGGCTTCGACGTCACGCCGAAGGTCGCCCGCGACCGCGCCGGCCACGAGATGGTGATCCTGACCGGCGAGCGCGAGGAGCACATCGTCGCCGATGTCGCCTGGGCCTGCGGCTGCTACGTCGACTGGTCCGCGGACGAGGAGTTCCGCAGCGGCCCCGGTCGGCGCCTGGTCGTCGAGACGGCACGCTACTGGGCCTCGCGCCTGGAGTGGGACGACGACGGACGCGCGCACATCCGCGGCGTGATCGGCCCCGACGAGTACCACGAGATGGTCGACGACAACGCTTACACGAACGTGATGGCCCGCTGGAACCTCCGCCGCGCGTTCGATGAGACAACCGACGCCGACGTGGAGACGGCTGAACGGGCCAGCTGGCTGGCGGCCGCCGACGCGCTGGTCGACGGCCTGACGGCCGGCGGCCTCTACGAGGAGTTCGCCGGTTTCTTCGAGCTCGAGCCGGTCGTCATCGCGCAGCTCGCTCCACGCCGCCCGATCGCCGCCGACCTGCTGCTCGGGCACGAGCGGGTCGAGCAGGCGCAGGTGGTCAAGCAGGCCGACGTGCTGATGCTCCACCACCTCGTCCCGGAGGAGCTCGCGGCCGGGTCGCTGTCGGCCAACCTGGCCTACTACGAGCCGCGGACCGCCCACGGCAGCTCGCTCTCGCCGGGCGTCCACGCCGCGCTGTTCGCGCGCGACGGAAAGATGCCGCAGGCGCTCGAGGCGCTGGAGCTGACTGCACGCATCGATCTGGACGACATCTCCGACTCGACGGCGGGCGGCGTCCACATCGCGGCGATGGCGAGCCTCTGGCAGGCGATCGTGATGGGCTTCGGCGGCGTGCGGCCGAGCGGCAGCGAGTTGCTGCTCGACCCGCACGTGCCGGGATCGTGGGACGTGCTGGAATTCCCGGTGAGCTTCAGGGGTGCCATGCTCACGATCACGATCACCCCCAGCGAGACGCGGGTTCGCAGCGACCGGCCCACGCGGGTCAACTTCGCGGGCCGCGGGAGCACCGAGATCGCTGCGGGCGAAACAACGTTCGCGACCCCGGGAGCGTCGAGATGAGAAGGATCGTCGCAGCGCTGGGCGATGATGCCGCCGCCACGGGGGTGGTGTCCGCAGCGGTCGCCGTCGGAGGGCTGTTCGGCGTGGAGGTCGAGCTGGTCAACGTGCGCGAGGATGGCCCGCCCGCCGCCGCCGAGGCCGCTGCGGCAGCCGCCGGCCTGGCCCTGACCACGCTGCCGGGCGACCCCTTCGGCGCGCTCAGCGCCGCCGCCGAGCGCGAGGACGTGGTGGCGCTGGTCCTGGCTGCCTGCGGCGCGCCGGACGCCGGCCATCGGCTGTCCCACACCACGCGGCAGCTGATCACGTCGGTGTCGAAGCCGATCGTCGTCGTGCCCGTCGGCTATGCACCGAGCGACAGGATCGCGCGAGTGCTGGTTCCGCTCGACGGCACCACGGCGAGCGCGGTCGCGCTACGGGGAACCGTCGAGATGGCCGCGGAGGCGGAGGTCGAGGTCGTGCTGGTCCACGTGCTGGACGTCGCGAACCTGCCTGCGTTCGGCGACCAGGTCGCGCACGAGGTGAGGACCTGGAGCGACGCCTTCATCGCCCGCAATGCGCCGACGGCGCTGGGCGCGCGGCTGGAGCTGCGGGTCGGCGTCCCGGCGGCCGGGATCGAAGAGGCGCTGAGCGAAAGCCACGCCGACCTGCTCGCGCTGGGCTGGAGCCGCGAGCTGACCGAGGGCCGGGCTGCCGTGGTCAGCGAACTGCTAGCCGCCGCCGGCGTGCCGGTGCTGCTGACGTCGGCCACGGCGGCCGGCGGCGAGCGCCGGACCGCCACCGTCAGCTAGCAGCGGCCGTTTCAACCTGCGCCGCGGCGCGGCGGTTGGCCAGCACGCGGCGAAAGACGCTGATCATCGCGAGCTTCCCGGCGTCATCGGCGCAGTCTCGAGTGATCGCCGGTAATGCGCATCGCATTACGTACCCGCATTTGCCTGCGGCAAACTGCGGATTGCGCGCACAAATGCTCGGGAAATGCGTGCTCTTGCGGGGACGGCGCGCGCGATGAGCTGCCCGTGGGCGCGGGTGGGGACGGCTACGGCCGGGGCGCGGGCGAGCGGGACGCACGGTCGGTGCGGGGCGTGCGGCGGCGCGGCGGCGCGGCGGGGCCGCGGCGGCGCGCGCACGCCGGGCCGGGGCGTTTCCGCCACAGTCGTTATCGTCGGGGTTGCGTGGCGCCCCGGCGGGCAGCCGTGAGCCCGCACCGCGTTCACAGCCCAAAGGAGGAGCGTCGTGGAGTATCGCCAACTGGGAGCCAGCGGCCTGCGCGTGTCGACGCTGTCGCTCGGGACGATGACATTCGGTGGACGCGGCAAGTTCGCGCTGGTCGGCGACACCGGCACCGCCGCCGCGGCCCGCCAGCTCGACATGGTCCTCGACGCGGGCGTCAACCTGATCGATACGGCCGACGTCTACTCGGACGGCCTGGCCGAGGAGATCCTCGGCGAAGCGCTCGCCGGACGGCGCGACCGCTTGCTGATCGCCAGCAAGGCGCGCTTCCCGATGGGCGTCGGCGCCAACGACGCCGGCCTCTCGCGCCACCATCTGATCGAGGCCTGCGAGGCGAGCCTGCGCAGGTTGCGGGTGGATCACATCGACCTCTTCCAGGTGCACTCGTGGGACGGCCAGACGCCGCTCGAGGAGACCGCGCGGGCGCTCGACGAGCTCGTGCGCTCGGGCAAGGTCCGCTACGTCGGCGCGTCCAACCATTCCGGCTGGCACCTGCTCAAAGCGCTCGGCGTGCAGCACGCACTGGGGCTGCATCCGTATGTCTCCGAGCAGATCTACTACTCGCTGCAGGAGCGCTCGGTCGAGTACGAGCTGATCCCGGCTGCGCTCGACCAGGGCCTCGGGGTGCTCGTCTGGAGCCCGCTCGCCGGCGGGCTGCTGAGCGGGAAATACCGGCGCGGCGAGGACCCGCCGGCGGGTGCGCGCCAGCTGACCGACTGGGGCGAGCCGCCGGTCTACGACCAGGACAAGCTCTACGACACGGTCGAGGTGATCGTGGCGATCGCGCAGGAACACGGCGTTTCCGCGTCGCAGGTGGCGCTGGCATGGCTGCTGGGCCGCCCGGCGGTCAGCTCTGTGATCGTGGGCGCACGCACCGACGAGCAGCTGGCCGACAATCTCGCGGCCGCGCAGCTCGAGTTGAGCGCCGACCAGCGCCGGCGTCTGGACGAGGTGAGCGCGCCGCGGATGATCTACCCCTACTGGCACCAGCGCGCCACCGCCGGCGACCGGTTGAGCCCGGCCGACCTCTCGCTGCTGGGGCCGCGGCCGGGCTGATCGCGGTCGCCTCGTTCAGGCGGCCCGGGGGCTCGGGCAGGCGCAAGCGGCGGGCGCGCGGGGCGCGCGTCGCCTCGTTCAGGCGCCGGCGCGTGCCTGCGCGAGGCGGCGGCGGACCGCGTAGGCAGGCACCTCCGGCGCCGCCCGTTCCGCCTCGGCGAACGCGTCGGCGGCCGCGCTCCACTCGCCGAGCGCGAAGCGGCAGAGTCCAAGGAGATTCCAGGGCCACTCGTCGAGGACCCGGCTGTCGTAGGAGCTGCCGGTGGCGATCACCTCATCCATCGAGAGCCGGGTGATCCACTCGACGCGGCGCGCGGCATGCTCGTGGTCGCCGGCGACGAACTCGAGTTGCGCCGCGACAAGCTCGAGCGCGGGTAGCCCCTCGAAACGCTCGAGCGCCTCGCGCACGAGCGCGGCCAGGTCGTCATCCAGTTCGCGGCGCACGAAGCGGTGCCAGATGAGGTTGATCCAGAGCAGCCGGTCGTCGTGGTCGAGCCTGTCACGAGCCCGCGCGACCTCGATTCCGCGCATCCACATGGCGACGGCCTCGTCGCCGCGGCCGAGCGCCTGGTAGATGCGCGCGAGGTGGTCGTAGTAATAGACGCGTGTCGGGTGTTCGGCCAGCGCGGCGAGCAGGATCGGCTCGTCGCGCGCATGTTTGCGCAGCTGGTCGTGCTCGTAGCCGAGGTGGTCGATCGTCAGCACGTCGCTTACGCCGACGAGCTGGCCCTCGCGCGTCGCGGCGGCGTGAATCGAGGCGACGATCGACTCGTGCATGCGCCCGCCGAAGCGGACCTCGGGGCGATGGCGCCAGAGCCTGTACTCGACATACGGCGTCCAGCCGACGCGCGGCACGAGCGGAACACGCAGCGCCGCATGGTCGGTCGCGGCGGCGATCCGGCGACGGCGCTCCGGCTGGTCGCCGGGCCGGACGCGCTCGTCGGCGTCCACGTAGAGGATCCACTCGCCGGACGCGAGGTCGAGCGAGCGATTGCGCGGCGTGGCGAAGTCGCCCTGCCAGGGTTCATGACCGACAAGCGCGCCGTGACGCTGGGCGACCGCCACGGAATCGTCGCTCGAGCCGGTGTCGACGACCACGATCTCGTCGACCAGCCCGTGCAGCGACTGCAGGCATGCGTCGAGATGCTCGGCCTCGTCGCGCACGATGATCGCCGCCGAGAGCAGCATGGTGATGGCGCCCGCGGGCGCCTGCGGCACTCAGATCAGGGGATCAGGTGACCGAACGATGACTGGTTCGGGCTGCAGATCGAGTTGATGAAGGAGTCGATCACCTTGAACTCGAACGACTCGTTCTGGTTGGCGTTCGCGATCGACACGGGCTTCAGTTCTGTCTGATTCGCGTTGCAGAATGGGAATATCGAAAGCGGCGAGTTGCCGCGCGGCGCGGCGGAGGCGGCTTCGACGCCACCCATCGCGAACGACGCCACCACCGGTGCCGCGAACACCGTGCCGGTAACAAGCCGGCGGACGAACGTGCGGCGACCCATGCCGGTTTCGCTGACCACGCGGTCGAGATCGTCAGCCATGACAGACACGCTCCCCTCGTCGGATTGTCGCGGAAAGTTAGCACGCAAGGCGGCGGATCGCATCCTCCGCAGCGAGCGCGTCGCCGGTGCCAAGCCGGTGGCAGCGTGCCGTGGAAAGCGTCTCGGACAGTTCCGTGACGAGCTCCGGTCGTGGCGGGGTGGTGGGCGCGGCGTGGCGCACCAGGTCCGTCAGGATCTCGGCCGGTTCGCTCGGTCGGCAGCCGATGGCGCCGGGACCATCGTCGAACAGGACGACGTGATCGAGCGGCGCGATGCTGAGCGTCCACGGCAGGCCAAGGTGAAGCGCGGGGTCGAGCACCACGACGGTCCCTTCCCGCGGAAGCCGCGGCCACAGCGGGCCGAGCTCCGCCACCGTCTGGCGGAGTTCGGGCTCGAGCATCAGCGGCCGGGGAACCGCGAACACCTGCCCTTCGCGCAACAGGACGCTGTCGGCGCCCTGAAGCCTCGCGCCGCGCAGACCGAGCCCCAGCACCGCGAGCGTCCGCGCCGCGCCCCCACCGCCGACCAGCAGGATGCGCTGCTCCTCGATATCAACCAACCCGCCGTAGAGCAGCATCCAGCCTTTGAGCTGCGCCAGCTCGAACGCGCGCCGGTGGGATCGCGCGTAGATCGTGTCGCGGACGGCTTGCGAGCTCGCCACCACGGCCAGTGGGTCACTCTCCTCGCTGACCGCGTAGCCCGCGGGCGTTGCGGCGACCGCGTAGTGCTGCGTGCGTGTGGGCTCCATCGGCTGTTCGGCGGAGGCGATCACCACCTGAAGGGCGGCCACGAGCGCAGGGTCGTCGGTGTCCACGACGACCTCGTGCCAGAGAAGTTGGAAGCGCAGCGTGGCTGTTATCTGATCAGTCCCTCGCCGCGGAGCTGGGCGAGGCAGCCCGCCACTTCGTCCTCCGGCGGTGCGGGCAACTGCCAGGCGAGGCGCACGAGCTCCGCGATCTGCGCATCGTCGTGCTCACCGGTGCAGAGCGCGAAGACGAGTGCGGCGGTCTCGTTGAGGTAGTGAACCCGCTCGCTCGCCAGGTCGTAGATCACGAGGCCGTCGTCAACCTCGTGGACGTCCAGATCGGGTGCGGGCTCGGGCGCCAGCTCGCTCATCTTGGCTCCTCCGGCATGGCTTCGCCGCGTTCGAGCGGCTCGCCCGTCGCCAGCTTGCAGATCAACGGTGCGACGACATTCTGCACGTAGCGCGCCTCCAGCGTCCGCGTAGCGCACTGCACGATTCGCGCCGCGGCCTGCGGGTCGTCGAGCAGCGCGACGATCGCGCGCGCCAGCGCCTGCGGCGAATCGCCGATCAGCACGTCCCGGCCGTCGCGGACCGCAAGTCCGGCCACGGCGACCGTCGTCGCCGCGAGCGGCCGGCGGTGAGCGAACGCCTCGAGCACCTTGATCCTGGTCCCGCTTCCGCGAAGCAGCGGTGCGACCACCACGTCGGCGCGGCGGTAGCAGGGCTCGAGCTCGTCGACCATGCCGAGGATGCGCACGCCGGGGCGTTCGGGCAGGCCGCCGGCGTGCGGGCCGACCAGATCGACGGTGACCTCCGGGTGCTCGAGCAGGACCAGGGGCAGGACCTCCTCGACGAGGAGGCGCGCCGCCTCCACGTTGGGCGCGTACGTCAGGTTCCCGACGAACAGCAGCCGCCCGTCGCCCGGCGGCGGCGCCGGGGCACGAGCGGGGATGCGCACCGCGTTGGGCAGCGTCACGACCGCGGACAGTCCGTAGCGCGCCGCGATCGCGTGCGCCTCGTTGTGCGCCGCCGCACAGACGACGTCGGCCTCCGGGAGCCACGCCCGCGCAACGCGGGCGATCGCGTCGGCCTCGTCGAGCGCTCCGCTCGACCGCGCGAGCTGTTCGTCGTCGTCGTCGACGTCGATCACGATCCGCTTCGCCGAAAGTCGCCTGGCGAGCGTGCAGCCGAACGGCGCGAGATAGCCGCGCAGCACGAACACGGCTTGCGGAGGGGCCGTGCGCGCCGTCACCCCCGGGAACGCGTCGGCGGCGAGTGTCGGCGGCGCGGCGCGCACGCGCAGCGGCAGGGGAGCGGTCGCCTGGAGCCGCCGGCGCAGCGTCGCGTCGGCGAGCTGCAGCGTGACGTGCCGTCGCGCCGTCGCGCCCTCGGCCGGGCCGACGATCTGCTGCGAGCGGGCAAGTCCGCCGGCCCACGCCGTCGCAGCGGCCGGACCGGACACCGGAACCATCAGCAGATCAACGGGGCAGCGGCTCGCCAGGGCCTCCAGCAGCATGCCGGCCCGCATCGCGAGCCCGTTGCCGGAGGTTTGCGGCACGACCGGGACGACGAGCACGACCGCGTTCGCATCGTCATCTGCACCCGCCGGCCCGCGCGACGACACCGCGCGTGGCTCCCGGCTAGGATGGGCGCTGAGCACGCGAGCCCACGCTAGCCGTTCCTCCGCGGGCATGCAACGAGGACACACGATCCCGCGCGTCGCCCACATCGTGTTCGGTCTGGACAGCCGCGAGGAGCCGTTTCACCTCGTGCACTACCTGGCGTTGGCGTCGTGCCTGGCGGTCGTCGAGCCGGACGAACTGTACGTT